>Ga0315543_1000872_pt1 | contig 34597 bp, 27 predicted proteins | sample SalMarSW160210MG_2_FD_203098 | JGI IMG/M metagenome (GOLD analysis project Ga0315543, IMG submission 203098) | Salt marsh sediment microbial communities from the Plum Island Ecosystem LTER, Massachusetts, United States - Salt Marsh Sediment SW1601-210 ...
GTCACACGAGTCCGGGCGACTGTATCTGCTTCACTCCTGCGGGAACCTCAACGCCATCATGGAGGACTTGATCGAAGACGTGGGCATAGACGCCAAGCATTCGTTTGAGGATGCGATAGGAAGTGTCGTCTCGGTCAAGCAGCAATACGGAGATCGAATAGCCGTTCTTGGTGGCATTGACGTGGATTTCCTTTGCCGCGCGACGGAAGAGGAGGTTCGTCAGCGTGTTCGTGACACGCTGACGAAGTGTATGCCTGGAGGGGGCTACTGTTTGGGCACCGGGAATAGCGTCACGAATTACATACCCCTAGAGAATTACCTGGCCATGTTGGATGAAGGCCGAAAATTCACGGCTTGAGAGAACCGGAAAGCCGACAGGGGATTGCTGCGTCGCCACAATCCATCTTACCTGGGTAGACTTTGACAATAAGTCTGACTCAGCAACACGAAAAGGAGGACAGAAGTGAAGGTGAGAATAGATATTCCTTACGCTCCGGAGCATGGGGAACACGGAAGGCTTGATCTGCTGCTCCCCAATGACGCGTCGAATCGACCTATAGTAGTCGTGATCCACGGGGGACGCTTGCGGGAATTGAGCAAGGAGCGCGTAGCGGGGTGGTCGGAGTTCATCGTCGAGCAAGGATGGGTTGCCGTCAATATCAATTATAGGCTGCTGCCAAACGCCTCATATCCAGCGCCTCTGCAAGATGTTCTGGCTGCATATCGGTGGGTTCAAGAGACAGACCAGGAAGAACTCCGTCACCAGGATAGAACCCGTGTAGCACTTCTGGGAGGATCAGCAGGGGGGTTCCTGGCAATGATGGCGGGTTTGATCCTCGGCCGGGAGCAGGTGCGCTCGATCGTCTCAATCAGCGGACCTGCCCACAACATTTGGTCCGGTGAACAGATGTTCAAAGAGGGGATTGATCCTCGACTGTTTTCCGGCCCTATCGAACTTGTGAGTCCAGAAGCACCTCCGCTTCTTGCTACCCACAGCCGGAATGACACAAACGTCAACCCAGAGGAGTCCATAGCTATGGTCCAGAGGATGAGGGACGCGGGCTGCCATGCTGAAATCCATCTATACGATGGCCCGGGTGACCAACATGGGATCTGGCGCGACGACAGGATACCCCTTAGGCTGTTTCAGCACATTGAAGATGCGATTGCAGCATTCCTACGAAAGACGCTAGGACTTGCGCTGAAGCCTTGAGCCTCTCCCGGGCATGTGAAAGGACCTATCAATCAGTTTGCCCTTGGGGTTGGGGATTGCACTAAGGTAAAGGGAAGTATCCATGAACATCGCGCTGGAGACTCTAGATTTCTTGATCAACCTGCTCGGTCCTGACCGTGTCTCGACGCGGCAAGCCGATCTGGATGCCCACTCGCAGGACGAGTGCTTCCATACCCCGCACCCGCCCGATGTGGTTGTCTGGCCGGAGAATGCGCAAGAGATCAGCGCCATCCTCAAACATGCCAACGAGAAGCGCATTCCCGTCACCCCCTGGAGCGGCGGGTCAAGCCTGGAGGGCAACCCCATCCCTGTGCAAGGTGGCATCCTGCTGGCACTGTACAAGATGAACCAGATCACCGAGGTGCTCGAGGCCGATTTGCAGGTGGTAGTCCAGCCCGGTATCGTCTACGACCAGTTGAACAAGAAACTGGCTCGCTACGGGCTCTTCTTTCCTCCCGCCCCTGCTTCAGGCGACGTAGCGACCATCGGTGGCATGGTGGCCAACAATTCCAGCGGCATGCACGCTGTCAAGTACGGGGCTACCAAGGACTATGTGCTGCAACTGGAAGTTGTGCTGCCCACTGGCGAGATTGTGCGCATGGGCCGCCCGGTGATCAAGTCATCCAGCGGGTACGACCTGTGTCGCTTATTCGTAGGTTCAGAGGGCACGCTGGGCGTGGTCACCGAGATCACGCTGCGGCTGCGCATCCGTCCAGAGGCCATGGCTGCGGTGGCGGTGTTCCCGACGATGGAGGCCGCAGTCGAGGCCATCTATGCCATCAACCGCTATGGCCCCACGCCTGCCGCGTTGGAATTGATGGACCCAGCCATCGTGTGTATAGTCAATCAGTGAACTGGCTCATCACTGGCCGAAGCACCCACGCTGGTGATGGAGTTTCACGGCCTGCCCGCAGGGATCGAGCAAGGGGTCGAGTTGATCGAGGAGACGTGTCACGACGCAGGGTGCACGTCTTTTGAGAAGGCGCTGACGCCTCCCGAGCGAGATCGACTGTGGCGGGCCCGCAAGCAGGCCCACGAGGTGGTCAGGCAGCTCAACGTCGGCTCCAACGCTGAAATCGGAGATATTGTGGTGCCCATCTGGCGCTATACCGAGGCGGTAGCCCAGGCCTATGCCCTGGCCGAGGAACTTGGTGTGCGCATCGCGACCTTTGGCCACGCTGGCGACGGCAACCTGCACGTGGAAATGCTCTCCGCCAAGCGCGACCCTCATGAGCAGGAATTGGCCCACACGTTTAACCGGCGCCTTGTCAACTGGGTGCTCAGCGTGGGCGGGACTTGCACTGGTGAGCATGGCGTGGGCATTGGAAAACGCGAGTTCATGAGTACCGAACACGGAGCCAGCCTGGAGGTTATGCGCGCCATCAAACAGACGCTCGATCCGCGTGGCATTATGAATCCGGGAAAGATATTCCCTGATACATAGCATTGTAAGAACGAGGCATTCCCTGGCGTGGCTCGCTCCAATGTAAGGCGAGTCCTGGTGCGTAGAGGCTACCTGGAGTGTCTGTACGGTGAAATGCCCAGTCCCTCCCGACTGTGGAACTGCAATGATTTCGAGTAGCATAAACAACAAATACATGATAAACATCACCTTCGGTAGGGGAACGATTCCCCTGCACGCGGATCCAGAATTGGCACAGTGGCAAGTAATCAGGCCCAAATTCGAAAGGGTGCTGCCGGATGCAGAGACGATATTTCGCGCCTCCTGCCGCAGCCCAATAGGATGCACGCCTTTACGGAATGTGATTCGAACAGGCGACCGTGTTGTCGTTGTTACCTCTGACATCACGCGGCCTGTGCCGAACCGCAAGCTTATCCCCTGGCTTCTCGAAGAACTGCCTGTCCCTCCTGACAATGTGACGGTTCTGCTGGGCAACGGGAGTCACAGGAAGAATTCGCCGGCAGAGATTGTGGACATGTTCGGAGAAGATGCTGTCAAGAAGGTAAAAATCGTCAACCACGATGGCTTCGACCCCGAGCAGAACGGATATGTGGCACAAACGCCAAGCGGGGCAGATGTGTATTTGGACAAGCTCTATCTCGAGGCGGACAAACGCATTGTGGTCGGTTTCATTGAACCCCACTTTTTCGCCGGGTTTTCAGGCGGAGCAAAGGGCATTATTCCGGGAATCGCTGGTATTGAGATAATTCTCCACACACACCGGGCTGAATTGATAGCCGATCCAATGAGCACCTGGGGTACACTTGAAGACAACCCCATACGGCGCGAAATAGCTGAGATGGTCAGGTATTGCCCCCCCGACTTTATGGTCAATGTCACTCTGAACTCAGGAAAGGAGATCACTGGGTTTTTCGTTGGCCATTACGAGGAGGCACACAGGCAAGGTTGTAGCTATGTAAAAGAGGCGTCTATGGTGCCAGTGCCCCACACATTCCCCATTGTGGTTACCTCAAACAGTGGCTATCCACTCGATCAGAATCTCTATCAAACCGTGAAAGGCATTTCGGCAGCTTCTAGAATTGTTGAGTCTGGAGGAACAATCTTCGTAGCCAGTGAATGTTGCGACGGGATCCCCTCGCATGGCAATTTCGCCAAGCTGATGCAAATTGGCTCCTGCCCAGAGGATATCCTGCGTTGGATTTTTGCCCTTGAGCACCCTACACTTGACCAGTGGGAAGCCCAGGTGCTCGCCGAGATTATGAAAAAGGCGGAGGTAGCCCTCTTTTCCAAAATGGACCGCAAGAGCATCGAAGCATGCAAATTGCAGGCGATAGATGATTTGCAATCGGCCCTGAGGGAACGGATCATTGCTGTTGGAGAGAGAACAAAAATAGCAGTTTTGCCAGATGGGCCACTGACTGTTCCGTACGTATTGCCAGAAGGCGACAGCTACGACTGCTGCGCATAAGTGAGCCCCATCTTGTGGTAGGGATAGCCCAAGCCGAGATTCTAGTAGGCCGAAGAACATGCAAAAGACCTCGGGCGGCGACCCTGAGCCGCGCAGGAACAACATGCGAGTTTGAAGTGCCCCTCGGCGTGGGCAACAGACTTTCGCTTGAAGCCACCTTACGGTGCAATACGGAGGATCAGAACAGCCCACCTGACCCAGTCTGAGTGCCTGGTTATTATCCCTGGGTAGCACGCCCTGACAAACTTGTCATACCACGAGGAACGAAATGAGTGACGAAAAAATCTATGATGTTTTGGTAGTCGGTGGCGGTGTCGCAGGGATCGCTGCTGCATTAGAATCAGCCCGTTCCGGATTACACACCGCCTTGGTTGAAAAAACGATTCTCTGGGGCGGACTCGCTACCTCGGGCCTGGTTCCACTTTATATGCCTCTTTGTGACGGAAAAGGCCAGCAGGTTACCTTTGGCATTGCGGAAGAACTGCTTGAATTGTCTATTAAATACGCACCGGGCCATATTCCAGCAGGTTGGTTGGATGAAAGACAAGAAGAATATGACAAGCGATATAAAGAATTATACCCTCAGGGAAGGCTAGAAAACCGCTATATGACGATATTCTCTCCTGTTGCCTTTGCTTGGGCTCTTGATAAAGTGCTGGAAGAGTCAAAAGTGGACATGTGGTTAGACACACTTGCCTGTAAGCCTACTATGGTTGGGAATAAGGTGACCGGTGTTGAAGTAGAAAACAAGAGTGGAAGAATACCTATCAAAGCGTCGTGTGTAATAGATGCTTCGGGCGATGCAGACATCGCTTATCGTGCTGGTGCCCCTTGTGGAGAACAACGCAGCTACCCTTCGTTTCTATATCAATACACATCTCTGGCACTTGCCCGGGAAGCGGTTGAGAAAAAGTCAGCCAGGCGTCTTGTTACGTACCGCGTCGTTGGAGCGAACGAATGGGGTGAGGGCTATAAGGGAGGGGAGAGAAAGTATGCAGCAACAAATGGGAAAGATGTTACTGCTTTCATAATGGAAAGCCGTAAGATTGCCAGAGAAGAAATGGCGAGGAAACAGGAATTGGGTGGAGATACGAGTCGGGAAAACATATATCCAGCAACTTTGCCGACAATGGCTCAGTTCAGAATGACCAGAAGGATCGTGGGGCATGAGATGGTCTATACCAACCATTGTAATCAATACTCCGAGAATTCCATAGGATTAATTGCCGATTGCCGTAAAATCGATGCTGTGTGGGAAGTTCCATATGGATCCTTGGTTCCGCAAAAGATCGAGAATTTACTCGTTGTTGGTCGGTGCGCATCCGCCGAGGGCTATGCCTGGCAAGTGACGCGGCTTATTCCTGCAGCAGCCCTTACCGGTCAAGTAGCAGGCATTGCTGCTACCCTTGCTGTACAAAACAGAACATCACCAGATAAACTGGATGTAAAGAATATACAAAAAGTCGCACAAAGTAAAGGATTTGTCCTACACATATAGAATGGAGGTTGCAAAATGAATTCGAAAGAACGTGTAGAGACAGGGCTGAAGAGAGAATGCCTACCAGATCGAGTCCCTCTTCAATTTGATCTTAGCCGTCAGTTGCTTGAAAAGTTCGGCGAAAAACATGGCATCCCAGTTCACTATACCCAGTCGTACTATGAAGATGTCACGTACCGTCTATCAGGTAACGAACTTCGAATAGCAATGGGGAGTGACTGTGTGCTGGTCGGTGGCAGTCTGCCTCGCGGTTACAGTCATCCTGTAGATGAGAACGGTTATATAGTCAACGAGTTCGGGATGAAGATGCGCCAGGGACCAATCTATATGGAAATCATTGAGCCTCCTATGGCTAACGTAAAGGACCTAAAGGAAGTCGAGGACTTCCCATTTCCTGATCCTCTGGCAGAAGGTCGTCTTGATGACGCCGCGATGTACATCCAAAAGTATAAAGGTGGATATTTCATCTGGGGCGATATAGAATTGACGATGTTCGGCATGATGCACAATTTGGTTCCGATGGAGAAGTTGCTGATAGACATGGCGCTGGGTGAGCCTTATATCGAGGTTCTCATAGACAAGTGCAGGGAATTCGCTCTCGCCATTGGTAAGAAGCTGATCTCCTTGGGGGTTGACGGTATATTGGCAGGCGACGATTACGGTGCACAAACCGGGATGCTTATCTCGCCCAAAATGTGGCGTCACTATTTCAAAGAGCGCTATCGCGAATTGTACGGCGAATTCAAGTCACTCAACCCCGACTTGATCATAGCGGAGCACTGCGACGGCGCAGTTGCCTCAGTCCTTGGAGATTGGGCCGAAGTGGGCTTGGAAGTTTTCAACCCCGTCCAGCCTAATGTGCCGGGCCATGAGCCTGAAGACCTTAAGAGCCAGTTTGGTGATAGGCTTTCCTTCTGGGGCGCCATTGACCAGCAACGGCTTTTGCCATTTGGCACCCCTGAGGGCATTGAGGCTGAGGTGAAGAGGAGAATTGAGATACTTGGTGAAGGTGGTGGTTATATGGTATCCCCGGCACATATCATTCAGGCGGATACGCCGATGGAAAATGTCGAGGCTTTCATCAACGCGGTCAAGACCTACGGCATTTATTCGTAGGCCACTTCTACTCTAGTCAAAAGGAGCGTCTCTCATGCCCAAAAAGAAGCCAAACATCATGATCATTATGACTGACCAGCAGCGTGCAGATTTCCTGGCGGGGCAGGGGTTCGGCATAGATACCATGCCTTTCCTAGAGAGCCTTGCATCTAGGGGGGTGTGGTTTGAATCGGCATATACCTCCATGCCGATCTGCATGCCGGCCCGAATAAGCATGCTTACTGGACGGTACCCGAAAGCCCACGGCATGATCGCGAACTGGAAACCTATAGCAGCACGGTATGGCCAAGATTTGATCCAGGTGTTAAGGGAGCAGGGATACGAACTGGCATTGTTGGGGAAACACGATTCCTACGTCACAGAGGAGCAGTTCGATGTCTGGTGTGACTATAGTCATACCAGTGGGCTTCGAAGGGATGGAAGACAGAAGGAGGACGCCGAATTTGACCAATGGATAGTTCAGTTGGCAGCCTGGGTATCCAACGAACCGACACCATTCCCCCTGGAGTATCAGTATTCTGTGCGAATCGTTTCTGACGCAATAGAATGGCTCAACGAGAAGAAGAACAAACCGTTTTTCGCATGGCTAAGCTTCCCAGAACCCCATAGCCCGTACCAGGTTCCAGAGCCCTATTTCGATATGTTTCCGCCAAGCGAGGTGCCGGAGCCTGTCGCCGGACCCGAAGCTCTCGAGGGTAAGAACTACCAGTGGCAGTTCCAGTACCACGCTATCAAACATTATCATCCTGAGTGCGACGGGATTTGGAGACGGTATCGGTCCAACTATTGTGGTATGTTGCGTCTCATCGATGACCAGCTAGAGCGATTGATCTCCGTCATGGAGGAAAGAGGCTTCTTGCAAAACACGATCATCGTCTATCTGGCCGATCATGGAGAGTTCTGCGGGGATTACGGCCTTTACCGTAAAGGGCTCGCTCTACCCCAGTGCACAATCAGGATTCCTATGTTCTGGTTCGGCGGACCGATCCAGCCTTGCTGGGGATACCATCCTGCCCATGTGTCCATCACCGACGTACTCCCCACTCTCTGTGAGGCCCTCAATGTCAGCATCCCCAAAGGTGTTCAGGGACGGAGTCTCTGGCCTCTCTTGACAGGGAAGCCCTACAGCCAAAAAGAGTTCTCCAGTGTCTACGTGGAACACGGAATCGGGGGACGAGTCTTGACGAAGGAGGATAATGTTGGATTCGGTGCAGAAGCGGACACCGTGTACATCGACGGAGAGGCCCGGACTAACTTTGACGGGACTCGGGTTGCCACAAGTGGTTTCCGTAGAGCGATCATAAAGGGAAAATGGAAACTAATCTACGACACAGACTTGCCTCTCGAAATCTATGATCTCGAAAAGGATCCCTGGGAACTGAACAACCTGGCGCAGGACGAGAACATTTCTCGAGTTAAGGAAGAACTGATAAGTGAATTGTTATACTGGAGTGTGCGTTTGGATGATAATCTTGGCGTCAAGCGATATTCGGTAGAAATGCCCCCGCACAATTGGTACAGATGAGATCGAGAATCTTTCTGCCGGCTAAATGGGTCACTTCACGATAGCTGACTGATCTGGAAGTGTCAATGATAATGCCTACCGCTGGTTCACAGACCAATACCCTTCCTATTTCCCATGTTATGCTCAAGCCTCGAGGTCCCATCTGCAATCTGGACTGCGCCTATTGTTACTACCTCTCCAAGGAGAGGCTCTACCCCGGCAGCGGCTTCCGCATGAGTGATGACCTGCTGGAGGAATTCACCCGCCAGTACATCGAAGCCCAGCGCGTCCCCGAGGTCACCTTCGCTTGGCAGGGGGGCGAGCCCACCCTTATGGGCCTGGACTTCTTCCGGGGAGCCATAGAGCTCCAGCAGAAGTACCGCCGGCCCGGGATGCGCATCCACAACGCGTTGCAGACCAACGCCACCACCCTAAACGACGCGTGGTGCCGCTTTTTCCAAGAACACAACTTCCTGACCGGCATCAGCCTGGATGGTCCTCGCGAGATGCACGATGCATACCGGGTCGATAAGGGAGGCAAGCCTACCTTCGACCGTGTGATGGTCGGTGTGGAATTGCTGAAGAAACACGGCGTCGAGTTCAACGTCCTGACCGCCATTCACGCAGCCAACGTCGAGCACCCGCTGGAGGTCTATCGCTTCCTGCAGGACGAGGTGGGCGCTCAGTTCCTCCAGTTCATCCCCATCGTCGAGCGGGACAACGAGACTGGCTTCCAGGAGGGCGAAAAAGTCACCGAGCGCTCGGTGACAGGCCGGCAATATGGGGACTTCCTTATCGCCATCTTTGACGAGTGGGTGCGACGGGACGTAGGGCGTGTCTTCGTACAGATCTTCGACGTGGCGCTGGCCGCCTGGTTGGGCCAGCGGCCGGGGCTGTGCATCTTCGAGGAGACCTGCGGCACCGCCTTAGCCATGGAGCACAACGGCGATCTCTACTCGTGCGATCACTTCGTGGAGCCCCGGCATAAGCTGGGCAATATCCGGGAGATTCCGCTCGTCAAGATGGTGGGATCGCAGCAGCAGCGGCAGTTTGGCTTGGCCAAACGGCATACGCTGCCTCGCTACTGCCGGGAATGTGAGGTACGCTTCGTCTGCAACGGCGGTTGTCCCAAGAACCGCATTCTACAGATGCCCGATGGTGAGCCGGGGCTGAACTATCTGTGCGAAGGGTATAAAGCGTTCTTCTCTCACATTGATCGGCCGATGCGGATTATGGCGGCGGAACTGCCAGCCGGACGGCCACCGGCCAACATCATGCTTTACCTGGCGAAAGGGGAGACAGAGTTGCAGCGTCGCTTCGCCCGCGCCAGGCGTAATGATCCCTGTCCCTGCGGCAGCGGCCCCAAGTTCAAGCAATGGCCGGGGAGGCTGGATTGAGCAGTCTGCCGGTCATTGCTCCTGCCGAGGGGTCAGAATTTGTTTACCTCAGTCCGGTGCATGGTCGTTGATGGACACCGATCTGTCGGAGCCCATCCTCAATGGGAAAAAACTGGCCTTCGATTTAACCAATCGCCAGGTGGTGACCGGGCCTACCAAGGCCACAGCAGTCGCAACATCATTACGCAGGCGACGGCCCTGGGTCACATCGCCTTGTTGGACAAGGGGCGCCAGGTTGTGCGTAACTCCTTCGACGCGGCCACCTGTGAGCTGGCCGGTCGGTCTGAGTCGGAAGAGGCTTATGGCCGTCTAGCGGCTTTAATGAAGCAGACTGGCAAGGTACTCGTTGCCCCGTCAGTTATTTGTAAAAGATTGTGTTTACCTCTATTTGATATTGTTTGCCTGTTGACTTGTTTTCATAAGTGTGCTATAATATTGATGATTTGGAAGATCGCGCTTGAAGTATCCTGTTAGTCCTTTTCGTCTCGAGGGTTATCTGCCATTTGGTGCACTGTCAGCAGATAATACCAATTGCGTCTTGAAACAAGGTATCTATCGAGCCGTCCCAAGGACGCCTCATGAAACATGGCGTTTGTTCACGCGATTGTACAAGCGTCTGCTCTCCGCGATTCGTTGAATCGAATCTAATCCAAACTCGTGGTGATAACAGGTGAAATCTGGGTTGTTTCTGCAGGAGCGACGAGAACAGATCATCACCCTGGTGGAGCAAGTAGGGCGTATATCTGTTGCCGACCTTAGCGAACGGTTCGGCCTGTCGCAGGCTACCATCCGCACTGATTTGGACGCCCTCGCTGCGTCAGGCCTGCTGGTGCGTACCCACGGGGGCGCCGTCGCTCTCGATCGAAGCGATCTTGAACTATCCTTCGACGTTCGCCGCCGCCTGCATTCCGAGCAGAAAGACCGCATCGGTGCCGCTGCCGCAGCTATGATCGAAGATGGTGAAGCCATCATCCTTGATGCCAGCACGACGGCTCTGGCGCTGGCTACTCAGATTAAAGGACGCTCCGAACTCACTGTCCTCACCAATTGCATCCGCATCGCACTGGCTTTACTTGACACGCCAGATATTACCGTTTTGATGCCCGGCGGCTTTCTGCGTCGTGACTCGATTTCCCTGGTGGGTGCCGAGGGGCACGACTTTGTCGAACAGTTCAACTTTCAGAAGGGCTTTTTCGGCGCCAAGGGACTTACCCTTGAGGAAGGGCTGACCGACGTTAATAGCGCCGAGGTAGTCATCAAGCGGGATTTGGTCGCGCGTGCCAAGCAGGTAATTGCCATTGTGGACAGCAGTAAGTGGGGGCGAGTTGGATTTGTCTCCTTCGCCTCAATTGGCCAGATGGATTGCGTCATCACCGACGAGGGCGCGCCGCACGATATGGTGGCGGCGCTCCAAGGAGCCGGCGTGAACGTGATCATCGCCTGAGCCGAAGTCACCAGTGGACGATGCCGATAGAGGAGCGTATCAATGGCCGAACAACGAACAAGTTATGAGCAATTGGCCGATTCCTTAAGCGCCTCGGGCGTGAATGTGGACGCCGTGAAGTCCGCGTTGAAGACCCAGCACATAGAGACCCCCTCCTGGGGCTATGGCAACTCCGGCACCCGCTTCAAGGTCTTCCCCTGGCCCGGCGCCGCCCGAGATGTGTACGAAAAGCTGACCGACGCGGCCTTCGTCCATAAATTGACCGGCGTCGCACCATCGGTGGCGTTGCATATTCCCTGGGACAGGGTGGACGATTGGAGCGCGCTGAGGCAGTACGCCGAAGACCTGGGCATCCAGATCGGGGCTATCAATCCCAACGTCTTCCAGGATGACGTTTACCGCTTGGGTTCGGTCTGCCATCCCGCCCCTGCCGTCCGCCGCCGCGCCATTGAGCACATGCTAGAGTGCGTAGAGATCTGTCAGGCCACCAACTCCACTGTCCTCAGTCTCTGGTTCGCCGACGGCACCAACTACGCCGGCCAGGACAGCATCTGCGCCCGCAAGCACCGCCTGTTCGATGCCTTGGCCGAGGTCTACGCTGCGCTGCCAGCGGGCGTGCGCATGCTCATCGAGTACAAGTTCTTCGAGCCGGCCTTCTACCACACCGACCTGCCCGATTGGGGCACCGCCTATGCGCTGACGCTCAAGCTCGGCCCTCAGGCCCAGGTACTGGTGGATACCGGCCATCACCCGCAGGGCACCAACGTGGAGCAGATTGTGGCCTTCCTGCTCGACGAGGGCAAACTGGGTGGTTTCCACTTCAACAGCCGCAAGTACGCCGACGACGACCTGATCGTGGGCACGGTCAACCCTTTCGAGCTATTCTGCATCTTCAACGAACTGGTGGCTGCGGAACGGACCGACGACCCAACCGTCGCTGAGTGCGCCTACCACGTGGCCTACATGATTGACCAGTCGCACAACATCGAGGGCAAGATCGAGCCCATGATCGTTTCGGTGATCAACTGCCAGAATGCTTATGCCAAGGCGCTGCTGGTGGATCGGACAGCGCTGGCGGAGCGGCAGGCGGCCGGCGACGTGCTGGGCGCTCACCGGGTCTTGATCGAAGCCTATGAGACCGATGTGCGCCCCCTGCTGGCCCAGGTGCGCGCAGAGGCGGGACTGCAACCCGATCCCATCGCTGCCTTCCGGGCCAGTGGCTACGGCGAAAAGGCAGCCCACGAGCGAGGCCTAGCCGCGGCAGGCGGCAGCGGCTATCAAGGAGCATAACACATGCCTGACGACATTCTCTCTCAACTCATCACCATGTCCCGCTGTCTAGGTGATCCGGCCAACGACTACGTCATTCTGGGTGAAGGGAACACCTCAGCCCGGGCCGACGAGGAGACCTTCTGGGTCAAGGCTAGCGGCACGTACCTCCATGCCATCGAAGCCAGCGGTTTCGTGCGTGTGCGCTTCGCACCTATGCTAACCCTGCTGGAGGCTGGTGACCTCTCAGATGCTGAGATAAAGCAGAGGCTCCTGGATGCTATGGTGAATCCGACATCAGCGGCCCGACCATCGGTGGAGACGGCCTTTCATGCGCTGGCACTGACGCTGGGGCAGGCCAACTACGTGGGCCACACCCACCCCACTGCCGTGAACGCCATCCTCTGCTCCCGACAGGTCGAGGAGGCCATCGCAGGAAGGCTCTTCCCCGACGAGATAGTGGTTTGCGGCCCAGCCTCGGCGTACGTGCCCTATACCGACCCCGGAATGCCCCTCGCTCGCAAAGTGCGCCAGGTGCTGCAAGCCTACACCGATGAGTATGGCAAGCCGCCCAAGGTGATCTTGATGCAGAATCACGGCCTCATCGCCTTAGGTCGCACGGCTCAGGAGGCAGAGAACATCACCGCTATGTACGTCAAGGCGGCGCGCGTGCTCCTGGGAACCTACGCCTTGGACGGCCCCCGCTTCATGCGTCCTCAGGATGTGGAACGGATTCACACGAGGCCCGATGAAGCGTATCGGCGCCGGAAGCTGAGTAAGTAGAGCGGAAGCCAAGTGACTGAAGAGATGCAGGATAAAGCCCCCTGTACGATGCGTGTGGCGCGTCTGTACGGCATCCGCGACCTTAGGCTGGAAGACCTGCCTCGGCCCGCACCTGGCCCTGGCGAGGTGCTTCTGAAAGTCGCTTGCGTGGGGGTTTGTGGCTCTGACGTGCATTACTATGTGAAGGGCCGCATAAGCCACCACGTGGTGACAGAGCCTCTCATTCTGGGCCACGAGTTCTCCGCCTGGGTCACTGAACTAGGTCCCGGAGCCAGACAGCTGGAAATCGGGCAACTGGTTGCTGTCAACCCGCAGATTCCTTGCGGCGAGTGCGAACTTTGTCAACACGGGCATCCAAACCTGTGTCCAAATGTGCGTTATTGCGGCACCCCACCGGTGGATGGCGCTTTTGCCGAGTACGTTGTCATGCCCGCCAAGAATTGTTTCTCCTTACCACAAGGAGTCGGGCCTGCTGAAGGCGCGCTACTGGAACCACTCGGCATCGCTATCCATGCTGTTGACCTAGCTCACCTGAAACCAGGGCAGACTATCGCTGTGCTGGGAGGCGGTCCCATTGGGTTGCTGATAGCAGCGGTGGCCAAGGTATCTGGTGCCACCGAGACCTTCATGATCGATCCGCTGGCCTACCGGCGTCAATTCGCCCTGGACTACATTGCCGATGCAGTGCTGAATCCCTCCGAAGAGGGGACCGATCTCGTCGCCGAGATCATGGGCATGACCGGCGGGCGTGGCGTAGATGTGGCTTTTGAGGCCGCTGGCGCCGCCGGGACACCTGATCAGGCCGCCGCTGTGGTGTGCGCCGGTGGCAAGGTGATCATCGCTGGCATTCCCTCAGAGGACACAATGAGGTTCACCGCCTCCACCGCCCGCCACAAAGGGCTGACCATCAAGATAGTACGGCGCATGAAGCACACCTACCCAAGGGCCATCCGTCTGATACAGAGGGGTATGGTGGATGTCAAGCCCCTGGCGACCCACACTTTCCCTCTGGAGCACATCGTCGAAGCGTTTGAGATGCTCGCGGCATGCGAGGATGATATGTTGCGGGCGATTATCCAGGTGTCTGGCAAGTAGAAAACGAATGAGGAAGCGAATCGAGCAAGAAATTGCCAACTTGGAAGCGAAGCTAAAAGATTTTGACTTGGATGTCCGCGCGAGCGGCCTGGAAGAGCTGGTCTCTCTGGTCCAGCAGGGCGTTGTGCCGCTGGAGCCAGAAGCCGAGGTGGCCAATATGCATTGTCATACATTCTTCTCTTTCAATGCCTACGGTCACTCGCCCACATCGCTGGCCTGGTTAGCTAAGCGGCGTGGCATCCGGCTGATCGGAATTGTGGATTTCGATGTGCTGGATGGCGTGGATGAGTTCCTCGACGCATGTGAGTGGGTCGGCGTGCGTGGCAGTGCAGGGATAGAGACTCGCGTGTTTCTGCCTGAGTTTTCGACACGCGAGATCAATTCGCCAGGCGAGCCAGGCGTCCTCTACCATATGGGTATTGGTTTCACCTCAAGCGAGGTGCCTGAAACAGCAGCAAACATCCTGCCCCACCTACAACAGCGGGCCGCCCGGCGCAACCAAGATATGGTAGATCGAGTTAATGCCTATCTCGACCCGGTGAAGATTGACTACGAACAGGATGTTTTGCCTCTCACTCCCGCAGGAATCGCCACTGAGCGCCATGTGGTTGTGGCCTATGTGCAGGCGGCCGAGCGAACTGTCTCGGATCCGGTCGACTTCTGGGCCGACAAGCTGGACATGGAGGCGGATTGTGTCGCGGAGCTCCTGAGCGATCCCCCTAAGTTGCGGAAGCTGGTCCGCGCCAGGCTGATGAAACGCGCCGGCGTGGGATACGTCCACCCCAGCCCCGATACCTTCCCTACGGTGGATGAGTTTCATAAGCTGATTGTGGAATGCAACGCGCTACCGTGCGCGGCTTGGTTGGACGGCACCTCTGAGGGCGAACAGGCTATTGAGGAATTGCTGGAGCTGTTGGTCACCAAAGGCGTGGTTGCTCTAAACATCATTCCCGACCGCAACTGGAACATCGCCGAGCCGGAGGTGCGCCGCCTGAAGGTGGAGAACCTGTACAATGTCGTCCGGTTGGCGCAGGAGTTGGCGCTGCCGCTGAACGTGGGGACAGAGATGAATAGCTTTGGGCAGAAGTTGGTGGATGACTTTGACGCTCCTGAATTGGCTCCAGTGCGTGAGGCGTTCCTAGACGGCGCCTATTTCATCTACGGACACAGTGTCCTGCAGCGAACGTTGGGGTTGGGCTATCAGAGCCGGTGGGCGCAGAATTACCTACCGTCCCGCCGTGAGCGCAACGACTTCTACGTCAGGGTGGGCTACCAAGTGCCAGCCGGGAAGGCTGGCCTGGCAAAACTGAGGGAATGGGGTGCGACAATGCCGCCTGGCGACATCTTGTCGAGACTGAATGTATAAGGGGAGGAAACAAATATCCGACAAACTGACCGCCTACCGGCGTGCCGACGCGCCACTCCCCAACCGCAACTGGCTGTGGCCCCTGTACGGAGCAGGCTTTGAGAACCTGGGGCGCGACGGAGGGTATATTGATGTGCCAATGCCCCGGTATGGTCCCGAGGAACTCCTGGTTCGCCACGATGCCTGCGGGCTTTGCTTTTCCGATGTCAAGGTCATCCGAGCGGGCGAGGAACATCCCCGTATCTACCGTGACATGCAGGCTGAGCCGGTGGTGCTGGGCCACGAGGTGAGCCTGACCGTCGTTGGGGTGGGCGGGCATCTGCGCCATCAATATCGTGTCGGCGATCGTTTCATTATTCAGGCTGACATCTACGTCGATGGCGTAAGCTACGCCTACGGCTACGAGATACAGGGAGGTCTCTCTCAGTATAACGTTGTCGGCCAGAGGGTCTTGGCCGGAGATGCCGGGTGCTATCTCATTCCTGTCCAGCCCCAAACAGGCTACGCCGAGGCGGCCCTCACCGAACCGTGGGCCTGCGTAGAGGCGGCTTACACCATCCGCTACCGGCAGGGGATGAAGGACGGTGGCGTGACCTGGTTCTTGGGGGGCCAGGGAGCCGAAGGCCCCTACCGCCTCAGCCGGGGAATGGGCGAGGCTTCCCACCCCCACAAGATCGTAGCTACGAACCTTCCCGGCTCCCTGGCAAATCTCCTCCGCGGGCGGGCCGAGGTACTGGATATCGAATGGGTGGCTCTGGACGGCCTCGCCCCGGCCCAATATGGCCTGGCCGCAGGCGAGACCGATGGCTTGGGCTTCGACGACATCGTCGTCCTGGGCGCTACTGACCCCGTGCTGGTGAACGAGGCAGCCAGACAACTGGGCAAGGGAGGCATCCTCAACATTGTAGCTCCCCGCCTGGAGAGTAGGGTATGCCTCGACGTGGGGCGACTGCACTACGACCACATCAGCTTCGTGGGGACGACGGAGATGGACATAGCCGCTGCCTATCAGCCCATCCGCTCAACCCTGCTTCCAGGTGGGCTGGCCTGGTTCTTAGGCGCTGCAGGGCCTATGGGCCACATGCATGTGCAGCGGGCTATCGAGATGGGAGATGGCCCCCGCAAAATCGTGGCCACCAATCTACGCTCACCGCGCATCTTGGAGCTGGAACGTAAGTTCGACGAGGCGGCCCGACAGCAGGGGATGGAGCTGGTTTGCCTGACCGAGGCGAGGATGAGCAGGGAGGTCTACCATGAACGCCTCTGGGATGAGAGCGAGGGGCGGGGCTTCGACGACCTTGTCGTCCTGGCCCCCAGCACCAGGGCAATCGAGCGAGCGGCCGATTATATCGCTCCTGGAGGGGTGATGAACATCTTCGCCGGCCTCCCTCGGGGGACTGAGGTAGCCTTGGACCCAAGTCTCATCTACGCCAGAGGGGTGCGCTTCATCGGCTCAAGCGGCTCGGCCATCGAGGACCTGCGGCGGATGCTCGCCCTCGCCGAGAGTGGTGCCATCTCCCCCAACCGCTCGGTGGCGGCGGTGGCCGGGATGGAGGGAGTCTTGGATGGGCTGCGGGCGGTAAGTGAGGGACGCTTCCCCGGCAAGGTGGTGATATTCCCCCAGATCGTCGGGCTTCCTCTAACACCTCTCTCTGAGTTGCACACGTTGCTACCTAACGTTTACGCCAAACTAGCAAACGGAGAATCGTGGACGAAAGAGTCTGAGGAGGAATTATTGGCAAGCCTATTGATGAAGGATGAGTAATGAAGCTGCTCCAGGACCGTGTAGCCATCGTCACCGGGGCCGCCCAGGGCCTTGGTGAGGCCATCGCCCATCGCCTCGCCGGAGAGGGGGCGCACGTGGTGGTGGCCGACATCAATTCCGAGGACGCTAAGAAAGTGGCCGCCGCTGTAGAGGCCCAGCACGGACGGCGCGCCATGGCCTTCAGCGCTGACGTCACCGACGAGGCACAAGTGGAGAAGATGGTGCAGGGCACGGTGGAGGAGTTCGGGCGGCTGGACATCATGGTTGCCAACGCGGGCATCGTTATCTCCGGCGAGGTAACCGACTTCCCGACTGATCAGTGGCGCAAGGTAATCAAGATCAACCTGACGGGTTACTTCCTCTGCGCCAAATATGCAGCCCGGGTGATGAAAGAGCAGAGGAGCGGCGTCATCATCCAGATTAACTCCAAATCGGGCAAGAAAGGGAGCTCCAAGAACTCGGCCTACGCCGCCTCCAAGTTCGGGGGCATCGGCCTAACCCAGAGCCTGGCTTTGGAGCTCGGCCCTTACAATGTGCGGGTTAACGCCGTCTGCCCTGGTAACCTTCTTGACTCACCGCTCTGGGTAAACAGCCTCTACGATCAGTACGCTAAACGGTGGGGAATAAGCAAGCAAGAAGTTCGGCAGAAATACATCGCCCAGGTTCCACTGGGCCGCGGCTGCACGTATAGCGATGTATGCAATGTGGTGCTTTTCCTAGCCTCGAATCAGGCCAGTTACATGACCGGCCAGGCCATCAACGTCACCGGTGGCCAGGAGACGAGATAGGGCGAGGAGGATTTTCATGGCTAGGGCTATTGGATTGTTGGCCTTCGACCTTGGCGCGGAGAGCGGCCGCGCCGTCTTGGGACGCTTCGACGGCAAAAAACTCGAGCTTTCGGAGGTGCACCGCTTCCCCAACGGCCCTGTGCGCGTTTCAGACAGCCTTTATTGGGATGTGTTGCGCCTTTGGAGCGAAATGAAGCACGGGTTAAGGCTGTGCGCTCGCAAATACAGAACGGAACTGGCGGGCATCGGCGTGGATACGTGGGGCGTGGACTTTGCCTTACTCGGGGCTGACGATTCCCTGCTGGGTAATCCCCACCATTATCGCGACCCACGAACTGAGGGGATGATGGAAGAGGCCTTCCGCCGCGCCCCGCGCGAGGAGATATTCGAGCGGACGGGAATCCAGTTCATGCCCTTAAACACTTTATATCATCTCTTGGCCATGGCGGTGCACAAAGCACCAGCCCTGCAGGTCGCCAAGACCTTTTTGATGATGCCAGATCTCTTCAATTTCTGGTTAAGCGGGCGGAAGGTCTGCGAGCTCACCGATGCCACCACTACGCAATTCTACGACCCGCGTGAGGGCACGTGGTCCAGGCCACTATTCGAAAATTTGGGCCTTCCCTTCCACATCTTGCCGGAGATCGTGCCCCCAGGTACCATACTGGGCCCGCTTCTGCCATCAGTGTCCAACGAGGTCGGTCTTCTGGGCAAGGTGCCGGTCATCGCACCAGCCTGCCACGACACAGGCTCCGCCGTGGCCGCGGTGCCGGCCAGGGCCGGGGATTGGGTTTACATCAGTTCCGGCACCTGGTCGCTGATGGGAGCCGAGATAACCGAGCCCATCATCAACGCCCAAAGCCTGACCTACAATTTCACCAACGAGGGCGGTGTTTGCGGTAGCTTCCGCTTCCTAAAGAATATCATGGGGTTGTGGCTTGTCCAGGAGTGTCGGCGGACGTGGACGCAGGCTGGAGAAGAATTCTCCTACGAGGAGCTGACAGAGATGGCAGCCCGCGCCGAGCCATTCACGGCTCTGGTGGACCCCGACCATCAGGCTTTCCTCCGCCCAGGCGATATGCCGGCTAGGATCAGGGCCTTTTGCGAGAGGACAGGCCAGCCAGTGCCAGAGACCAGGGGCGCTATTATTCGCTGTGCGCTGGAGAGTTTGGCGCTCAAATACCGCTGGGTTTTGGAGCGGCTGGAGGAGATATTAGGGCGGAAGCTGCAGGTCATCCACATCGTCGGCGGCGGCATGCGGAATCGGCTTCTCTGCCAGCTCACCGCTGACGCGACGCGGCGCCCTGTGATGGCCGGTCCAGCCGAGGCGACGGCCATCGGCAACATCCTCATGCAGGCGCTGACATTGGGCCATATTGCTTCCCTGGAGGAGGGCCGTGAGATAGTGCGCCGCTCCTTTGATGTGGTCACCTACGAGCCTCGCGACCCAGCTCGTTGGGATGAGGCATATGTTCGCTTCTTGAAAGTGCTGGAGCAAGGCGAGAGTGTGAAGACAAATGTCCGCAGAGCATCCCGATCATGAGACAACTCAAGAAAACCGCACAAACACTTGCTTGATCTGCTCTTCGGCCTCGCAGTCTGCAGCGACAACCGCTCGTCACTCCAAGTTACAAACGCACATAATAGTAACAGAAGGGTAGACTGTTGGTAAAGAGAACGTTGACCAAGTCCCATCTTGTTAGCTTCTACCACAACATGTAGTAGGTAATGCCTGAACATACCGCAATATACAGCGTCCGTTTGAGTGACACTTTGGTTTTAATCATTCATTACATAATGCGACCCGGCCGTCAGCGCCTTTGCGCACACCAGCCGGCGGTTCCCGAGCCCCAGAGCACCCGCCCAGCACCGCCTGTTTCACGGCGGTGCTGGAGCACCGTCCGGCAGATCAACGTCAGCACCAACTTCGCATGCTACTGGTAACTGGCAACCAGCAACCGAACCAGGAAGCACCGGACAATCACTTCTTGACAACCACGGGAGTCTACTATAGAATGTGCACATCAGCACGTGGCTAGAAACTTGATCCACAAAAGGGAGGAAATCATGTATCAAAACACCATCGTAGTAGGGCATCTGGGCCGTGATCCCGAGATGCGCTACACTCCTGATGGCACCCCGGTGACCAGTTTCAACATTGCTACCACTCGCAAATGGACCAATGCCGAAGGTCAGCAGCAGGAGAAAACCACCTGGTTCCGTGTCACCACGTGGCGAAAACTGGCCGAGACCTGCAACCAGTACCTTAGCAAAGGTCGGCTGGTGCTGGTCACAGGAGACATTGACGTATCCGCCTGGAACGACAAGACCAGCGGTGAGGCCCGTGCCACGCTGGAACTCCAGGCACGGACTGTACGCTTCCTGAGTCCGAAAGGCGAAAAGGCCAAGGTTGGTGAGGAAGCTGCTCCCGAGGCTGAAGAGGAGATTCCCTTCTAGCAGGCCCCTATCGCCAGTAGAAACAACAACGAACCTACTTTGTTCTCTGTGCCTGCACTAGCGCAGCGCGAAGTTCCAGGCTGCATCGCAGCGACCTCGAGCCGATTTCGGGGTCGCTCCGTTTGTGTGGCCAAAGGCCGTCTATGACCCTTGGAAACAGCCTGAACCCTGGTCACTGCGCTGGGGTAATAATAGGGGCGGATCTTACCGCAGAGGACGCCGAGAACGCAGAGAGCTCTTGGGTTTTCCACGTCCCCATTCAATGGGGGCTCTGCACCCTCTGCGAAGCGGCCCCCGTCATGGCGGTCGCCCGTCGCCCGTAGGGCATGCAAAGCGAGGGCATGCAGAGCACGAACGGTCGCCCTCTCTTTGGCGAGGCTGCGAAGCGTCTCGCCCTCTTTCTGGCAAGGCTGCGAAGCGTCCCCCGTCACGGCCGTCGCCCGTCGCCCGTAGGGCATGCAAAGCGAGGGCATGCAGAGCACGAACGGTCGCCCTCTCTTTGGCGAGGCTGCGAAGCGTCTCGCCCTCTTTTCGGCGAGGCTGCGTGCTCTGCGGTGAAGACCTAACTGCAAAGTCCTATAAGGAAGTGGAACAAATGACAATCAAAGACGTCACAGATCAAGTCATCGCCAACGTCGAGAAGGTCATCGTCGGCAAGAGAGAGGTCATTGAGCTGACATTGGTGGCCTTGCTCTGCGAGGGACACATGCTTATCGAAGATGTACCTGGCACCGGCAAGACGACATTGGCCAAAGCCATCGCTCGCTCCCTGGGCTGCTCCTTTCAGCGCATCCAGTTCACGCCAGACCTGCTGCCCTCAGATGTGACCGGCATCTACTTCTTCAACCAGAAGACTCAGGAGTTCGAGTTCCGCCCCGGCCCCATCATGGCTCAGGTGGTGCTGGCCGACGAGATCAATCGCGCCACGCCGCGCACACAGGCCGCTTTGCTCGAGGCGATGCAAGAGCGTCAGGTCAGCGTTGACCTTGAGACGAAGGCGCTACCTCGTCCTTTCCTCGTCCTGGCCACACAAAACCCCATTGAACTCGAGGGCACCTTCCCCTTGCCCGAGGCCCAGGTGGATCGCTTCCTCATGAAGATCAAGCTGGGCTATCCCAGCGAAGAGGATGAAAACGAGATCCTGCTGCGCTATGAGCACAAAGACCCGCTGGAGACACTCGAACCTGTCCTATCCAGTGAAGCACTCCTGGATCTTCAGCACAAGACGCGTACCATAAAAGTGGAGAAATCGGTACGGGAGTATCTGGTCCGTGTGACGCGCGCCACTCGCGAACACCCTGCTGTTGAACTCGGTGTCAGCCCGCGCGGAACGCTGTCATTGTACAAGACAGTCCAGGCCCTGGCTGCGCTGCGTGGCCGTGACTACGTCATTCCAGACGACGTCAAGCATCTGGCTCCATCCGTCTTGATCCACCGCATCATTATCCACCCGCAGACGCGGCTCCGTGGCCGCACTCCTGAGCAGGTCATCACTGAAATTGTAGACTCGGTGCCCGTCCCCGTGGAGAAATGATGTTCAACGAGAATTGGGTTGGCCTCGCCGTGTTCGCCATCCTGCTTGGTCTGCTGACGCGCCAGAACGGTTTGCTGTCCATGGCTGCTCTTGTGCTGACGGCTGTGGCTGCCGGACGGTCATGGAGCAAATACTCGCTGCGAGGCGTCGAATACAAACGATCGTTCAGCGAGCGACGTGCCTTTCTGGGTGAGATCATTGACGTCACCCTGCAAGTCACCAACCGCAAGCTGCTGCCCGTTCCCTGGCTAAAGATCGAGGATGAGTGTCCCCTGCCTCTGACCATGTTTGGTGGAGGAGTGCAGCCCTCAACAAAGTCAGATGTCGGTTTGCTCAGCAACCTACTGTCATTGCGCTGGTTCGAGCGAACCAGGTGGCACTACCGCCTGCGCTGTGACAAGCGCGGCGTCTATGCCTTCGGCCCAGCTCATCTCCAGTCTGGCGACCCTTTCGGCCTGTTCAGTTCACGGGCTGATTGGCCAACGCTGAATTGGCTCATCATCTATCCCGAAGTGAAGCCCTTAGAGGCCTTGACCCTACCGCAGAAAGAGCCGTTCGGTGAAATCAAGGCCCGCCAACGCATATTTGAGGACCCTATCCGCGCTGTTGGCATACGCGACTACCAATCGGAGGACGCCCTCAAGCGGATTCATTGGAAGGCCACAGCACGTCGACAGAGGTTGCAGGTCAAGGTCTACGAGCCGACCACGACGTTCCAGTTGGTGATCTTTCTGAACATGGCCACGTTGCCCAAACACTGGCAAGGCACGATCCCTGAATTGTTGGAACGCGCTATCAGCGTCGCCGCATCCATAGCCAGCTACGCCGTAGAAAAGCGTTTCCAGGTAGGAGTCGTAGCCAATGGCTGCTGGCCACAGTCGGATCAGCCGCTGAAAGTACTGCCCAGCCGCAGCCCGGACCAACTGACCCGCATCCTGGAAGCGCTCGCTGCTGTATCGGCGCTGCCGACGATCTCCATCGAAGCATTGCTCAACAGGGAAAGCGCACGCCTGCCGTGGGGGGCCACGTTAGCAGTGGTAACGGCTGTCGTGACGGAGGAGCTCCTGGTAGTCATGACCCGTCTGCAAGCTGCAGGACGGCGCATGGTACTGGTGCGTCTGGATGACACACCCTTGCCTTTCAGAGTGCCCAAAATCGTGGTGCACCGCGTGCTGGACTTGGGCACAGCATTTGGCCTGGAGACAGAGGGCCGGCAATGATAGACAAGCCGCTTCGCCCAACCCCGCCCAGGGGACGGCGGGACCGCGCACATGGCAGGACTGCGCCCCGCTCGACCGATAGCGGGACTGGGCCCCGCCCAACCCCGCCTGAGGGATGCCAGGACTCCGCCGATGGCGGCACCCTGCGTGCTAACTGGCGCAAAGAGATACTCTACCTGGGGCTGGCTGCCATGGAAAGCTGTTGGCTCTATCCCTGGCTGCTAATGCTCACACCAGGCAGCGGCGAGAAAGCACAGCATATCCCGTTTGCTGCGCTACTATCAACGCTGCTACTGGCACTGTATCTGACACGTCTTCTGAGCTGGGAAGCTGTCCCGCTGCTGATACAGCGCATTGCGACCATCGTGCTTGCTTTCCTGAGCAGTCTGGTGCTGCTCAGGTTATACGTCTATGTGGATTACAGCGTCAGAGATATGTCCTGGCTGCGCCACTTTGCGTGGGAAGTCGGCAACGTTCTGCAGCGCATTTCCCCTTCGCTGGTCATTTTCTTTGCTGGCTTTTACCTTTGGTGGCGGGGAATCAGCCTCGCACAGCGGGAACTTGGTGTAGAATCAGTGGGTTTTTCGTTCCGTATGGGCATCATCACCTTCTTCTGGTTCCTCGCAGTCACGATATTCGGCTCCCGGATTGATGCAACACCCTTCATTTTTGCCTACTTCTTCCTGGGGCTGGTCGTTATGGGCCTGGCGCGCATAGAAGATGTGAGCCAGAGTCGCATAGGCATACGTTCGCCCTTCAACGCCTCGTGGATGGGCATTCTGGCCGGCTCAACGCTCGTGGTAGCGGCGCTGAGCATACTGGCCGCGAGCCTCTTGTCACTGCGCAGTCTCACCGCTCTGCTGAAGCAGCTCCATCCAGTTGTGGTGCTGCTGGGGAAGATCGCTTATCCCGTCCTGGTAGCAATGGCCTGGCTCCTTCAGCTGATCCTAGCCTCCCTTATCCGCATCTTCAGGTCCGCCTGGGGGGCTAAAGGTCTGGAGCCTTTGGGCAACTTTTCAGAGCAGTTGGAAGAATTCCGGCAGATAGGAGAACCGGCTCAGGGCCCGCCGCCGCTGATCCTGCAGGTGCTCCTGTGGGGGTTCCTTGGCTTCGCCTTCGTCGCCGTACTGACAGTACTGGCATTTTCGATAAACCGGCGTTGGCGAGCCTTGCAGGCTGGGCCAACAGGGGAACACGAATCCGTTTGGGAGGCCGAGAGCGCGGCTAAAGGTGTCAGAGATGCCCTGGAGAGCCGCTGGCAAAGGCTGCGCGAAGAACTGCAGGCCCAGCTCGCCAGATTGCGGGGCGAAGAATACTCGCTGGTGTCCATTCGTCATATCTACGCCAGCCTGGTCAAGCTAGCTACTGCCTCCGGTTTCCCCAGGCACGAGGCACAGACGCCGTATGAGTACATCACTACTTTGCACAGATCTTTCCCCGGCAGCGACGAGGAGATTACGCTCATCACTGATGCCTACGTGCGCACACACTATGGCCAGCGGCTCTTCCGGGCCGCATACGTGCAGCGCGTGAGAGATGCCTGGCTGGCGATCCGCACACGCCAGGAGCAGGGTAGCAGGAACTAGGGCACTCGGGATATGCACAAAACGAGGCGTTGGGCAAGGCACTCGTGCAGCAGATTAACAGTCGGAGGGCTACTGATGCTCCTCACACTGTGGGTCACAGGCTGCATGGCCGAGGTCCTGGACGTGGATATCGCACAGGAACGCCTAGATGCCGCCACGCCACCACTCGATGGCTCATACACTATTGTCCAATCGTTTGTCTGCCAACGCCCCAACCTATGCGAGATAGAGTTACTGCCTGCCGTCTACCAGATGCCGGGCCAGGGCACGCTGACCCTCTACCTCCGCAGTCCTGCACACGATTACAGCGAACTGGCCAGAGTGAGTGTAGACGTTGCCCACGTAAGCCACAACTTCCCCCTGCGCTTCACTTTCGCTCCCCAGAGCGATTCTGCGGGCCAGGCGTACGACTTCCTGCTTGAGGGCACGTCGGAAGCGCGCGTAGGCTTCTGGTATAATAGCCTGAATGCTTACGGCGGCGGCAAGCTGGAACTTGGGGGTTGCAGCAATACGGGAGACCTGCGCTTCATCGCACGCTGCCGCTACGACCTGCCTGTAATGGTGCGCCAGGTTGGAGGCACGCTGCTGCATGGTGCGTGGTTGATCGTCCCCCTGGCCGTCCTGCTTCTCCTGCCTGGCTACGTGCTCTGGCACGGCCTGAATCTGGCGGCCCGTGAAGAGCCTATCGCCAACCTGGCCTTGAGCCTGGCCATCAGCCTGGCTCTTGTGCCCGTAGTCCTCCTCTGGAGCACAACCTTCGGCCTGCACTGGGAGCGCACCCTCTGCCTGGGGGCATTCGCAGTGTTGGCCTTGTACGCGCTGGTTCGTCTGCTCCGTACGCGGTTCAGTGACCTCACTCCCTGGATCGCCGCAAGCAATCGCAGGTCAGTCCTGGCTGCTATGGCGCTGCTTGTCCTCACGCTGCTCGTGCGCTTCGCGCAGATCCGGGGCCTGGTCTTGCCTGCGTGGGTAGACTCACCGCAACACGCGCTTGTCACAGAACTCGTGGCCATGCACGGGCAAGTGCCTCGGTCATACGAACCGCTCTTATCAGCCAGCAACTTTGTCTATCACTTTGGCTTTCACGCTGACACGGCCTTGTTCCACTGGCTTTCAGGGCTGGCTATCCCCCAGGCCATGCTGATCCTGGGCCAGGTTCTGAACGCCGCCAGCGTGCTCATGGCCTACCTGTTGACACTGCGCCTGACCCGGCGAAAGCTGGCCGCGCTCGTGGCCGCCTTGATTGTGGGATTGATCTCCTACATGCCCGCCTACTACGTCACCTGGGGGCGGTACACGCAACTGACCGGCCTATTGCTCCTGCCAGCCGCGTTGGTCACCGCAATGAACTGGTTGGAGGCGGAGCGGCGCGACTATCGCCTCCTTTTGGTGGCAGGGCTAATGCAAGCTGGGCTGTTCATGACCCACGCCAGAGTGAGCATCTTCGGGGCTTGTTTCCTGGCCGCTTATCTGCTCTACGAAAGCATCGCCCGTCTGCGGTGCAAGAATAGGCGCAGAATCCTCGATCTATGGGGCCGAGGAGGGCTGTTGGCTTTGCTGGCACTGGGGCTCAGCGGGCCGTGGCTGGTGCAGCTGATTACTGGCATCCACGCCTCCTTGCGTGCCGCTGGCCGCACCCTGCGCGGCGATCCCTCCTACAACGTCCTCCCGCAGGAGCTTCTGTTCATCGCTCGCAATCGCGAGTTGATGGCGCTGGCCGCAGTAGGTGCACTGTGGGGTCTGCGGCGCCGTAAGAGGGAAACTGTTCTGATATTGGCCTGGAGCGGCCTGGTGGCGCTGGTCGTCAATCCTGCATGGTTGGGCCTGCCGACAACGAACCTGGTGAACAATGCCACAGCCGTGATCTCGCTCTTTTTGCCCCTGTCAGTCCTGGGCGGCCAAGCAATCACCTTGATGTGGGACTATGGCCAGCCCGTTCTTGCCGCTCTATTCGAGAGGCTAGGGCTCCGGCGGAGCGCAGCAATGGCAGTGCGAGCCGTACTGGTGATGTTAATCGCGGGCACTGCCTTGTGGAGCGCCTGGGGGATGATATCTATCGTCAATCCGGTCACCGTTCTGGCGACTGCCGAAGACCTGGAAGCTATGGACTGGATCAAGGAGAACACAGCGCCGGATGCAGTGTTCTTGATCAACACTCGTCACTGGCAACTGGGTGACTATACAGGCACAGATGGGGGGTACTGGATCACGCAACTGACGGGCAGGCGCACGCTGCTGCCCGCGCTTCCCTACACATATGGAACGCCAGACTACGTACAGCACATCACCGGCATGGCCAGGATCGTATCTGAACTCAAGGACGCAAACGATCCCCAATTGCAAAACATCCTGGAGCAAGAGAGCGTAACGCACGTCTACGTGGGCTCTAGAGGTGGGACGCTGACACCAGAAATGCTGCTGCGCAGTTCCCGCTATCGGCGGGTGTACAGCACTGGAGCTGTGTGGATCTTTGAGGTGATAAAGTAGAACAACAAACATGGCATCGCTTACATTGTAGGCGATGCCATGTCAGTGCACCGTGATACACGAACCTGGTTGGGGCAGACTAGGCCTCTGCAGCCTGAATGGCCTGATTCAGATCGCGCATCAGACGGCATTTACGCCGTGCTGCGTTGTTCTTGTGAATGACGCCTTTCTGCGCCGCTTTGTCCAGTGCACGGATGGCCTGAGCGGCGCTCTTTTTGGCCTCCTCCACTTGTCCCGCCTCAATGTGTGCTCTGGCCCTTTTGATGTAGGTACGGGTTTGCGTTCGGAACCAACGGTTACTCAGACGCTTCTTCTCCGATGTGCGTATGCGCTTGATAGCTGATTTTGTGTTTGCCAAGAAAAACCTCCATACTTGTTATGATAGCCATAACATCATGGCTCGTTAGGCCCATTTTGCCAATGCACCCTTTGACAGCAACAGAGCAATGCGCTACAATTCGTCTTGACGCTTTGGCTGCAACGAGAGCTATTTTAGCTGATCTTGCGCAGAGTGTCAAACGCGCCTCGCACTGCGCCACTTCATTCGTAGTAACTATGATCCCGAACTCAAGTGCCCCGCAGTTCAGGCCATGCTATACTCAATGTTTCACGTGGAACATTCGCCGCCGGGGGTGAATTTGGCAGATCAAGGTTCCCACAAGCACTTGCCTCGCTTCTGTGATTTCGAGGGCAGCGATTACAGGACTGCTTTCTGGGAAGGGCAGGGACGCGAATACGAAGACCTGGCCGAGCGCATCGCCCTGCAGAGGCTGCTCCCTCCCACAGGTGAGCGCATCATTGACATCGGCGCTGGATTCGGCCGCCTGGTCAACCTCTATGGCGGATACAACGAAATCGTGCTCATGGACTACTCCAGGTCCCAACTCGAAGACGCCCGATACGGCTTGGGAGAGGAACGCATCACCTACGTCGCGGCAAACCTGTACGAGATGCCCTTTGTCAAGGGGGCGTTCGATGCGGCAGTGATGGTGCGCGTCCTTCACCACCAATCTGACGCACCGAGCGCATTGCGAGCCATACGCCGCATCCTGCGACCTGGCGCGGCCTTTGTACTGGAATACGCCAACAAACGCAACCTGAAGGCCGTTCTCCGCTACCTGCTGCGATGCCAGCAGCACAACCCCTTCAGCTACGAACCCTGGGAGTTCGTCGAGCTGAACTTTGATTTTCACCCCACGTACGTAGAGCGCAGCCTGGAAGAGGCCGGTTTCCACATCGAGCACCAGCTCTGCGTATCTCAGTTCCGCCTCCGATTTCTAAAGCGCCTCGTACCCGCTCGGGTGCTGGCCACCATAGATGGCTGGCTCCAGCAGCCCACCGCAAGGCTCAAACTCACGCCGAGCGTATTTCTACGAGCTCGCGTCCCGGGTCGGGAACCCGTGCCTGTTGTCTCCCAGATCTTCTGCTGCCCGCGCTGTGGCAGCAGCCAGCTTGCGCAGAAACTCGATACACTGACCTGCACAGGCTGCGGACGCCGTTGGAGCACGGCGGGCGGCATCTACGACTTCAAGCAGCCACTCGACTGATGCGGGGAGGGGCCTTGGAAAGCGAGCGACCAGTCGAATTCGAAGCAGCGTTGGCTGCTTTCAAGGGCTTTCTGCAGAACCTGGATCGTGGCGCACCCACGGCTGTGCTCTGTCACAGTGATGCCGACGGTGTGGCAACCGGAGCCATCCTTTACCGCGCACTGCAACGACTGGGCTTCTCTGACCTGACCATACTCGTCACTGGCAAAGGTGCCAACGCCTACACTCCGCAGACTAAACGGCGCACTGCTGCTGCGAATCCTGTCGCGCTTTTCGTGCTCGACCTGGGCTGCCTGCAAGAGCCTGTCTTGCCTGACGTCCCCACCTGCTTCATTGACCACCATCGGCCACTGGGCGTACCCCCTGAGGGCGTGTTGATCAGCAGTTACACGTGGCAGCCAATCCCCAATGCTGCACTGCTGGTCTACTGGCTGTGCTGCGAGGTCATTGAAATCAAAGATATGATGTGGGTGGCAGCCATAGGCACGCTCAGCGACCTGGGAAACAAGGCACCTTTTGCCATCATCCCCCAGGCCAAGAAAGTCTACAAGGCCAAGTGGCTGCGCGAGGCCACGTCACTGATCAACGCCGGGCGCCGCTCCGCTGTGGGCGATGCTGAAACCGCCTTGCGGGCGATCCTGGCCGCCCAACACCCACGCGAGATAGCGGAGGGAGCGAACCCTGAGGCCAGACGGCTGGCCGAATACCGTCTCAAAGTGAGGGCCGCCTTTGACGAAGCAAAGAAAGCTGCACCCAAATTCAGTGGCCAGCTAGCGCTGGTGCGCGTCAACAGCCCTTGCCAGGTGCATCCGCTGGTGGCGCAAATCTGGCGTACGCGCCTGCAAAAGTACGTGGTCCTTGTTGGCAACGAGGGCTACGTACCAGGCTACGTGGCCTTTTCCATGCGCACCGCAAGCGATCTGAACCTGCTCGACTTCCTCTCAGCCGTGAAAGTGGATGTAGCCGAGGGCCACTTTGGCTATGGCCACGACCAGGCTACCGGCGGCCTGCTGCCTACAGCATCCTGGAACGAACTGCTGCACCAACTCGGCTTCAGCCGCGAGGTATGGGCTACAACGGAGGAAATCCATTGAGCACGCGCTTCATCGGCCTGGACCTGGCCTGGTCACCACGGAACAACTCCGCTGGGGTAGCCCTCGAAGCGGAGGGCTCCTGCGATAGCGTCCCGCCAGCGATTGGGCGGGGCCGCGCACATTGGATTGCTCACTGTGAGCGCCTGGGCGACGACGACGCAGTGCTGCCCTTCGTGAGCGAGGCGGCAGGCAGCGGCCCGGCCCTGGTGGCCATAGACGCACCGCTGATTGTGCCCAACCAGGAAGGGGCACGGCCTGTGGATCGCCAGATCACGCGCCTTTTTGGGCGCTACGGGGCTGGCTGCTATCCTGCCTACCGCAATCGTCCTGGTGGCTGCGGTCGCGGTGAGGAGATTGTCGCTGGCCTGGCCCATCACGGCTTTGTGCAGGACCCCTACGTGAGCCACCGCGCAGCCACGCGCAGCGTGTTCGAGGTCTATCCCCATCCGGCCATGCTCGCTCTGTTCCACCTGGAGCGGACTATCAAGTACAAGGCACGCCCCAAGCGCAGCCTGGACTTTCGGCGCAGCGAGCTGGCGCGCTTGCGCGCCTACCTGGTCAGGCTCGAAGAGCACGAGCCAGCTATGTCCAGTCCGCCCGCAGCTACCGACCGCGACCTAAACGCACTGCGCGGCGGTGCGCTCAAGCGCTACGAGGATCTGCTGGACGCGGCCATCTGTGCTTACATCGCCTACTACGCCTGGTACTGGGGACCTGCGGGCTATCAGGTCTACGGCGACACGACGCAGGGCTACATCCTGGTGCCCATGACAGAGTGGATGCGCGAGCGCCTGGCGAAGCACGCAGGTTGATGTAGGGGCGAGGCATTTTCTGGCAAGCTCCGCTCCAGTCTAAGGTCAGCCAGGTATGCATTAGTTGCATTGCGTGTTTACTGGGTAGAAATGCCTCGCCCCTACTTCTGCGCTCTAGCCACATCTGTGGTGCAATACAACTTGAAATGGGGACAATTTTGGGCTAGAATCAAATCGTTTGACCAATCTGGCAAAAGCGAGTATCCTATAGCTGTACGTGGGGGTGGTTGAGTCCCGGTGGGCTCCGCGGTCTTCAAAACCGTTTGAGGGGTGCTGCAGAAGCGGCCTTGGTGGGTTCGACTCCCATCCACTCCCGTAAATAACCCCTTTCTCGACCTCATATCTTCTGCCCAAACAGGCTATCGAGCGGGCTGTGAATGTTTGCCCGCGCAATATGGTGCAAGTCCACGCCAGATTTCAGCAGGTGGATGGCAAAGCCGTGGGAGAGCGCAAGGAGGAACAATCTTGGCAATAGATAAACCAAGTCCTGCTGCGGAACTGCAAGAGCAACAGCGGTGTCCACTGTGCAATGAGCACTTTGGTGACAACCTCGGTTCACACATTTGTGAGGCACATGGCGAAGATGCCCTGCGCAAAACGGAACCCACCCGTCTGTGGTTGCTGTGCCCCAGGCGGGACTTCGCCAACCCAGCGCCCCGTTAGGCCAAATGCTGGCCCAGTTTTGCGAGGTCAAAAAATGGAGTACATAACGAGTCGAGGGTTTGCACTTCCGGAATCCGCCGAGGAGTTTGCAGACGGCTTTTGGTTCAATTTATGGCGCATCAAGCTGTGGCCCTATAGAGAGCTTGTGATCGGTGATCTTCTCTACTGGCACGAGTCACTGAGCAAGCGCATAGTGTGGAAGTCTCGCGTTACACACTTGGACAGATTCCCTTATGATAGCAAGAATGCCGCACTACACAGACTTGTATCAAGGTTTGGCGACTTTGACCCAGCTCAGCCTTACTTCGTAGAGGGTCCAGACCAGGGCTATTGTCTTGCCTGGAAGGTTATACCTCTTCAGAGGGTAAGCCTGCCTAAGCCTGACGACTTGCGGTTCCCTAGGCAAGGCTGGCTTCGCGTTGATGATGAAACTGCCATACAATGGCTATCTCAATCACCACTTGTGGACGATGTAACACTGGACGAAATCGTCCCGAAAGGCACTTTATTGGAAAGATTGCACCAACTGAATGACGAGATGGCTGAAGTTTCTCCTGAGCGAGTTCGCTCCGTAGTTTCAAATACTGTGCGCCGTGACACTCAGCTGGTGAAGGCTCTCAAAGAGCTTTATGACTTCCGTTGCCAGTTTCCCGGCTGTGGCGTGAGAATACCCAAGCGGGATGGCGGATTCTATGTTGAGGTTGCTCACATCCAGCCTTTGCGCAAGGGTGGCCGGAGTGTCCTTGGTAATCTCCTTGTGCTGTGCCCCAATCATCACAAGGAGATTGACTACGGTGATCTTGAGATTGCTGAACAAACAGCGGAATATATACGTGGGAAACTCAATGGCAAGGAGTTTGAAATTCGACTGCCGTGGCCAGCATTATCACCTACCGATGAGTAACTCTGGCAAGTCAAAGCACATCGCGCCGAACCGAGGGAGAATAATGCAAATGCGAAGCGGAAAACTAACCTGGAAGGACGTTGTTGCTGATGCTCTACGGGAATTGGGAGGTCAAGCCCACCTGTCCGAAATCAATGAACGGGTAGAAGGACATCCCAAGACTGCAACAAATCCTACTTGGCGTGACACGATAAGACGTGTTGTACGACAATACAAGATATTCGAACCAGTTCCTCCAGATCGCAGCGGAATCTATAGGTTAGTAGAACTGAAAACTCCGCAACCTCAATCCCAGACCATTGATTCCGAAGACACCGAGATAAACCATGGAATTGCTCAAGGAATGTTAGTCACACTTGGCAGCACCTATAGTTATGAAACGTTTGTACCTGCACATGACCAAACTGTCAGGGACTTCCAAGACAAAAAACTGGGGGATTTCGTGACTATCAAAGACTGCACTGACATCTTTCATGGTCCGAACTTGTCAAAGATCAGAGAGATAGATGTCTTGTGGTTCGATGAAGATGACTACGGCCTTTTTCCTGTCTACGCTTTCGAGGTGGAGCACACGACGAGGGTACGAGATGGCTTGGATAGGTTACTAAAGATTCCGAGAAGGTTCCTGGTTCACCTCTTTGTTATAGGTCCCAGTGAAGATGAGCGCCGTCTCTTCGATCGCTTTGTTAATCAAACACCTTTTAGAAGCTATCGGGATAGATTTACCTTTCGGCTCTATGAGCAGTTACAAGATATCTACAACGCTGCGATACAGCATGAGATAGAGCGGAAGAATTTCGGACTGATTGAACGATACAGGAAGGTATAAGAAATGGGCTGGAAAGATGAAAATTGGCGCGAGGCCCCTGGTTACTGTGTGGAGTGTGACAATCTTCGACCATTGAACAAAGCCGCCGTCTGTGAAGAGTGTTGGAATGCCCTTCCAAGTGATTGGTATGAGGACTGGGAGGAAGACGAATACAACAGTCAATGGTACTACCGACGCCTGGAAGAAGACCAGCCCACAAAAAAAGAACCTTTAAACGCTCGCATTGACCGGATACAGGCGCGCTCGGTAGCGCAGTCGCTCAGCAACGCAATCCAAACGTATGGCAGTACCATCTTGAGCCTCACCCATGAGACTCATGACCTGAGTCCACGGGCTATCGCCCAGGTACGCTTCTTTACAGCCAATCAGGATTTTCGCGAACCTCCGGAGAATCAGTTCAGCAAGTATCTGGATGACCCCACTCGTTTCGATGCCCAGGAGATTGCGGACGACCCGACGGGTTTTCTCAAGTTCATGGGAATGACCCGTCTCTCCCAAATTGAGAAGCGGGTGGATTTCGCCCGCAACGGCGCTGGGTTTCTACTGGACAGCGGCATCACAGCCTTCGAGATTGCTCAACACTTTGGCAACGATGCCGTTCGAATTCGTGCTGCGCTGCTCAATACGCCCAACATGGGCTACGGCTTCAAGAAAGCAAACATGTTCGTTCGAGATATGATTGAGCTGCACGTATGGCCTGAGCTTCAGCAATTTGATAGAATTGACGTATCCAGTGACAGAAACACGATGAAGCTTGCCCTGCGCAGTCGCATTTTGCAGACAGATATCCCTCTGCTTTCCAGCTTTCTGGACCTTTTCTGCTACCAGTACGAGTACATTGACGAGATGAGTGCCAGCGCCTGGCGAACGGTATGGGAAGAATGGCAGCACATTGACCCTGCCACTGCGCCCTTGTCGCCGTGCCAGATGGATTTCTTGCTCTATCGCATTGGACGCGAGTATTGCCGTGAAAGGCTTGTGCAGTACGTGTGCGAACATGGACACACATTCTATCACTTCGGTGGGCAATTGACGAATTGTCGCATATGTCGCAGGGCCGGTAACCGTGTGCGTGCACACGCCCATGCACGGTTCCTTCCATGCCAAATAGACAGTGCGGACTTGCCGCGAGAAGAGGGGCGCCTTCTTCTGAAGGACAGCAATTTGCTCAAAGTGTTCGACGGTGTTTGCATTCTGGAGCGAGCCTGTCAGCCCAAAGCACCAAGCTTCCGAGCGCTCGATCCACCAAAATCAACATCAATCAAGGGACGGACAAGCTGGACAGAGTCTTATGCCTATAAGGACCGTGGTGGT
>Ga0315543_1000876_pt1 | contig 34536 bp, 45 predicted proteins | sample SalMarSW160210MG_2_FD_203098 | JGI IMG/M metagenome (GOLD analysis project Ga0315543, IMG submission 203098) | Salt marsh sediment microbial communities from the Plum Island Ecosystem LTER, Massachusetts, United States - Salt Marsh Sediment SW1601-210 ...
TAGCCCACCTCACTTACCAGTAAAAATGAAGGGGTAAGGGAGGTGGGCTAAGATGGCATGGAGCCAATGTGACTACTTAGGAAATTTTATAGGCAAAACCATAAAGGACATAGAAATGGATTATGGAGAGGGCAGGTTATTAATTACTTTTGATGATGGTGAAATATTTATACAAGCCATTGAAGAAGGAGAACCTAACCATATACCGCAATTAGACATTTCCTATGAGAACCATATAAAAAATAAAATAATATTGTAAAAGGCCCCATTTGAGGGTTTTTTCTTTTGTGCTATAATTGAATAAAAAGGAGTGTTTATCTATGAACAATTTAAGAGCCAATAAGGTAGCAAGCTTTGGCGGTTACGGCTTTCAACATATAACTACCACTTCGGCTTACACACCTGCAACCGGGTATTCATTCGTATGCATACATATGTTAACCGAGGGCGCTATAACAACAGCCGGCAATCCAACAGGGAATCTAACCGCTATTACATTGCCAGCTAATTTCCCTCTGTATGGCATGTTTGACAGCATTACAACAGCGACTACAGCCGCTACAGCTATAGCTTACTTAGGTAAGAAGTGAGGGAGGGGGGTAAAATATGCCGGGATTAAGTATTGTTAAGTCTTTAAATAATAATAATATAGTTAATCAAAGTTTAAATTTAATTAAAAATTGGAGGTTAAACATAGATAGTAATTCTAATGGTCTTACCGATGATTGGGAAAACTCTTGGCTGCAAGGTGGTACTACAGCAGCATTTTCAATTGATGGTGTTCAAAAAATTGAAATAACAGCAAGCCCCGCAGCAGGTATTGCTTTAACAGCTTTTATGCCTGCCAATTATATTTCAGTACAATCAGGACAGAAATATATTTTAGAACTATATACGAAGGTATCAGGTAATGTTACAAGTTTTATAGGGGCAGATTATTTTGATAGCGGTAAAAATTATGTAGACTCTATTGTAGGCATTTCTATAAGTAGTGCAGCTTATACTAGGTCTTATGTAGCATTCACAATACCTGCTGCTGCAGCTTATATTACACCTAAGTTAATAATTGTACCAGACGCTGTAGATAATTTGGGTTCTGGTTGGTATAAAAATGCAGTTCTTAGAAGAACTGCATAAAGATAAAAACCTATTAAAGACTTTTATCTTTACAATGCCGCTTCTTTTTTTTATGTGTGTGAATCGTTTAGGGGCAGATTGGGAAAAAGATCTAGATTTAGACATTGAAGAAGATCTAGATTTAGACATTGAAGAAGATTTTGACAAAGATATTTGTATATTAGAAGAAGAGATACAATAAGGACCTTCTAAAGGTCCTTATTTACTTACTGGCCACCCCATATATAAGAGTGCCTAATCCACCTAGAAGTAAAAGTATAATCGTACCCATTGCTGCTGTGATTCTATTATTCATTTTTCTAATTTCAGTTTCTAATTTTTCACCTAATTCATGAATAGCACTTCTAAGATCTGAAAAACTTACCTCCATATTTTCATATTTAACCCTATTTTCTGTACTTTCTAGTTCTAATTTATGAAGTCTATTTTCTTGTCTGCAGTAGTGTACTTGTCGTACATTTCGACGTTCGAGATATTCTTCGATACCCATTATTCTTCCTCAACGCCATAGCCGAAGCTCTTTAACGCTTTCTTTTTGGATTCTTTAAGGGCTGTAGTATATATGCCTTTAATTGCTTTAAATTTATTGGCATTAGTTAAACTTCTATACTCAGAACTTAATATAGTCTGGTTAAGGCCGCTAGCTACTTCCTTACCGTAAATCTTCTTGAACTTAGCTGCCTGCACAGATGTTAACTCAAAATCTTCATTTTTATACCTTATAGTATTGGAAATACTAGAAGGCAGGATGTTTGTAGCTTTTTCTCTAGGATTGGCCTTAATCAATCTGTCTAATTCATCAGTAATCCGAGTCCGTTTTTCAGTGCCGATGTTGGCCGGCATAACAAAAGTATTAAAGAAATCCAGTCCCCTATTTTCGGTTCCAGTTTTTAGTTCTTCCCCGAAAATATCGGCTTTTGGATCTAATTTCTGCCTTAATCCTGGTATTCCTTTCACGGCACGTTTTTTAATTTTCTCGCCCTGAGAAGTCCCGGAAGCGTCTCTATCGAGAGGGTCCGTAAACGTAGCTATTTGTCGGGTAAGTGTACTTAATGGCACGGCCTGAGATAATGACCCGCCCACACCTTTTATAAGTCCTTCTGATATAGTCTGTTCACTAAATAGTGCGAAAACCCCGGATAAGAAGGATTGATTCGCTACCGTATTAATAGGTGAGCCGATCATTACTTCCAGGGCTTTTGAGCCGCTTTCACTCTTTTGAGTGCCGACCCAATCAGCCACGGCTGAAAACACCCCGCCAACAGGAGTTAACCAGTCATAAGTATAGTATTTATTGCCTATTTTTAAGGCATAACTCTTTTTACCTTTGGCTAATTCAAATTCTCTCTTTTTCTTACTGGGTTCGGCGTATAGGTTTCCAGTGATTAGCCCTTTCTTTGCCAGGGCATAGGCCATAACCGCTATGCCTGCCCCCGATAACATTCTAGACATTCTATCTACCGCAAGCTTAGTATCAAAGCCTTTTTCTCCTTTAGTCCCGAATTGATGGAGTAATTTCCCCAAAGAAACTGGAGTATAGTCTAATAATTTATCTAATACATTTCCTGGTGTTTGAGTAAAAGGCATTATGATATCACCCAAATAAGGAGCCTTCTTCCTAAAAGCGGTCATAGTCCGTGCTATGTAAGAATCATTTTGAAAAACTTTGTCAACCGCGTAAAGGGCCGCGGCGTCTTCCATCTCTGGGGTAATAGTACTGGTTTTTCCAATCTTCTTTAACTGCGATATTCTAGCTTCCTTAGCAGCTTCATAGAAAGGCCTATCGGTTACAATTGTTTTTACGATATTGTCCATTTTATTAAGGGTTCTGCTTACTACATTTTTACCTTTAAAAGTTTTACCCCTCACCGATTCAAAAGGACCCCTAGTATTAGAAGTATTTATGTGTTCATGATAGACTTTTAAAGAATCATAAACGTCATCATATACAGCCTTCATGCCTTTTCCCAGGCCTTCTACATACGCTTTTGGCATCTGGATTGGCGAAAATACTGTAGTTCGCCCAGAGGCTAAAGGTCTTGTTATAGGTTTAACCACTGACTTAGTACGGGCCGCGGCTGCAAGATAGTCGATAGCCGCACCAAACGTCTGTTCTCTTGTTACTTCTACCAGGCCGAATACACTATTAGAAACATTATTACGAATCATTGTTTTGGCATTGGTAAGTAAGTTGATTCTCTGTAAGGCCCTTAACCTATCTCTGTTAGTAGTTGGTTCTAGCTCTGATATTTTAGTTAGCGCTCTTTTAAGTTCTATATTCTGTTTCCTGGTTGCATATTCAGAAGCCTTAAATTGCTGTTTCTCAGAAGCGGGACTGCCTTTTGTCAATTCTTGAAGTTTTTCATCATAATATTTCTGTCTGAAAGCCTCTGATTTATAGTTTTTCATCCTATCTGTTATATACTTAGAATCTTCCTCACTTAAATCCAGCTTAGATATTTTCTTTTCTAATTTGGCAAGTTTATCTTCAATTTCTGCCAAATTTCTAGAGTGTAAATTAATATCATCTTCTATACCCTTAATTTCTTTATTTGAGGCATTATTTTTTTTGCCTTCTAATTCTTTAATAGTATTTTTTAAAGTCTTTATTTGCCCTTTTAATTGGTCCCGGGCCGGGAACTTTTTCGCCATGCCTTTATTAGCTTTATATTTTGCATATTTTAGCATTCCTTCTGGGGTCCTTCTATTCCAAATTGAAAGAGCCTGGATGAACTGACCCGCTTCGGTTGCCTTTTCGGTTAGGTGTTCCAATACTTCGTTAGCACCATCATAGTTCTTATTATGTTCATGCATCTCAATTAATGCCATCATTTCTGTGGAATCCGCTGCATTATATCCTTTTTGGGTTCTATTTTTAATAGCTGTCCAGGTATTTTCGGGATTTTTAAATACCTTATCGACCGCATTATCCCAATCCTGCTGGTTGCTTCTTATGTCGTACTCGACAGGAGGCCTTCTTTTAAGGTTTTTCTTAAAGGCTTCTGTAGTTGCCTGGCTTTCTGGCACTGTTGTGCCTCTAAATCTTGAAATACCTTTAATCCCGGTGGTACTTACCCCTCCGACCGGTGGTATACTTCCTGGCGGCACCCCCTCAGCCCTAACCGGTTTGTAGTTTTCCAAGCTTAATTCCTTAATAATATCGGGCGGGACAGTTTCACCAGCATTCAAAGCATTTTTTACGTCCTGGCGTCTAACATATTCCGGCTCAAAAAACTCATAAAATTTATGGTGAGTCTTAGAGGCATACTGCTCATAGACATTTTTAGCAGCCTTATTAATAGTTCTATCTACGCCTTTAAATCCTTTCTTAACGTCTAGTACGTGTTCTATACCATGGCGGATAGACCCGGCTGCAATATCTGGACTTTTCTTAGGGTTATATTTAATTATAATGTCTCCATTCTTCGCCCTGGAGACTTTTTCATATACTCCTTCGGCTTTAAGGGCAGCCTGTAATTTTACGTTTTCCAGCTCTTTTTTATATTTATTCTTATAATGCTTAAAAATCTCTTTTGGATTATCTGAACCCACTTTTTCTTTAACTTTTCGGCCTGTATCACTTATTACTTTTTCAACTCTTTCTTTAGAAACTTTTGCTTTTTCCTCCTTGGTTCCTTTCAATTCTTCATCTAGTTTATATTTTTTCTTATATTCCTCCTTACCATACTTGGAGGATTCTATTTTTTTCTTTTTTTCCTCCGCTTTTTCCACTATTTTCTTAACTTTTTCCCCAGTTTTCCCGGTAAGTGGTCCAGTTTCTTTGGTCCGTGCCTTAAGCGTTTTAGCCTCTGCCCTCTGGGCTAACTTACCACCTATACCACCTAAAACGGCACCTCCGGCGCCTCCAATCGCAGCTTCTAAAACTCCTTTTTTCAGAGCTTCGCCAGGTCCCAATTCCTGGGCGGCTGTTTCATAAGCCGTTACTAAGGGTGCGCCCGCAGCCCCTTTTAGGGCTTCTCTCCCGGCGCTCTGGGCAATTGGGCTTTCTAGAACTTTATAGGCATTTGGAGATTTAAAATATTTTTGGACCGCACTTCCTAATTTCGCCCCAATCTTAGGTCCTGCTTTAACTGTAGCCTTTTCACCTAATGAATAAGCCGCGCTGCCTATTGACTGCGTCCCACCACCTGTTGGCATAGCAAGCCCTGTACCATAGCCTACCATGTCCGATAGAAAATTCATAACCGGATTTATATCGGGCTGTTCTTCTGGTAGTCCTAAACCAGAGGCTGCCTGGGGTATAGCTTCACTGACTCTTTGTGAAAACTTACCTGACATAGGAGAGGTAAGTTCGCTAAGGGTTTCCCCAAAGCCTTCGGCCTCTCCAATTCTTTGAAGCCAGGGTCTTTCTTTTTCCCTTTCAACATCTGCGGTTTTTCTTATACCTGCCAGGGATAAGCCATCATAATTTATGCCATTCTTTTCAAGGATAGCGATATCTTCTTCTATATGTCCATTTCCATAAACTTTTAATTCTTCTTCCAAAGCCCTTTCGTCGGCTGCGGTTGTACCCCGTACCGTACCTATGATATCACTTATAGACTGTTTCCAAAGGGCCTCTAACTCTTGAGAGTCGGGCTTTTTTTCGCTTACATCTATTTTTCCTAAACTAACTAATACCCCATCTTTCATGTAGTAATAGTTGTCTTTATTTTCACCTATAATGTTATATTCTCTAGGGGTTGTTATAATGCTATACCCACCGACGTCACCACCAGAACTGCAGCGCTTTTGGCTGTCTGTGGTTTTGTACTGGTATACTTTCTTTTTAACATCCACTATTCCAAGTTTCAAAAATAACGGATTTAAAGTATCAACCATTTCTTTCCCGTCTGTAGTCTTGACCTGTACCATTAAGTTTAAAGGCTTGTCCTCGGTATTCATGGGTATGGTCTTTGTGAAATCAGGCATACCATACCGGCTAAGTGCTTCTTTATAAAAAGGATGTTTTTGATTAGTTAAAAAATCTTCATTTACCTGTTTGTAATATTCTGACATAGTAGGCGGACCTACGACTTGTCCTATGGGTTCACCCGCTGGATCGGGTTCGTCTTTTCCTGCTTTAAAATAATCATATTTTTCATTTAACTTAGAAATTCCAGCTTTTAGACTTTCATCCTTACTGTCTCTCATTTTTAGGCCTTCACTTCTTATATTTTCATCCTGGAATCTTTTTTTTGTTTCATCATCTAGATAATTTTTAAGCCAGGTCTTAGATTTATATTTTGTTTTTGCCATAATTACTTACCCCCCGCTGCTTTATAAGCGTAATAATCCGCTGTTGTCCAGGTTTTAGGGTCTTTGGTTTTGTATGAACTGCTGGAAGCCTTTTTACTGGTATTTAAAGCCGCCCAGGTATTTTTGCCTATTATGCCATCTGCGGTTAACCCTCTAGACTTCTGGAACGCTATAACAGCAGCCTTAGTTTTAGGCCCAAAAGCGCCATCCGCCGATATTTTATAGCCCGCAGCTATTAATTTCTGTTGAGCTAATTTAACACTGGACCCCTTACTTCCCGACTTTAATGTTGGTGTCGAACTGCTCGAACCACTACTACTACTACTTGAGCTACTGGAAGTACTTCCGGGTGTCATTCTTCTACCTACTGTAAATTTATCTTTCCAGTAATTAGTGTTAATATTGGCAGTAATAACTTTACCCTGGCCGCTGCTGGCATGCAGCATTTGTCCATTGCCTAAATAGATCCCTACGTGATCAACATTTTTACCATTTCCAGCTACGGTATCGAAAAATACCAGGTCGCCAGGTTGTAAAGAACTCCAACTTTGCTTAGCGCCTACTTTTGATTGCTCATAAGCTGTACGCGGTAAGTTCACACCGTTTTGCTTCATTGCCCATTGGGTAAGTCCGCTGCAGTCCATACCTTTTGAGGTAGACGTACCACCCCATACATACTTGAGCCCTAACATCTTTTGAGCTGAGCCAATAACTCCGCTTGTAAAAGATTGGCTGCTTGACCCTGCTGCTAAGGCTTGCTGCTTATTGGCAAGGGCGGCATTATATTCATATTCTTTTTTAGCTACTTTAAGGGCTGCAGCTTCATCCAATTTATTCTTGTAGTTAGCCAAAGATTTGTCAACGGCCTGCTGTTTTATAGCCAAGGCCTTTTGATTTTCGTATTCTTTAGCTTGCAGCGCTAATTGGTTCTTTTTATCGGCCTCCATTTGTTGAACCCATTGGGCTTTTGTTCCAACCTTCACGCCTAACACAATACTTGCCTGGTTATCTACATAGCCTAAAGAATCTACACGCGCCCATTGAGTTTCTATTTGCTGTTGTTTTTGAGCTAGAGTTAAAGCTGCTCTGTCAATTTCCAATTGCTTTTCAAAATTTCTCTGTTCCAACATTAATTGGAATTTTTGAAATTCCTGCTGGTCCAAATTAAGCATAAAATCAAATTTGGTCTGTATTAGTTGTAATTGGTCTTGGTTTCTATCATACTGTATCTGGTCCCACTCCATTATGGTTGTAGCCATTTGTATTTCACGGTTTCTTTCATCAATAAACCTACTGTAGGCCTGCTGTTCGTACTGAGGAATTAAGGCTCCCTGGCCTCTAGCTATATTGGCAATTGTGCCGCCAGAATATAAAGTTCCTTTAGAGGCCGCTTGAGAAAGTCCCTGGTCTGCGACATCCTGCATGGCAGCCGCTAAACTGGCATCCTGGGAAGCATCATAACTAAATGACTGTGCAGCTGACTGCAATAGGCTGCTTAAATACTGCTGCGTCTCCTCTGGTGTTTGGTAAGGAGTATAAGCCTCTAATTCTTGATACAATTTATCCATTTCTCCAGCATAGGGGCTTATATACTGACCCTCTCCAGCATCTAAATTATATTGATTCAGGATTTGGGCATATTGGTCTTCGGTGCCATATAATTTATTTTGAGTTTTATTAAGACCGGTTAGTAAATTTTGGTTTACCTGCTGACCGTTAATACTGTAATTACCTGTATTAGAATCATAACTTACATCCTGATAGCCTTTAGCTTTTGCGTATTCGGCCAAACTATAAGGAGATTGCGCGGGCGTCGTCGGCTGGGTCTGTACACTGTTAGCTGCTTGCGCATCTTCTAGTATTTGGACAATTTGATCCATTTTATTATTTAATAAAGCAGCCATACTTACCTCCCCATCTGCTTAGGCACAACCGCGCCTGCTTTTTTCTTAAATCCTGTGCTGTAAGTTGTTATAGGCTTTTTAGGTGCTAACTTCTGGTATTCTGGTATATCAAAGGTAAAGATTAATTGATCCAGCATTTTTTCGGAAACACCCTTACCGACCTGCTCCATTATCCATTGCGACGCACCATAACCCATATCAGCGTCTAAATAGCCATCTTTATCTTTATCAAATTTAGTTGTAAATTGTTTTTTAAGGTCTGACCAACTTATAGTCGGTCCTGTTTCGGCTTCGGCTGCTGCTTTTTCTTTCGCTTCGGCAGCTTCGGCTGCTGCCTTTTCGGCTGCGGCTATTGCGTCAAGTTCTTTTTGATGAACATATTTTAAATCAGCTAAAGAAGATTGATACGAAAACTCTCTCTCCATAAGTTTTAGTTTTGCAGCCACACCTATCTCCTCTTTATAAGCCATTAATTCTTTCTCAAATTTGGCTTGCTGTTCTGCAAATTTCAAATTATACTCATTTTCCTTAGCCATTATGTCGACTTTATTTTTATATTCCATTTCTAACTGCTGTACCCACCTAGCTTTTGTACCTACAGGGACACCGAGTGCGCTTGCTGCCTTATTGTCAACATAGCCTAGCTGATTCACTCTATTGAAGGCATTTTCAGTATCTTGTTGAAGCCTCTGTAATTCAAACTTCTCTTTTGAAAGCTCTATTTCTTGCTGGCTTCTATGCTGTTCCAACATCAATTTAAAATTCCTATATTCCATTTCTCCCAGAGATAAAATATAATTGGATTTCATCTTAATTAATCCTAATTTATCTAGAGACCTTTCATATTGTATTTGGTCCCACTTGGTAAGTGTGTTTAAAAAGTTTAACTGCTGGTCTAAATCTGCTTTATACCTATTATACGCGGCTTGCTCAAACTGTGGAGTCAATGACTTTAATTGAGCTTCTATGATATTTTGGGTACCGCCTGAGTACATAAAGCCATGGACAGCCGCTAACCCTGAAATGCTTCTAGAAAGCTCTTCCCTTGCGGCTGCCACACCCGGGTCCTCGTCAAAATCATATTGATACTTTTGGTTGGACCTGGCTATTAATTGCAGCATTAAGTTTCTGTATTCTTCTGGGGTTTCATAAGCCTGGTACTCTTCCATTTCCCTATATACATCGACGGTCTTAGCTCCGGCATTCGTAAACGGGGACAGTAGAGCGTCGTAACTTTCTTGGGTTCCTGTAAGTTGCCCACCTTGGTAAGTTAATCCAGCCGTGTTGATATCTACCGGTAAGCCATTAACAGTTAATCTGCCAAGGTCTGGATTAAAAGAAGCATTTACATTAGCCTGACTTGCATAACTTAAAAAGTCATTTGTTGGTGTTGCTGGTACTGCAGATGTTGCTGGTACTGCTGGTATTGTCATAATTACTTACCTCCTTCCCTGGGCTGCTTACTGAACCTTTTATACTGGGCCTTTTATCCTTTATTTTTAAATTTCCTAAAGGATGCAGCCGGTCGGTTATTCCATATAAAAATTTTATTTCATCTACTGTCCACTTAGGGAACCTTTTTTTTCTTTTAGAAGCAATAAGCTCTTTTCTACGAGCTATAAGGCTTTCTCTTTCTTTTGCATTTTTACTTATCATAAGACTTCACCTCAAAATCTCTGATTGTATAGTCTTGTATAACTGTCGATTGATGGCCTATAACTATATTTTCAGGCTTATAATACCAGGCAGCCGGTAGATAACCTTCTATAGTTCCGTAAAGCCCTGTACTTGTTTTGAAATTAACATCGACAAAACCTTCTATAGATCGAGTAACCCATAAGTCGCATTCCCCATAAACTCCAGGTAAATCTGTTAAGGCTTTACTAATTACGCTATAATTTGAGCTGTTATAATATGAATAGAAAGTTAAATAAGCACTTGATATACCTGCCCACCAAAAATTATTAGCATCCCAAAATTGTCCTATAATCGGACTGTTTCTTTTCGTAGATAAAGCTATAAATTTTGTATGAGCTGAAAAATTATCTCTATGCTGCTGATTAGGGTAAGTTAAACTTACTTCATTGTAAGGAAGCATATTGCTCAAAGCTAAATATTTGAAGTCTGTATCATAGAATACTATTTCATTATCTGTACGTGAATAACCGACAGTTTCCCAGGACATACTTTCGCTATTGTATTTTTGCAATACTGAGGGACTAGTTGAATTATACGGGTGTTTTCGAATAACCCCTAAAAAATTATGAGCTAATCTAGTGCCTAAAACTGTTCCCGTTCCCCTATAATAAAAGCCTACCCGCATATAAGCAGCCGCATTTAAATTAGGGGTCCCCTCTGTTCCTGTGCCATACCCATCGAATTTAAAATAAAATACATTCCATCCCTCACTTACAGCTTTTGAGGAACAGCGATAAATATAATTATCATCAGAGCTATCCCCAATCCTGATAAAGGTATCGGTAGAGCGCATTCCTGTTGTATTAAATGCATAAAAACTCCATACTAGATAATCATTTGTAGTCGCAATGGTATTATCATTAAAGGATAAAGCATCGAAGGCTGTAAGCCCTTCGGCCGCTGTTAGAACTGCGTATACGTACCCCGCCGATGTTGAATTATTTCTAATTACAGGCCTTCTATTAGCAAAAGCAGTATAGTACTGAGAAAAATATATATTTACATTTGTAGATATGACTACCCAATCAGTACTATGCCCTTCATCGTACTGCCTTATGTTTCTTTGATAATAATATATTAAATCATCTTCCAGAGTATAATGGCGCTGTGTACCCTCACAGGCTGCCCTATTGGATGAGTTTTTTGTATTTCCAAAATAAATTTCTCGGTATGAAGACCCAATAATAGTTGCTCTTAATGTAGTACTGTCTGTTTGGGAAGATAGATTATAAGTATTTATGAAAGCTAATCCAGAAAAACTTATAATCTGAGCTGAATCTGTACTTTTTCCTGTTGTATGCAAAGTTGAAAAAATCTCTGCTCTTGCTAGCATTTGATTCCAGGAAAAAGAAGCCAAGCTTAGTACTCCAGAAGAATGGATTGTTAATGAATGACTATAAGGAAATACGGTAGACCCTGTAGTTTTTCCTGCTAGAATATGCCCTATCATATACCTTTCTCCCGATACAGGAAAATCACTTGAAGGGGTTCTTAGAAAAAGTCCTCCTTGATAAGGGAAGCCAGTTGTATAAATATTATCGACTTTCTGGGTACTGTCCCAATCGATAAAAATTCTTCGACCTACATAAATCTCCTGGGAAGTATGCAAAGTATAAACTCGGGCATCCCCGGTATCCGATAAGTCGATGGTTACATTCCCGGCCTGGTTATATAAACTAAATAAAAATTCGCCGCCATCTGTATCATACCCAGCTCTTAATCTCAGATTACCTCCTGTATCGTACATATTAAGAAGGGGTCCGACTATTTCCGTCAATCCATTTTCGGATTGCACTTCTGTTATATTTGTATGGATGTAATCTACATTCTTACTATCTATATGCCTCATAGCATGATTGAGGTCTTTTTGAAGCCTTATAAATCCATCTTCATCAAAATTATAGTCATTAGCATTAAAATTCATGTAGGCCCCTCCTTTCTATTGTATATCTCCATAGCTTAAAATATTTGCTTGAAGGCCATATATTTTTTTATATCCAGTTCCCGCAAATTGGAATTTTACATGGGTAATGCCCTGTAATTCAGTACTCGAAGTTAAAAACCTATCTCTCACTATATTAGTTGAAGATGTAGTAAAGTCTGCTGCTGCCATAAAGGTACTAAAAGTAGTACTATGGCTGTTAGTGCTATATCTTAGAGTCATTGAGGCTTTCGTACTACCTTGATGTTCTACCCATACATCTCTTATACCTGAGTTAACATTCAAAGACTCTTCCGACAAAGGCTGAGTTTCAAAGCTCCAGGAAATAGCTGTTGAATTATCGTACCCCGTTTTAAGGGTAGAACACATATTCCATACAGCACCGCTATTATTAAGCCCATAAAGCTTATCAGCTATACTTACGAAGCTCTGTATATTAGCATCATCTTCTATACTTACCAGCTCTAATCCGTTTTCTAATCCGCCTATGTCTATAACTATTAAGCGGTTATTGGCTGTAGATTTGTATGGTAGAGCGATGTAGATTTTTGTATCAAAGCTTCCCATACAAATTAATTTTCTAAAAGTCCAATTAATGCCTTCCAGGTATTTTTTAGCTTTTTCTCCAATTAACCTGGGCTTTCCTCCTGTATACACATAAACCCCGTTGTAATCTAGCCAGAAGAGGTATCCGTTACATTCCGTATACGCATACTTTCCCACACAACCTATAGTGTTGGAGACATTTACAAACTCAAAATTGTATACAGATTCCCCGTAAAGCTCATGCATAGAGTGCTCGCCCCATGCTATAACATGGTCCGCATAGGTTACTATTGCCTGAGAGGCTCCCCGCATCTCTGTAACGTCCAAATAATTAGCTGCTTTAAACCATACAGGGTTTCCAAGTTCGGAATAACGTATAGTTCTATAATCTTTATCAAACCCATACACTCTATACTTGTGTATAGTTAAAAGGTTACTTTGTGGCGGATAATTTGTATACGTTGAGCCTGTAGATGGTTCAGTGTATGAAGTTGTAAAGTACTCAAAAGTTGAATCTTCGGACCAATATCCGTTGTGCATATTAGAACTATTGGCACAAGCACATATACTATACTTAAGTCCTGCACCGGTGGTGTTATCCGTAGTTAGCCCATAAGTATTAAACTCATGAAAACTTACCTGCGTAGAAGCTGTTGTAAGGCCAGCTGTTATGGCCGTCCAACCTGTAGAGGCAAGTAAGCGGCAGCTCCATGTTCCATTATCAAAAGCGTGCATCTGTGAAGAACCCCGGGCCCCGATACCTTTAGGCAATGTTAAAGTGTCGCAATCTTCTAATACCCTATCATTACGAGTACGTATAACCGGGTAATCGTCGCAAGTAATATTTTTACAATCCGTTAATTCTTCGGTATCTATTCTGGCCTCGTCTACATCGGTATTGAGTCCTTTACCAAAATTCTTCAAAAGCATAGTCCTTGCTCTTGACATGTTATTCCACAGCATTTGCCTCACCACCAATCCTTATAGCCCTTACGGGTAGGGCTTAAACGTGCAACAACTTTCTCTCTTTCCCGTTTTAAGTCATTTAATATATCCCCGGCTTCTATTTCGTAATTATTAGATAAATCTATTCTAGGGTGATTACCCACCCTCGCTACTTTGGAAAGCACTTTATTAGTTAAATACGCTACTACATAATCATTACTGATTATGGTAGTAGAGCCGTTGCTGGTTTGTGGGTAATCCCAATACAGAGCTTTTAAATATGTAATATCTGTAGGAATAGGGTTTAGACATATTATATCAGCATAGTTAGCCGTACCGGTAGAGGCCTTGAAGTAAGAACCCCCTTTATGTCTGTCCTCATAACCTACAAAATCATACTTATTCCAGTCTAAAGTCGAGGTAACAACAGCAGCCGCATTATAAGTTGTACCTGATACATGAAAAGATATAACATCGTCCGCCTTTATATTATTAGGCAGTGTATAATTTTGTGTGTTAGCCGCTGTTTCAGTACTCCAGACATTATAATCAGGGGTGAAATGTCTTATTAATTTAAATTCATCATCAATGAAAGTAACTAGGGTTGTGCTATTCACCCTATTAGGTAGCATTTCATTGATATAATCTGAGATTTCCGTAATTGTTTTTGGCATGACTTACCCTCCTTAATCAGCCCATACGATAGCATCTATTTTACAGGCTGTGGACTCAGCTAAAAGCCTAACACCCACTGCATACTTAGCCTCAAGCGGTATAGCTGTTGAAAGTCTGAAACTGTCGGTGGTTGGGTCTACTGCCGATTCGATACTCGCCCTAACTACACCGCCTCTAGCTAATATAGAAGCACTGAAATTTTCACCTATTGCTATTCCTGATACAGAGCCGATAGCACCTGGCACTAAAGTAGTAGAGTCCACGGCTGTGGATTTTACCACAACAGATACTACATGCTTAATTTTTCTGAATAAAACTCTTGAATACATGAAAAAACCTCCCTATTTAATAAGGGCAGGCAAGTATTTTGCCCACCCTTTCTATTATAAAGCCCATTAAGTAAATTAATTGGAACTTGCTGTTGTAGTTCGTCTTATGCCCCCCGCAGCATTAAAGCCGCCTACGGTAGAATCAATACATTTTACTGCCCAAAGGCTTGTACTTAAGCCTATTAGTGTAATAGCTTGATAGGCTGTACCTAAAGAACTAAATTGGATATAGTCTCTATCAGAACTACCACCAAGTCTTATTCCTGCTGAGGATGGGTCAATATCTATAGCGACAAAATTACTTGAAGCCGCTGTCGACCTATATATAAATGTCTTTTCGCATCCTATTACGGGGGCAGCTAAGCTTAGTGTACCGTTAGTTGAGTTACCCGCTGGGACTATATCAGTAATGCCGTAGCGGCTAGCTGTCGAAGTCCCTAATCCATCTGATGTCAAGGCTACTTGTTCATATACGTGTCTTTGATATTGTCTACCGGAAGGATGGATTATAGGGTCCTGGTTCTTATCACCGGCATAAGTCGTAGAGTTTGAACTACCTAATACGTTTTTACCCATTTTCGTTTAATCACCTCTCTTTAAAAGGTCTTTACCTACCCAGCCATTATTTAATCCTGCTGCAAAAGTACTTCTATTAATTTTATATTTAGAACACCATTCTATAACTGTCATAGTAATAAGACCTATAGTAACTAATCTATTAGTGCTTTTGTTTAACTGCTGGGCTTTATTGCTTATAAATCTACAATTTGAAGGCTCATAATTCCCATTATTATCTATTCTATCAATTATTAAATCTTCTGAATATCCGTTTTCCACAGCCCAATTATAAAAATTATTAAAATCATCCCATTCTTTACAAACTTTAATTCCCTTAGCGCCATAATTTTCATAACGGCTGCTCTTCGGATTACTACATCTTTGCCTCATGGCTGTCCATCTTTTATGTATTTTTGTTTCACACATCCCATGTTTAAAAGCCCTTTTTTTAACAGCCTCTTTTTTATGACATCCACAAGATTTAGATTTTAATGATCTTAATTGGTCTGCTCTTACACTTCTTACTTCACCGCATTTACATTCACAAAACCAATAGCTGTGCCTATTAATGCTTTTAGAATCATCATAGCCTATTACGCTCCAATAATGAAAGCTTTCACCTATCAAATTTTTTAAATCTTTTCTTCGCTTTATATTTTGCATAGTGCTACACCTCCATATTAAGTATAGCACTATGCCCCATCATTGTCAAGCACCGTCATTTACAATTATTCCTACGTTCGGTAGACAACCCGAATTGTACATTCCTATACTGTTGAAATACATATTTTTAGTCCAAATCTTGTCTTTGTCATTTTCAAATTCATTTTTCATGAACCACTGCATTAAAATGTGTTCATATCTTCTATCCCACATGCCCCACTGCGTAGTGCTTGAAGCATATGTACTATAATGCCAGCTAAGTCCTGGAAGTACATTTTTAGTGTTTGAAAATTCTTTTGCTTGGTTTACACTATTATAAAGCTGTTCTACAGTAAACTGATTTTTATAGTGAGTGAAGCCATCTGAAGGTTTACACTTCATAAACCCGCCCGCATGATTCTTAAAATCGTAAAACATATTCATCATTGTATAATGATTATCCGGGTCTGTTATTGTTGAAGCTGCAGCATAAGTATCATTTAAAGCCGCTGAATTAACTAGTGGATGGCTATTAGAAGCCAAAGGCACGCCATCAGCTAAATTTACAGCTGCAGCATTATCCCACCAGTAAACCGCAACATCTTCTTCAAATTCTACCATAGTTCTAGCCAATTCCTTAGCTTTTATACTGTTAACTACGCCATATAAGTCATACTTAATAGCCTCCATAGAATGTGAAAAACCGTTCGCTATAGTTTGGTTAGTAATCTCAGTCTGGTAGGCCTGGATTACTTTACCATAGTTGATAGGTCCGCCTTCTGGTTTAACTTCGGCAGCCTTCAAGTTTCCCATACTATCATAAGTTTCGGTCCTCTTACTTGCTTTCTTGAAAGCAGTGTAAGCCGGCCATTCTTTTGGATAGGCATTAAAATTCATCGTAAAAACTTCTTTTTGGCCCATTTCTAGCATTCTTAAAATATCGGTTGTTACATTAAAAGCCATTACATTACACTCCTTTCTACCAGTCTATACAGCTAGAATTTCTAACTGGAAGACCATATATTTTTCGTCTTGCTGTACTAAATCCTGTTATTTGAAACCACACTCTAGCCGAAGCTGTAGAAGAATGGGGGTCATTATTTATTGAATCCATGTCTAATCTACCACCATACTGAGTTGCAAGGGAAGAGCATCCGATAAAATTGCCTATATCGCTTGTTCCAGGATGTACAGTGCTCATAACAGTACTATACTCGATTTCATACTCATTATCTGGTGTGAATTTTCGCATATAAAACCAGTTTGAACTACCGCCAGAGCAATGAGTTGTTCCTTCCCTAAAGCCTACTACGTACCCAGTGATTAGAGTTGCGGCTGCTGTTGTGCCGCCGATCATTATTAAATGCTTATTACTAGACTGCTTTAAAATACAATGAATATCGGATGTATTCAAAGTATTTGAAGAACCTAAATAAGCTTTAACTAGTGGTCCTGTATGATAATTTCTTTCCATACAAATTTGACCCATAATGAATTAAACCTCCTTTAATCGGAATTTTTCATTTTGTAATACTTCGCTTTTGTCCATCCCGCAAAAGGTTGTGCTTTCTGCAATCCCTGCAAAGCCTTCATATCATCAGAGTCTAACTTATACTGACTTTTTGGCCCGCTGGAATCACCCGCCGCGACCTTTTTATATTGTGAACGCCCCGAACGTTTATTCTCCAACTGCTTAGCAGCCGCCTTTTTACGCTCCCGGACTTTAGTTTTACCTTTTAATTTATCCGCCCCTACAACCGTTAGATATGCTTCTTCTGCTGAAATAGTAATACCTTTTTTCCTATAATCCCTCATTTTCTTAATGATGGGGATTTTATAGTCCAAGGCATCAGCAAAATAGTCATCCTCTGACAGGTCCGTAAGTTCATCAGTTATGCTGCTCTCGTAAGAATCTGTCTTTCGATTCTTAGCGGCTAATCTAACTGTATGCACAGCCAACTTTTTAGCCATGCCTTCGTCCATACCTTCGTCCACTAAATCTTGATAAATAGTGTTCTGGGATTCAATATCCTCCTGGTCAAGGACTTTTTCTTCGAGTTTAGCAAGCCTGCGCTTAAGTTCACGTGTTTTTGCCTTCTCATTGATTAAACTTTTAACAGGCACATAGTCATTTTTATTTTTGGGCTCTTCCTCTTCGGGTTCCTCCAGGGAATCTTCGCCCTCTTCTAGTTCCTCTTCGCCTTCTTCCTCTGACTCGGATTCTTCGTTGTCTTCTCCTTCTAGCTCAATATCCTCGTCTTTAAGCTCAGATTTTTTATACTTAGGCTGTGCCTCTTTTGGGTTACCATCTTCAATTTTTAGTTCCTCTAAGGGATTCTCACTTGAGACAGGTTTACCTACTTGTTTTGGGTCTATACCCATAAATTCATAAACTTCTTTATAATTATCATCTGCTGTTGGCGTTTCACCATATTTTTTAGACATTAGTTTTCCCCCTTTTTACCGTAGAGGCAGCGTAAAGAGGTTTACTCTCTCCAGAGGGGAGGCCTCTTTAAGCCTCCTAAGTACTTTAAGCTTACCATGGCTCTACATATTTGTCAATAATTCGACTAGTTCTTCTTTCTTATTTTGTCTTGATACTTTAAAACCCTGTCTTTTAGCTATACCTACCAGCTCATTGCTATTTAGCTTTATTAAAGTTTCTTTTTTCTTTGGAAGATAAAGACCTATAGTCTGGTTGGCACTGTTTAGAATAGCAATATAAGGACTATCTTTAACCAGTGCACACCTTTTACACTGTCCCCCAAAGAAATTCTGATTTAAACCTATTTCTTGAGGGTCTAATACCATTTTCTCTACTTTCAAAGTAGGAAATGCGTATTTTTCCAACATATCATTATGTACTATTATTATTTTTCTATCTTCCTTTTTCCTTCTCGCTCTTATAATAGCATCATCCGCCGCGTCTTCATCTCGAAATAAGCCTATACCTGTTTTCATATCTCCTGGTCCTGCATAATCACTCATGTTACTTACCCCCTCATTTTATAATTTGGTAAAATTAATTTAGTATTTTCCCTAAAGTCTTTATCAGTTTGAGCCATTTTCCTAAAATTTTCTCCAGTTTTATCAACATCATACCCCTTGGCAAGGTATTCGCTGTAAGTCATTGGCCTGCGGGTTATCGACCCGCAAGCTAGACAAATACCTACAGCCTCATTATTAGCATCATGGGACCACATCCCCAGTTTTTCGCAATGCGAACATACTGGAAGCCTGGTGAGCGGGAACCGCCCTTCTATCATGGACATTTTATTTATATCCTCAACAGTTAAAACATGCTTCAAATGCGGATTCCCTTCATAGCACTTGGCTATGAGGTTATTATGTTCTTTAGTATTCATTAAACTACACCTCCACCCTGGTTAGGCGTTGGCCCTGCACCCATAGGATTTCCACCAGGACTTAGCCCTTCGGCTTGTGGGTTAATGGCTGGGCCTTGTTGCTGCTGCTGCTGCTGCTGCTGCTGCTGCTGCTGCTGCTGCTGCTGCTGCCCCTGGTTAGCTGTCAATGGCGCTGATTCCTTAAGCTTAGCTTCCATAAGCTGCCTTAATTTATCGGCAAATTCTTTCATATCTTCTTCGGTATCTAAAGGTAAATCCAAGAACTTTTCTATAAATCTCCTACCTTCTTTCCAAGATACAAGTGGCATAGGCATAGGTGTTGGCTGTGCATCTAAATCTATACCCGTAAGCTGGGTAAGTTCTTTGATGATTTGCCACAAAAAAGCCTTATTACGCGGCAGTCCTGAGCCCATGGAAATGTCAATGTCTAATTCTAAAGATTTTGTATGAGTTTTTCTTTTCTTTTTCTTTTTCCGTGTTGGTTTCTCTGCCATTTCTGCTGACTCCGCAGGTTCTCCCTCTGCTGGCTCTTCTTCGTCTGTTGTCTCTAAAATTTCATACTGCGGAACCTCTGACTCTGGATTATTAGCCGCATACGCTTTTTGATAATCGCCAGAAGCTGGGACCATACCTGGTATATCCGTCATTTCGCTAAAATCTACCCAGGCATGTTTTTCTTTAGACCTATTAGCTCTTTCGCCATACAGCCTAAAGAACTTACCGGAAGGCATAAACTGCATCATAAGACCCAGCATATACTTAGCAGCATCTGATAAGGTAAGTTCGTACAACGTTTTTTCAAAAGTTGTATGACTAGACCCTTCCTGCTGCTGGATAGCTGACTCGGTAGCTGTATCACTGGAAGCCCCTTGACCCGTCATAAGGTCACTAAATCTCGATATCCTCTGAGCTTCCGACTCAATTAATTGTAATAAGTGAAATACATCAGCACTCAATTGACCCCATGGGATACTGTAAACTGGCTGTCGGCCACCTATAGCATTTCCATTAAAGCCTCTAGGGCTAAAACTATCTTTTTCAAAATCATCAATATTCATATCGGCATCGCGGTCAACGGCAATAAGGTTTGGCCTCATTTGGATTCTAATTTTATCATACAGCTCATTTATCATGTTTTGGATAGGTAATAGAAGCCAACTATCGCCAAAGCCATGTAGTCTTCCTTCCTGGGTATACTTAACAGTAACGAAATACGGGTATTTGTTGTCAACATGCTCATATACACTACGGTCGTGATAACTAGCATCTTTTTGGTTTTCATCCATTTCACCTTCTTTAGCTGAATCGTAAAGCATAGTTCCGCAAGCTGAGATATGTCTTACTCTTAATTTCCCATTCCTTCTAGACCATGCTAGAAGTAGTGTAAAGCCTTCTTCATTATCTGTTGTATTCTGTCCTTCCTGAAAAGCTAAATTATCTCTATAAATATCAGTACCGTAATTAATGGCTTCGGCTTTATCTCTTCCGTAAGCCGTTATTGCATATTCTTTAGACTGATCTACAATTTCTATTAAATATCCTGATTCCTGGAATCTTGAAAAATCTTTTATTTTCCCATCAATAATAAGTCTATCCAGAGAGACATTCTTTATCATTGGGCACCCAAAGCCATATGCAAAATCGTGGTCATACTCCACCTTATGAAAAGCTGTACCAAATTTAGCTCTTCTTCTTTCATGGACTGTCGCTTTTTTAAACAGTTCATTTTTTCTTAAGGCCCAATCTAAAGCCACTAAGGCTTTATCCGAATACTGTTCATCCTCTGGGCCTTCTCCGGTAGCGGTTACTGACCAATTGGGGTCTACAATATGAGTAAGTTCCCCTTCAATGGTCGGTAAGATAATATTAAATCTACTGTTCGACTCACCCTCTATTTTCGGTTGGTCCTGCTTGTAGGCCTCTTCACAGGCTTCCCACTCGTCAAATAGCCCTTGCATTCCTGCGCTATTAACATTAGCGGTAGCAAGTAACCTATCTACGAGCCCCATTTCCTCTTGCGTCATAAATTGTATACGCTTTTGGTCTTTTATAAGTCTCCATTCTGATAGTTCATAGCTATCAATACTTTCTTTTTTATCCACTACTTACCCTCCCTTTTTCGACTTCCCAGGCGTAAATACTAGCTAAAGTTTTACAATATTTACATTTATGCTCTAGTATATAAGGTGGAAACGCTGAATAATCTTCTATATCTCTTACTAAATTAGATGAATAATCCACTTCGAAATTATTAGTCACGTCCACTATTAGCAAACGTTGACAGCCTGGACACCTGATTTGATTACTCATATAAAGCACACCTCCCTTAATTATAACACTTAATCGCCAAGGCTTTCAATATAAGCTCGGCGTGTACGAAATCGGCTTCTGTATCAATATCTATCGACTTGTATTTTTCCATTTCAAATATTACAGGTTCTTTTTCAAAAATACTATTAGTATCTAAAAATAGACCTACTTTAAATATATAAATACTAGAATTTCTATAAAAATAATAATTATCTTGACTTAGCCCTATATTTATTCCCCCGGCATTATATAACTTAGCTAAAAAATCAAGTTTATAAACAGAAACTAAAGAGTCCTTTTCGCTCTGCTTAAATTTAGCCAGGGCATTATTTATATCTTTAGTCTCACGCAGCGGGCAAGTGGGCTGCAGCAAACAAATAACATCATCTTTACCTAAATCTTTTAGGTCAATGATATGTTTTATATATTTATTTGCTGCAGCCTCACTTGTACATAAAGGCAGAGGCCTTTTAATATACTCAACTTTAGAATTTAATAAATGTTCCACTTGAACTCTTTTATAATCAGTACTAAGTATTATTTTTTTTAAGTGACTCGCACTTGCCGCATCAATAGTGTATTTTATTAATTCCTTACTTGCTATTTCTCGAATATTTTTATTCGGGATTCTTACACTCCCTATTCTTGCAGGTATTAGTCCCACTATCACATTAACCACCTACTTATATTTTAAATAAGCCTTATTTATAATTTCACTTATTTCAATATTTCTAATAGTTCCTCTTATCATGTTTTCAGTCATATTAGGCTCAATCACAAACAACTTTTTGCTATTAAGAATTTTTGTTAAACAAAAAGCGTATGCGTCATCTTGGTCTATTTCATTAAGTTTATCAATCATAGTTATGAATATTCTGTATTCCGCATTAGTTAGCTGAGGTATATTAGCCGACCCTTCCAATAGATCCTTTTCAGAATCATCAAAGCTTCTTTCAATTTCAGCATAAATGTCTTTCATTATCTTTATTTCCCCCTTTTTATATATCGCCGATATCTCCAAAATCAGACCTTTCATATTGATACTTTAAATCACGTTCCAACACATCTATCCGTGCTTTATTAAGCTGCATTTGAGTTTCTAAGGCCTGCAGCCTGTTAGTCAATTTTATTATATGGGCGGTTAGCTTAACCACTAAGTACCCACCACCCACAAAAAATACTGGAGTTCCGTACTTGCCCGCTAATTGCAATATAGCCGTTAATTCCTCCATACTTACCACCTCTATAAAATATTGCTGCCAGGAAACTGCTGTTTGTACTTTTCAGATATTGCAGCCATCTGGAGTAATTCACTAAAACATTTTGCTATAAGATTACCTAAGTCTATATTGTAGTTAGCCGCCCCCTCAAAATTATCATTTTTTATATAATCCCAGATATCTTCCAGGCAGCTTTCTATATTTTCTAATTCTTCCTGAGCTTCTTCGAACTCTTCTTTGAATACCGCATAAAATTCGTGATTACTTGCAAAAGCTTTCCCATACTTTTCATTATTTTTCTCTAAGATTTCAAGTACTATCTCTCTAATTTCCATAGTAATTCTCCTTTATCTTTTTTAGTATTTTTTCACTGGCTAGACCATTTCCAAAAGTCCCATCATAAGTGATTTTTGTCTGCTCAAAACCTATAAACTTTTCGCATTCATCCATTATAGCTTTATAGTCCATAGGCACTCGATATACATTACTTGCCGCCTCTCGACCTTCTTGCCTATTCCCTACGAGTACATAAGGAATACCTATAGCAGCCCCTTCTTTAATACCCGAACTGGTATTACCTAATAACAGGTGGGCACCGTCTAGTAATTTAATATATTCATCCGGCTTTACATCCTTTATGAATTTTATCCCATTAGCCTTAAGCTTATAAATAAGGTCTTTACTTCCCGGGTCGACATTGGGGTTAACCCATATTATATCTATTCCTGTACTCAAAGTTTTTATTACTCTTATTAAATCCATATAGGCTTCACCAAGTAAAGGGTTATAAAGCACTACCATATAGGGATTTAGTGTAGGTGGTTTCCTTCTTTCTAAAACTATGTACACGTAATCGACGGTCGGTGAACCTACCTGATATACATTACTATGTACAAAAGCTAATCTCTCATAAGCCAATCTAGTTGTGGCAAAATGTATACTAGCTATTTCTGATATTATATATCTCACCTTATTATCAAATCCACCCGACCATTCGCCACCTTCCGTATGCAGTATATGCACACCGTTAAAAAAGCAAGCCTGGGCCATACCCAGGCATTCATACCGGTCACCGTGAATAAGACAAAAATCGTATTTACTATTGCTTAAATAATTACTAGCATGGTCCATTACTATACTAGTAGTAACCCCCATATTAGCTGGCGTGTCCTTATACATTAAGCCGTCTACCTTATAGTCAACATAAGTTTCAAAACCACCTAAGTCGATATATGTACCCGAAGAGGCTAGAAATATTTTGAAATCCAGCCAGTCTTCGTTTTTCTGCATTTCCTTAAGGACCGTTATTAATCTACCAAAATTAGCTCTAGAACCAATAAATACTAATCCTTTTACTCTCATTACTTACCTCCTATATAAGGTTATTATTTAAATTATGAGAGCATTCGCCTATAGTTCCTTGTATACTGGCAAAATTCTTATGGATAAAGCTAACTTCATCATTAAGTAATTTTATATTCATAAATACTCTTTTTTCTTCCTGCTCTCTTTTAATTATCTGGTTATTTAGCTCTTTGCCTATATTGTCTAGTACTTCCTTATTGCTCATTTCCACTTCATTGACTTGTTTAATTATACCTTCTCTGGCTTTTAAATAGTCTTCCAATTTATCAGGGGCTTTTGATAAGAAGGCAAGTAAACCTGTATTAGCTTCGGCTATAGCCTCTACCTTAGCCCTTTCCTGCTTTAACTCAGTTATTGTATTGTTGATTACGGCAGCCTGGGTTGCTAGTTCTCTAGTTAGCTTATCTTTAAAAAATTCAATTTCCGCTAATCTTTTTTCCATATCCTGTTGTCTAGCCTTTAAATCTTTAATACGATCCTTCGCTCTGAATCTTGGCGCATTATCTGTATCAAAGCCATAATCCTTATAGTGTTTACACAATTCAGAAGAATTAGGAATTAATAATTTTATACCTAATCCGGCAGCCAGACCGATAAAGAATTGACAACTCGCCCGCTGAAAGTTATATTCTGTATTGGCCGCCATGTCCACACCGTATATGTGAATTTCCTCATAGCCCATGTATATAGCCAAAGCTATCATCCAGGAAATTTGATTGGAATAATCAGTATACTTACCACCTATATCATCGATAATGAAGCTTTCATCTATCTTATTCTTTATTTGCGCCCTAGGAAAACCAAGTGAAGTCGGGTATTCATCCCAATGCTGCTGAGTCACCAGGGGTAACTTCATTGTTTTTAAAAATTCCTGGTGGGTCTTATTCTGCTTCGATGGGGAATCTTTTATGTTGTGTATTTCAAACCATACATCGTAACGGGGTTTGACTTTATGCTCGGCCGCTTCTTTTCCGCTATATTTGTACAATTCGTTAATCATTTATATTCGATACAAAGCGCTAATTTGTATCCGTTCTCTTGTGAACTGCTATATATTACTATATAGATTAGACCATATCTTCATCCTTTCGGATGCTCTCCGTTTCCATCTGCTTAGATGTACTCCCTTTCGGGATGGTCGTTGAAGTTTCATATTTCCATACAAAGGACCTTAAAGTTTTTCTTTCTTTCCTACAGCAGGAAGCTATCATACCTTGAGAAAAGCCTGTCTTTCTTGATGCTTCATGTGTAGAAGGGTATATTTTTATTAAATCACCTTTCAAGTCATACTGTCCTACTTTTTTTGATTTAGCATTATTTCTATTATCACATTTTAAAACTTTAAATTTATGTTTAATATTCTCACTAGCAGTAACCCATTCTAAATTTTTACAGTTATCATTATCTTTATCCCCATCTTTATGATTAATTTGTTTTAATTTAGAATGTCCTTTTACAAATGCCAAACCAACTAACCTGCAAACCCTTAAATTCGAATAAATTCCATTTTTACTTAATCTTATTAAGTTATACCTATTCTTATCTTTATATATATTCAATAACTTAGGCAGTCTAAATCTATTTAAATGACATTTTTTTTCATAGCATATCCTTCTAACTTCACCCTCATTTGAAACTTCATAAAGTCCTTCATAATTTTTTATAGATTTCCATATAGTCATATCTATTCCTCCTTTTAGATATATGTTATACTAAATGAACTATAAAGTCAATATGCTTACTTGCTGATTGTCCTCAACATTACTTGGTAGGAGTTCCCAGCAGTTAAAAGAGTTTTTAACTCGCCATTTCTGACAAGTGGAGCATACCTTTACCCCATATATCAAATTCTGTATTCTGCCATGGCGCTTGGTACCAACTAGGTGCAAAGCCCACTATAGCACACTTATTCTTTTTTCTAAGCTTCATTATTTCTTTTGGCAAAGGTATCCGGGAAAGCTGTACTGGGCCTTCTTTTACGGTATTTAAATCCACTTTCTTTACCGGCTGTATAGCAGTTTTAAGCTGCTCTTGTATCGGCTTAGCCTTCTGTTGTTCATTATAAGTATCTGCAATATTTTCTTTATTCATTGATATCATTCTCCTTGTTCTCAAGTTGTTCTATACGTTCTAGCAGCTTATTTATTTCAGTCCTATTATCACCGATATCATTCATAAGGTGACTTAGCATTTGGCTTTGGGTATCCAGCCTTTTTCTAATCTCCTCTATATCCACTATTAGTTTATCAATCATTTTTATCTTTACCTTCTTTATCTTTTTTCTTTATAATTTCTTGTAATCTTTCCATTTCCTTTTTATCTGTGTTTGCGTCCTCCTGTTTCTTTCTCCATAAAACATCTTTATCAGCCATAGCTTCAAGCCTCCTTAGCCCTGCGTCTATTTTCTTGTGCGTTTTTAGCATTGTCTCAAATATCTCGACAGCATGTTCCCAATTATCCATTACTCCACCCACCTCTTTTTATAGATTTCAATAGAGTTTTTGTATTTTACCCAAATCATTAGCTTTTCTAATTCATCCGGAGTCATTGACATATGGTGGTCCCTGCCAGGTAAGTATTTAGATAAAGTAAAATGCTTTTCGACAAATTGCACCCCTTTGATAAAAGCTTTTTGAGCTGCTATAATGCCTAAAGTATGGTCCGAGAAGCCATCAAAAGTAAGCATTTCGCTATAATTTATATCGCTCTCTTCTGTAGGGTACCTGGAGATACAATACATAAACTTAGCCTGCTTCTTATACCTATCTATGGTTTTAGTTATTTCAATCTTAGTATGCATTCCGGTACTTATCCACACTTTACTCTTACTTTTTACAACCGCATCAATAAGTTTATAATTTAGCATGTCTGGAGAAGCGATTTTTAATGAGTACAAGGCATTAAAATTTTTAAGGTTAATTAATACATCCGGGGTAAAAATAGTGAAAATAGGGTGTATTGCGTACGTGTTACACTTATCTTCAATAAGCTTTAAGAAGTATTCAGTAATTTTACATTTTTCCAAATATCTTTTATAATCTTGACAGCCTGGATAATCGGGATTTAGTTTTTCTGGGTTATATAGTTGGAATTTTACAAAGTTAACCTGATTATCATAGGCAGTCTTTAGCATTTGTAGTAAAATGTCCTCATTTCCACAATGATTATTGCAAAAATCCAATATTAATTCCAATTTACTTACCCCCTTCTTATTCTTTAAGTTTTTCGTAATAGCCCATCATTGGCTCTAATTGTCTTATAACATCCTCATAGGCATATTGTTCCCCTAAGCCCTCACTAAATTCTTTAGTATCTAGACAAAAAGAAGTACCCACAATATAATAGCCTGAACATGTAATCGCTATGCATATTGTTACTCTGTTATCTCTATGTATATACTCAGTTTCTTTAATTTCAGCTCTTATAATTGCATTATCCAATTTACTTACCTCCTTCTTTATCGCCGTACTTTATTTTTTCATATGTTATGCTAAAAGGGCAGCAGGGGCAAAAATAGGCTTCCATCTGCACATCTTTTAGTAAGTAAGTCCCGCAATCAGGACAGTATTTTACTTTTTTAACTGTCCTGACTGCGCTTTTTATATCTAAAATTTCCTCATGTTTGGGCTCTAAATCTACTTTTTTATTCTTTTTAAAAAAATTAAACACTATTTTAACCTCCAATACTTATAATCTAAAGGATAGTCATTTACTATACCAGGCAAATCAATCAAGACTCTTTTATTGTCTGGTAAGTCTTTTTTGTATAAGTCACATAGCCCTTTATCCTCTATAAATTCTTGAACCCATTTACTGGCTGTACCTATAATAACTACATCGCACTTGCCCGACTCCATCTGGCGCCATCTGCCTTTTGGTTCCCAGATATCAACCTTTGTGCCCCACTTTATAAGCTCGCTTTGTAAATCGAAAAGTCTTGAACCTTTGCAGGAGTCCGCATTATCTTTATAGGTTACACCCATAATCAATATATCTTTTCCCTTAAAGGACTCATTCATTAAGCTGTGTATGACCCTAACTATATGATTAGGCATCCACTCATTAACTCTTCTTGCCATTGTTAATATATCAGTGCTGGGCTCTTCATATTCACTAAAGCCAGAAGCCCACAAATAATAAGGGTTAACCGGTATACACTGACCGCCCACAAGACCTGGCTTAAAATTCAGCCAGTTCCATTTAGTTCTGCATAATTTGAATACTTTATTGTGGTCGATTCTATCAAGCCCTAAAGTCATTACACACTCATTCATGAAGGCAATGTTAACATCTCTTTGGCAATTTTCAATAAGCTTTGCTGCTTCGGCCTCCTGGGTAGTATCCGCTTTTACTACCTTATCGCAAAGGAAACAATAAAGATTTGATATCTTCAAGTAAGATACCCGGCCGCACCCAGCCACGATTTTTGGTGTATTTTGAAAAGTATTCAATTTATCACCCGGGTTTATCCGTTCTGGTGAAAAGCCCATATAAAAATCTTCTCCACAGGTAAATCTTGTTTGGTTTTCTAAATAGTCCTTATATTTTTCAGTAGTTCCCGGACCTACCGAAGATTCAATTATTATCGTTTTTCCTGTTAAAATAGTAGAAATTTCTCTAAAAATATCATCAAAAGCTGAATAATTCGGGGTTTTATCCTCATTTAAGAGGGTAGGTAAGCATATAAATATATACTCACAATCCCTTAATTCCTGGATACTTTCTCTTCTTATGGCTATAATAGGCAGGGCCCCTATACAAAGCCGGGCATCTATAAAAGGATCATAATATTCTATACTAAAGTGTAATTCATTATCTTGCATAGCCTTTGCCAGTTCTTGTCCTACATAGCCCATTCCTATAATACCTATTTTCATTAGTTTACCTCCCTTTTCTTCACATTTCTAAAGAAATACTCTAATTTATCCTCATGGTACATGATATCGTAAAGTTCTGGAGGCTGACCCTCTTTCATTTTCTCAAAGCTAGGGTGCACAGCCGTTATGTTGAAAACGCCCATATGATAGAGATACTCACAACGAGTAATGAAACATTCTTGTAAAAGTTTCAATAATTCTTCGTAGTTATCCGTTACACTGTCTAAGTTTACATGGAATATGCCAAACTTACCCTCTGTAAAAGGGTTACTTTTAATTGTTCTGAGTGGTCCCCCACACTCAGAACATATGAAAAGTACTTCATTTTCCTCTTTTGCCCCACACTTTCTACATATTTTCATGTGTTTTCTCCTTTCATATCCTCTAATTTATCATGTAATTCATCAAGTCCTTTATAAAGGTCTATGTACGACTCTCTATAAGCCATTAGTGCCCCCCAGGTCTCCGGGCCGATTATGCCATCTACAACTAATTCCTCTTGTTTTTGAAACTCTTTAATTTCAGGAATTATACTGGATGTTACAGGATTACTATCGCCATAAGGCTTAGAGCTATATTGCATACCGAAATAATCACAAATACCCATACATATAGCTCTAGCGCAGGCCTTTGGGAACCAATCATCTTTACTTTTATATATAAGTGCATAAGAGACTTTATTGTCCTCGAATTCGCATTCCACAATGATTGCGGGCATCTTTGTTGCTTCTAATATAGTCCAATTGTGGCTTGACGCATCTTTAAAGCCCCTATTCTTTGTTTTAAGCTCTTGTATAAGCATTTGTTGTACTTTCTTGGCAAGTAACTTACCCTCGCTGCTGGTATACCATGCTTCTGTGCCACTAGTGGTAGACTGCCATTTAGGGGTTTTGCTCATGGCATTGTGATGTACTGATATATGAACATCCGAACCCCAAGCATTAGCCCTTTTAGCCCTGGTGATTAAGGGCACATCCTTTATGTTTTCACCTTCTGTAACGTCATAGCCCTGTATTCCATTATTCTTTAGCTCTATAGCTAGATAGTCGCATACCTTTCTATTTGCTTTCCATTCTGGTGTACCGTTTGGCGCCACTTTATATGAAGTTCCAGGTCCGTGACCCGGGTCATAAGATACTTTTTTCATACTAGTAGAGCTCCTTTCCTCTGAATATATTTTTTGACCTGCCAAATTAGGTAATTCATCTTTGTACTCTTTATAATTACTATAAGCCCCAGGGCTTATAAGGGCTAAACATGTTAGCCCTATAATTATTTTTTTCATTAGTAATCATCCTTTTTCATTTAGTTTTTATTCCCATGCTCCTATTTACTCTACCTTCAATTTTTTTAATAATCTATTAATTAAATATAAATCCGTTAACTCTCTTGATTCTACACAAGAACCCGCTTTATGTTTTGTTACTATGTAATTATCACTTCTAGCTAATGTCAATAACTCATTTTTTGTTTCTACATCGTAAGAGTCCATAACATCAATATAGAAGCCTCTTATTTGGTTAGACCTGGCTGCCTGGATAAGCGCTTTTCCGTCTACTACTGACCCCCTACTAGTATTTATAAACCAGGGTCTTAAAACCATATTTTTAAATTCTTTATCACCTATAAGATTTTCTGTCAATTCATTAGCAGCGGCATGTACTGAGATAATATGGGACCTATAAAGAAGTTCGTCCATATCTCTACACCTATTACTTTCAGGCCATACATTATCGAATATAGTGTATTGAACATCATAGAGTAATATATTAGCCCCTAAGCCAGATAGCTTTAAGGCTAGTTGCTGACCTACCCGGCCCGCACCAATAATCCCAACCGTTTTGCCCCTCACTTCATAACTCTTATGCAAAAGTGATCCTTCAAGACCTATTTTTAATAACTTTAAAATACCCCATAACGAAGTTTCCGCAGTAGAGTGCACATTATCGTACAGCCACCTTGGGGAATCAAGATATAATATATCAGGTTTATGGAATACACTTTTTTTAAGATGATTTATATTAGTGCAGGGACACACTATATATTTTAGGCTTGGAAAATTATCAATATTGAAGTGTTCGAAATGGACATATAAAATATCGGTATCTTTTGTACTAGTCGTTGTGCTTATACCCTTTAAATCCAACAGCGCTTTAGCTTTTACCGATAAACTTTCATTTAATAGATACAATTTCATGGGCGTCCGGCACCTCCTTTAGATCAATGAAGCCCTCTAGTTATTGAGCACTTTATAGAGGACTTCGCTGATTAATGATTCGATACTAAATATATTATATCTGTTATGACTATTATACATTAAAATAGGCCTATAAGTCAATATAGTTATATCCCGGCGGCACCTTTTTTTCGCCAGGATATAACTATGCTCTACGCCCCGATAAATAGTCAAGATTAGAATTAATTATAGTATAATATATAATACTATTATTTGTCAATTGATATTTCTGGAGGCCCAAAAAAACTACCCACCTTGACAAGTCCCTCCTCAATCATTCTGTTAATCTGTGCTGGATTATAGCCCATCATAATAAGCTCTTTCTCATGATACATAGTTCCTTTTTTAAGACTTTTAGCTTTTCGAGATGGACCCTTATACCATCTAACGCTAAAATACCTAAAGGCGTCTAATATATGAGTTATCTCGTGGGGTTCCGCTGCTATGTCTTCTGGCTTTTTATCGTCTCTCTGCGCCAATGGCAAGTGCTTAATAAGGAATTTACAGGTATTGAATATCTGGACTATAGGCCTCATTTTAAGACCTTTATCTATATCCTTTCTATCTTCATATTCAAAATACAATAACTCTTTACATGCATACCAACCATTGACCCGGTGGTTAGCTGATACATCAAAAGTCAAGCCGCTTTCGTGAAATAACTGTAAAGCCGTTTTTCCTGTATCATATTTCCTAGACCCTAAGTCTGGCGGCGCATACATACCACGTATGTTTTGCCTAAAGCCCGGTATACTAGCTATCAATGTATTTAGCAATTTTGCAGCTTGAGAGACTATAAGGTCTGATACATGTATCTCATGAGTAACATAGACATTCTTTTCAAAATCAACGGCATAGAACAATACAGCAAACTTATCCAGTCCATAATCGATAGAAATATACCTAAACCAATGATTAGGAATTTTAAAGGGTTCTATCACATGGACAGACCGCCTAAACTCACTGAAATACTGGCCTGCTAATGCATCCCAATCCCCGTCCCTGTGCGCTCTGCGTAAATCTTCGGGTAAGTTATTCAATATCTGCACATAGTTTTTATCGTTTTTCATTATTATTTCATTATCATATACCAAAGATTTTACAAAAGAATATTCGGAAAGGTTTTCTAAATCTTCATACTCGCAATCTATGAAGAGCCTTTTTATATACGCGTGCCCGGGACCTCCGGGATTACATGTATAATATATTCTTGACTCAAAGTCCGGTCTTGGTGACCTTAAGCATGTACTGATAAAGGTCAATTGTGACTCGGTAAAGCGCGTAGCTTCTTCAAAGCATATAACATCATACTCGTGGCCTTGGTACTGGTCGGCGTCGGCCTCATACTGGCAATACCCGAGCTTAAGTATTGAGCCATTAGCAAACTCAAAGGCCTTTTCGGCTGCTTTGTAGTTAGCCACCTTTACAAGAACCTTTTGTCCATTCTTCAAAGTATGAGCTTTAGCCTTTAAAGCTTTTTTTAAGGGCATAAGGTGATTTGCTTCGAGCTCTGGAAAGGTCCTTCTAAGTAATAAGGTTTTAAGCCCTGAATACTTCATGCATAAGTATACAGCTTTCCACCTCATAGCCCATGACTTACCGCCACCGCGAGCGCCGCCGTAAGCAATATGTTTATTTTTCACATTAAAAAAATCGACCTGTTTTTCTTGAGGTTTCGGAAATTCAAAGGCCGCTTGACTTAAATCCGGTTCTTTATATAGCGCTGATGTTTTCAATTATATCAATCCTTACGAACTGCCTTTATCAGGTAAGTTTGTTGCTTTTGGGTAAACTCTGTCATTTCATCAAAATAAATTATAATTTTTTTATCCTGCTGTTTAAAGGCTTTATGTCTCTTTTTAGTATTCATTATTAGTCGTCTCCTGTCTTGTCCACCACTAATCATGATACTTACCCCCTATTTAGTCGCGCGTTTCTTTCTCCTTGCTGCCCAATCTGCTTTGGCTGTGTAAGCCCCTAGCTTACCTGCTTTAGACTTAACGCCTGCTTTCTTAAGTGCGCTCATGGCGGTACTCATACCCTTATTGTCCGCGTTCCATGTCTTTACAGCCTTTGCCGCTGCTGTTTTAACTTTAGGACTTGCAGCTCTAGACTTTAAGGCTTTTCTTGATGTTGGCATCTTCACGCCTGTTAGCCCTGAAACCCTGTCCATTGCTGACTTCATGCCTTTAGACGTTGATGTTTTCATCTTAGAATTAATCTTAGACTTTATATCTGCTATTCCCTTAGCTGCTGCCGCTGCTGCTTTAGTTCTTACAGCCTTTGATGTAGGAGTTTTCATTTTATAAGCCAATTTACTTACCTCCTTTTATACCGATTTTTCAAGTATAATCTTTTTAAAAAGTGATCTATTGCTGTACTGGCATAAGTGCTAGGTGTCTCATAATTAGCGGTCCAATCTGATGATTGCCAGCTGGGATTTGGTCTCTCTGTAGTTAGCCATGTATCGCTCGAAGGCTTTCTGTTGTTTATCCTATAGTAATGAGCCCCCACAATAAGCACCTCCAGTATAAAAAAGTAGGGGAATAATGGCTATTATCCAGTTAGCCATTATTCACTAACTTTTTGAATTCTAAATGTATAATACTTTAAGTATAGGATATATCAGTCATTTTGTAAAGAATTTAGATAACTAGCTGCTGATTGGTATCTTTGTTCTTTAATACTTTTTATAGTATTTTCATCAAAGTCACAAGTTTCATCAAAAGCCCTTTTGTTTGATGGCCTAATGTTTATTTCTGTAGTATTGGGAACATTATAATCATTAGGTCTTAAAGGCTTAATATAATACTTTTCTGCCTGCTCTTCTATACTGGAGAAAAGTTTTCTATTTTTAGGCATGTATACTATTTTTTCTTTTGTTTTTGATCCCGGCATAGACGATTGGGTAAGTATGATTATAACTAGTATACAATTATAAATATGAGTTATAAGTGGTATATTGTTATTAAGAAACTGACCCGTGTATAGGGCTATAAGTTCGCCTACAACAGATAAAACCAAAAGTATACTTAGTGCAGCTGTAATAAATATTTTATTGTCCATAAATTTCCTCCTTTATACCTTCTATTATAAACTCAATAAGTTCTTTGAAATTGATTATTCTATCTTTATATGCCTGTACTTCTTCATTAAAGCATATAGGCTTTAAGTCTTTCTTACTTTTAGTCGAAAATATATCCAAAGAAGGATAATAAGCTAAATAACTATTATTACTTACCAATCTTTTAATTATCCACAACCTGTTATTAAACATCGGTAAACCCCCTTTATTGCCTTAACTATCATAACTGGACCTCTACCAATTATATAAGTCACTAAACCTAATAGCCCCAAAGCTGCTGCCCCTATCAAAGGGAAGGCAGCTAAATATAAAAGCCTTGTTAAAATCTCCATTATCTTTTTACCTCCCTTAATTTATCATCAGCTGTAAAGTTATTAACTTCATTGTGGATTCTTACCAGCTCAAATTTTACGTTTTCTAGCTGCTTATTTAAGTTTAATGTA
>Ga0315543_1000878_pt1 | contig 34527 bp, 35 predicted proteins | sample SalMarSW160210MG_2_FD_203098 | JGI IMG/M metagenome (GOLD analysis project Ga0315543, IMG submission 203098) | Salt marsh sediment microbial communities from the Plum Island Ecosystem LTER, Massachusetts, United States - Salt Marsh Sediment SW1601-210 ...
AAGGTATTCCGCCACCAATCTCTATAGTTACTAATCCGTTTGCATTAGTTTGTGGGTTAGGATTGTATATTTCCTTGTAAACCTCTGTTCCTGTTTCAGAACCCAGTAAAATGCTCACACTCATCCCTACTGCATGATTGGTTACTAATTGGTCGAGAGAGTTTCGTATTACTGCCTGATAACTCATTTTCTGCGGACTTTGTGCCCATATACTCAGAGTTATTAATACTGCTGCAAAAATTGTAAATATTCGTTTCATAATTTTTTACTTTTTAATGATTTTGAATGTTTTTACTTCTTTGTTGCCTTTGGTAACTTTCAAAAAATAATTTGCCGGTACAAGATTGCTCATAACAATGCTTGTTTCATTGCCTATAATCTTTTTGTTTTCTAAAAGTTTTCCGTTCATATCAAAAAGCTGATAAGTCAACTTTACATTGTTGAAATCTTTTATCTGCAAGGTAAGATTGTCGGCAGTAGGGTTAGGATAAACGGTCAATGAAATATTCATTGATGTTTCCTTAATTCCTACTGCAAAGATTTCGTAAGGTTGTTGTACACCTTGTGCAACCGAACCTGATGTTCCGTTGTTTGTGGTATAAACCACCTGTCCTACGGAATAGCTCGCCGAGCCTCCACTGCCCGAAGCGTTACCGCCAGCGGTGGAGATGGCTTCCTGTGCTTGTAGTCCTGAAAGTCCGAAGCCGAACATAAGCGCTATTGAAAAAACCACTTTTTTGCGTTGCATTTAACCTCCGTTTTTTTAATAGTTAAAATTCATTCAATTTATCGTTAATGTTTCTTTTCGTTGTCGTTGTTTTTTTATTATGTTGAGTAACAAGTGGATAAACGCATTGCGTTTATATTCCTATATACGCAATAGTTGTTTGGTTTACTCAAATAAATTTACGCTAATCATACAATAAATCCTAGGGACTAGTGATATTTTTAAGATATTAAAAAGAGAGCATCCTTTTGGACACTCTCTTTCACACTACATTGTTTTCAGTGGTTTTTTGTTTTCTTTCAAGTCCTTCCGGCTGTCGGGATAAACTGCTGACGAACTTTGTTGTCAGCACAAGTTCTCGCCCTAGTGGGTTTTGTCGAACTATTAACTTTTCAACTATTCCCGAAGTTAGGGATGCCTACGGCATAACCATTAACCAAGAAAGCCGGCTAGTACCGGCTTTCTTCTGTTGTCCCACTAGGGCTCGAACCTAGACTCTTCGGAACCAAAATCCGATGTGTTGCCAGTTACACCATGGGACAATCCGCTTTTCTTTTTCAAAAAAAGTAGTGCAAAGATAGAAAAAAATCGAAACGACAATCATAAAATCGAAGCATTACACGGTGTGTCACCTTAAACGTAACACCTCCCTGGTTAATTCAAGGAAACGCTTATAGGGGATGGCGGGCAGACTCTGCGCCTGAAACGCACCGTGGGCCTGGCTGATGATCGATACCTTGGTCGCCACCTCCTCATTGGGTGCTTCATAAATGTCAAGAAAATCATACTGCCCAAGCAACGCGTAGTGGGCAAGGAACTTTACCTCCGGACACTTTTTCCTTACCTGGTCGAGCCAGGTCCTGCCAAGCTCCGCACGATCCTTCATCTTTTTGGAAAGATCGGGTGAAAGCTTTGTCAACAAAATAAAGGTTTGCATGATTTCTGAAAGTTTTACCGGTTATACCTGCTCATTTCCTAACTAAGGTAAGAAAAAGAAACACACTTGTCAATAGCTTTTAAAACTCACGTAAAAAGACTCACCGGGTGAGTAGAAAACAACCGGCTGTTCCCGCATGTGCTTCAGCAGGTGAGTTCAGGAAAGAGTGATGAGTTCAGATTTTCAGAAGCGCATTTGGGAACAGCCAGTTGTCAACGAACAATGGGATCAGGTGAACGTCAATGCTTCCCGTACGGACTCAAACCATCTTCAGTCATAATCCACATTCTGCCTGTCATGTCAAAATCCCATGCATTCTCTGTGTTTCGTATGTCATAGATGATTTCATGCATCTCATCGCTGAGGTAAACCACCATCCCCTCGGGGATTTTCAGAGTAAGGTTCATTTCAGGTGCTCTCCATTTTTCTCCTTCAGGAAGGTGAAAAAACTGATCCAGGTATAAGACAGAATCTTTCAATTCCCAGTTGTACATCAACGTCCTGGCATTTTCAGCTGCCTGCCTGCGGCTTTTTCCCTGTGACCTGCGCTCTATGTCAAGCGCCAGAGCTTCGGTTTCACTCATTTCAATATCAAAGGTCGGTTTGCAATAAAATACATCTTCCTGCCGGCTTGCTATGATCTCCACATCATCAACCTCAAACCGGAAATCATTGGGGTAACCTATGTCAGGATAGTTTTCGGTCAGTTCAAGGTAGAGTGTGTCACCGAATAAACCGGTTACGGGATAGCTGCTGGTAAGGCGGGCTGAATCGGTATAATTCACTCCTTCCACAACGGTAAAAGCAAATAATGTTATGGCACTTAAAAACCATAATACAAATGCAGTAAGGCCAACTATCTTATCATTAGCTTTAAATCTAAAGATCAATTTTATACCACCGTATATCAGGGCAATGAGGGGAATACAGACCGTGAGCAACAGGGCTACGATGATCAGTGGAACATTCCCGGGATCGACAAACATTTGAAGGAAATCCGGGAAGTAGAAGATTTCCGTATCGAAGAGGGTTGGAATAAAGAAGGAGTGTTTAAAGAAAAATATCCCAATGAAGCCGATAAGGACTGCAAAACCGGCAAGAATAAAGGATACACCGATGATGATCAGTATGATTTTCAGGATAGCGAGGAGGACTCCTCCGATCAGATCGACAACATCATGAATGGCACTTCTGGTTCGGTGATACCCTTTGCTTTTTTTCACATTTTTGAGGTTATCCTTCACGTTTTCATATTCCTTTTTTACCGATTTTTCAATGTTCTGAATGGTGATGTGTTCACCGCGCATCTCCAGTTTCTGGGTGTGGGAGGTAGCCCTGGGAACAACAACCCATAGAATCAGGTAGATGAGTACTCCGGAGAGGTATCCCAGGGTTAAAAAGATAAAGATGATCCGGAACCAGAGGGGGTCAATACCGAAATAGGCTCCCAACCCGCCACAGACTCCACCAAGGATTGCATCATTGGGATCCCGGTAGAGTCTTTTTGCCGTTTTGTACCGGTAGGTTTTCTTTTTGCCGGTTTCTTCGGTGAACTCTTCACCGTTCAGATACTCCTCGGGCTTTCCCATGATGGTTATCATCTTTTCCACATCCGCAATCGTTATGACCTCTTTGTTTTCATCGATATACTCCTGGAAGAGTTCAGCAATTCGTGATTCAATATCGTTGATGATCTCCTCACCCTCCTCCAGCTCTTTGAATTGTTCGGTAATGGCATGCAGGTATTCTTTCAGTTTCTGGTAAGCATCTTCGTCGATGTGAAATACCAGTCCTGCCAGGTTAATTTTTATGGACTTTTTCATTTTTTCTGGTTTTATCTATTTCTTATTCTGGATTACTTGTACGGCATCGACCAGTTCCTGCCAGGAGGAGTCGAGCTCTTTCAGGAATTCTTTTCCTGAATCGGTCAGTTCATAATATTTCCGGGGAGGGCCCTGTGTGGATTCTTCCCAGCGGTAACTCAATAAGCCCGCATTTTTCTGACGGGTAAGCAGGGGGTAAAGCGTCCCCTCAACCACAATCACCTTCGCCTCCTTCAATCCCTTGATGATATCGGAAGCATAGCAGGAGTTTTTTGACAGGATCAGGAGAATGCAATACTCCAGGACCCCCTTCCTCATTTGTGCTTTCGCGTTTTCTACGTTCATTTTCTTGAATTTATAAAATTTATTTAACTTTTTTGTCTACCTATTTTGCAGGTTCAGATGTTCATTTTTTTCTTGATGTTTTCAAACTCCTCTTTTACTGCTTTTCCGATGTTTGAGATGGTAACCGGCTCTCCACGCATTTCCAGCTTTTGAGCGGTAGTTTTCGCTTCGGGCAATACGACCCACAGGATCAGGTAAATAATCGTTCCGGAGAGAAAGATCAGGGTGGCAACAATAAAAATAATGCGGATGATCAGGGGATCGGTACCCCAGTAAGCACCCATTCCGGAGCATACTCCGCCAAGGATCCGGTTATCGGGATCACGATACATCCGGCGGTAACCGCTCGGACCAAACCGTTCCTTGCTGCGGTATTGATCAGAATCGCCCGGATCGATAATCTCCTCCGGCTGTCCCATGATCTCAATGATCTCCTCCACATCGTTAATGACAATCACCTGTTTGTAATCCGTGATGCGCTCCTTAAGCAATTCAGCAATTCTTGCTTCAATATCTGAAATGATCTCCTTACTCTCCTCTTCATTACCAAAATGCTTCTCAATCAGGTTCAGGTAATCACTCAACAGACGGTAGGCGTCATCGTCAATGTTAAATACTGATCCGCTTAAATTGATACTCAGTGTTCTTTTCATCTGTTATGCTGTTAATTGAAGTTTATTACATTCAACACATCGATTTGTTGAATGGGTAAAAGGTTTGTTAATCTCTTTTGTTCGTTTTGAAGCTCCTCAATAAAGTGAATGATCGAATCGCTATCCCAGGGCGCCGTTCCCGTATATTCACACCGTACCTGTCCCTGATGAATAATGCAGGTATGCGGAAGTTCGGTTTGTTGAAGAAAGCAAGGCAGGTCATCCTGATGAGTGAAAAAATAACAGGGTAGATCAACCTTCTGGCTTTTCAGGATCCGCAATACCTTTGCAGGTTCTTCTCCGGTAAGGAGATAGAAATCAACTTCTCCTTTTTTTCTTTCATACAAGCGGGAAAGAGCAGGAAGGTTTTCAACAGAGGAAATGTCCCAGCTGGCCCAAATGTAAATGAGTACTATACGCTCCGGTTCCGAGGGTACAGTGATCGGATTCCCGTTTTGATCAGTTATCCGCATGGAATCATACTTAATCGGATATCCCTGACCCGTGGTCAGGTCATTTCCCCCTTTATTATAAAGCATAGCAAAGTACTTTTCCGCTTTATGTTGCTGAATCGATCGTTCTATACGGTCATACGTGAACCACATGGTCAATCCAATCAGCAATCCGGTGATCAGAAATAATCCGTTTGTTTTCATCTCTTGAGCATTCATATAGAACTATTATATTTAGAATACTATTCAATACAATGTAATATCCATTACAAAGATATATAAAAAAATAAGTACCATGCAATACATAGTACTAAAAAAATTTAATTTTTTTTATTTATTTTTTCTATATCTTTGATTAACAATGAAATAAATAAGAAAATTTTTTTCTGTTTTTTTTAGTTATTTTTGATGAAATGGTTGAAATTGCCTTTTTCATTCTGTGCGCATAAGATAATTGTAATCCAACATCGCCAGCATACCATGAAAAGAGCGGGTGTGATCAGAAAAATGATTTCAGAAGGCAGGCAGGAATTTCCATCTGGCCCATTGCACGTCTATTATTTTTTACCAATAGGGGATGATACAATCCTGATGAACGATCTATTGAACCGACACGTTCATATGACCTTTACGGGTGAGATATATTGCATGCACTGCAGAAAAAGGACGAAAAAATCGTATGGTCAGGGGTACTGCTATCCCTGTTTCATTTCAATTCCTGAAACAGATGAGTGTATTCTGAGGCCGGAGTTATGCCAGGCACATCTTGGTATTTCCCGGGATATGGAGTGGTCTAAAACACATTGCCTGCAGGACCATTATGTCTATCTGGCGATTTCAAGCGGCTTAAAAGTTGGTGTTACCAGGGCTTCACAGGTGCCAACGCGGTGGATCGATCAGGGTGCATACCGGGCGATCCTTCTGGCCCAGACCCCCAACCGGCATCTTGCAGGGAAAATTGAAGTCGCTTTGAAAAGGAATGTTGCAGACCGGACCAACTGGAGGGATATGTTGAGGAACTATCAGGATACCAGCATTGATCTGTTGGTTGAAAAAGAGAAAGCCACCGGAATGATTCCGGATGATTATGTTCAATACAGGCTTTCGGATAACCGGATTTGGGAATTTTACTATCCGGTGGTAACTTTCCCGGAGAAGGTAAAGAGCATTGGATTTGATAAAGAACCGAACTATTCCGGAATACTCAGGGGAATAAAAGGGCAATACCTGATCTTCGATGGGGGAGATGTGCTGAATATTAGAAAGCACAACGGTTACCTGGTTGAACTAGAGATGAATTGATCATGAGTGAATCGGATCATAACGAAAGCAACAAAGTCCGGGAGGATGGTCAACTGGAAAAAAGGCGGTTTTTCCTCAGCATGGCTTTTCCGGCGCTTTTCCTGCTGCTCCTTTGGATGATCAAACTGGTTGAAACCACATTGGACTTGAATTTTGCGTTCTGGGGGATCTATCCCCTGAGCGTGAAAGGATTGAAAGGCATTCTGCTTTCTCCACTGGTACATGCTGATTACAAACACCTCATAAACAATTCAATTCCCCTCTTCATCCTCGGTGTCTCTATTTTCTATTTTTATTCCAGGGTCGCTTTCCGTGTTTTTTTCCTTACTTATATCATGGTCGGGATCTGGGTATGGTTTGGGGGACGACCCGCTTACCATATCGGTGCCAGTGGCCTGGTGTATGGATTCGCCTCTTTTCTTTTCTTCAGCGGGATCATACGGAATCACATTAGCCTGATGGCCATCTCTCTCCTGGTGGTATTTCTTTATGGGGGAATGATATGGGGTATTTTCCCGATTTATGAAAAAGTTTCCTGGGAATCCCATATGCTGGGCAGTATTGCAGGGCTTTTCCTGGCGTTCTATTACCGCCATGAAGGACCACAGAAACCAGACTATTTTTGGGAAGAAGAAGAGGAAGAAGACAGGGGGGAAAGTTAATTGTTAATCGGTTAATAGTTATTGGTTTAATTCGTTGTGCTATTGAACTTCCCTACTATTAAAGGATATCCGGTTGATATTATGATTTAAATATTAAACCGGAACGTATCTTTCATCCGTCAGACAGACTGCATGCCGAAGCATGGCTCTCTCCACTGAAAAAATGAAAAAAACACCTAAAATGCTTATCAATTCATTTTTTTTTTATTATTGCAGTGTTTTTTAATCATTATTTATGATACATAACATCGAATAGATCAATCTCAAATTTTATACAGTCAGACAAGACAACAAGGATGTAACGGCTCAATTTTACGGGTATAGAAAGAGAGATTTAAATCTGGCAACATTACACACAATGAATCCACATCTTTGTCTTTTGGTTGACTGGGATCAGAAATTCTCTCTTCCTCCAACCTTTTTCCGACACTTTATTAGTTACCGGCTATTTTACAAGCTGTTTAAAATTGTTATTTGATAACGGATCCTCTTTGTTTTATCCTCCTGGATTTTATTCGGTAAGAAAGGACTAATCCATTCGATCCGATCACAAAAGAAAGGATTCAGATTTAATGGTATCAAAAAATGTAATTAGTAAAGGTCAGTTATCATGAAAAATAATACATTACAATATAAATTTACGAGAGAAAGAAACAGAAACGAAACCGGGGGGTTCTGGGTAGGAAACCGAATTCCCTGGCAATTTTTTGAAACAAGCGGAACCGGTGAAAGCGACATTACTATTCACGCCGGATCGTATCATCTGGCATTACGAAATGCCAATATTGAGCGGTATAATATCATGACCTATTCCTCCATTTTGCCAGGGATTGCTGAGAAAACGGGATTCCCGGCAGATTTTACCCACGGAGCTGTGATGGAATCGATCATGTCTGTCTATCACTCCAACAAGGGAGAAAGGGCCACTGCAGGTATCATTTATGGCTGGCTGTTTGACAGGGGAACTGGTGAAAAGTATGGAGGCCTGGTGTGTGAGCATGCAGGAAATTATGATCAGCAGGAGTTGAGGTATAGATTGGGTGCAAGCCTGGAGGAGCTGTACATCAACGGTTACTCAGATCAATATGAGATGAAAGATATTGAAGTGCTGTCAGAGAGTTTTATTCCGAGAAAGAAATTTGGAACTGCCCTGGTTGCGCTCTGTTTTACATCATACTACTACCCGATTATTCATAACTAACCCGGGAATGAATCATTTTGGAGATTTACCGGAGCGGTTTACAAACCGGGATAATGCATCAATTGTTATTCTCCCGGTACCGTATGATGGAACATCAACCTGGATGAAAGGCGCCATTCAGGGACCAAAGGCATTATTGGAAGCTTCAGCAAACCTTGAGTTATATGATATTGAAACAGGATTTGAAGCCTATAAGAAAGGAATTTTTACAGACGATCCGATTGAGGGATGCGAGTTACCGGAAGATATGGTAGAAGCGGTGTTTCAGCGTTCGTTAACATGGGTGAATGGCAACAAATTTTTGGTTACGGTCGGTGGAGAACATACGGTATGCCTGGGTCCCATTAAAGCTTTCAAGCATAAATTTCCCGGATTGTCCGTGTTGCAAATTGACGCACATGCTGATCTGAGAAATGTGTATGATGGAACACCTTACAACCATGCGTGTGTCATGGCACGGGTTAGGGAAATATGTCCTTTTGTACAGGTCGGTATACGAAGTATGGATATTGAGGAGAAATCAGGAATGGATGAGAAGAGGGTTTTCTGGGCGCATGAAATAGAGGGAGATGAAGCATGGATGGAACGGGTAGCTCATCAACTGACTGATCCGGTTTACATTACCATTGACCTCGATGGATTGGATCCATCCATCATGCCATCGACCGGCACACCTGAACCGGGTGGGCTGGGGTGGTATCCATTGCTGAAATTAATGAAGCAAGTTATTTCTGCACGAAATGTAGTGGGTTTTGATGTGGTGGAACTTTGTCCCGATGAACGGAATAAAGCCCCGGATTTTCTTGCCGCTAAACTGATCTATAAAATGTTAAGCTATCAATTTCAACCCTAAGAAACCATGAAGAAAAGAGATTACCTGAACCAGCCCATACAACATATTGACATCAAATCGTTTGATGCCAGTCCCATCATCCATTCCATGAGGGAAATGTCTTTTTCTTCCAGGGAAACAGCCATTGCAGCCGATCTGTATAACCGGATGATCAGGGAGAAAGATGTTACCATTATATTAACCCTTTCCGGCAGCACCAGCGCAGGAGGTTGTATGCAGATCTACATTGATCTGGTTGAAAACAACATGGTCGATGTGATCGTTGCAACCGGAGCATCCATTATCGATATGGACTTCTTTGAAGCCCTGGGATTCAAGCATTACAAAGCGAAAAACGGGATAAAGGACAAGGAGCTGAGACACCATTACATTAATCGGATATATGATACCTATATTGATGAAGATGAGTTGCAGGTCTGTGATTCAACCATTAAGGACATTGCTGATTCCATTAAACCAGGAGTTTACTCATCCCGTGCATTCATCATCGAAATGGGAAAATACCTGGAAAAAAATTCGGTAAAAAAAGAATCGCTGATTGAAACAGCATACAGAAAAGGCATTCCTATTTTTTGTCCGGCCTTCAGCGACAGCAGTGCCGGTTTTGGACTGGTGGTCCATCAGTGGAAAAACCCCAGAAAACATGTATCCATTGATTCTGTAAAGGATTTACGGGAATTGACCCGGATTAAACTGGCTTCTGAAAACACCGGATTGTTTATGATTGGAGGAGGTGTACCGAAGAATTTTGCTCAGGATATCGTCATCTGTGCTGAATTGCTTGGAGAATTCTCACCCATGCACAAATATGCCGTACAAATAACGGTCGCAGATCAACGGGATGGCGGATGTTCTGGTTCTACACTCCAGGAAGCATACTCCTGGGGGAAAGTGGATAATCAGTTTGAGCAGATGGTTTTTGCTGAGGCTACTACGGTGGTCCCATTAATTGCCAGCTATGTTTACCACCAGGGTGATTGGAAGAAACGGAATGAAAAGAGATGGAATTCTATTTTTTGATAATCATTGAAACTTTTATTATTCATGAAAAACAAACGATCTTTCAGAAAATCGAAAAGAAGAGATAGAAACGATGAGTTCCGGGAGAAAAAAATAAAGGATCCCAGGAAAGATAAATCGAACAGGGATTACTCTATCTATGAAGAACTGGAGGAGTTCGATCCAAACGAATTACTTGATGATCTTAATGAAACAGATGAAGAGGAGGATGACCTGTAATATACCGGGAGGTTTTATACATTTCGCTTAAAAACCCTCACTAACATTGGGACAATAATTCATGAAATTGTAGATTCGTGATTCATTCCTAAAATCAAAAAGAAAGGATCCCACTATGAACCGAAGGAATTTTGTCAAAAAAACCGCTGCAACTGCAGCAGCAGTGACCGTGATCCCGCGTCATGTTATGAGCGGGAAGGGATTTATCGCTCCCAATGACCGCATCAATCTGGGTTATATCGGTACCGGAAAACAGAGCTATTCATTGCTTGAATCAATTGGTCAATGCAAAGAGACCATTGTCCTTGCGGCAAGTGATGTGTATGGGCTGAAACTGGAACGATTTATCGAAGAAGCTGAAAAGAATAACTCAAAAAAGTTACAGGCTAACGTTGATGGATATAAATATTACCGTGAGTTGCTGAAGCGGAAAGATATTGATGCTGTAGTCATTGCCTCACCGGATCACTGGCATGCCCAGATGGTGGTCGATGCTGCAAAAGCCGGGAAAGACATCTACTGTGAAAAACCACTGGCATTAACCATTGCCGAAGGACGCGCAATGGTGAATGCAGTGCGGAAGTATGAACGGGTGTTGCAAACCGGCAATATGCAGCGGTCCTGGAGGGATTTTCGTCACGCCTGTGAACTGGTTTTTAATGGATATATAGGCGAAATAAAAGAGATCAATGTTAGTGTTGATGAACCCGTGAAGCAGTGTGATCTGCCAACCGAAGAGGTGCCTGAAACACTGGAGTGGAACGAATGGGTCGGACCTTCGCTGTACAGGGGGTATCATCACATTCTGGCACCATTACCCGATGATGACCGGTGGGCCTGGTGGCGTGGTTACCGGGATTTTGGAGGTGGTTATATTACCGATTGGGGAGCTCATATGTTTGATATCGCTCAATGGGCTCTCGGTATGGATGAATCGGGTCCCGTTGAATTCAATCCACCGAATGTTCCGGCAGATACCGGATTGTCGATGAAATATAAAAATGGCGCTGTAGTCAACCATAAACAGTGGGGAAAACCCAATGCGGTTCAGTTTATCGGGTCAGATGGGATCATTGAGGTAAGCAGGAGTTTCTTAAAGACCACACCCAAACATCTGGCTAAAATGGAACTTACGGATAAAGACAAGCGGTTATACTTTAGTGATAATCATTACCAGAACTGGATCAATGCCATAAAGAATCGGACAAAACCCGTTTCTGATGTGGAGACCGGACACCGGACTGCCTCCGTCTGCAATGCCATTAACATTGCGTATGAATTACAGCGTTCGTTGAAATGGGATCCCGTAAGCGAAAGATTTGATGATGATTATGCCAACATGATGGCCTCAAGACCCTATCGCGGTAAATGGGATTTTACGGATTTCTGATGAGGGGATTTCAATTAAATGAGTCAAGATGCAGGTAGCGACTTGAGTAGTGGTTTCTGCGGCTCTTATTCCACAACAGCAGGCAGCGCCTTCAGTGTTTTTTCCACCCGCAGGGCATAGTCATCGACCTCTTCCGGTTTTTCAAAACCGATGATCATAGTATCCACACTTCCCAGGCTTAAAACATAACGAAGAGACTCATCAATTTTTTCCGGATCATTCCTGAAATTGCCATTGCCAATCAGTTTCATCCCTACAATACCCTTTCCCTGAGCGTGAAGCTGTTTCAGGACACCGGCCACAACTTCCGGGTTCCTGTCATCCATGGCATCACCATAAGCGTTGATCCGGGTGTGGACAAAATCGACCCAGGGATTATCCAGGCAGGCTTTCAGCGCATTGAGGGAATGAATGGAAACACCGTGTGCCCGGATCAGCCCTTTCTTTTTCAGCTTCTCCATTATTTCCATCTGCTTTTCAAATTTCTCAGGCCAGTTTGAATCGGTGAGGCAATGAATCAGGAGCAGGTCGATATAATCTGTCTTGAGTTCTTTCAGGAAACGGTGGAAAACAACATCAGCATCCGGCCGCTCCTTTTCAGGAATACCACCGGAATGAAACCAGATCTTTGAACTCAGGATGTATTTATCCCGGGGTTTCGATTGTAAAACACTGGCAACATAAGGATGGGTTCCATAAGTGTCGGCACAGTCAAAGAAACGGATACCCCATTCGAATTCATAGTGTAACAGTGCTTCGAACTTTTCTTTCCCCTGGCGGGTCTGGTTGGATTGCCGGTTTCCTCCACTATACCCTGTTCCGGAGCTGACCAGGGGAACCGTTATCCCGGTATTCCCCAGTGAAACCAGCTGAAACGGATCCGTCACAGGAGGAGGGATCAGCTTATTTGCCAGCAGGGAAGGATAAAGCGTTAAACCGGTTACACCGGCAATACCGGTATTGATGAATCTGCGCCGTGTGATTTTCATGGGTTTGTAAGGTTAGGCTTGATCATGCATTATTCAAATTCGATGGTGATCACCCTGGGGTGTTGCCCCTCTTTTCTGAGCTCTTGTCTTACAGCACAATCCCAGGGGGAAAGAACATCGGTGATGTTCCGGCCGACCGAATCGCTGTGATCGATCAGATGCTCAAGGACGATATTCAGAAATTCACACACGAACAGGTTCCGGTAGGAATAGATCTTGCCTTCCGGACTCCGCTTGTATTCAGTCAGATAGGGACAGCGACTGTTTCCGGTGGTGGTCCTGCAATCAATATGTGGCATTTTTAACATCATAACTGCTGATGGAGATATCAGTCTCCAATGAAACCGATAAGAACAGTCTTCAGTGTGGTTTGAACCATTAAATTTAACAGAAAAAATTTCAAAAACAAGGAAGAAAGTTATCCATTGGATAGGGGATGATGGAAAATGGATTTTGTATTTTGTCAACTTGTTACAAATAACCATGAACTTTTACAAGAGCACGGTCGGCGAATCAAGCTTGTCCAAAGTCGAACCCCGAGTTTACCATGGGTATCGCTTTGCGAGAAATCGGGGTACGACCAATAACTCAATCAAGATGGGAAAATCTGGGCACGAACGGTAGCCCTTCGTCGCTCGACTACAGTTCGGGCGACGAATCACCATGTTATCTGTCAAGTGCGTGTTTAACTTCCTTTAGCAGTAAGTAGTGGTCATGGTCATACCGGAGCCTTAAATCCCAGGCTTTGTTAAGGATTTCATAGGCTTCCTGAATCCTGCCCTGTTTATAATATCCTAATCCTTTAACATATAAGAAATTTGCATTATCGGGTTCAATTTCAAGTGCCTTGTTAATAAGCTCCATCGCTTCACCAATATCCAGTTCCCTGTCAATGAGAATGAATCCCAGCCTCCATTTACTCAAGGGCTCCCGTGGATTTGCGGCAATCAACTCCCTGAAGATATTCATGGCTTTATCAAACTTTTCAGCATCCAGGTGGATCATTCCAATATCGTAATCGATCCAATAATCCTCCAGATCTTCGGCTTTTTTATTGGATCTGTATTTGGTAATTAAATTTTTGTGGAGCTTGAGACCGGGCAATTACTGCAAGCAACAGAAATGCACCTGCGATCATCACTATTCGTTTTGTTTTCATGGGGATGATTTTGGATTAACAAATGATTTTCATAATCCATACAAGTTACAGTAAAACAAGTAAAAAGTAAAAAGTTGAAAGGAAAAAGGAAGGGAGAATGAGAATTTGATCAATAGGACGGATGTCTTTGTCGGCAGAGAAGCTCAGGGTCTAAAAGACAAATGACTTAAAACGCTGTTAGTAGGTTAAAAGGTAATTAAGTTATTGAGTACATTGGTGTAAAGCAACAGTTTTTCCATTACCCTTAAATACAACAATAGTAAGGCATCTCATTTAGCTGGCAATACTCATCTGGATTCTTTTAGCCGCTTGATCTCATTGAAGTGACTGACAACCAGTTTTTCGTATCGTTCACGGGATGACGTTCGGTATTCATCAAACTCTTCCCTGACTTCATTCAGGTCCTTCCGAATTTGAATGGTGATAGTACGGTTCCTGGTAAAGGTCAGGAACAACAGGACCAAAATAACAATTAGGGCAATGATCACCGACCACATGATGGTATTGTAATAGGTTTTGCTCATTGTGTTACCAAGGAAAGACATCGAGTTTTTATTTTTAATGGCAAGAGCAAGGTCCTCTTTTGTTGTTTGAAGATCCCGGTTGAGGGAATCAATTTCGGCGCTACGTTCAGAGAGCAGAAGATCTAAATTATTGACATTGACCTTTGCATCTGACAGGGAATCCATGGTATTCCTTCTCATCTTTTGGAATATATCCTCTCGGATGGCCCTGTAATTCTCATAAATCCTGGTTCGTTCGTGAATGTAATTTAACTGATCCCCCAGTGTCCCGGTATCCATCACTTCAGGCATGGTTGTCTGACCGGTAACAACAGATATTCCCGAAAAAGCAGAACATATAAAGATGGCCAGGGTTACTTTTATAAGTTGAATCTTATTCATTGATCTGATTATTTATAAACACTCTTTCACCAAGTTATTATTTGAACGGAATAACGCAAATATAATTATTTGAAGATGATAATATATTCACTAAACGACCTGTGTGGTTCTTTGAGGGGAACCCCTGGCCGGCTGCGCCCAGTCTTACCCGGTGAACGTACAGAAATAACCTTGGGATAAACTTCCTGTCCAGCTTTTAGCTAGAATTTCCTCCCCCTTCCTGATATCTGCCGACTGGCGGATCGTCAGGATTTCCCCCTCCCAAGGGGGACATTTACCTATACCTATTAACTTATCAACAATTAACTTATAACAAAGAAAGCCGGCAACTGCCGGCTTTCTTTGCTCCCCAGGTTGGACTCGAACCAACGACCCTCTGATTAACAGTCAGATGCTCTAACCAACTGAGCTACTGAGGAATATTTGTACATTTTTAAAGAACGCTAAGCAGTCAGATGCTCTAATCCCGAAACAGCCGAAATTTTCAATTTCGTATCTGTTTTCAGAGCGTCGCAAAAATAACGGGTTTTCATCAATTAAACAATATATTTGTAATAATTTTTGGGGTGCGCTGCTGGAGGTGAAACCCTTGAATTGGCTTGTATCAGGCGATATAAACAATTTGACCTGTCAGACGACTTTAAGGCGTCTGACAGGTTATGCATACTTAACTGCTTATGACAAAAATCCTCGGAATGGGCAATGCACTGGTGGATATCCTTGTCCGTCTGGAATCAGATCAAACACTGAAACAGTTTGCGCTACCTAAAGGGAGCATGCAGCTGGTGGATGGAGAAAGATCAAGAAAGATACTCGCCGGAATTGCTCATCTTAACACTGCGATCGCATCCGGAGGATCCGCAGCAAACACCATACATGGACTGGCAAAATTAGGAATAGACACCGGTTTTATCGGTACGATCGGACGTGACCGTTGGGGAGACCTTTTCCGGAACGATATGGAAAGTCATCACATTGAGCCGATACTGTTCACCAGCCAATCAGAAACGGGAAGGGCGATTTCACTCATATCCCTGGATTCAGAACGGACCTTTGCAACCTATCTGGGAGCAGCTGTTGAACTGGCTCCCGATCGGATTACAGAAGAACTCTTCCAGGGATTTACCATGTTCTATATGGAAGGATACCTGGTTCAGAACCATGATTTGGTGCGAAAGGCATTTCAACTGGCAAAGCAGGAAAAACTTCACATTGCCCTCGATATGGCAAGCTATAATGTTGTTGAAGAGAACCTTGATTTCCTGAAGGAGATGGCTCAGGAATATGTCGATATCATCTTTGCGAATGAGGAGGAGGCGAGAAGTTTTACCGGGAAACCACCGGAAGAAGCATTGATCGACATGGCCGGAATGTGTGAAATAGCGGTTGTTAAAACCGGCAGAACCGGTTCTTTCATAAAGCGGGGTAGCGAAGTTCATAAAGTTGGCATCGTTGAGGTTGATAGTATGGATACAACCGGTGCAGGAGATCTTTATGCTTCGGGTTTCCTATACGGACTGGTCAATGGATTTTCATTAGAACGGTGTGGAGAAATCGGCGCCCTGTTAGCCGGGAAAGTGATTGAAGTGATCGGTGCAAGAATGGAAGACGCTCAATGGGAGATCATCCGGAATCAGTTATCCTGGGAGTAGCGAGAGTAAAAAGATCCCTATTGGGTAACCGTTAAAACAATCCGTGAATCTCAGCATTGATTTTATCAATTACCTTACTCAGATCTTCTGTATTGTCCGGGAAGTTATGATCATCCGCTTCAATGATCAGCAGTTTGCCAAGATTGTACGTTTCGATCCAGGCTTCGTACCGTTCATTCAGCCTCTTCAGGTAGTCGAGCCGTATGGTCGCTTCATATTTCCTTCCCCGTTTCTGTATCTGGTTTACGAGTGTAGGGACCGTTGCACGAAGGTAGAGCAGCAGATCGGGGGGCTGGATCAGGGAACTCATCAGGTTAAACAGGGTAAAATAATTTTCAAAATCCCGGGTGGACATCAGTCCCATGGAGTGAAGGTTCGGTGCGAAAATGTATGCATCCTCGTAAATGGTCCTGTCCTGAATTACCGTTTTGCCCTTTTTTCGGATTTCCAGGATCTGGTTAAAACGGCTATTCAGAAAATAGATCTGTAAATTAAAGGACCATCGCTGCATATCTTCATAGAAATCATTCAAATATGGATTGTCTTCAACATCTTCATAGTGTGCTTCCCAGCCAAAATGTTTGGCTAACAGACCGGTAAGCGTTGTCTTTCCGGATCCGATATTTCCAGCTATGGCAATGTGCATGGTGAATAATTATTTTGGTTCAAAGGGCAATTAAAAGTAAGAATTATTTTCAATGATTCCACAGGGTTTATGAAAATGTCATTTTATCGTTGATCTTTTTTACCTCATCGACGTATCGGCGGTCATTAGCAAGCCTGGGCACTTTGTTCTGTCCTCCGAGTTTGTTGTTTTCCCTAAACCAATGGTAAAATACTCCCGGTTTCATACTGCAAACTACTGGCTTAGTCAGAGTGATATTCTTATACCGTTTGGCTTCGTAGTCTGAGTTAATGGACATTAATGCCTGATCCAGCTCATTGGTGAACAGCTCCAGATCCGAAGGGGGTGTTTCAAATTCGATAAGCCATTCGTGACTTCCATTCTGATCATCTTTCATGTATATTGGGCCAGCAGTATATTCATTGATTACAGCACCCGTTTTGTTGCAGGCTTTTTGAAGTGCCAGGGTGGCATTATCGATTATGATCTCTTCTCCGAAAGCATTGATGAAATGTTTGGTACGACCGGTAATTTTGATCTTGTGAGGATAAAGGGAATTAAACATAACGGTATCTCCAATCATGTACCTCCACAAGCCACCATTTGTAGAAATCACCATGGCATAGTTCCGGCCCTTTTCGATGTCTGCTATTGGAAGCACCGTGGCATTATCGGTATCAATTTCTTCCAGGGGAATGAATTCATAAAAAACACCATAGTCGAGCATCAACAGCATATCGTCACTTGCCGGATCATCCTGGATACTGAAGAATCCCTCCGAGGCATTATAGACTTCCATGTAATTCATGTTATCCGACGGTATGATTTTTCGAAACTGCTCACGGTAGGGGATAAAACTGACCCCACCGTGTGTGAACAGTTCAAGATTGGGCCAGATCTCAAGGAGGTGCTTTTTCCCTGTCACGTCAAGAATGTGTTTGAGAAGGACCAGGTTCCAGGAGGGGACGCCGGCAATGTTTGTAACATTCTCTTTTACCGTTGCTTTTGTGATTTCATCCAGTTTTTCTTCCCATTCCTCAAGCAGGGCAATTTTCCTGGAGGGTGTTCGAATAAGATCGACCCAGAGGGGGATATTTTCAAGGAGAATCGCAGAGAGATCCCCATAAAATGATTCGTTGCTGAAGTTATTGATCTGTGTACTGCCTCCCAGGGTTAATCCTTTTCCCTGGAAAATTTTTGTGTCCGGGAAATTAGCTGAATAGAGCACAAGCACATCCTTCCCTCCCCTGAAGTGACACTCCTCCAGTGCCTCCCTGGTAACGGGAATGAATTTACTTTTATCGCTTGTTGTTCCTGAGGATTTCGCGAACCACTTTATTTCACCGGGCCAGAGGATGTTTTTTTCTCCGTCACGCAAGCGCTGGATAATGGGCTTGAGATCATCATAACTTTGGATCGGCAGTCGTTTCTGGAAAACGGTAACATTGTTAATTGAGGCGAAATCATGTTTTAGCCCCCACTCAGTATCTTTTGCCCTATCCAGTAATTTCATCAATACCTCCTGCTGTACTTCAAAAGGATAGTTTCGGAACAGATCAATCTGCTGCATCCTCTTGCTGTTCAGCCGGGTTATTATGAAAGGAAGAATAGGCATTGCCTCTTAGCAACTTGATGAAAACAGACGTTTATTTCAAAGGTAAATATAATTAATGAAAGACTTCCTTTAAAATTTGAAGTGAATTCACCTCCCCGAAACCACTGACATGAATCTGATAATACTCGATTATTTTTTCCAGCAAATGATATCGTTTTCCGGATGATATCTTCCACTCATTGAGATTGTTAGAGTTAAGCTGCAATGCATTGTTCAGGTCGTTGCTCATAGCGGGTCTCATATAATCCGGATGAAAGGGAACAGCAGGAATAAATGTTCCGTTCCGGAGGTCAAAAATTGGGTTCCCCTTACTATGGGATTTCTCCGGATAGAATCCCAAATATTTTGTAAGCTGAAGCAGAAACATGATGTGAAAATTGGAAGTACCGCTTTCCGTCATATCCAGAAGCTGGATGGTATGGAACAGGAATTCAAAAAGCTCTTTATTGCTTTCTTCTTCCCGGATCGATTTGTATAATACTTCAGCAATAAACAGGGCAAGCGTACTCTTAACAACCTGGTAAGGGATGGAGTTGAACGCAATCAGGTTTTTCATTTCCTTCACCCGTTGGAGATCGCGGTTTGGTTGATAATATATATCCATATCAAGGATGAAGAGTGGTTGAAGAATATTTGCCTTCTCAGCTGTTCCCCTGCCCCTAACACGGTTTATCATGAAAGATCTCCGCCCGTAGGCTTCCGTGTATATGGTAGCAATGACACTGGATTCGGAGAATTTAATATGATGTAAAACAATTCCTTTAGTTTTTGAAAGCATGCCGGGTGGGAATTCAGTTAACGCAATTTTTAAAACATAACAAATTTATATAAATTAAAGGTGTATTTTTACATCAAACAAGGATGAATATGGATAAAAATAAGGAAAACGAATTGGTAAAACGAATTGCCAAACTGGCAAAACAGACTCAGGATCTGGAAAATCAGGTAAAGGAGCTATTAAAGGAGAATGAAAAACTGACCCAGGATCTGGGAAAAAGGAAGGCGTTACTTGATACACTTACCCCTGAACAACGTGATCTGGAAGGTAAAATTGAAAGCCGACCTTCCTCCATGAAGTTTAAAATGGCAACTGTTCTGTTTGCTGATATTCATGGTTTTAATCGCATATCCAGTGAAATGGATTCAGAAGCCCTGATGGATGAGTTGGATGGGATCTTTTTTCAGTTCGACGCGATTGTAAAAAAATACAACATTGAAAAAATCAAAACCATCGGTGATTCCTATATGTGTGCAGGAGGTATTCCCGTTAAAAATATCACCAACCCCGTTGATGTCGTTATGGCTGCATTGGAAATGCAGGAATACCTCAAGCAGGTCCGAAAGAAAACCAATCCGAATGCCGGCCAGGTTTGGGAACTGAAGTTGGGTGTTCACACAGGCCCGGTGACTGCCGCGGTTGCCGGCAAAAAGAAAATCTCATATGATATCAAGGGGGACACGGTGAATACAGCCACCCGGATCGAATCCACTTCTGAAACCGGTAAGATCATCATTTCCGTAATGACCTACGAGCTGGTGAAAGAATTCTTTGTGTGTGAGTATTATGGCAAAATGCCGGTAAAATATAAAGCCGATCTTGATATGTATTCGGTGAAAGGATTGAAACCGGAATTTTCTGAAGGAGGGGATGGTATTACACCAAACCAAGCCTTCTGGATAAAATTCGGACTGATCCAGTTTACTGATATTCAGGAGATCATATTGGATAAACTGGAAAAGGAATTACCGGCTTACCTTTACTATCACAATGTAAAACACACCGTTGATGTAGTAACAGAAGTTGAACTGATCGGATGGGGTGAAGGTGTTTCGGATGAGGAGATACTGCTGTTAAAAACTGCAGGTTTGTTCCACGATGCCGGTCATACCGTTGATTATGATACGCACGAGTACCAGGGTACATTGCTTGCCAGGGAGATGTTACCCAAATACAACTATACTCCGGAGCACATCGACCGCATCTGCGAAATCATCATGTCAACAAAACTTCCACCGGAACCCCAAACCCTGCTGGAAGCAATCATTTGTGATTCTGACCTTGATTACCTGGGTCGAAGCGATTTTATCCCGGTCTCAAACACCCTCTACCAGGAGCTGAAAGAGCAAAATAAGATCGGGAGCCTTAACGATTGGAATAAATTGCAGGTGAAGTTTATATCCGGGCACCAATATTTTACAAAAACAGCCCGTAGCCTGAGGGAAGTTAACAAGCAGAAACAGATCGAACGAATCTCCAGCCAGATTACGGATTAGTGGAGAAAAAGAAGCTTGGCTATATGGGTTTTTGATCCGTCTTCGTTGGTACAGAGAATGAGGTAAACGCCCGAGTGTACGCGATCTCTGGAAAAATTCCGACCATCCCAAATGGCTTGTCCTCCCAGAGAGGTTGTCTCGAAAACAATATTCCCACTGATATCCGTTATTTTCACATTTACGTTTGATACCAGACCGGTGATGGTAATGGGTCCTGAATAATCCTGCCTCACCGGATTGGGGAATACATACACATTCCTGAAATCACCGGCACCACCAGTAGCAGTGCTTCTGAAGGAGATAACACCTTTCCCGGTACCAAAAAACACTTCGCCGGAAAGGTGGTCAATGGCAATGGAAACGATTTGATTTGACAGCAGCGGAGAGTTTGATTCGTTGAAATGGTGAATTTCCTGGAGCCCGTCTTCTGTCAGCAGGAAAACTCCGGCATCGGCCGTTCCGATCCACTTGCGATTGGCTCCGTCAACAGCAATGGAGGTAATCGTCTCTGTTCCAAGGAGGTAATCTGCCAGACCGCTTCCATCATTTCGTGGAACCTTTATTCGTTGAGCGGTAAGCGTTCCCTCAAGAAATATATTTTCTGGATTATAATATACCAGAGGACCCTGATTGGTGCCAACCCAGATATCGCCCTCCAGATCTTCAGCAATGGAATAGACATCATTCAGGGTATTACCATCCTGATCGATGATCGAAAATTTTCGAAACCGATCGTCATTTTCGTCATCTATTGTCCCGTTGTTATCGAACGCAAACAACCCGAAGCCACGCGGAAGTACCAGCCATTTGTGATCGAGTTGGGTTACGATTATCTCGGTGATGGTTGGAGCATTTATCAAGGCTCCATAGGGAAAGCTCTTCCATGATCCATCCCTCTTTTTTACAGAAACCGTGCTTAAAACCCCCGAATTTGTTATCCAGAGGTTATGATCAGAATCAAATGCCAAACCACCGATGCGGATATAATCATCACCCGGATAAATACTTTGAAGGGTGGAGGGATCCGATTCTTTATAGTGATGCACCAATTCGCGGTTGTAATATTCCATCAGACCATGCCCCCAGGAACCGGCATAAAACCGTTTTGGATCAAGGGGATCGGAAAGTACAGAAAGGATATCCCTGACTGAATAATCAACGATTGATTGCCATGAATCATCGCTAAAAATGAATACTTCCCCGGGATTGAATACACCTGTATTTATTTTCATACCCCCTCCTGCCACATACAGGGATCCATCATTGACAGTCATGTTGAAAACATCATCCGTAAACGGTCCATTGGGTTTGATGCTTTCAAAATACCCGGGAGCTGAACGTTTGATCATGCCTGCATAATAATCAGCGATCCATAAGATCCCATTCTCATCCAGAAGGGCGTCCATAGCTGAGGCAGGTGAAGAGCCATAACTTTCAATTTCCTGCTCTATCTGAAAGGCTTCATCAACGATACGAAGAAGATCGTAACTGGCTATGATGAGTTTATCCTGGTATCTTTTCAGTGAATAGTTCTTAATTCCGGATCGGGTATCAAATGCTTCCCAACTTGATCCGTTGTACATATACAGGGTATCGGTTTCCATTTGATCGTCTGATCGGTTAACAAAAATCCGGTTGTTAAACGAGATAATTTCATTGAACCTGCTTGTTGAACCAGGGATGTCAGAAATCCGGTTCCATGCGTTGAAATAGATAAGATTTGGATTATTGATGTCAGCTTTTAAAATTCCATCCTTTGTTGCTGCGTAAAGAAAATTCCCATCAAGAGCAAGGCTATAAACCTCTGTTTGAGCCCCGTTATCACCAATATAGTAGGTGTCTTTAATCTCTCGTTTTTCAAGATTTACAACGACGATTCCAAATCCACAGGAGAGGTATGCATCCGATCCAATGAAAAGAATGTGATTGATGCCCTTGACTCCTGTAATGTTTTTGCGTCTTATGTCTGAAATGTTGTGGATATAGTTTCCACGAATAATATCAATGTTTGCATTGGAGTATGCAATAAACAACAATTCATTTTCCGGTGAATAGCGGATGGTGCTGATACCAATGTCGGACAGGCCTGTTATTTTAGTCAGTTTTTCAATACTTTGATCACTCTTATTCACCAGGAATAAGGCACCACCCGTTGCGCAATATACTTTTGTAGAAGAAGCCGTGATGCTGGTGGCATGGGAATAGGAGAGATGATCCCGCCATTCACCCACTTTTATCTGTGCTGATAAAGGGGACAACAAGGTCAAAAGAGACAGAAAAGCAAACATGGCGACAATGCGCATCATCTGGGTTAAAGTTTAGCTTGTCGTGATTCCGTGTGAATATTTCAAAAACAGATATTGCAGGGGTTTTAGTATAAAACAGGACATTGATTTTATGCAATGAGCAGGTATTGTATCAGTTTTTGGAATGCAATAGCACGATGTGATACCCTGTTTTTTTCGGTAAGATCCATTTCTGCAAACGTTTTATTGAACCCATGAGGCAGGAATATTGGATCGTAGCCGAATCCCGCACGTCCTCGTTTATGATCCAGAATGGTCCCTTTCACTATTCCTTCAAATCGGGTTTCTGCTCCGCTCATAACCAATGAGATTACAGTCCTGAATTGAGCCTTCCTATTGGTAACAAGTTTCATTTTTTCAAGGACTTTGTTCATGTTTTCTTCCGAATCTTTTCGTTCACTGGCATATCGTGCTGAAAAGACTCCCGGTTCTCCTCCTAAAGCGTTAATTTCCAAACCTGTGTCATCGGCAAAGGTATCATAACCAAACCGGTTAAAAACATACCAGGCTTTGTATGAAGCATTTTCTTCGAGGGTATCGTATTCCTCAGGAATATCTTCAACACAACCAATATCATTCAGCCCCAGAAGATGACATTCTGTTCCCAGTTGTGAGCTTAACAGGTCCCTGATTTCCGATAATTTGTATTCGTTATTTGTAGCAAAAACCAACTTCATGCGGTAATAAAAAAAAGGCTATCTCAGTCGTTTTTGAGTTAGCCCCTGAATGAAAATTTTGGTCTCTTTTCTGAACTGGTCTGATGTTATCCGCTCATGGCTGCAAATCCATAGCTTTTTCTCAAATCGGATCTGGGATTTACACACATAACCGGGAGTTTTGCCTTATTGGCAATAATCTGTTGTTCATTTGCTCCCAGAGCGTAATCTGCCAGTGTAATATCCCGGGTTGTCATAATGAGGATCAGGTCTGCCCCAATCTCTACAGCATAATTAACGGTTTCGGTAGAAAACTTGTTTTTCCCCGGAGCGGTATAGATCTCGAAGTCGATCTCTTTGTTTTGGAAATACTTCTTGGCAAACGTGAGGTTTGACTGAACCCTCTGCCTAAAGGTTTTATCTTTAACTTCCTGTTTAATGATGTAAAATTTTGCTTTATAATATTTGGACAGGTAGTTTACCCAATGGTGTTTCTCTTTGTTTTCCTGTTTAAAATTGACCGGGAAAACAATTTTTTCAAACTTTTTATGTTCAGGAGGAGCCTGAACGATAACGACTGGAACAGGAGAACTAACAATTACCTTCAGTGCCCAACTGCCGGTAAGTTTCTGCATCCCTTTAACGCCATGAGTTCCCATGATCACAAGATTGGCGTTAACTTCCAGTGCAACTTCTCCAATTGCAGTAAAAATACTGCCAACCCGGACTATCACTTTCGGTTCATGATAGTGTTTTTTGAAGGTTCTTTCAGCCACCTCTTTGCATTTTTCAGTGGCACGTTCAACCTCATCTTCCTCCTTAACGATATGTACCAATGTAATATCGTTTTCCATTATTTTTGCTATGACCAGAGCATGCTCCAGAGCATATTCGCCAACCTCAGTAAAATCGTGAGGAACAATAATGGTATGTTTCTTTTTTTCCATAATTTTTTATTGATTATAGTTTTCGATCTATCAATAATTATCCTATTTTTGACTAAGCTTCCTATTGTCAAAGGAATTACAAGTTATGAATTTTATAAAAAAAACGAAGCAATTTTTAATATTTTTTTTCTTGACATTCCTTCTGACTTCATTAAATACTCTTTTTTCATTGCCATTGAAGGGCCCGCTGCAATTGCCAGAAATCAAAAGAATTGTTCTTGGCAGGGACTCGTTGCTTTTTGATTCAAAAGCAGGGATTTCAAATCAATCCGATCAGTGGGGGATGGCACAGGAATCCATGATCTTTCCTCCCAGTTACAGCTCGATTTTATTTGAGTTTAACAATGCTCAGGATGAAATGAAACCGTCTTATTATCAATATTATCTCCTGGGTTTGGACAATGAATGGTCTCTTTGGACCACCCATAATATCAAGGAATATACAAACCTCAATGCGGGGCACTATGAATTTAAAGCAAGGTATAAAGTAATGGATGGACCTGTAACGGATCTTTTTTCTTTCCAGTTCAGGATTTTACCCCCCGTCTATCGTACTCCATATGCTTATGTAACCTATGTTTTTTTCATGGTTATTGTCTTTTGGATGATCATAAGAATCAGGACCTATCAGTTTGCTAAAGAAAGATTCAGGTTAGAAAGAATTATCAATGAACGGACCGAGGAGCTTGTAAAAGAGAAGGATAGATCAGAAAACCTGCTGGCTAATGTATTGCCAAAGGATACTGCAGATGAATTGAAAACAAAAGGGAAGGTGACGAAGAAGAAATACAACATGGTGACTGTTTTGTTTTCAGATATCCAGGGATTTACGAAGATTGCGGAACAGATGAATCCGGAAACGCTTATTGACGAGCTGGACCGCTTTTTTTATCACTTTGATAACGTTGCGGAGCAATACAACATCGAAAAAATTAAAACTATTGGTGATGCATACATGTGTGCGGGAGGCATTCCAGATAAAAACCGGACCAATCCGGTTGAGGTTGTTTTAGCCGCGTTAGAGATGCAGCAGTATATGAAAGACCTTCAATTGCAAGCAAAAGCAGACAACCGGGAATTTTGGGACATTCGGATTGGGATCCATACAGGATCTGTTATTGCAGGAGTTGTCGGTTCAAAGAAATTATCCTATGACATCTGGGGAGATACGGTAAATACAGCCAGCCGGATGGAATCATCGGGAGAGGCAGGAAAGGTCAATATCTCAGGCTCAACCTACGAGCTGGTCAGGGATTTTTTCATCTGTGAATACCGGGGTAAAATGCCGGTAAAATACAAGGGGGAAATCGACATGTACTTTGTAACCGGTATCAGACCTGAACTATCCGTTGACCTGAAAGGATTACCCAATAAAAAATTCATCACACAGTTGCAGATCCTGAGATTGAATGATTTCGAGGAAAGTCTTATAACCCGACTGGAAAGCGAATTACCCGAAAACCTCTCTTACCATAACATCAAACATACCATGAATGTGGCTACGCAGGTGGAATTAATTGGTCGGGCAGAGGGCATTTCAGAAGAGGATATGTTGATCATAAGAACGGCTGCTTTGCTTCATGATACCGGATTTATTAAAGAATATGAGAATCATGAATTGGCTAGTTGTGATATTGCCAAAGAGATATTACCAAAATTCAGCTATTCCGATCAGCAAATTGAAAAAATTTGCAGCCTGATCCTGGCAACCAGGCCTTCCGTGGTTCCGGAAACATTACTCGAGAAAATCATTATTGATGCAAACATGTCTTATTACGGAAGAATCGATTTCATTCCTTCTCTTCAAAACCTCTGCAGGGAATTACAGGCGCGGAACATGATTGATTCTGCTAAACACTGGTATGAAAAGCAGATTGCCCTCCTTTCAGAACATGAATTTTATACAAGAACTGCCCGGCTGTTGCGGGATATTGAAAAAGAGAAACAGATCCAGGAAATTGAAGAATTGATCAATCTTCCATCATGACATCACAATCCGATGATGGGTTGCGAAGAATAGATAAAAGCTATACCTTTAAAATTTGATTCAACGTTAAGATTACAAAAATGGATACAATTGACTGGGGTCACCTGCCCTTTGGTTATCAAAAAACGGATTATAATGTCCGCTGTTATTACCGGAATGGAAAATGGGGGGAGTTGGAAATATCTTCATCTGAATTCGTGAATGTTCATATCGCTGCCACTGGCTTGCATTATGGTCAGGAAGCATTCGAAGGGATGAAAGCATTTTGCGGGAAGGATGGTAAAGTCAGGGTTTTCCGTTGGAAAGAGAATGCTAAGAGATTTCGTTCATCGGCAGCGGGGATACGAATGGCTGAGGTGCCGGATACTATTTTTAAGAATGCCATCTGGAAAGCCATCAAATTAAACCGGAAATACCTTCCACCCTATGGTTCCGGTGCTTCTCTCTATATCCGGCCCTTGCTTTTCGGAGTGGGTGCTGAAGTTGGTGTAAAACCCGCTAAAGAATATCTGTTTCTGGTATTTGTAACACCGGTAGGCCCTTATTTCAAAGAAGGAATAAAGCCGGTTGAGATGATGATATGCAGAGAGAGCGACAGAGCTGCTCCCCTGGGTACAGGGCACATTAAAGTCGGAGGCAACTATGCCGCCAGTCTATCCGCCATTGAAAAAGCACATTCTAACGGGTATGCAAATGTTGTTTTTCTGGATGCAAAAGAGAAAAAATATATAGATGAGTGTGGACCAGCTAATTTCTTTGGAATTAAGGGCAGCACTTATGTCACACCCGATTCACCATCCATATTGCCGTCAATCACCAATAAAAGCCTCATACAAATTGCGGAGGATATGGGGATAAAAGCGGAAAGACGCCCAATCTCCTTGGAAGAACTATCTTCTTTTGAAGAGGTTGGTGCCTGTGGAACAGCTGCTGTAATTAGCCCCATAGCAAAAATCGTGGATATTGAAAAGGGTGACGTGTATTCATTCTGCAAAGACGGGAAACCCGGTCCAATATCAATAAAACTATACCATAAGCTCATTGCAATTCAGACGGGTGATGAACCAGATCCACATGGTTGGGTTGATATTGTTGACTGAAGGTACTATTCAATTTCCATGAAGAAAAAGGAATCCCGGATTACCCGACGAAGACTACGAAGTTCGTATGTTACTTCAATCATAAGCATCTCACTTGTTCTCTTTCTATTGGGTTTGTTAGGATTGTTGCTCCTGAATGCAAAAAAATTATCTGATTACGTGAAGGAGAATATAGGTATCTCAATTATCCTGAAAGAGGGAGTTAAGGAGGTGGATATAAGAAGACTTCAAAAAGATCTGGATGCTGCACCATATGTGAAATCGACAGAGTATATTTCCAGAGAAGAAGCGGCAAAGAAACTGCAGGAGGAACTGGGTGAAGACTTCATTGACTTCCTTGGGTACAACCCGTTACTGGCTTCTATAGATGTTTACCTGTTTGCCGATTATGCCAACGTGGATACCATCGCTGAAATTGAAACCAACATCGGAAGATTTCCAGAGGTAAAAGAGGTTTTTTATCATAAATCACTGGTGCATCTGATTAATGAAAATGTTCGCAAAATCAGCTTCTTTATACTAACATTCAGTGCATTACTTTTTATTATTGCCCTGACTTTAATCAATAATACAATCCGCCTATCTGTCTATTCACGGCGATTTCTGATCAACACCATGCAACTGGTAGGAGCAACAAATGGATTCATTCGCAGGCCATTTCTGATGAAAAGCATCATGCACGGGTTGTATGGTGCCCTGATCGCCATCGGACTCCTGATTGGTGTTATCTATCTTGCGCAGAAAGAATTTTCAGAGATTGTTAGTTTCAAGGATATCGAAATTCTGGGAGTTTTATTTATCTTCGTGCTGTTTTTAGGAATCTTAATTACCTGGATATCCACCTTTTTTGCTGTGAATAAGTTCCTTAGAGCCCAGGAAGACGAACTCTATTATTGATAAACAGTTAACAACATGCCGGAAAAGAAAAGAGAAGAGAATCAAAAACCCGGGTTTGCACTTGGGAAGGAGAATTATATATTACTGATCATCGGGTTTGTAATTATCATTATCGGTTTCCTGCTTATGATTGGTGGCAAAGCAGAAAATCCAAATGAGTTTAATCCTGAAATTTTTAGCTTTAGAAGAATTACCCTGGCACCCATCGTAGTCCTTATTGGGTTTGTTTTTGAAATCTGGGCCATTATGAAGAAACCCAGGGAATAGTATTCCATTTAACATTTCTATGTTTTATTGTTGTATTTGCTATTCCGGACATAACAATGATCCGGAACATTCTTTGTTTTACAAATGAACTGGATCGAATCTTTCGTTTTGGGTGTTTTGCAGGGATTGACTGAGTTCTTGCCAGTCAGCAGCAGCGGACATCTCGAGTTGGGAAAATATTTTTTAGGCATTGAGGGCCAGTATAACCTGACGTTTACAATAGTCGTGCATGGAGCAACTATCTTGAGTATTATTGTTGTATTCTGGAAAGATATTTTGTTCCTGATAAAAGAGCTGATAAAGTTTGAATACAATGACGGCACAAAATTCGTCCTGAAGATCCTGATATCCATGATCCCGGTAATGATCCTGGGACTGTTTTTCAGGGACCAGGTCGAAACTCTTTTTACCGGTCGGGTCAGACTGGTTGGAGCAATGTTACTGGTTACGGCACTCCTGTTAATTGTAGCACAATATTCCAAACAAACCCGCAATACGATTTCCTATGATCATGCACTGTTTATTGGTATAGCGCAGGCATTTGCCGTAATTCCCGGAATTTCAAGATCTGGAGCTACTATTGCCACTGGTTTAATGCTTGGGAACAACAAGGAAGAGGTAGCGAAATTTTCTTTCCTGATGGTTTTAATACCAATTATAGGTGCAAATATTCTTGATCTGACCGGCAGGAATCAATCGTATGGAGATAGTATCGGGACATTACCAATCCTGATTGGATTTTTATCTGCCTTTTTTGTGGGATTGCTGGCATGTAAATGGATGGTCAATCTTGTAAAAAGAGGTAAATTGATTTACTTTGCGCTCTATTGCTTAGTGATTGGTTTGGTTGCACTGATTTTTTGATTGTACGTTAGCATGATAATTGAGGAGAATGATGAGTTCACCCAGGGAAAGGTTCTTCTGTTTGATAAACCCTATTCCTGGAGTTCGTTTCATCTGGTAAAAAAGGTTAAATACCTGATTGAAAAGAACCTTAATACGGGAAAGATAAAAATTGGTCATGCCGGAACGCTGGATCCCCTGGCGACAGGATTAATGATCCTCTGTACCGGAAAGGCCACAAAAAAAATAAGTGAATTTCAGGATCTCGAAAAAGAATACATTGCTACTATTGAACTAGGAAAAACAACTCCATCCTTTGATAATGAAACTGCGGTGGATGTTGTTTTTGGCAGTTCACACATTACGGAAAAACTGTTCACCCAGACCCTGAATCAATTTATTGGTGAGATCAGCCAGGTTCCACCCATTTATTCAGCCAAGAATGTGAAGGGTGAACGTGCCTATAAACTGGCGCGGAAAGGAAGAAGTGTACATCTTGAACCGGTCGAAATTTTTATTCACGGGATCGAGCTATTGGAGTATCGCTTCCCGGTGGTAAAGATCAGAGTTGTCTGTAGCAAAGGAACCTATATTAGAGCACTGGCAAGAGATATTGGTATTGCACTAAAAAGCGGTGCCTATCTTACCGGTTTAGTCCGGACCAGAATAGGAGAATACAGGCTTGAAAATGCACTAACGGTTGAAGATTTTGAAAAAAAAGTAAATAAAACATAACAAAAACGAGTTTATTACGTATAAGGTTACTGCTTCAAAAAAATCATAACTTTTCCAACATGAAATTATCCCAGTATAAATACAACCTGCCGCCTGATTTGATTGCTATGTTTCCCAAAGAAAACAGGGATGAGTCCAGGTTAATGGTATTGGATAGGGAGAGCCGGAATATTGAGCACCGAATATTTAAGGATGTGCTGGATTATTTTCGTGACAACGATGTCATGGTCTTTAACAATACCAAAGTTTTTCCAGCCCGATTGTTCGGGAATAAGGAGAAAACCGGAGCGGAAATTGAGGTATTCCTTCTACGGGAGTTGAATCGGGAGCAGCGATTATGGGATGTCATGGTTGATCCGGCCAGGAAGATCAGGATTGGGAATAAACTCTATTTTGGAGAAAATGATATCCTGGTTGCTGAAGTGATCGATAATACCACCTCGAGGGGCAGAACCCTGAGGTTCTTGTATGACGGCACCTATGAAGAGTTCAAAAAGACATTGTACAGTCTGGGTGAAACTCCGCTGCCTAAATTTATTAAACGAGAAGTTCAGCCGGAAGACAGGGAAAGATACCAAACGGTATATGCAAAGCACGAGGGAGCGGTTGCTGCACCGACTGCAGGCATGCATTTTAGCCGGGAACTATTAAAACGGTTGGAAATTAAAGGCATTGAGTTTGCTGAGATAACCTTGCACGTTGGATTGGGAAATTTCAGGACAGTGGATGTTGAGGATCTTACCAAACACAAAATGGATTCAGAGCAGATACTGATCACGGAAGAGGCAGCCAATATCGTAAATAACGCCAAAGATAGAAGAAATGATGTTTGTGCTGTCGGAACAACGGTTCTTAGAACTCTTGAAAGCTCAGTTTCAACCATGGGTTATCTGAAACCGTTTGATGGCTGGACCAATAAGTTCATTTTTCCACCGTATGAATTCAATGTACCGACCCGGATGATTTCCAATTTTCACCTGCCTTATTCCACCCTTCTGATGATGGTATCGGCATTCGCCGGATATGAATTTCTCTTTGAAGCATACAAAATTGCTATAAAAGAGAAATACCGTTTTGGAACCTATGGGGATGCCATGCTGATCCTGTGATGGTAATGGTTCTCCGTTTTACCTGGTGTTTGTAATACCTAAATATATTTTGAATAGTGTTCCGGGTTGACCAGTTCCCGGTATTTCAGAATGATCTTCTTGAAATCTTCCCAGGTATCTCTTTTCAGGGAGGGGTTTCGTAGGAGTGCTGAAGGATGATATACCGGCATGATCCATCGATTTTCCTGGTGGAGCCAGTTCCCCCTTTCCCTGCTGATCTTCATGTTTTTATCAACCATGTAAGACAGCGCTGATGCTCCAAGCAATATCATTATGGTTGGGTTTATCCATTCGATTTGTTTGTAGAGATAGGGAATGCATTCCGTGACTTCTGCGGGTAGTGGAGTCCGGTTACCGGGGGGCCGGCATTTGATGATGTTACTGATAAACAGGTGTTCATTCCTGTCAAAACCACAAACGTTGAATATTTTATCCAGCAACTCTCCTGAACGACCTACAAAAGGATGTCCGGTAAGATCCTCGTCCCGGCCGGGAGCTTCACCAATGATGAAAATTTTTGCGTTCGGATGGCCTTCACCAAATACGGGTTTGTTGCGTGACTTACCCAGGGGACATCTTTTACATGATGAAACCGCCAGCCTCAGTGCTTCAAGATCAGCGTATGGTTCCATATTATTTGGACTGGAGAGGTTATGAAGTAATGGTACCATTCAAAAAAACATCGTGTAATTTAACTCAAACTGTCATTATTGATAAAATTAATTTTAATTCGTGGAATATTTTAGTGATTTCATCAATAAATCAAAACAAACGGAAGCAATACATCGTAAAATAAACTAAATTTTCAAGGTTTATTTTATCTCTCACCATTAAAATGAGAGGTTGTTTGAAAAATGAACGGTATATCAATAATAAATGGTTTTCAACGAATATTCATATATTAGAATCATCTAAGATTGCATTAAACTAAGAGTGAGTTAAATAATTTATTCATTCAGAGACATTTGGTGCAACCAAAAGGGAAGAAATTTAGTCAGTTAATAAATTATTGTATCAATAGCACAGGTTAATTGTCCGGATCGGTTGATCCGGGAAGAAGTTAACCGGGTTGATATGATTACATCTTGCAGGAAGTAACTTGCACTGTTTGAAGCACAGATCCTGTTATGTTATCGATGAGCATTCAAGGATTTATGGGGATTTTGAGGAGGGGAATAAAACAAATTGCAAGGTTGTTTCCTAAAGGTTTTTTATTGCCATATTGCATATGAATATTGTAAGTCCAGGTAAAATGGTATCAATAGTAACCTCTTACAGGAAGATGAGGTCTTCTACTTGGATAACAGTTTTCGCTTTAATTTATCTCCTATTCTTCAACCTAATCAATACATTTGGACAGTGTGGATTGGGATATGTCCAAATGACCATCAATGGTTCCGCAAGAGTTGTATTTTTTGAAAATGGAGTTGATAATGAATACAATGCTCTTGGAGATCCAGATGCTGCTGGTGCTGAGATTTTCAATAATGGAGATTATATTGAGCTTGATTTTATTTATACTTTATTAGCAGGGGAACAATATACAATAGCTTGGAAGCAAAGACCCGGTGCGAGTGGTACCTCAACAATGACTCTGTTTGAATCGGATGACGGATCTTCCTGGACTGAACATCCATTATCAATTTCTTCAAGTATAACAACTACAAATGAAGCTACCTACGAAAACGTTAATATCAGTGCTAATATAGATACAAGGTATATTAGAATCCGAAAAGATATTTTTCCCGATTTTTTAATTGATGCTGTCACTTTTAATGCTGCTGTATGTCTCATTGACCCAAGTTGTAATCCAGTTTCTACTAAAAATTTAATTTCCGGGTATGGGAGTTCTATTGATGGTCAGAATGGAATTGTTGGGGCAGGAAATTCATTAGGAGCTCCAAATGGGAATGGAGCAGAACTTGACGATTCAGGTGATTGGCTTGAAATTCAATTAGATGATACGATTCCCGCAGGACAAGAATATCATGTAGTTTGGAAAAGACGAAATGGGACCTTCGCTCCAGCAAGATTGTTTTTCGATGAATCGATTGATGGATCAACCTACACCGAGCACTCTCTGTCTGGAACATTAGAAACAGCAGACAATATTTATTATGTTGTTGCATCGATTACTGCTGAAATCAATACATATTACCTGAGATTTAGAAATCCGAGTGGAACTTTTGGGGACTATTGGGTTGATGCTGTAGTCTTTAGCGCGATTGAATGCCTACCAACTGCAAGTATCACACCTGATCCGGCGGAAGTGTGTGAGGGTAATGATATTGTTCTTGACGGCAATCCTTCAGGAGGATCCGGATCCTATACACATGAATGGTCTGGTCCGGGTTCAGGATCTTTATCCGCAACAAATGTCCAGAATCCAACATTCAATAACGCAACACTTGGTTCATATGATTTAACCTATAAAGTGACAGATAGTGATGGATATTCAGGAACAGATGATATTACGGTTGTTGTTTATGATGATACAGATCCTCCTGTCGCTCTCTGTAAAGACATAACAGTTTACCTGGATGGAGCTGGATCAGCGACCATTGTACCCGGAGATGTCGATAATGGATCATATGATCCCTGCAGTGGCATTACGCTTTCTTTAGATATTACATCTTTTGATTGCAGTGATATTGGGGATAATATAGTTACGCTGACTATTGAAGATGATTTAACAAATACATCAACCTGCCAGTCAACAGTTACAGTAGTTGATAATGTGGATCCAACAGCATCTAATCCTGCACCAATAGATGTACAATGCATCGGCGATGTGCCAGCACCGGATATCACGGTTGTAACCGACGAGGCCGACAACTGTCCAATTGCTCCTGTAGTAGCCTGGGTAAGTGATGTAAG
>Ga0315543_1000879_pt1 | contig 34487 bp, 27 predicted proteins | sample SalMarSW160210MG_2_FD_203098 | JGI IMG/M metagenome (GOLD analysis project Ga0315543, IMG submission 203098) | Salt marsh sediment microbial communities from the Plum Island Ecosystem LTER, Massachusetts, United States - Salt Marsh Sediment SW1601-210 ...
ATCTTGAGATAACATCTCTAGCAGTAAAGTGTTTAAGCACCATGCCGGGCAGAGGTCTCACATCCAGTGTATCTACTTCCACAATATCTCCTGGTTCCTTGGCCACATAATCTTTAGGTTTTCTTACTGCGTAAGGGCGTTGCCTCTGGCTCTTTCTGGCCGATATGTGATTTGGCAAGGGCTCTTTCAATACACCGCGCTCTTTTAGCTTCTTAAGAATTCTGCCCACTGTGGAAGCAGAGCAAGTAAATCCCTCACGACGCAAAAGTATCACCAGCTTGTCCTTGCCCCATCTGGGATATTCCTCTCTTAGTCTAAGCACAGCCTCAACCAGCTCCACTGAATAAGTAGGCTGTCTTAAATGCTTGGGGCGATGAGGTAGGTCCTCTACGCTCTCTATATGCTTGGGGTCATAGCGCTTTTTCCAGCGATAGAAAGTTGGGGGAGAGATGCCAAAGTAGCGGCAAGTGAGACGGGCATTGTGATTATGGGATTTGTAGTAATCGAACCATTTGAGTCTTTGCCTGGCTTTCTTTGATAGCACCGGGATACTTGCCAGGCGTCCACATCCCGGAATTTCGCTATAAACATTCATAGTGCAACCATTATAGCGTCCTTTCATAACTTGTGTGTCACTAATCTATCTGAACTAGATCAGTCTCGTGCTTCCCAGTGACTTTGGCTCTCAGGGAGCAATGTATCCATTGGGCTATATTTAGCACCACTCTGTTTCTCAATCCCCAAGACGAAAATTGCTCGAAAATTCAAAAAAATCGCCAAAGGGTATTGACAAAATAAAGATAAGGTTTATAATAGAATTGTGGGGAAAAGTGGGGAAATAGGGTAAGCGAGGACATGATATGTGAGGTAAACGAGGCAAAATTGTGGTCTTTGGGGGAGAACCGAGGAGAGTAATATGTTTTTTGGTGAGTATCCATATAAGGTTGATGAAAAGGGAAGAGTGCCTCTGCCGCCAAAATTCAGGCGGCAGATGAAGGAGGGCGTGATATTAGCCAGGGGGATGGGAGAGAAATGCATTGCTGTTTACCCTGCAGCTGAGTGGACAAGGTTGTCCGACAGCCTGGCTGCCAAGGCAGTAACTCAAGCTAACTTAAGGAAGTTGAATCGCGCTATCTTCGGCTCCGCCTTCAGTACCTCCTTCGATGGACAAGGCAGGATAACATTACCATATCCCTTACGCGACTACGCCGGGATTGGTGACACAGCGATTGTTGTCGGTGCCAATAAGTGTGTTGAACTCTGGAGCGAAGATGAATGGAAGACTGAGAAAACATCGGCCGAAGAGCAGGCATCACAGATAATTGAGAGTTTTGGAGTATAGTGAATGATCGTCACCATGTCCTTGCCCGTCCACGTGCCTGTTTTGCTTGATGAAGTTATAACAGGGCTACAGGCTCGGCAAGGAGGTTACTTCGTTGACTGCAATGTCGGTCTGGGGGGACACGCGGCAGCGATACTGGAAAAAATTTCACCTTCAGGAAGGCTTTTAGGCATTGATGCTGATCCCGAAGCCATCAAATTAAGTCAAGATAAACTTAGCGACTATGGCGAAGCAGTTACTTTGGTTAATGACAACTTTGTTAACCTTGAAGCTATATGTAGAAGATACCATTTTCATCCAGTTGATGGTATTCTTTTCGACCTTGGTGTTTCTTCTCTGCAACTGGATACAGCCGAACGCGGCTTCAGCTTCCACCTCGATGCTCCCCTAAATATGAGGTTCGATCCCGGGCAAGGGTTAACCGCATCGGATATCGTTAACAGCTTCTCTGAGCAAGAGTTGGCTAAGCTCATAGAAAAATACGGTGAAGAGCATCACAGCCGACGGATAGCGCGATACATCGTTCAAAATCGCCCTATCGCTACCACCGTTGAGCTTGCCCGCTTGGTAGAGCAAGCTTTAGGCGGCAAGCGTGCCAAAATTCACCCTGCCACAAGAACCTTTATGGCGCTTCGCATCGCGGTCAACAGCGAACTACAGAATCTGGAGCTGGCTCTCAAACAAACTATTAACCTCCTTCGTCCCGGGGGGAGATTAACAGTCATTAGTTATCATTCTCTGGAAGACCGTATAGTTAAGCAATTCATGCGAGACGCAGCCAGCAGCTGCCTATGTCCCCCGGGAACAGTAATATGTCGCTGTGGGCATACGCCCACCTTGCAGCTCATTTCACGGAAGGTTATTAAACCTACCTCGTTGGAGATAGAATCCAACCCACGCAGCCGTAGTGCTAAATTAAGGATAGCCGAGCGACTCAACTAGGCAGCACTCTCAGCAAAAAAGGAGGTGAAAATGGCAAAGAAAATTATTTCAGCTATTGATGTGGGCACAACTAAAGTAGCCACCATCGTGGCTAATGTCAAAGCGGAAGACGACATTGAAGTTTTAGGAGTGGGAGTCGTTCCCTGTCGCGGCCTACATAAAGGCATCGTTGTCAATATGGACGAAGCCAGACAATCCATTGCCGCATCAGTGAAGGAAGCTCAAAGAATTAGCGGCATACGTATAGATTCTGCCTATGTTGGGGTTACCGGCAGGCACATAAGCAGCCTGAATAATCGGGGGGTGGTAGCTATCCCCCGAGACGATCGATTGGTGCGTACTCAGGACCTTAAACGGGTGCTATCTGCGGCTCGTAATATCACCGTCGCTGAAGGAAAGAAGGTGCTCCACGCCATTCCTCGCTCTTACGCCCTAGATGGACAGGAGGGAGTGAGACAGCCAGTAGGCATGCATGGGTCCAGGTTAGATGTAGAAACCCATATCGTCACTGCTTCAGTAACTTCGATACAAAACCTGGCCAAATGCGTCCGCAGTGTTGGCGTTGATGTTGAAGACCTCATCCTCGAGCCTCTGGCCAGTGGAGAAGCAGCATTGACTCCAGAGGAAAGAGAATCAGGTGTTATCATGGCTGACATCGGGGGCGGTACCACGGATATAGCGGTATTTAAGAATGGCAGCATCTATCACACCGGTATCCTTCCAGTAGCCGGTTACCAGGTAACCAGCGACATCTCCATAGGCTTGGGCCTGCCTTTTAATATTGCGGAAAAGATGAAGAAGAGATATGGCAATGTCACACCTACTTTAGATATGGACCAAACGGTCCAGGTGGGTATCGAGAATGGTCATAGCGCCTCTTATAAAGACCTGTGCAATATTATCCGGGCTCGAATGGAGGAGTTGCTACAACTCATATTGCTGGAGATGCCCACCAGCGATTATCACACCCTGGCGCCTTGTGGTTTAGTGCTCACCGGTGGCACATCCAATCTGTCCGGGCTTGACGAGTTAGGACAGTCACTGTTGCGAATTCCGGTGCGCAAAGGCCGACCCTTGAGTATGGGCATCTATGGCATTTCCGATATCCTGCATGATCCGGCTTATGCTACCACCCTGGGACTGATCCTATGGCAGGTGCGAGGCAAAGAAGGATCAACCTACAGAGAAAAAAGGGCTGGTACTTGGAGCAGCTTTATGAGTTTAATTAGAAAGCTGTTTCGTGCCTAACTTGTGAAAGGAGGTTAGAATGGCAAAGCAAATTTATACTCCAACTCCAGCAAGAATCAAAGGCATTGGCATTGGCGGCGGCGGTTGCAATGCCATTACTCGCATGGTCCGTGAGGGGATAAAGGGCGTTGACTTCATGGCCATGAATACCGATGGCCAGGCGCTGGCTCTGGCTGAAGCTCCTACCAGAATTCAACTGGGTGAGAAATTGACCAAGGGTTTGGGCGCCGGTGGCGACCATAAGCTTGGAACCAAAGCAGCTGAAGAAAGCCGCAGCATAATCGAAGACCTCGTTCAGGATGCTGATATGGTGTTTATTGCTGCTGGCATGGGCGGTGGCACAGGCACAGGTGGCATTCCTGTAGTGGCTGAGGTGGCTAAGCAGAGTGGCGCTCTCACCATTGCAGTTGTGACCAAGCCCTTCACCTTCGAGGGAATGCATAGAGCTCAAGTAGCCGAGGAAGGGCTGGTTGACCTCTCGGACAAGGTTGATACACTTATCATCATACCTAATGACCGCCTTCTTCAGCTCTGCGATGCCAAGACGAGCGTGGACAACGCCTTCAGGCTAGCAGATGATGCTCTTCTGTTGGGAGTTCAGGCTATCTCCGAAGTAGTTACCGTCCCGGGACTGATCAACCTGGACTTCGCCGATATTAAATCGGTAATGAGAGACGCTGGCCCAGCTTGGATGTCTGTGGGTAAAGCCAGCGGGCAAAGTCGCGCTGCTGAAGCGGCTAAGGCTGCTCTGGCTAGCCCCTTGCTCGACGTATCCGTAGATGGAGCTACGGGGGTGCTGTTCAATATTACTGGTGGCCCAAGTCTCACTCTGTTTGAGTGTAATGAGGCTGCCCAAATAATCAGCCAAGCAGTGGACCCCAACGCCAACATAGTCTTCGGGGTGGTGTTTGACCCCAAGATGGATAGCGAGGTTCGAATTACCGTTATCGCTACTGGCTTCGCTAAGCAACAAGGCAGGGGAATATACAGCGCCGATGAGCTGCGTCGCCTGATAAAAGGCAACAGCGATGTTCTTGACGTACCCTCTTTCTTACGCCGTGCTCAGCATCTCCCTGCCTCCCATCTGGAGAGTGGCTACAAAACTCCCGCACGGGTTACTCCAGAGCCAACCAAAATATCTCGACAGTAAACCTAAACCTCATTTAGGGGAAAGGGGTAGCGTGAGCTACCCCTTTCCCCTACGATGCTGTAACAATTTCCCCCAGCACTCAGAGCACTGAGTGCTGGGTTGCATTATTTTTATAATTGTGGCATAATAATTGATTAGACCTTTAAATCAGTCCAGTGAGGCTGGTAAGGGGAAATATGCTTAAGCACACCGCAATAGAAGCACCAGTTGAGACCTCTTGCCAGTTTGAAGGCAGGAGGTTTTTTAATGCCTGAAAAGGTTCTCCTGACCTCAAGGGAGATAGGGCGGGCGTTAGCTCGCATTGCTCACGAGATTGTAGAAAAGAATAAGGGTGCGGAAGGTGTTGTGCTCGTAGGCATGCGAACTCGGGGAGTGCCTTTAGCCAAGCGCATAGCAGAAATAATCGAAGGCTTCGAAGGAACCTTGACCCCCGTGGGTACTCTGGACATTGGCCTTTATCGCGATGACATTTCACCCTCGGAATTAAAGTCAGCGAACCAGAGCCGCACTAATATCCCCACTAGTATCACCGATAAGCGCGTAATCCTGGTTGATGATGTTCTCTATACTGGACGGAGCATTCGTGCCGCTATGGATGCCCTGATGGACATGGGACGTCCAAGCTCTATTCAATTAGCTGTACTTATCGACCGTGGCCATCGAGAGCTTCCCATCCGGGCCGATTATGTCGGTAAAAATATACCAAGCTCTACAGATGAGGATATACAGGTTCAACTTGAGGAGATTGATGGCGTAGATGAGGTGGTAATCGGGAATCTGGCCAACAGGCAGCTAATTAGAGGAAATTGAAGTGAAGAGGCGACCATTCAATAAACGATTTCACCAACGAAGAAATAGAGCTCGTCTTTAAGACAAACGATGCCATAAAAGAGAGTAATAGTAAACCAGAAGGAGTACGAAGATGGTACAAAGCAGCAACGAAGACGTCGTAAGTAAGAGAATATACTTTCAGCTGGTAGGCTGGCTCATCGCTCTATCGTCATTAGTAGCCCTCCTATTTCTTGGCAAACTAGAAATAGGCTATATTACGCTTGCTGGCATTCTTATTATTTTTCTTGATAAGACGGCAGAAATTTATCAATATGGCAGGTGGATTTTAGTCGGTACGCGAACAATTCGAGGCCAGGAAAACATTTATAAAGAAAAGTTCAAATTATTATCAAAGGCTTGGGCTGGGAGTGAAGTTATATTTTATTCGCCGATTACCGCCTATGGGGCCTATACTGTTGGCATGAAAGTGTACGATAGAATGGTGGCATCTATTACGGAGTGTGTCAAAAAAGGAGTTTCGGTAAAAATACTTTGCGATGTTTTTGACAAAAAAACCTTTCAATGCTTGGAAGGACTTAGAAGCACTGGTGCTGACATTAAGTGTCGCAGGGTTCGCGAGCCATGGCATTACTTCCTAATCCTTGACCAAAAAGAAGGGATACAGCCAAGAACAGCTACAGAAATAGTGGGAATGAATGGCAGAACCTATAGACCAATGTCATCAGAAGCTGAACGAATAAGAGGCAGTAAACTTCGTGACCTGATAAGCCAATTTCGTTCTGACTGGAATACACTAGGGATTCCGGTCGACAATATATATGAGGAGCTGAAAGCAAGATTTGGAAACTGTTCCGAACGGTGAGATTATGAGCGACGTTCTAATGGGCAAGGAAGCGGTAGAATTGACTCAGAAATTGGTAAATATCCGTAGTTACACAGGCGATGAGAAGCAAATAGCTGAATATATCGCCGAGTACTTTGAGAAAAATGGGATCGAAGTGGAGATAGATCAAAACTATAACGTCATTGCTACAGTAGGATCTAAAAACCAATATCCGCTTCTCTTACTCAATGGGCATATGGATACTGTACCAGTTGACCATAATAAGTGGAATGTAGATCCATTCAGCGGCATAATCCACAATGACTATCTATACGGTCGTGGAGCAGCAGATATGAAAGGCGCGCTAGCGAGCATGATGGTTGCGATGAAATACTTAAAAAAGGACGAAAGGTCATTGGAGCACAGGGTCATTTTCACAGGTGTCGTATGCGAGGAAGCGACAGAGGGTCATGAAAGAGAGCGCGGAATAGTTTCCCTAATTAAAGCCGGATACGGAGCTCATTTTGCTATCGTAGGGGAGGCAACAAATTTAGATATAAGTATAGGCCACAGAGGACGAGCTGTGTTTCGCATAAATGTTTTAGGTAAGTCTGCTCACGCAAGCATGCCCAAAGAAGGTATTAACGCATTGATATACTGTAGTCGATTATTCATAGATTATTTGGATTCGAAAATAACTCAATTATTCAACCAAAGTGATAGTGACCGAGCGCTGACCTTGATTCCTGTGCAAATGGAGGCAGGAACAGCCGCTAATGTAATCCCGGGTTCTTGCACTCTGACTTTGGAAAGCAGGTTTTTTGGAGAAAAAAATCTGAAAGAGGTGCAAAACTTCATTAGCCAATGTATCAAGAAGTTTAAACGAAAATACAAAAAAGTAGATAGCCTCAACATCGATTGGGAGGTCATTGGGTTAAGAGAGCCTTTTCTCAATCAAACCGAAGGCAAGGAAGGTTTTGCCCAAGTTGTACAGGAGGTCATCTCTAAGATTCGCCCCTGTTCCTTTTACTTCAACAAATTCTATACAGATGCTGGCTATATCCATTCACTCTTAAAGATCCCGACAGTAATCATAGGACCAGGGGACGAGCAAATGGCTCACAAGCCAAATGAATGTATTCCTGTTGAACATCTAAAATTAGCTTCGCGAATTTATTACACAATATGTCGAGAACTGCCTAGACGGGTGAAAGCACAACAGATCGGGCTAAATATCAAAGCAGCACGTTGAGGCGTAAATATGCTTTTGTAATTAGCGGTGTGTTTTGAGGAGTGAAGAAGGAGGTATTTCGATATGGGACTCGCTGGAAGAGACCTAGTCTCAACAAACGACTTTACAAATGAAGAAATCGAAGCGCTGTTTTCTCTGGCAGACGAGATGGCTAACTCCCCAAATGAGCAGTCCGGACTATGCCAGGGGAAGATCATGGCCAGCTTGTTTTTTGAGCCAAGTACCAGAACGAGGCTATCTTTTGAAGCTGGGATGCTCAGGCTTGGGGGGCACATCATAAGTGCAGTGGACATAGGGGCAAGCTCCCTGGCCAAAAGCGAAAGCATTGCTGATATGGCGAAAGTGCTCGGGAGCTATGCCGATATAATTGTTATCAGGCATCCCTGGGAAGGAGCAGCCAGGGTGGTTGCCGACTACGCTGGCGTCCCCGTGATAAATGCCGGTGATGGGAGCCATGAACATCCCACCCAAACCTTGTGCGACCTCTACACCATTAGAAAAGAAAGGCAGACCGTTAAGGGACTCAGAATTGCTCTGTGGGGAGACTTGAAACACGGGCGAACAGTACATTCCTTGATCTACGCCTTAGCCAGGTTTGGTGCCACTATCCTTTTCTGCCCCGGCCCAGGGCTTGAGATGCCGGAGCATGTCCTAAGGAGACTAAGCACAGAATATAAGGGTGAGTTGAAAAGATGTGGGAATCTGAACCAAGAACTTGAAAGGGGGCTCTTCCCTATCGATGCCATATACATGACTCCAGTTAGCCCACATCAACTTGCCATGCTGCCTGACATAAGTATCCGAGTGGAACTGAAGGCGGGGGTTGACGCCCTTTATGTCACCAGGCTTCAAAAGGAAAGGCAAGCGCCCACGGTGGAGGAACAGGGACTGAAAAAAGGCTACCCGGTGGTAGATAAAAAACTCCTTAAAGGAAAGGAGTTTAAGAAAACACTTGTTATGCATCCGCTACCCCGTGTTGATGAGTTGACCCATGAGGTGGATGCCGACCCCAGGAGCATGTATTTCAAGCAAGCAGCTTACGGGATGCCCGTCAGAATGGCGCTCCTGGCCCTCTTATTGGGGGCCAAGGAAGTCACAATTCCTGAAGAAGAAGATTCCTTTGTCCGGAAGATAGATTATCCCGTTTATAAGCGAGATTCCGGGGTTAAGTGCCCTAATATACAGTGTGTCTCAAACCAGGAAACAGAAGTAAGGTACATAAAGCCTGAGTTCAAAATAGTAAGTCGCGAGCCTTTAACGGTGCGGTGTGTCTATTGCGACCATGAGCTTCATCCTCGATATGTCGCCAGTTCAGAGTGGCATCAAAGGAAGTTGGAGAACAAGAAATATCACAGCGCTGATAGCCACTTTGCTCGGAAGATTAAACCAGAGAATCTGATTATTTTTGCTTCAGAAAATGAAGCTCAGGCTCAGCAGTTCAAGCCCAGCAGATATGTCAGACGATGAATAAGAAAGCTATCCCCCTGCTTATCCATGGCGGCCATATAATTGACCCCAGCCAGGGCATAGACCAGATTGGTGATTTGCTTATTGCTGAGGGCAAGATTGTGCAGATAGGGGGCACTGTCATTCTGAGCCAAAGCCCTGCGCATCGCGAAGGGGAAGCGAAGAATTTCGATGCCTCAGGACTAGTCGTCTGCCCCGGCTTTATAGACCTTCACTGTCACCTCCGGGAGCCAGGCTTTGAGGATAAGGAAACAATCGCCACGGGGACAAAAGCAGCCGCCATAGGTGGTTTTGCCACTGTCTGTTGTATGGCAAATACGGAACCTCCTTTAGATACTCCGGCTGCTGTAGATTGGGTGAAGCAAAAAGCAAGCAGGGATAGCCTGGTTGCCGTTCTTCCCATAGGCTGTATCACTAAAGGTAGAAAAGGCGAGGAATTAACCGATATGGGCGAACTGGCTGAAGCCGGGGTGGTTGCTTTTAGCGATGATGGCAATCCTGTGGCAAGCTCACAGCTTATGCGTCGTGCCATGGAGTATAGCCGAGACCTGGGCTTGCCAATCATTGACCATTGTGAGGACAAGGCTCTGAGCGGCAACGGAATCATAAATGAAGGTCGAGTATCCGCCAAGTTGGGGCTGAAAGGGATTCCAGCAGCCGCTGAGGAAGTCATGGTAGCTCGGGACTTGATTCTGGCAAAGTTGACCCAGGCCAGGCTTCACATTGCCCATGCGAGCACCAAAGGCTCTGTGGAGCTTATACGCCATGCCAAGGAAGAAGGGATTTCGGTAACTGCTGAGGTCACACCCCACCACCTGACCTTAACCGAGGAAAGGATTATGGGTAAAGCTTCAAACGAACCCTTCGATACCAATGCCAAAGTAAACCCGCCCCTGCGCACTAAAGAGGATATCCAAGCCTTAATTGAGGGACTCAAAGGCGGGGTAATCGATGCTATCGCCACTGACCATGCACCGCATACCCTGGCGGACAAAAATTGCGGGCTGGAGCTAGCTGCTTTTGGCATCAGTGGCTTTGAAACCGCTTTTGGCTGTCTCATGAGCTTAGTGCACCAAGGAGAAATAAGCCTTACTCGGCTGATTTCTAAGCTAACTTATGAGCCAGCAAAAGTCATTGGTAGAAATGGTGAACTAGGCACCTTAAAGACAGGCACTCCGGCTAATATCACCATACTTGACCCTGACCGGGAATGGATAGTGGATAGCCGCAATTTTGCCTCCAAGGGCAAGAATACCCCTTACGATGGCTATAAATTTAAGGGCAAGGTGATGGCGACCATAGTAAGCGGCAGAATAGTTTATATAGATGATTCCTTGTTATCCCGTGTCCTCTCCCTTGAAGGGAGAGGACGTAGGTGAGGGTGCAATAACCTCATGGCTAAGAAAGCAATTTTAGCCCTCGAGGATGGGTCGGTTTATGAAGGCCATTCCTTTGGTGCCGAGACCACTGCCTATGGTGAAGTAGTCTTCAGCACCAGCATGACCGGCTACCAGGAGATGCTCACAGACCCTTCTTATGCTGGTCAAATTCTTGTCCCTACCTATCCCTTAATTGGCAATTACGGCATCAATGAATCCGACTTTGAATCCAGGCAAATTCAGGTGAGAGGCTTTGCTGTTCGAGAATATTGCTCCCAGCCCAGCCACTGGCAAAGCACCCGTACTTTGCACGAATTCCTGCTGGCCTATGGCATTCCTGGTGTCAGCGGCATAGATACCCGTGCCTTAACTCGTCATCTGAGGTCAAGCGGGGTGATGACGGGCATTCTCAGTTCAGAGATGACCATTGAAGAGGCATCGAAGGAGCTGAAGAGCTTACCTAGATATGATTCTGTTAATTTTGTTCACCAGGTTAGCACCGAGAAGGCATATGAGTGGCAATCCAATACGCCTGCCACTGTGACTCTGCCTTCTCCATCATTGCGAGGAGCGTCAGCGGTTGCGAGGCGAAGCCGAAGCAAACTCGGCGAGATTCCTCGCTCACGCTCGGAACAGGCTCCGCAATCTCTTAAAATCCTGGTTATCGACTATGGCTTGAAATACAATATACTGCGTATCTTGAGCCAGCTTGGCTGCCAGGCAAGTGCTGTCCCGTGCACTGCTTCGGCAGAAGATGTCTTAGCCTTAAACCCCAATGGCATTGTCCTTTCCCCGGGCCCTGGCGACCCTGCTCTCCTTGATGATATCACGAACACGGTAAGAGAGCTTATAGGACGAAAGCCAATAATGGGTATCTGCCTGGGGCATCAGCTTATAGGCAAGGCTTTAGGAGCACAGACATTCAAATTGAAGTTTGGACATCGGGGCGGCAACCATCCTGTGCGGGATTTAGCTACCGGCAGGGTATATATCACCGCCCAGAATCATGGCTATGCCATAGACGCCGATACTTTGAAGCAGGGATTGGAGGTAAGCCACATAAACTTAAACGACGGCACGGTGGAGGGACTCCGCCACCGAGACTTGCCTATCCTGTCCATCCAGTACCACTCCGAAGCCTCCCCCGGCCCGCTGGATAACATGTACCTATTTGAGAGATTTCTGGAGATGGTAAGGGAGATGAGATGAGTCAGTCTAAAGCATTTATCCGTTACATAGTCATAAGCCCCGTCGGCTTCCATTGGTGGGAGAAACTTGCTGCGCCTTTCCTTCAAAAGAAAGGGTGGGTTGCCATAAACCCAGAGAATTTCTCATATAAGTCGTCCTATGGATTCGACTCTAATGTTATTCCTGCTCCCGATCAACTTTCGCAAATCGAATACTCACTTCGTATCTCGACAGCAGTAGTTGAGTATCGGGGAGAGCCAGTATTTGATTCCGTCTTCGAACCAGATTCCAACTATACAGTCATTGATAATCTCCTTGCCTTTATGTCGCTTTACACAGGCATGTACTGGCAATATATGTGGAGGGAGTACGGAGGCTCTACAATTAACTGGAAGGGGTCTTGTGCAATGCAAGTAAGCTACCACTGGGGTCTTGGCGAACAAGCCGGAGAGCGAGACAAAGCACTCAGTTTCTTTGAGAAAGCACTGGCAACAATTCCTAACCTTGACAGGACACAATTCGCACTAGCAATTCAATGGTTCTTCAGTGCTCTTAGAGAGTTCGAAGTCGGGAGACCACTAGTGGAGGCTGCGCTGAATTGGGTCTGTCTGGAATCGCAGGCTAACTACCTACGTCTTGCAGGCAACAAATTAGAAAAGGCTAAATCGTTGCTTGCCAGACAAGGATTCCCAGCTATACCTCGCTTGGAAGACTTATATCAACTGCGGAATGATGCTTTCCATGATGGCAAACTTTCAAAGCTCAGTGAATCAGATGCACAAGCAGCCCGAACAGCAGGAAGAGCATTAGTTCGAGCCCAAATTCTGAATCTGATAGGTATGTCGCAGTCAGATTTCCGAGATGGCTTTGTTAAGTTATATGCTACCTAAAATATCTAAAGTCTTAGTCATTGGCTCGGGGCCGATAATCATCGGGCAGGCGGCGGAGTTCGATTATTCCGGGACTCAGGCATGCCGGTCGCTTCGGGAAGAGGGCGTTACCACGGTCCTGGTGAACTCGAACCCGGCCACCATCATGACCGACGAGGGTATTGCTGATATCGTTTATATCGAGCCGCTCACCGTGGAGGTTCTGGCCCGCATAATTGAAAGGGAGCGCCCCGATGGGCTATTGCCCACGCTGGGAGGACAGACAGGACTCAATTTGGCAGTGGAGGTAGCCGATGCCGGCATACTGGATAAATATGACGTGAGGATGCTGGGAACACCCTTAGAGACGATAAAGAAAGCCGAGGAGAGGTCTTTGTTCAAGCAGCTTCTTATTGATATCGGCGAGCCTGTGCCCGCAAGCGCCACAGTGAAGTCGGTAAAGGAAGCGAAAGAACTGGCAAACTCCATTGGCTTGCCTCTTATTGTGCGTCCTTCCTACACCCTGGGGGGCACGGGCGGTGGCATCGCCCACACTATGAAAGAGCTCGAGCAGATTGTTGCTAATGGTCTGGATTCCAGCATGAGCCACGAGGTTCTGGTGGAGCAATGCGTTTTAGGTTGGAAGGAAATTGAATACGAAGTTATGCGGGATGCTGCTGATAACTGCATTACCGTGTGTAATATGGAAAACATTGATCCCATGGGCGTGCATACCGGGGATAGCATTGTGGTAGCCCCCAGTCAGACTCTCACCGATAAAGAGTATCAGATGCTCAGGTCAGCCAGCCTGAGAATCATAAGAGCCTTGGGAATTGAGGGTGGCTGTAATATACAGTTTGCCTTGACCCCTAGTCCAATAGTGGCGGAAAAATGGGCCCCTGACCAGAAGGGAGTTGCCAAAAGCGAATATCATGTAATTGAAGTTAACCCTCGTGTCAGCCGTAGCTCGGCTTTAGCCAGTAAAGCTACTGGCTATCCTATTGCTCGGGTGGCTGCCAAAATAGCCATAGGCAAGAGGCTCGATGAGATCCCTAATAAGGTCACGGGCAAAACGTTGGCCTGTTTCGAGCCAGCTCTGGATTACTGCGTAGTCAAGATTCCCAGATGGCCCTTTGATAAATTTGCTTTGGGTGACCGGAAAATTGGCAGCCAGATGAAAGCCACTGGTGAGGTAATGGCCATTGACAGGTGTTTTGAGGCTGCTCTACAAAAGGCGGTGCGCTCCCTGGAATTCGGCAAACGCACTCTGCTTTGGGAAGACCCCAGTTGGAGTAAAGGGAAAGGGCCTAATTCCTACCCGCTTCATCCTAACGACTTAAGACTATGGGCGATTATGGCAGCGCTGCGAAGGGAAGCCACGCCTGAAGAGCTTTCCCAGATCACTGGGATAGACCCCTGGTTTATTTATAAGTTCCAGAATATTGTGGACATGGAGAGGAGGCTTCTTTCCGAACCATTGAAACCGGAGCTTTTATGGGAGGCGAAGAGGCTCGGATTTTCCGATGAGCAAGTGGGCACTTTGGCCGATAGGTTGCCGGAGCAAGTAAGGCAAATCCGCCATGAATGGCAAATCCGCCCGGTGTACAAGATGGTGGATACCTGTGCTGCCGAATTTGATGCTGAGACCCCTTATTTCTACAGCGCCTATGAAAAAGAGAACGAAGCTGAGCCTTTGGAAGGGCAGAAAGCTGTGGTTATCGGCAGCGGACCTATACGCATCGGGCAAGGAATTGAGTTTGACTATTGCTGCGTCCATTCAGCCTGGGCGCTTCAAGAAGCAGGAATCAAGAGCATCTTGGTCAATTCTAATCCCGAGACAGTTTCCACCGATTTTGACACCAGTGATCGCCTCTACTTCGAAGCTTTGGACGAGGAAAGCATCCGAGATATACTTGAGAATGAGAGTAATAACGGTTCTGCTCCAGCATCTATCGTTCAGCTCGGTGGACAAACACCCATTAATCTGGTTGGGCTCTTAGTTCGCAACAATCTACCAATACTCGGCTCGAGTGCCGAATCTATAGACATCGCTGAAGACCGTCATCGCTTTGAAGATTTCCTGGACAGATTAGGTATTCCTCAGCCGCCGGGGGCTGGAGTGACATCCGTTGAAGAGGCACTAAATGTAGCCAGGAACCTAGACTATCCGGTCTTAGTGCGCCCTAGCTATGTCCTGGGGGGCCGGGCTATGGAAATCGTGTACAACGAACCTGAGTTAACCCGCTACCTGACACTAGCTCTGGAGATGGATAGCCAGCATCCTGTGCTTATTGATAAATACTTCCAGGGTGAAGAAGTCGAGGTAGATGCCATTTGCGACGGGGAAAAGGTTCTTATTCCTGGCGTGATGGAGCATATTGAAAGAGCTGGCGTACATAGCGGTGATGCCTTGTCTATCTACCCGGGAATCAATCTCACTGAAGACGAAGTAAATGCCATGGTGGATTACACCACCAGAATCGGACTGGCACTGGGAATTAAAGGGTTGATGAACGTCCAGATGGTAATCATGAGGGAAAATGGTCGCTCAACGGTATATGTTTTTGAGGTAAATCCCCGCGCCAGCCGAACCGTGCCTTTTATCTCCAAGGTAACCGGCGTGCCCATGGTAAGAATTGCCACTAAGGTCATGGCTGGGATTAGCCTCAGGGAGCAAGGCTATGAAGGTGGGTTATGGAAGAGACAAAAGTTGGTAGGTATAAAGGCTCCCGTTTTCTCTATGTCCAAATTGATTGGAGTAGATAGCTACCTGGGCCCTGAGATGAAATCCACAGGCGAGGTTATGGGGATTGATTACAGCTTTGAGGCAGCCCTGGTTAAGGCACTTTTAGCTGCTGGATTGATGCTGCCTCGAGGAGGTAGTCTGCTACTTAGTATTGCAGACAAGGATAAAGATGAAGCCTCGCCTCTGATTAAACAATTGCATTCCCTTCACCACGAGCTCTACGCCACGGAGGGGACCGCAGAGATGATTGAATCTATGGGACTCCCGGTAAAAATGGTGACCAAGAAGTTAAGCGAGGGGCATCCTAACGTCATTGATGTTATTCAAGATAATTCTGTGAGCGGAGTGATTAATACTATCACTGGAGGGCGCATTCCGCTAAAAGACGGGTTCGATATCAGGCGTGCCGCGGCAGAAAAGAGAATACCATGCTTCACCTCATTAGATACTGCTCGGGTAGCTATAGGAGCGTTAGCAAATAGTAGCCAAATCTTTAACGTTCAACCACTCAGGGAGTATCTAAAGAGGAAAAATAACGCAAAATGACAGGGCAAAGTATGATAAATCCTAAGCACAAAATTCGAAATCCTAAACAATATCAAAGCACTAATGACCAAAATTAAAAATAAAATGAGCTTTGTATTTAGATTTGGAATTTTGGACTTATTTAGAATTTATGGATTAGAATTCCGTAAGAATTCGCTTGGATTTTAGCATGAAACAAACCTTGTGCTCCATAGCTTCTAATGTGGAGGTCATGCCCGCCATACACCTCATGTGGATTGAGGCGCCAGATATAGCAGTGGCGGCTCAGCCGGGGCAATTCATCACAGTGCGGTGTGGAGATTTTACATTACGTCGCCCTTTCAGCATTCACCAAGTTTCATCCCGAGAAATTGCCCTCCTGTTCAAGGTAGCGGGCAAAGGCACCCTCTGGCTGTCACAGCGACAAACAAGTGAAAGAATAGACATTCTTGGCCCTCTAGGGAAGGGGTTTAGTATCGAGCCAGGAGCAAGGAACTTGCTGCTGGTAGCTGGAGGAATGGGCATCGCTCCGCTCGTTTTCTTGACGCAGTGTGCTTCGTCACAGCATCAGATAACTTTAATTCATGGAGCGAGCACTGCTGCTCAGCTCTATACCGAGCGCTGTCAGCCGACAGCTATCAGCTATCAGGGAGTTCAATTTATTCCCGTCACCGAGGATGGCAGCCTGGGCAAGAAAGGCATGGCCACGGATATTCTGCCTGATTTCTTAGACTGGGCTGACCAGGTGTATGCCTGTGGCCCAGCGGATATGTATAAGGCGATGGCCCCTACCCTTAATCCCTCTCCCTTGAAGGGAGAGGAAAAAGGTGAGGGTGAGAAGCAAAGTAATCTCAACCTAAGAAAATGTCAGGTTTCCCTTGAGGTGAGGATGGGATGTGGTTTTGGAGCTTGCTATAGCTGCACTATAAATACCAAGAAAGGCTTAAAACAGGTATGCCGTGATGGACCTGTATTTGAGTTAGACGATATCATATGGCAGGAGGTAAAGATATGACTGTAGTCACTAAAGACATCGCCCTTCAATCAAAAGGTAATTGCGACATTATCGATATAACCTCTCAAGTGGCAAAGAATGTAGAGGAATCTGGGATTAATAACGGAATAGTCACTTTGTTTATAGTCGGTTCAACAGCCGGAATAACCACCATAGAGTATGAGCCAAATCTAGTTTCCGATTTTAAGAATATGTGGGATAGGGTTATACCCCAGAGTATTCCTTATGAGCATAACAAAACTTGGGAGGATGGGAATGGCCATTCCCACGTGCGCGCCTCTCTGCTTGGAGCTTCACTAATAATACCTTTTGTGAACAAGAGGTTAACTCTGGGCACCTGGCAGCAGATAGTTTTCGTTGATTTTGATAATCGTCCCAGGTCCAGAAAGATTACTATTCAGATACTAGGTGAGTAAGCAAAATTATAGGACATTCCCGCGAAATGCCGCCTGAATCTTCCATCCACTTCACCCCGCATTCCTATTTAAAACGGCAAGCAATTCTGCCAGGGGCAAAGTATTTAATATATGCTGCGGCTCACACCAAGCCCGCCGTGCAACACCAACCCCGAATCGCATAAAGCCCAGATGAGCAATGCTATGAGCATCGGTCCCGATGGCGAGCTTCACCCCCAAATCTCTGGCACGGAAAGCATGAATATCTTTTAAATCAAGGCGGTCAGGCATGGCGTTAATCTCCATAATCTTATTATTCTTAGCTGCTGCCCGGAAGATGGCTTCTAAGTCTATGGCTACGGGCTCACGCACTCCCAAAAGGCGGCAAGTAGGGTGGGCAATCACATCAACATCGGGATTTTCTATGGCATTTATTACCCTCCGGGTCATCTTTTCCTCACTTTGGTTCATGGCGGAGTGCACAGCAGCAATCACTATATCCAATTCAGATAGAACTTCGTGTGGCAGGTCCAAGCTACCATCCGCCCGAATATCAACCTCAATGCCAGTAAGCACATGAATCCCAGTTAAACGCTTGTTAAGAGCTTTGATTTCAGTAACTTGCTTCCTCAGCCTCTCCACATCGAGACCGTGAGCAATACCACGTCCAGCGGAATGTTCCGTGATTGCGATATATTGATAGCCCATATCTTTGGCAGCCAGAGCCAGTTCCTCGACGGAATTATGCCCATCGCTCCATTCAGTATGCGCATGAAGGTTTCCCTTTATGTCAGATAAGTCCACGAGCTTTGGTATAGCTCCCTGCTCAGCCTTTTCTATTTCACCCTGAGCTTCTCTGAGTTCTGGCGGGATATACTGAAGCCCCAGCCGATGATAGAATTCCTCCTCCCTAGAAAATTTTTCCAGCTTGTCTGTAGCTATAACAGTTATTCCATATTCACTCAGCTTTAACCCTTGCTTACGCCCTCTTTCTCTCAGGGAAATGTTATGCTGTTTACTCCCGGTAAAATACTGAAGCAAGGAACCAAAGGAATCATGCTCCACCAATCTCAAGTCAACCTGCAATCCGCCGCTGACAATAACACTGGCCTTGGTTGACCCCTGGGCCAGCACCTGCCCTACGTGAGGCAGGGCAACAAAAGCATCTATAACCTCCTTGGGGTTATCAGCAGTGCCCATCAGGTCGATATCACCCAGTGTTTCTCGAAAGCGCCGTAAGCTGCCAGCAGGAGTGAGATTTCTCACGCCGGGGACGGTGCGAAGAGCACCTAGAATTTCCTCGACAATTGGCAGAGCCTCGCCAATGGGGATGCGCTGGTCTTTGCGGCGCAATGCTTGGATTTGGTGAAGGATATTATCAGCGGTCTTCTCGCCAAGACGGAAGAGTTTAGCCACGCGTCCTTCATCGATTGCTCGCTCCAATTCATCCGCCGAGCTTATCCCTAATTCACTGGAAAGCTTGTTAGCCGTCTTAGGACCAATCCCTGGTATGGCTAGTAGATTAGTCACCCCCTGGGAAAACTCAGCCTTCAGATTCTCATAATAACCCAGCTTACCGGTCGTTATCAGCTCGGTGGCCTTTTTAGCTATTGCCTCACCCACGCCGGGAATACTCTGTAAGTCCTCCCCTTCGTCAATCATAATCTTTAATTCCCTGGGGTAGTGCTCGATAGCTCTGGCTGCCTTCTGATAGGCGCGAATCTTAAAGACATTTTCCCCCTTAAGCTCCAGAAGGTCAGCAATGTCCTGAAATACCTTAGCCACCTCGCTGTTTTTCATGGCTTTGCTCGCCTTCCCCCTTCTTTGCTTATTATACCCTTGTTTCCCAAGCCTGTGATACAAGCTGCTCCAGGTCATTACCCTGAGTAGTAAGGGCCAGCGAGCATCTCTCTGTCTTGGTCAACCTTGTTGGGGTGGTGATTACTAGCCCCGATGAAATCGGGGCAACTACAAAAATTTGGGGCCGGAACGTATAGAACAGGGCAAATTATATGCGTCTTTCAGGGAAAACTAGACTATTACTAATACTTAATCTGATGGTGTGCCCGGGGTAGCCAATAGCTTGAGAAACAAGGTGGTCAATTGACCTGATGAGGCTGTTTAAAAATCCTCTCTGTCATTCTGAGCCCTTCGCCTCGAACTTATGAAGGAAAGGATTCCTTCACGCCTCGGCTTATAACCTCCGCGATCGAAGAATCTGCCCCTTTCGCCTGTTACCCGATTATACCAGATTCCGCGAAGTTTGCAGCTAAATTCGTTCAGCCTCAGTGTGTTAAGACTCTTGGGGAAAGGGGATACTGTAACATTTTGCTCGCTCGGAGTTGAAAAATACGGGAGACCTCGCAGAGTCCCATACCTCTATCCACCGCTTGGTGGGTAAAGTTACCGAGCCCTATCTGGAAGAGGAGGAAAAAGAGATAGAAGAGGTCTATGAAGGTGGAGTAATCCCGGAGGCTGAAGGTAAAGTAGTTCCCTATCTTTTTGTTGAGGCTGATCCCGATATATCGGGACAAATATCGCCCTTCAGATTTTGACATATATATCCGCGATACCCCCGCGCCGGGGGTGACTTCGAACCGCATACGCCCCCGGCGGCAGCGCCGATGCGACTAAACTTCCGCTTTACCAGCCGGGGCTCGCCCCGGGGGCGTTTTGAAGCGGACTAACTAACCCAAAACGCACTCAACACTCAATCATAAAGCCAGCCACCGTGCCGGTACTGAATTTTCCAGACGCGTCCGTGCTGATTACATTGTCCTGGTTCTCTGCCTGTCCGTCTCCCTGTGTGGGGTCATCCACATAATGGATGGTAGCCGAGCCGTCTGCGTGGCGCGTGACGGAGGTAACCATTGCCATGTGGCCGCCGCCTCCACTCCACATAATCAAGATCTCGACATCACAGTCGTCATCAAGAGCGTCCTGAACCTGCTGAATGACGTTGCCCCAGCTCAATCCACCTGCGGGATCATAGGTGTCTGTATAAACGATGTTGGAGTTGATGGGGAGTCCATAGGCCGCAGACCAGGAATTCTTCCCACCAAGTATATTGACTATGTACGTCCCACCGCTGCAGATGGCCGTCTCCATTTCCTCTACGAGAGCATCGTAGATATCCTGAGCTTCGTCTATCCAAAGACCGTGAACTTTCCCGATATAGTCAATAGAGCGGGCTGCTGCGCCGGGGGCGCAGCCCATGTGGCCTTCGTCAATTGCCACTACGTCAACCCCGGCGACCGTGGCTGTCCGGTCCGGAAGATAAATGGGACCAATCCAAGGCCCGATCATCCAGGGAATGTCTGAAAGGGCGCTTCCCCCACCGTCCAAGCCACCCACCAAGTAAGGCACGAGGCTAACCGGGTACGTGAAAAGTTCCTCTGCCTCAGGTTGTTCCTCAAGCGGCTCGGAGCTCAGGAACACGGCCGCCTCGAGGCTCTCAATGGGAGTCTCGCCATCAAGCCCAAGGGAGAACTGAACAGACGGCGTCGAACCAAGGAGGTCATCCACATCGTAGTACGTCAAGTAGAGATTCTGGACTGCCCACTCCTCCTCACCGGCGGCAGTCGTGTCAATCACCACATTGAGCCAGCCGCCGCCATTCTCGTCAAGGAGCCAGTCGCCTGCGTCATCCTCAAAGGTAAACTCAACAGCGCCGACATTGGAATAAGGATAGAGAGCCTCCCCTGGCGACGCCATCCACTCTAGCTGCATGAAGCTGACTTCCCCATGAACATCAGGGGTCCACTCCTGTACAGTAGGTTCGCCTCCGTTTTCGGGTCCTACACATGCCCCAAACGTCAGGAGCACCGCCAGGACCAGGGCAAACAGGATACTAAATATCTTTTTCATTTTTCCTCCCCTTTAAATTATATTTATGCCCAAAACCAATTCTACTTACGGTACCTTTGATGCACACACTTGGCCACCAGCCTCGCCATACTCATAAATGAAATCTTAAATACTGTAGTTATATAAGGATAACACCTACGGGAACACTTCATATAAGGGTAACAATTCTTCAAAAAAAAGTCAATACCTTTACTCCCTTCACTGCATCCAGGGTCAGGGTGACAATTAAACAGCCTTCCCCTTGCAGAGCTCGCCCAGCATTACACCTTTTAGACCTTGCAAAGGAAGCCTCTTAAATTAGAAGAGCCCATCTCTCGGTTAAATGGCGGCTTATCATTTGTCAGAATGTTAACATTTGATTTTGCCCAACCATATAATTCAGATACCCCTTTCTCTGGAAACCACCAACCATAATCAACACCAACTACTCTGGGATCAATACTGGCTGTCAAAGTAGCTTTCTGCCTTATCCTGCCTCTCTTGGTTTCAATGTATACCCAGTCGCCCTCCTTTATTCCCAGCTTGTCTGCCGTTTCGGGGTGAATCATAATAATTGGCTCTGGGTGGCTACCTCGTAAAGAAGCTATTTGCCTACCTCCGCTGTGGCGGTAGGGTTTCCGTTTCCAGGTGATAAATATTAACGGATACTCTTTAGCCAGTTCAGGGTCGCTATAAGGTGTCTCAGGCGGCTCATAGTATGTGGGTAAGGGGTCAAATCCCCATTCTTTCAGCTGGCTTGAGTATAACTCAACCTTGCCTGAAGGTGTTTTAAAGCCATTTTGTTCGTATCTTCGGTACTGGTTGGGCTGTTTCTCTTTACCAGTAAACAGACCTATTTCCTTGAACTCCTTAAAGGTTAAGCCCACCGGCTCCAAAATAGCATCCCAAAAATCGTCAATACTATCCCAAAAGTACTCTTCCAGCCCCAGCTTTTTTGCCAGCCCATTTATAATCTCATGATCTGAACGGCACTCACCAATCTGGGCAATCTTTCGCTGAAGCCGAACCACCGCGCCATTTGGCGGCATCTGAATACCTTCGTACTCGAGATAGCTGGCTACCGGAAATACTATATCAGCTAAAGCCGCTGTCGGCGTCATAAACATGTCCGATACTGCCAAAAAGTCTAGCTTTTTGAGTGCCCGGTACGCCTCCTGAATATTAGGCCAGCATGACAGAGGATTAGACGCCTGAACAAAGGCGGCACGAATACGATAAGGGCCTCCTTCCAGGATAGACTTTATGACGGAGTGAGGAAGAACGTAGCGAAAATCCGGTAACATATTCAAGTCGGCTCCAACCTTATTTCGTCGTTCCTCCCTCGGTAGCTTATCACGGAGCTCCAGTTGGGATGACCAGCGCCCTAAAATGCCACTTTCTGAGGACTCAGTGTCCCCGAAACGGAAGCCTGAACCACGCGACTCCATTTCTCCCCCGGGCACGCCCAGGTTACCGGTTATTGCCATCAGGATTGAGATAGCACGGGAGGTCTGAAAGCTATTCACGTTGTGGTCAAGAGCATTACCCCACTCTATATGTCCCGGCCTGTTGGTGGCATACAATCTGGCTGCCTTTACAATCAGGTCTGCTGGGACCCAGGTTATTTCCGCCACCTTCTCTGAAGGATAGTCCTGAACATGGGCCTTGAGCTTATCAAAGCCAATCGTCCATTTATCAACGAAATCCTTATCATAAAGGCCCTCGTTGATTATTACATTTAGCATCGCCAAGGCCAGGGCTAGGTCTGAGCCCGGTCTGACTCGCAGCCACAGGTCTGCCATCCTGGTAACTTTTGTTTCCCGAGGGTCTATGGCAATCAGCTTTGCCCCCTTATTCACTGCCCGGACAAGGTCTTTGTGTCTAAGAAAATGTGTCTCGGCATCGTTGGCACCCCAGGATATAATACACACCGGCGGGTATCCATACTCAGCACCGGGGAAGAACCCAAAGGTAAATTCTGCAGCCAGCACTCTCGGTATATGACAAACGTAATCAGAGCATACCACATTTGGCGTGCCAAAGGCATTAGCCAACCGCACCAAATGGGTGTCCATCGATCCCTTTGCCGAGCCGTGTACCATGACTACTGCCTCTGGCCCATACTCCAGCTTCATTTTGTTCAGTGCCTCAGCCGCCAGATTAAATGCCTCGTCCCACGGGATTCGCTGCCACTTACCTTCACCCCTCCTTCCAGCTCTTCTTAAGGGGTAGGCTAACCGGTCGGGGTGATAAAGGTATTCCAGGGAAGCCCGACCTATTGGACATAAATCACCTTGGTTTGGTGGACTCTCGGGGTCTCCTTTTATGTCAACTGCCTTACCCTCTTCCAAAGTGACCAACACGCCACAACTACCCACGCACAGACCACACACGCTTTTTACTACCTGGGTTGTTGCCACTACTTGTACGCTTCCTTCAACATTAGTAACCAATGCTATTATATCCAACCATCAAATGCAACAGTTTAGCTTTTCCAAAATCTCTAGCTTATAATATTTGCTACATCACCCCCTTGCATTGTCAAGAGTTTTTCGATATTTTTGAAGATTCTCGTCGGATTGGTAAAAAAGTCCACAAATTGGGTGGCAGGGGCTCAGCTCCGGCTCTCATACCAAGCAGTTCTGCGTTATGCCTAGAATGGGAAGTGGGGGAAGTAGGGGAGCACGTTGGCAGGGTACAGAGCGAGGAGGACGCCGATAACTATCGGCCACTGGGCAAGGTATATCACCAGAGGATGTCTTCCCGGCAAAGTCAGCGCTGAGGTAACAGGATTGCTGAACTCATGAATATTGAATCTTCTATTTCCTTGCGGGTAGAGAATTTTGCCGAAAAACATCCCCACAAGAAAAAGGCCAAACCACGGCAGCAGTGGCCAGTAATCCAACGTCCAAAAGCCGCGTGGCATCAGCCCCAGCCAGAGCAGCCAGGGAAAGTCGAAATAAATACCCCCCAGGTAAATGCCTGCTGCCAGCAGAGCGATGCCCAGTATCAAATTAATGAAGCGGAATTTTAAAAAGAAAGGTGCGAGTATGAACGCAATACCGAAGAAGTGAAGTATGCCGAATCGGACGTACCCCTCTCTGGAGATTAGCCACGTAATCAGAGTAATCCCCATACCCCATGCCAATATCTTCAGGCCTCTGAGCATAAACCCCGAGATTCTTTTTGACCTGGAATAGGTGATTGTGAGCGATACTCCGGCGACGAAGATGAAAGTCCCACCGGTCACTCTGGGAAACCACCACCAGAACCCATAAGGCATGCCGGGCACGCCGGTGTGGTGGATATTAAAGTAGTTAAGCAGATAGAGCACGTGGAAGGTTATCATCATTACTATGGCGACGGTGCGTAAGAGGTCTATCTCCCAGAAACGCTTATGCGTACTCATATAACCATAAGTTGTGCGTCTCATTCGTCAACTTGCTGGCACGATTTTATCATGTCTTGAGCAATCACTTAACATCAGACCTTACGCTGGCTTTCTCTATGGTAGTTGAATGATTAATTTTGAATTAGATTGGGGACTGACTATCGTGCCATCTGTGGTATCGCTTTATTGGTCATAGCGGTTGCTTGAGGCGTCCAGCTTTGCGTTCAGGCGATGCCGCACTTTCCAGTTGAAAAAGTAGACTGGCAATCACTTGAGCAGGGCCTTCCGGCCAATAACCTCATGCCCGACATACCACCTCCGGATAGCCTCAACTACCTCATCAGGGCGATCCAGGACTCTCAATACGTCGAAATCACTCTCAGAGACATACTTCCTGGATAAGACGGAGCTCCGCAGCCAATCCAGAAATCCCTTCCAAAATTCGCTGTTGAACAATACTACGGGAAAAGGTTTTATCTTGTGGGTCTGCATCAGGGTTAGTATCTCTGTCACCTCGTCAAGCGTGCCCAAGCCACCCGGCATTATGACAAAGGCAACGGCATATTTCACCAGCATGACTTTACGAGTAAAGAAGTGATTGAACGTTATCGACCTTGTGGCGTAGGCATTACTGACCTGTTCTTCGGGAAGGGAGATATTCAGTCCGACCGATGTAACCCCAGCCTTTCGTGCACCTTTGTTGGCTGCCTCCATTACACCCGGCCCCCCTCCAGTTACAATTGAGAAGCCCAACTGTCCAAGCCGATAGGCTATTTCTTCCGTCTCCGCATATAGCTCGTCATCCACTCCCAATCTAGACGAACCATATATGGTCACTGCCGGCTCGATACCGGAGAGATTATCAAAGCCCTCTACAAATTCGCCTATTATTCGAAACATCCGCCAGGATTCTTCCTTGGCCAGTTCATTTATCTCATATCCGTACGACATATCGCCTCCCTTTAAAAAGCACACATGGCACCCAGATGAACCAAGTAAACCGGCTGGTGCAGCCTTGACCTTGTATTTTATCACCGTTTGCTTTCTGCGGGCAAGCTGTGAGTACCTGGCATAGGCGATGATGTGACACAGTCTTGTAAACCCCGCCTGCTGAGTCAGCAGTGCGATGCGAGATAATAGTTGTTTCTGCCTTGATTTCCTTTGTTGATGCAGGATATAATTCGTCATTTGGGAATGAAAATTGCCGTTAGTGGTAAAGGGGGAGTAGGCAAAACAATGTTAGCCTCCCTCCTTGCCACCATACTTACCCAGCTTGGTTACTCGGTTCTGGTCATAGATGCCGACCCAAATGCTACCCTGGCAACTGCTCTCGGCTTTCCCCACCCAGAGAGGATAACCCCTATATCTGAGATGGGAGACCTGATTGAAGAAAGGACAGGGGCACGTCCTGGCCAAGCAGCACCATACTTCAAATTAAATCCCAGGGTTGATGATATACCGGAAAAGCATTGGGTGGAGCATAATGGAATCAAATTAATGGTGATGGGGCGGTTAAAAAAGGGTGGTAGTGGTTGTTATTGTCCCGAAAATGCCTTACTAGAAGCTTTAGTTGCCCACATACTCCTGCGGAGGGATGAAGTAGTCATAATAGATATGGAGGCCGGGATCGAGCATCTGGGGCGGGCGACAGCGAGAGCCGTGGATGAGATGATTATTGTGGTGGAGCCAGGTAAAGGAAGTATTGAAACAGCCTACAGGATAAGAGAACTGGCAAAAGACATAGGTTTAGAAAACATCGCGGTGGTGGCTAACAAGATTCGAAGTGAACAGGACAGAGATTTTCTTATTTCCGCCATGCCAGATTTTGAATTTCTGGGCTTTATTCCCTACGACCAGAGCATAATAGAGGCTGGCCTTGGCAACTTTCCTCTCATCAATTCAAGTTCAGAGGTCATCAGCCGAGTGCGGGATATTGCGGCACGTCTTAGTATTGTTAAGCCGGGAATTATCAATAAAGCGATAGGTTAAGAATTAAGAAAGGAGGTTTAGATGACGGCAAAGATAATTTCGGGAAACGAGATAGCCAAGGAGATTAGAGCTGAGCTAAAAGAGCGAGCGGCCAAGCTCAAGGAACGGGGCGTAACGCCGGGCCTAGTCATGATTCGCGTAGGAGAGGACCCGGCATCCGTTTCCTACGTCTCGGGCAAGGAAAAGGCAGCGGAGGAGATAGGCGTGTGGTCCCAAACCATCGTCCTGCCTGAGAGCGCCTCAGAGGAGGAACTCCTCTCTAAAGTGAAGGAATTAAATAAAGCAGAGCATGTTGATGGCATACTAGTTCAATTGCCACTGCCAAAGCATATTAATGCAGACGAAGTGCTAAATGCCATCGACCCAGCTAAAGACGTGGATGGCTTCCACCCTGTCAACGTGGGCAAGATGCTCATCGGAAATCCCTATTTCATGCCCTGCACACCCCATGGCGCAGTAGAGTTAATGATCCGCAGCGGCAATTCCCCTGAAGGCAAGCATGTGGTCATATGCGGTCGGAGCAACATAGTAGGCAAGCCTCTCATGGCTATGCTGGTGCAGAAAAACAAGCGTGCCAATGCCACCGTGACCGTCGTCCACACGGGGACTAAAAACATGGCCGAAATCACCAGGCAGGCAGATATCCTGGTTGCCGCAATGGGCTCTGCCGAAGTTATCAAACCGGACATGGTAAAGGAGGGGGTAGTTGTTATTGATGTCGGTGTAAACCAGGTGGGATGGAAACCCAGCAAGACGGACCCCAGCAAGCAGGTCCGCGACCTCAGAGGGGATGTAGAGTTCGAGACGGTTAAAGAGAAGGCCAGCGCTATTACCCCGGTGCCCGGAGGGGTTGGCCCAATGACTGTCACCATGCTTATGGTCAACACAGTAGTAGCGGCTGAGCGCAGGGCCGAGCGTATGAGAAAATAAGAAATTAATAAACTACAAAGGAGGTTACCGTGGCTTATGATGCGACAAACCTGAAAGATTGGCAGATTTCGGAAGCTGCCGAAGAAAACATGCCGACGCCTGATGAGTGGCGAGAAAGACTGAACTTGCAGAAGGATGAGATTATTCCTTACGGGAGACTATGCAGGCTCGATTTCATGAAAATTATCGAGCGCCTCAAGGGCAGGCCGGATGGCAAGTACATCGAGGTAACTGCTATAACTCCCACACCGCTAGGAGAAGGAAAAACAACTACCCTGATGGGCATTCTGGAAGGTATAGGCAAGAGGGGTAAGAATGTGGGCGGTTGTATACGACAGCCCTCAGGCGGCCCCACCATGAATATCAAGGGTACCGCTGCTGGGGGAGGCAATGCGCTGCTTATTCCCATGACCGAATTCTCTATGGGGCTTACCGGCGATATTAACGACATAATGAATGCCCACAATCTGGCCATGGTGGCGCTTACCTCTAGGATGCAGCACGAGCGCAACTACAACGACGAAGAACTGGCCAAGCGCAGCAGAATGCGCCGCCTGAACATTGACCCTACCAGGGTGGAGATGGGTTGGATCATGGACTTCTGCGCCCAGAGCCTCAGGAACATCGTAATAGGCCTCGGTGGTCGCATGGATGGCTACCCAATGCAGTCCAAGTTCGGTATTGCCGTGAGCTCAGAGCTTATGGCTATGTTATCTATTGTCACGGACCTGGCGGACCTACGCAAAAGGATGGACGAGATTACCGTCGCTTTTGACAGGGATGGCAATCCTGTTACTACCGCCGATCTGGAGGTGGGAGGCGCTATGACTGCCTGGATGCGCAATACAATCAACCCCACAATGATGTGTACGGTGGAATACCAGCCTTGTATGGTGCATGCCGGTCCCTTTGCTAATATCGCCGTGGGACAATCCTCCATCATCGGTGACCGCATCGCGTTGAAGATGTTTGACTATCATGTTACTGAGAGCGGCTTTGCCGCAGACATCGGTTTCGAAAAGTTCTGGAATGTCAAGTGTCGCTATAGTGGTCTCAAGCCGCATGTGTCGGTACTTACAACCACCATCAGGGCACTGAAGATGCATGGTGGCGGCCCCAAGGTAGTGGCTGGTCTGCCCTTGCCCGAGTCCTACACTAAGGAAGACCTGGGACTTCTGGAGAAGGGCATTCCCAATATGCTGCACCACATCAACACCATCAGGACATCAGGCATCAATCCCGTGGTGTGCATCAACTCCTTCCACACTGACACTAAGGAAGAGATCGCCATGGTGCGCAAGGCAGCTGAGGCAGCCGGGGCACGCTGTGCGCTCAGCGAACACTGGCTCAAGGGTGGTGATGGTGCCCTGGAGCTTGCTGATGCAGTTATGGAAGCCTGCGAAGAGAAGAACGATTTCAAATTCCTTTACCCTATGGAAATGAAGCTGCGAGAGCGGGTGGACAAGATTGCCAAAGTGGTCTATGGAGCCGATGGAGTGTCATGGACCGCGGATGCTGAGGCCAAGGCCAAGATGCTCGAGGCCAATTCTAAGTATGATGAATATGCTACCATGATGGTAAAGACCCATCTGAGCCTGACACACGACCCAGCCATTAAGGGTACCCCTAAAGGATGGAGCTTGCCTATCCGCGATGTGTTGATTTATTCCGGGGCGAAATTCCTCTGCCCCTGCGCCGGGACAATCAGCCTGATGCCAGGAACCAGCTCCAATCCGGCCTTCAGAAGGGTAGATGTTGATACGAAGACTGGCAAAGTACAAGGGCTCTTTTAAAGGATGATAGACCGGTCTGGGAAGATAACCTCTGCTTTATGATATTCTCTCCCTCAGGGGAGAGAATAAGGGGGAGGGTACTGGTAAAAGTTAAAAGCGTTTCTTTGACGATTGATGGTAAGACAGTAGAAGCTGCCCAAGGTGAAAAGGTCCTGTGGGCAGCTCTGGATAATGGCATCTACATCCCCAACCTTTGCGCCATTCGGGAAAAGAGCGAGCCTTTTGCTTCTTGCCGTCTCTGCTTTGTGGAGGTTGAAGGTAAGGATACTCCGGCCACAGCCTGTACTACGCCTGTAGCAGAAGGAATGGTGGTCAATACCAAAGGGGCAAAGGCATTGAGGCTAGCCCGCACCGCTTTGGAATTGCTTCTAGCCAGTCTTCCTGTGGATTGCGCCCATTGTCTAAAAAGTGGTTCTTGCGAACTTCAGAGGATAGCCGAGCATCTCGGCGTGAAGCTCAAAACAAAAAGGTTCAGGAAAATCCTGCCTGAGCTACCCATAGATTCTAGCAGCCCCTTGTTCATTTATGACCCTAATAAGTGTGTGCTCTGCGGCAGATGCGTATGGGTATGCCAGGAAAAACTGGGCAAAGGAACCATTGGTTTTGCTTACCGTGGCTTCCGGAGGATGGTCACCACTTTTGGGGATGAGCCTATGGGTAGGTCCCATTGTCAGGACTGTAGCGAGTGTGTTGCCGTTTGCCCTGTTGGTGCTCTGGTGTTTCGTAAGGTTATGTAAAGTTCTTCATCGTCGGAGCGGTGAGAACGCTCCACCCTGCCATTATAGCTCTTCCTTACTTTGGGTACACTGGCTAGACGAGCTCCTAAAGGGCGTTTATTAATCTATCCATCTCGCCCCAGTTTCTGCCCACCTTTATATCAATCTTCACAGGGACACGAAGCTCAACAGCCCGGGGCATAAGTTCAGTAACCAGGGATTTCATTTCCGCCATTTCCTCCTCGGGCACCTCGAAGAGCAATTCGTCGTGTATTTGTAACAACATCTTGCTCTTAAGGTTCCGCCTCTCCATTTCTCGATGGAGATTTATCATGGCAATTTTAATGATATCGGCAGAGCTGCCCTGCACCGGGGCATTTATAGCCATGCGCTCCGCAGCCTCCCTGACCATTCGGTTGAAAGAATTAATTTCGGGTAGGAACCGCCTCCTCCCCAACACTGTTTGCACATAGCCCAGCTTCCGAGCTTGTTCCTTCGTTGCCTCGAGATATTCCTTCACCCTAGGATATTTCTCGAAATACAGGGCGATAAATTGAGCGGCTTCCTCCCGACTGAGATTGGTAGCTTGCTCCAATCCGTAATCGCTCATGCCATAAACAACTCCGAAATTGACTGTTTTGGCATTCCGGCGCATCTCGGGGGTCACTTCACCGGCGGGGATGCCGAAGATATTGGAGGCGGTCAGGGCGTGGATATCTTCGTCGTGGGCAAAGGCGGCAATGAGACCGGGGTCTTGAGAGAGGTGAGCCAGGGCTCTCAGGTCAATCTGGGAATAATCGGCGCTTAGAAGGTATGCCCCGGGCGGAGCTATAATAGCTCTCCTTATCTTATTCCCCATCTCGCCCCTTACAGGTATATTCTGGAGGTTGGGGTTGCTGGAGGAGAGCCGGCCGGTAGCTGTGCCCGTCTGGTTAAAATTGGTATGCACCCTCCCCGTCTTGGGGTTAATAAGCGCGGGCAGGGCATCAACATAGGTTGACTTCAGCTTACTAAGCTGGCGGTATTCCAGTATGAATTCAATTACGGGATGAACGCCTCTTAATGCTTCCATGACCGAGGCTTCCGTGGAATAGCCGCTCTTCGTTTTGCGAGACTGGTGTAGCTTGAGCTCCCCAAAAAGCACCTTGCCTAATTGCTGGGGCGAGTTGATATTAAATTGATGCCCGACACTGCCGTAGATTTCCTTCTCCAGCTTCAGCAGTTGCTGACCTAGTTCCAGAGACATCTCACGGAGCAGGTCGGTATCTAAAAGAATGCCATCTCTCTCCATAGCCACCAAAACTGGAATCAAAGCCATCTCCACTTCGGTGAAGAGCTGCCACAGTCCCTGCTTTCGTAGCTCAGTTTCCAAACTCTCTTTTAAACTCCAAACGATGTCCACGTTAGCGCAGGCATAGTCGGTAATTTGGTTTACCTCTAGCAGGGATAGGGAGCTTTGTTTCTTTCCTGCGCCACTTAATCCAGCGGGGGTTGACATTTCAATGCCCAGTTTATTAAAGGCCAGCGCTTTAAGCCCCAGGCTTTTTTCGCCAAGGAGATAAGCAGCGAGCATGGGGTCGAAATTCAGATTCCTGACTTCCACCCCACAACTAGCCAACACCGCCATAACATGTTTGCCGTTATAGGCAATCTTGTCTATGCTGACATTTTCCAAAATTGCTTTGATCCTGGCTGTGACTTGAGTTAACGACAATTGCTGCGGCTGATTTAGACCAAGGTGCCCCAAAGGTATATAAAACGCCTTCCCCCGGGCTGGTGATATGGCTATGCCTACCAAATCCGCCATCACAGCCTTTTCGCCCGTAGTTTCAATCTCGATGGCGAGGCCTTGTGCCGCTTCCAGTTCGCCTATAAGCTGTCCCAAAGCTGTCTCAGTATTCACCATGTGACACTTGACTGCCGAGAGTTGAGAGCTCTCGGCCTTCATTTGGGGCAGTCTGGGAAGCAAATTGATGAACTCAAGCTCCTGGAAAAGCCTTGCCACCTCGTTCCGGTCATAGTGGCTTACCTGGCAGGTTTTCAAGTCCAGCTTGATGGGAACATCTTTGACTATAGTGGCCAACACTTTACTCTGGAAGGACTGAGTGCGATATTCGCGTAGCGTGTTCTGCAACTTGCTCGGCGTTATATCTTCAATATGGTCGTAGATTCCCTGGAGGCTGCCATACTGCTGAAGTAATTTAGCGGCCGTTTTCTCACCAACACCTGGCAGGCCAGGTATATTGTCCGAGACATCGCCAGCCAGTGCTTTAAGGTCAGCGAGTTGTTCTGGTTCGATGCCATATTTCTGTTTTACTGCCTCTTCATCGTAAAGGATGGTGTCTATGAAGGTTCGCCTGGGAGCAAGGGCTTTCACTCGAGGCAAAACAGCTTGCAGCATATCATTGTCCCCGGTAACAATGATAGTTTCAACGCCCTGCTCATCAGCCTGCTTGCTTAAGGTGCCCAGGACATCGTCGGCCTCGAAGCCATCAATTTCAAAAACGGGAATATGGAAAGCTTCCACTAACTGGTGAACCTTTTTTATCTGGCTTTTCAACTCCTCCGGCGTGGCCGGGCGCTGCGCTTTGTATCCCTCGAACATTTCATGCCTGAAGGTCGGGGCAGGACGGTCAAAGGCGACAGCCCAATGAGTGGGCTTGAAATCAGCAAATACTTTGAGCAAGGTACTGGCAAAGCCATAGACGGCATTTACCAGTTCCCCGGTTTTGGGTTGGGTTAGCGGGGGCAGGGCGTGAAAGGCGCGGTGAATCAAGGCATTGCCGTCAAAAAGCAATAAAAGTGGTTTCTCCCCCTTTGCCACAGCCTTATTATACTATGGCTCCGCCCTAAGTTTCCTGCTAATCACTTCCTCCTCGATTTCGGCAATCCTAACCATCTCGGCGTCTTATCAATATACTCACGATAGGCCTCGCCGTACTGGTCGATAAGGAAACGTTCTTCTGTAGGGATAACAATATGGAAGAAGACAATCCATAAAACAGCGCATAGCAGAAGAACCCAGGAAGCACAGGCTATGCCTATGCCAACGTACATCAAGGCGGCGCTTAAGTATATGGGGTGCCTTGAAATCCGGTAGAATCCTTTGGTAACCGGCTTATCAACCGGGCTGGTGGCAAAGCTGATGTTAATCATTATTGTCATAACTATGGACAGTGCAAAAATGGGCAGACCTGCGTATAACCATGCCGTGCCTATTTTTAGCGGCAGGAAGATAGAGTAGATAGCGGCAGCCGGCATAATGACGGCATGGGTGGAATAAGCCAGGACCTTCTCAGTCCCACTGAATGGTGCAAACTTGGTTGCCCTTTTCGCTTTTTCTTTGGCTTCTTGGCTCATAAAGAAATTGGGAATGATCATTGATAAAAACATCAATACCCAGAGTATCCAGGCATTCCATATACCTATTTCAAAAGCTGGTATAAGCAACATGGTTTTGCCTCCTAAAATTGATTACCCCCCCTTCCCCATTTCCCCATGGCCATTATAGCTCTGCCTAACTCCCACTCAGGTTCCTTCTTCCCCGGGAATTGCACAATCTCTATTATGGTTAATCCCAAGCCTTCAAGCAAGGTTCTCCACTCGTTAATAGTAAGTACTCTGGATTTCGTTTCCGCTTTGTATTTACTGAACCTGAATGCGAACCGGAGAAAAGGGGTCATGACCTTCCCCAATGCGCTCCTCCATTTTTCAGGCGCATATATGTCGGCAATGACAATCTTGCCTTTCGGCTTCAAAACCCTGATAAATTCACTTAAAGCCTTATTTATATTCATGTGACGCATGGCAAAGGTGCAGGTTACTAAATCATAAGCCGAGTCTCCACCTGGGATGCTTTCGGCTGGGGCTTTCTTAATCATTATGACATTCTCAAGCTGTTCCTTTTTGATGTTGGCTTTGGCGCTAGTTGCCATTGCTTCTATCGGCTCGATTCCCGCTATCTTGCAGTTTCCAGAAAGTGCCTTGGCCAGAGCGATGGCGGTGAGCCCTGTCCCACTGCCGACGTCTAATATATTCATGCCATCTTTCAACCCGCAGCATTTTATAAAGCAGCCCATAAACTCTTCGTAGCTATATCCTGCCCGGGCAAAGATAGCCACTTTTTCCCTATCATAAGTGGCTGCCCAGGAGGTGTATTGCTCTTTTACTTTGCCACTGATTTGGGTATTCCTATCCACCTTGGAGTCCGGTTCATGTATTCACGATAGGCGTCGCCGTATTTATCAAGGCAGTAGCGTTCTTCGGCCTCTACGAATAAAGGCGGCATAATTATATCTACAACGGAAAGTAATAGGAAAATCCATGAGGCTGAAGCTATGCCCGCTCCTAATAACATTAGAAACATAGTGAGGTACATGGGATGCCTTGAATAGCGATATATTCCCCTGGTAACGGGCTTGTCAAGTGGTGTTGTCACAAAATTCGCAGCCAACATTGCATACGGAATGAATCCTATCAGAAAAACAGAAAGGCCAACGTAGAACCATACCGAACCTAATTTTAACGGTACGAAAATAGAGTATATGATAAGTATAAAAAAGATTAGTTGGGTAGTAGAAAAAGCATTTTTCTGCATCTTGCTAAAATAAGCAGTAAAAGCGGTTTTCCCCTTTTGGCCTCTAGAGACTAAAGGCATAAAAAGAAAAATAACAGGTATTAGACTGCAAA
>Ga0315543_1000880_pt1 | contig 34479 bp, 29 predicted proteins | sample SalMarSW160210MG_2_FD_203098 | JGI IMG/M metagenome (GOLD analysis project Ga0315543, IMG submission 203098) | Salt marsh sediment microbial communities from the Plum Island Ecosystem LTER, Massachusetts, United States - Salt Marsh Sediment SW1601-210 ...
ACACGTCCATGTCCCCGAAGGCTTCCATGTACTTAATCCAGATTTCCCGGGTCTTGGGATAATCGTACATCAGGGTGCGGAGGTTGCCGCCGCCCCAGTAGGCCGGGGAGTTGCCGGTGGGCAGCATGACCGGCACGCGGTCGGGCTCCTCCAGTTTGATGGCTTTAGTGAATCTCGTAACGCGCTCTTTATAGAGCTTTTCTGCCTCGGGACTGATGAATTTTACATCTGGTGAAAGCCAGCGCTGGAACCGCTTCTCCCTCTTTTCCTCCCAGTTTAAATCTGCCCATTCTTTTTCCATGGTCAAATCTCCTTACGGGTAATTCTCGTAACTGCCATATTATTATCCCTTTTGAGAAGGCCTTGGGACTGCCCCATATATAATACGCCTATTTATAGACGCCATATTCTTTGGCAGCTTCTACTATGGCTTGAAGGTTTGCCGGGTCACATTTATCAATACCGGAGCCTAATGAAAGGATATAGCCGCCGCCCGGGGCGCAGACCTCAATGAGTTTACGGCAGTATTCCTTTATCGCCTGTGGTGTGTGCGTGTATAACTGGGCTGCCAGTACGTTGCCGGCGATACAGGTATGACCACCGAGGATTTTTTTGGCTTTGGCCATGTCGGTTTGCTCGAAGGTCCACACCACCCCTGTCCTGGGCAGGTCCTTGATAATTTCCAGGCGGGTATTATAGCTGCCGTCGATAACCGGCATCGGTACCAGGCCCTCGTTAATCAGACCCAGCAGCAGCTTGCGATAAGTAGGCCAGTAAAACTTCTCGAACTGCTTGACGGACATAAAAGAATCGTCGCCCTTGTGCATCGGTATGAAAACTATGGGGCTAAGGGAGAAATTGGCCATGTTCACCGTTGATTCCAGGCTCTCCTCCGTAATACCTTCCAGGGATTCGAGCAGCTTTTCCGGCTGCCGGTACATATCCATGACCGACCCCTGGGTTCCCCGGAGCATGTCGGCCACGGTGTCAAATGGCGCCAGCGCTATACCGCCGGCCAGCGGGGGGAACCCTTCTTCCATCGCGATTTTACTGCATTCGGCTATAACCTCCTGCGATTTTACGTTCTCATCGCTGGCTTCCTGGATGGCCTTCATGAATTTCTGGAACCGCGGGTCCTGGCACATGGCCATGAGCCGTTCCGGCAGTCCTTGAGAGGAGGAAAAAGAAGGAAGGTCGGCGAAAGGCTCGAAGACGCCCCAGGTCCGCGGTAAAAAGCGCCTAAGGCCAAAATCGAACGGGTCTTTTATCATCATGTCGTACTCGTCGGCTTTCATGTATTGTTTTTCGACGAATTGATGCATTGATTGGCTGGAGGGCAGGCCGTGGCCCGGCCATTTCATTACCTTGTAATCCAGGATTTCGTAGACCCTTCCCGAAAAGAGGCCGGGGTTATCGGCGGAATCTATATCATAGTCCCGGAGGAATTTTATCCAGGCCGGCTTGATTTTTGAATAGTCGTAAAGGACCTCTTCCAGGGTAAGGCCGGCATTGTACGCTACGATAGAACCGGCCGGAATATGAACCGGAACGCGGTCCGGTATCTCTATCTTGATAGCCTTTATCATCCGGGTGGCGCGTTCTTTGTATTTCCTGGCGGCTTCCAGGCTATTGAACTTAACTCCGGTTGGGTTTAGCCACTTTTTAAACCGTTCCTCGCGCCTTTCCTCCCAGGACATATCTGCCCACTGTTTGTCCATTTTTCTCCTTTTAGGGATAAACAGCCTTTCCGCATGCCAGTCTTACGCGGATGAAGGATGGGAAGATACGGTTAGTAAGCTGCCAACCGTTGAAAGGCCGAAGTCCTTTATTTATGTACGCCTATTTATAAGTGCCGTATTCTCTGGTGGCTTCCATCATGGCGCGCAGGTTCTCCGGGGGCCCTTTGTCTATGTTGGCTCCGCCGCTTAGTATATATCCGCCGCCCGGGGCGCAGACCTCGATGAGCTTACGGCAACGCTCCTTGACTTCTTTTGGCGTACCGGTCATCAGTAATGAGGTGGGTACGTTGCCCATTAGGCAAGCCCTATCTCCGAGGACTTTCTTGGCCTTGGCCATATCCGTCTGGTCGAACCACCATGCCACCGAGGCTTTCGGTAATTCCTTGATAACCTCCAGGCGGGTATTATAGCCGCCCTCGGCGAAGAGAACCGGCACGATACCTTCGTCGACCAGCGCCATGATAACCTTTTTGAAAGTGGGCCAGTAAAAGGTCTTATACTGCTTGTCGGACATGAAGCCGTCGGCGCCTTTATGCAGCGGCATAATTATCAATGGCGCCGCTGCGGCGTTTGCCGCGCCGATAGCTCCTTCGATAGCCAGGGGCGCGATTCTTTCCATGGCCTCGTGGAGTTTCTCCGGCCGCTGGAACATATCCATCATTATTCCTTGTGTACCTCGCAGCGTGTCACCGAGAGTATCGAAGGGAGCCTTGGCCAGCCCGCTCATAATACCGGGCATCCCGAGAGCCGCCGCCTCGGCGGCGACGGCGCCGACTGCCGCTATCCATTTAAGGCTTTCCGTACCGGCTTCCATTAAGGCCTGGAAACCGGCCTGGACGTCAGGCATGCCGAAGGGCAGGAACGTCCCGGTGGCTATTTCTTCAAAGGCGGTAAGGGCCGGGAGTTGTGAAAATCCCTTTAAAGCACCGAAGACCCGCGGCATATAGGTACGCAGCCAGAAATTTGAGGGGTCTTTGATGAGGGCATCGTACTCGTCCGCTTTCATGTACTCGGCTTCAACACACTGGTACGTAGTCGTATCACCGGATATGCCGTGGCCAGGCCATTTATACAGCTTGTAGTCAACGGCCTCCAGGGATCTACCCGGAGGAACCAGGCCGGGCGGTATATACGTGTCCAGGTCATCTTCAAAGTCATGGAGGAATTTCAGCCAGGTCTGGCTAAGCTTATCGTAGTCGTACATGACGGTACGGAGGTCCGCCCCGGCATAATATGCAGGGTAATTACTGACCGGCAGGATGCACGGTATCCGGTCCGCTTCCTTCAACTGAAAGGCACTGGCAAACCTGGTTACCTTTTCTTTATATGCCTTTTCAGCTTTAGGGCTGGAGAAGGTAACGCCCTGTGGAGAAAGCCATCGCTTGAAACGCTCTTCCCGTTTTTCTTCCGGGGTTAACTCTGCCCATTCCTTAGCCATTTTATTCTGCACCGACCCACTTCTTGGCCAGGGCTACCGCGGCCATAGCATCCTTGCCGAAGGCATCGGCGCTGGCGTATTTTCTCACCTCTTCGTCCATCTGTCCGCCGCCAATCATTACCTTGATATTTCCCCTCAAACCGGCCTTATCCAGGGCTTCAACGGTCTCTTTCATGGCATCAAAGGCCGGGGTCAGGAATCCGCTCAGTCCCACGATAGGAGCCTTGGTTTCCTTGACTTTGTCCACGAATTTTTCCTTGGGGACATCGACACCCAGGTTATGAACCTCGAAACCATTGACATCCAGCATGAAGTCGACAATATTCAAGCCGATATCGTGGATGTCACCGGCTACCGTGCCGAGGACAATGGTGCCGAGGCGCTTGGTTTCCACCGCCTGTTTAAGATGCGGTTTAACCAGTTCGGTTATCTGTTCGAGAAGTTCGCCGGAGAAGACGAGTTCCGGTAAAAAGTACTCTCCGTCGGCAAAACGTTTGCCTACAACTCCCATACCTCCCCGGCTGTCATCCAGGATTTTTAATGGGTCTTCCCCCGATTCAATCCTCTGTTTGGTCAGCTTGAGGACCTCGTCCTCTTTCAAATCAGCAAGCAGGTTGACAAAATCACCGGACATACTGTAATCCTCCTTAATTATTTACTGAACTTATCCAGAATATAGAGATAGTGTTATAATTCTCTTTTTGGCAGGCTATTTATTCAAGGCGAGTATATCAATGCTTGGTTAAAAAGTCAAATGTTATCTCGCCGTGTGCTTACTAAACTATATTCTACAACTTTCACATCTAGAGTACCACTCATTCTTCCTTTACAACATCGGACTTATGGTCTAAAATAGATACGTTTTTAAGCGGGTGTAACTCAGTGGCAGAGTGTTTGCTTCCCAAGCAAAAGGTCGCGAGTTCGAATCTCGTCACCCGCTCCAGGAGTCAAAAGGGGGGCGAAATCGGCTTTTAAGACGGTTCGCTCCTTTATATTTGGTCGGTTATTTGTATTGCCGCCGTATTTTTGATATTCTCTTAACATCCCGCCTTTAAAATGTTACTTATCATTACGGAGGTCAGCCATGTTCAACCCGGTTATTTTTAACAAGGACGTCTGTACGGGGTGTAATATCTGCGTGGACGTTTGCCTGATGGGAATCCTGGAGGCCAGTACGGAGAAAGGCAAACCGCCCATCGTGAAATACCCGGACGAATGCGCCTACGACGGCGCCTGCTGGATGCAGTGTCCGCAGCGGGAGAAGGGTGCTATAAAAATCGTCCCGCCCCTCCCGATGAGGGTCTCCATCCTGAGAGGAGAGAAGCCATGAGAACGGGGATTGAAGTAGTGCAGATAGATACGGATGTTTTAATCATCGGCGGGGGACTGGCCGGGTGCATGGCCGCCATTAAAGCCAGCGAGTACGGCGTAAAGGTTACCATTGCGGAGAAAGCCAACACTCTGAGCAGCGGCTGCGCCGGAACCGGCGTCGACCACGCCTGGGCTTATATACCCCTGATTCACGAGCAGATGGGATGGACTATCGAAGACCTCATCGAAGACCACACCCAGTTGATAGCGCGGGGGTTCATTAATAAAGACCTGCTCCGCCTGGTGGCCCGTGAGAACTACGATAGGATGCTCGACCTGGAGAAGTTCGGCGTAAAGATAAGGTATGAAGACAGCCAGATACCCGGCAAATTCAGAATCGTACACCAGTTCCACACCATGCCGAGCTCGTTTAACTTCGATGGGTACGATTTGAAGATAAAGCTCACCAGGGAGGCGAAGAGAAGGGGCGTCGATATCGTCAATCGGGTCATGATGGTAGCCCTGCTCGTTACCGACGGCCAGGCAGCCGGGGCGCTGGGGGTGGGGACAAATGACGGCAGGCTCTATTCCTTCCAGGCCAAGACATTCGTCATGTCCACGGGCCGGGCCAACCGGCTGACTCCGAGTGTGACCGGCGTCTGGGGCAACCACCGTATCCCCGTCAACGAGACAGGGGATGGACGGGCTATGGCCTTCCGCGCCGGCCTTCCCGTCATTAACATGGAGTTCCTTTCCTCCGGCTACTATTCAATCGGCAATTACGAGCTTAATTTAGGCTCTCCCCGCAACACCGTGCAGCCGGCCGCGGCCGTTACCGACGCTGACGGCGAAACAATCGTGCCGAGAACCCAGTTCTACGACTGGCCGAACCTGGGCAAAGAGAAGGTGGACGCTACGTTGAATCGACAGAAGATGCTGTCGGGAGGGCGGAACGCGCGCCCTTCCTACGCTCAACTGTACCGGCAGGGAGAAGGGCCCTTTTACCTCGACCTCACCGGCGGCACGGAAGAAGAAATTAAATACATAGAGTGGTCTATCCGTAACGAGGGCAAGGGCTCCCTGTTCCTGGACTACCTGAAAAACCAGGAAGGGTTCGACTTTAGAAAAGACAGGCTGGAATGGTTGCCCAACAGCCGTGAGATGGCGGGCACGGCGGCCTCCGGTCTGGTGGTCAATAACGACCTCGAGAGCGAGGTCAGGGGCCTGTTCGGGGCGGGGGATGATGTCGGCGGGGTGCCGTGGGCGGGTGCCCCGGGGGCGTTCACCATGGGCTGGCGGGCCGGGGAGAGAGCCGCCAAGGAGGCCAGGGCGCAGCAAGACTACCTGCCCGTAAATGCAGATTCGGTGGAAAGCCTGAAGGAAAGCTGCTCCGGCATGCTGGCGAGTAAAAACGGCCGGCACTGGCGTGAGGTGGAAATGGCCGTGCAGAATGTCGTGGACTATTATGCCGGCGAGGTTCGGGCGGAAAAGACACTACGGCGCGGGCTGGAACGACTCGACAATATAAAAAAGAACGCATCGTTCAGGGCTGAAAATCCCCACGAGCTGATGCGCTGTCTGGAAGTACAGTCGATAATCGATAATGCCGGGATGGTACTGAATGCCTCGCTGGAAAGACGGGAAAGCCGCCACATGCCCTTCGGGTTCTTACGGGCCGATTTCCCGGAGCAAAACGATAAGGAGTGGCTGGCCTTCCTCGCCCTGAGAAAGAAGGAAGAGAAACTGGAGTTCTCCAGGATTCCCATCAAGCAATAACTAGCCGGGGATAGTCATTCCCTGCATTTTGGCGCGTATACGGGCGGCTCTTCTCGGTGCGGCAATCCAGAAGCTGATTCCCGCCACGGCGAAAGCCGCCATGCTGATGATGAAGGCGGTATTATAACTGCCGGTAACATCGTAAATATAACCGCCCAGCCACGGGCCGATAGCCCCGCCGATGCCGGTCCCCGTGAGCAGGAGGGCCGATATAGCGCCGATATTTTTACCGTGGAAGATATCACCCATGCCCGCGAAGATATTGGGAGAGAATAGTCCTGTCGCGAAACCGGAGCAGGTGGCATAGACGTAAAGCAGCCAGGGCTGGGTTGTATCCCTGACCGATATCAAGGCTACCATCGCGCCAATAGCCAGGACGCTCGCGACTGTGACCGTTTTCTCCCGCCCTATCGAGTCGGATACCGAAGCGGCGATCTGGCCGCCGATAGAGGCTATCCCGAACAGGGCGAAGACGGAGGTGGCCAGCATACTGCTGTACCCGGCGTCCTGGGCGAACTTTATCTGGTGGGCCAGGACCAGGTAGTTGCCCACGCCCCAGTAGCAGAACTGGGACATCACCAGGAGCCATAAATTGTAGGTCCTCAGGGCGGTATGCAGGGTCCAATCGTGAGCCGCGTTGATAAACTCTCCAGCCACTTCGGCAGCCGACGACTCGTCGGCGCGGTAGGCCTTCATCCCCCTGTCCTCCGGTCGATAGTAGAAAAAGAGGAGATAGATTGGTAGAAGGACAGCCAGGATGATTCCCGCCGTAACCAGGAAAGAAGGACGCCACCCCCAGTGGGTTATCACCAGGTCGACGAGCATGCCGTAGGCAAAGCTCAGTCCACCGCCGATTTGTCCCAGACTGATGGCCAGGCCGCGCCGCTTGCCGAACCAGTTCATCAGCGAAGGACTTAATACGGGTGCCCCGCAGAAGGCGGTGCCGATGGGCGCCAGCACACCGAAAAGCAGGTAGAAATGCCACAGTTGACCGGCGAAGTAGCAGGAGGCTGTCGCCAGTGACAGGACCAGTATGCCCAGTATCGCCACGTTTCTCGGCCTCCAGCGGTCGACCAGCATACCGGCCAGGGGAGCGCTTAACCCGTAGACAAGGATATTAAGCGACAGCATTATAGCCGTGCTGCCGCGGTACCAGCCAAAATCGTCCAGAATGGGCGAAAATAAAACCGAAAAGGAGTTCCGGACGCCGTAGACCAGCATCATACTGGCGATAGTAATGCCGACCAGGTACCAGCCGTAAAAAAAGGGGGGTCGCCGAATCATTACCGAACCTCTCTATGATAAAATACCATAACGGCTGGCCAAATACGAACCAGGTATTGACCCGGCAGGAAGCTCATGCTACTATTACATGGTAAAAGTTCTGGAACAAGAGCGGGGTCGTTTACGTTAACTCAAGTTAGAGAAACAGTATAAGGACTTGTTGCACCCCGGCAGGCTTACGGTTGAGGCGAATCCTTAAATCGCCGAAAATAACCTGTCCGTCCCGGTGGGACGGCTTTTACTTGTCTTTTTTCAGCTTAAAATAATTCAGGACTACATTTTCGCCGCGGGTGTGATAAGTCCGCGGTTTTTTGTTTGAGTATTTCATCTTAAGGAGTAAAATAATGAACATAAGTAAAGCAAGAATGAAAGAGCTGCTCAAGGCGGAGCAGTTCACACGGTCGGCAAAATACGACTCGGAATGGGTTTTAAATGGCTGGATGGGCCCCAATGTCCTGTGGCTGACGGAGTGGCTCTGCGAGAAAATGGAGCTTAAGCCCGGCATGCGTGTATTGGATATGGGCTGCGGCAAGGCGCTGAGTTCAATCTTCCTGGCAAAGGAGTTCGGGGTGCAGGTCTGGGCGAATGACCTGTGGATAAGCGCCACCGAAAACTGGCAGCGTATCCGTGAGGCCGGCCTGGAGAATCAGGTTTATCCGATTCATGCCGAGGCACACTCGCTGCCGTACGCCGGTGAGTTCTTCGATGCGATTGTCTGTGTGGACGCTTACCAGTACTTCGGCACCGATGACATCTACCTGAAATACTTCCAGGATTTTGTCCGACCCGGCGGGCAAATCGGGATAGTCGTGCCGGGGCTGGCGCGCGACTTCGACGGCCCGGTGCCGGAGCACCTGACCCGCTCCCGTAAAGACGGCAGCGTGTTCTGGGCGGACGAGTGCTGGTGTTTCCATACCGTCGACTGGTGGCAGCATCTCTGGGCGCGGACAGACCTGGTGGATGTGGAAGCAGCCGATGTGCAACCGGACGGCTGGCGGCTCTGGCTCCAGTACGAGAAAGCCTGCGAAGAGGCCGGGACGCTCATCTTCCCCTCCGAGGCGGAAACGCTGGAAGCCGATGCCGGCGAATACCTCGTCCTGATACGGATGGTGGGAAGAAGAAAGTAACGGAGAGGGGTGACGGCAGGGGTTTTTCTCTCTGCCATGCCGTCACCCGCCCGACATATTTAATAATTTGTTTTTTAACCGTTTTTCTGATAACCTGTTACCAATATTGTTTTTTGAATCCTGATTATGTGGGAAAAGAGTAAATATGCCTTGGCAGCACTGCTGATTATCGTCGTCGCTGCCCCGGTCATATCGGGGTGCGCCGGCAGTGCATCCAGAGGGACGCACGACCCTAAAGTAGACCCGTTTGTTGATGACTGTATCGCCACGGTGCGTCTTGTTATGCCGGAGAAAAACTGGGCGTTTTGCCGGGAACACGCCTTCCAGGAACAATACGTAAGGGCCGATTTCTGGTGGGATGACGAACTGGTTCCGGATGTTGGTTTCAGGCCCAAGGGGAACTCCTCGCTGGGACAGGCGGTTGGCTGGAACAGTCCGCGTATGCCCTTCGCGGTCGATTTCAATATCTTCAATCGGGCGCGTACCTTTCACGGACTGAAAAAGGTCTTTCTCAATAACGGCTGGAGCGACCCTACCCTTATCCGGGAGGTCGTTGCATATAAAATTTTCGCCGAGATGGGTCTCCCCACCCCCCGCGCCTCTCTTGTCGACCTCTGGGTGAATGACGACCACCTGGGCGTATATACCATGGCTGAAATGGTCGACCAGGCTTTCCTCCAGCGTCACTTCGACAATGCCAACGGCAACCTTTACAAGCCGGAACTTTTGTCCGCGCGTTTGGACTGGACGGAAAAAGACGCTTATAAAGATTATAGCTTCCCGGGCATGCCCGAGTTTCACCGGCAGGACCCGGCCCTGTACACCAACATCGGTGGGGCGCCGTTTATCGACCTCCTGCGCGCCCTCGGACAGGAAGAAACGGTCGACCTTTACGAGCCGGTGCCTGAACTCGAGGGCAATATGTTCCGAGGCCTGCCGCCAATGGCCGTGCCGACGACTTACCTGGAAGCCATGATGCTCAAAACCAACGAGAACAACCCGGACTATACCGGCCTTTTCAGATTCCTGGATGTCCTCAATAACGAGCCGGACGAGACATTCCCGCAGGAGATAGAGAAGGTGCTGGATGTCGATACAACCCTCAGATTTATCGCGGTATCAGGTGTAATCCTGCACCTGGATAACTACATCGGCATAGGCCACAACAACTACCTTTACGAGGTCGATGGTAAATTTACGCCCATACCGTGGGATACCAACATGGCCTTCGGAACGTTCAACCTGGGCATCAAGAAGGAGGGCCTCATCAATTTCTATATCGATGAGCCTACCGCCGGCCCGATGAACAGGTTTCCCCTGGTAGACCGGCTGCTATCTCACCAGCCGTACATGGACAGGTATCGCGGCTACGTAGAAGAAATTATCAACGGCCCCTTCTCCCTCGACGTTGTCCTGCCGCGAATAGACCGGTGGGTCGAACTGGTGCGCCCCTATGCTGAGGCCGATACCGAGATGTTCTACTCCTTCGAGGACTGGGAGCGCTGCATTAACGAAGACCTCAGGCCACCCGACCTGTTTGAGGGATGGATGGCCGGCGGGCCTTCGCCGATGTTGCCCTTCTTCCTTCACCGTGTGGAGGTAGCCTGTCTGAAGAAGAACTTCGGCGTGGACAATCTCTTTATGCTGATGATGCGCGACTTCAAGCCGGGCGAGCTCGAACAGGTGGAAGAATGCATGGTGGAGAAAGAAAAGTACGAGTTATTCCTCCAGAATATCTACGGACCCCTGATGGCGCCGCAGCCGCCGCGCCAGCCCGGGTTTGGCCCCAACTCCCTCGGTCTGAGGAGCTTTGTCATCGCGCGGTACGAATCGGTAAGGAAGCAGCTCAGCGGCGAGCAGCGGAGCGGCTTCAATCTCATGGGTAACCGCGGCAGCATGTGGATGGCGGACATGTTTAATTTCGGACGATAGTTAATATCGTATATCGGGAGGTAACTAAAATTAAAGTCACCGGCAAGTCAGCAGACGAAGCGGCAATCGTAGCTACGATACAGAGGTTCGAGCGGAAATTCGCGGTGCTGTCCAGGAACACCGGCTTCGCCCGGACCATGCTCCGGCAGGTATGCCGCCCGGACCGGGAATACCCGCATGACCGGGTAAACAGCCTGTACTTTGATTCTGTGGACCTCGACCAGTACGAGCGGTCGGCGGCGGGTGAGTTCAAGAAGGACAAGGTGCGCATCCGCTGGTACGGAGATAGCGCCGACGGGCGGGGAGAGATACCGGTATACGTGGAACGTAAAATCAGGGAGGGTTATGCCAGCAGCAAGCAGCGTCAGCAGTTCGTGGTTCCCGCGCCGCGCCTCGAGCTGGCGAATTTAAGCAGCGGGATTTTAAGCAAAGCGGAGCTTTTTGACACGCTGGGCGGCTTCGGCTATTTCCCGGAAAAACCGCTGAAGCCGATTATCCTGATATCGTACCAGCGCTACAGGTTTAACGAGATGCAGACCGGTGTCCGTGTCTCCTTCGATTATGACATAAAAGCTTCGGTAGTGGCCTGGGAACTGGGCAAGAGGGATGGGGAAATACGTCTGCAGGGAAGCGTTATCGAGGTTAAGGGGCCCAGGCTGGAACTGCCGGTTACCCTCCGCCGCATGAGGCTGCTGGACACGGATTGGAGTCGTTTTTCCAAGTACGGCTCCTGTCTTAACGCGTATTTTACCGAGCCGGGCAGCCTGGCTCGTTTTTCACCTTCGGGCAGAATGGTCGAGATATAGATGAAAAGGAGGATATAGCATGTTTGACGAACTCTGGCAACTCATTGAGGGGATGCAATCGCCGGTGGGACTCTGGGAAGCTATCATCGCCATCGTATTTTCGCTGGTGGCTTCCATCGTGACATACCTGATGTACCAGCTGTTCTATGGCTCGAGGCACATCGGGGCAGGGGTACACCGGACGTTTATTATCGGCGGACCGGCTATCACGGCGCTCTTCCTGGGTATCCAGGTATCCATACCGCTATCGCTGGGTTTACTGGGGGCTTTATCCTTCGTCCGTTTCCGGACCCCGGTGAAAGACCCGGCGGAAATCGGGTTTCTCCTCTTGCTCATCGCTTCGTCTATCGGCGCCGCCACCGATAACTTCCTGGTAACCGGGATTCTCTTCGGCCTGGTGTTCATTGCCCTGGGTATTCACTGGCTGACCCGCAATAGATTTAACGTGTTCGGGCGGGCCCACCTGATGATTTCCGTAGACCAGTCGTCCTACCCGGACATGGAAGGGAAACTCTCCGCCTTTCTCAAGGAGCGACTCGGCGGCCTGAGGCTGGAGACGATGTCCGTGCTGGAGGAACGCGTCAGTCTGCATTACCAGTACCGGCGCCGCACCGATTATGACTGGGCGACCTTCACCAAAGACCTCAATCAGCTGGCCGGAGCGGCCAAGGTCGATGTATATATCGGGTAGAATCAGGCGGTTTATTTACATCCTGATTTTACGATTAAATAGATAAGGCCGATTTCCAGCAGTATCCGGGCAATCCTGGCGATGAGGCCGGGAGTACTGAGCATTACTTTACTCCGCTCATTCAAGCCCGGGGTTCGCTTTTTCACTTCCTTAAACCGCGTTCTGCTATTTGACAGTGCCAGCCCCGCAGCAATAAGATATTTAAGGTATTTACTTTCATTCAGGAGGAAATAACATGGCGGGAATACTTCAGGGTAAGGCCGCGCTGGTCACCGGTGCCGGGATGGGTCTGGGACGGGCTTCGGCGCTGGCCTTCGCCAGGGAGGGGGCGAAAGTCGTCGTGGCGGATATCGATGTTGAGAACGGTCAGAAGACCGTGGACATGGTTAAAAAGGCCGGCGGCGAGGCTGCCTTCGTCCGGGCCGACGTTTCCAGGGCTAAGGATGTCGAGGCGATGGTCGATAAGGCCGTCGCTACCTACGGTGGACTCGACTGCGCTCATAATAACGTCGGCGTCGAGGAGCTGCCGGAACCCCTTACGGAAGGCACCGAGGCGATGTGGGACCGCATCGTGGCTATCGACCTTAAGGGTATCTGGCTGTGCCTGAAGTACGAGATAAAATACATGGAGAAACACGGCGGCGGGTCTATCGTCAATACGTCGTCGATTGCCGGTCTCATCGGCGCGCCGCTACAGGGCATGTACACCGCCTGTAAATACGGCGTTAACGGTTTGACGAGGTCGGCAGCCGGCGACTACGCCAAGGCGGGTATTCGCGTCAATGCCATCTGCCCCGCCGGGATGGCGGGAACCGGTTTTTATAACCGGATGCTGGCCGTGCAGCCAGGTATGGCGGAAGCGGTCAAAGAGATGGTGCCTCTGGGTAGAGATGGTACGCCGGAGGAGGTTGCCGAGGCGGCGGTCTGGCTGTGTTCGGAAAGGGCTTCCTACATCACCGGTATCATCATGCCCATCGACGGCGGGTTCACCATAACCTAGTCTACGCGGCCGGTTTGCCGCTGGTTGTCAGTAATGTCACCGGCGGTGTTACCGCTGTTTTCTGGTCCTGTTCACCCATTCTCTAGAGGCATGACGAGTTGAAAAGAAAGGAAAACGGGGCGATGGTCGGTATTACGTCGATTGGTGTTTATCTGCCTGTTTACAGGCTTAATCGTGAGGAAATATCCCGGATGTGGGCGGGCAGGAGCATTGGTGGGGCTAAAGCCGTGGCCGGATATGACGAGGATACCGTCACCATGGCGGTGGCGGCTGCACTGGACTGCCTGGGAAGGGGTGGCGGCAAAGCGGACGGGCTATCGCTGGCGACGACCACAGCCCCCTACAAAGAAAAACAATCGGCGGCTATCGTGGCCGCCGCCGCCGACCTTGCCGACGAGTGCCACACCGCCGACTTTACCAACTCTCTCAGGGCGTCGACCATTGCTGTAAAGGCGGCCGTTGACGCGGTGAAAGCCGGCTCGGCGAAGAGTGTCATCGTGACGGCTGCCGACTGCCGTCCGGCGGCGGCCAAGGGCACGCTGGAGCAGACGCTCGGCGACGGCGCGGCTTCGGTCATGATAGGTTCGGAAAAGGTCATCGCGGAGGTCGAAGGCAGCTATTCCGTATTCAACGATTTTACCGACTTCTGGAGAGCGCAGGAAGATACCTATCTGCGGTCGGCCGAGGGAAGATTTATCGACGAAGCGGGCTACCTGCCGACCATGCAGTCGGCCATTTCCGGCCTTTTAAAAAATTACAGGCTGGCCGCGGCGGATTTTTCTAAAATAGTCTATTACGCATCGGATGCCCGCCAGCATGCCGGTCTGGCGCGGCGGATGAAGTTCGATAAAGCGCAGGTGCAGGCCCCCCTTTACAGCGAAATCGGCAATACGGGGACGGCGGCGGCGCTGCTGATGCTGGCGGCGGCCCTGGAAAAAGCCAAGGCGGGAGACCGTATTCTCCTGGCCGGCTACGGGGACGGCTGCGACGCTTTTCTCCTGCGCGTTACCGATGAAATCGAGAAATTTCAGAAGAAGCCGGTGATTTCCGATAAGCTGGCGGGCAGGATAGCCGTCAGCTACGGGGAGTACGCCACCTGGCGTAACCTGGTGGCCGTGGAGGCTTCTACACTGCCGGAACGCCCGCTGCTCTCGCTGCCGGGGCGCTGGCGGGAACGCCGGGCTATTAACGCTCTTTATGGGGCAAAGTGCAATAAGTGCGGGACTCCCCAGATTTCCCAGATAGGGCAGACGCCGCGGGTATGCGTCAACTGCCAGGCAAGAGATAATTTCGAACCCTATAAATTTTCCGATAAGAAGGCGACGCTCTTCAGCTATGCCATCGACCAGCTTATGCCCACCCTTAATCCCCCCGGCGTCAACGGCGTCATTGATTTTGAGGGGGGAGGCAGGCTGATTTGCGAGCTGACCGACTGCAATGTTGATGAGGTGGCTGTCGGCATGAAGCTGGAAATGACCTTCAGAAAGATGTTTTACAGTCGGGGTGTACATAACTATTTCTGGAAGGCAAAGCCGGTGGAATAGCCTTCGGGAGGCTGATATATGGACGGAATTAAAGATAAAGTGGCCATCGTGGGCATGGGCTGCACGAGGTTCGGGGAGCGGTGGGACAAAGGGGTGGAAGACCTCATTGTGGAAGCCGCCTACGAGGCTTTCGAGGATGCGGGCATCGAACCTAAAGACATCCAGGCGGCCTGGATAGGCACGGTATTTTCCGGACTCAGCGCCATCACGCTGTCGCCCTTGCAGCTTCAATATATCCCCATAACCCGGGTGGAGAATATGTGCGCCACCGGCTCCGAGGCCCTGCGGGCGGCGAGTTATGCCGTGGCCGCCGGAGTCTGCGATGTCGCCCTGGCGGTGGGCGTGGAGAAGCTCAAGGATTCCGGCGCGACCGGCGTCAAGGGCCCCAGCATCGTCGGGGATAACCAGGACGGCAGTTCGGGTATCGGCCCGAGTTACAGTGCCCCGGCGTCTTTCGCCTACCTGGCGACTCGCTATTTCCACGACTATAATATCAAGCCCGAAGAAGGTAAAAGGCTGCTGGCGCAGATTACCGTGAAAAATCACCACAACGGCAGCCTCAACCCCAAGGCGCATTTCCAGAACGAGTTGACTATCGAGCAGGTGGTCAACGCCCCGATTATCGCCTGGCCGCTGGGTCTGTTCGACTGCTGCGGCGTCAGCGACGGCGCCTCGGTGGCGGTGGTCACCCGCGCCGACATGGCGAAGAATTTCAGAGACGACCCCATCTATATCAAGTCGATGCAGGTGAACGTCGGCGCGCGGCAGGGCGCCATGTTACAGGACTACGACTTTGTACACATCGAGGAGAATGTCCTCGGCTCGCGCAAGGCTTACGAGGAAGCGGGTATCAAAGACCCGCGAAAAGAGTTAAGCTGCGCCGAGGTGCACGACTGCTTCAGCATCCACGAGATGATTGTCTACGAAGACCTGGGGTTCAGTCCGCGGGGCCGGGCGCGGGAGGATATCGAGGCCGGGATTTTCACTCTTGAAGGTGAATTGCCGGTTAATACCGACGGCGGTTTAAAGTGCTTCGGTCACCCGCTGGGCGCCAGCGGCCTCAGGATGATGTACGAGGTCTACAAGCAGCTCCAGGGCAAGGCCGGCCCGCGGCAGGTGAAAAATCCGCGCCTGGGACTCACCCATAACCTGGGAGGCAACGCCGGGACGGGCATTTGCAGCTGCCTTATCGTCGGCAATGAGAAGTAACGATTATCGTCATTCCCGCGAAAGCGGGAATCCAGTATCCCCACCCTGTCATTCTGAGTGAAGCGAAGGGGCAGCGAAGAATCCAGGGGAGGGGTAGCTGGATTGTCGGGTCGAGCCCGACAATGACAAAAAGGTTAATAATTTACCAACCTCAAAAGGAGGTAATCCTGAGATGAAGATGGCTCTTGAAGGTATAAGAGTGCTGGACGTCAGCGAGGCGGGACTGGCTCCCGTATGCTGCCGCATCCTGGCGGATATGGGCGCCGAGGTTATTAAAGTTGAGAGGACCGGCGCCGGCGACCAGACCCGCGGCATTATCAAAATAAGCGGCAACGTCCCGGTTTACGATATAAACTACGTTTTCGAGTTTTATAACTTCAATAAAAAGGGCATTACCCTGGATTTAAAGCAGAAAGAGGGGCAGGAGATACTCTATAAACTGGTGGAGAAATCCGATGTATTCGTCTGCAATTTCCGGCCGCACGCCCTGAAAAGCCTCGGGCTGGAATACAAGGATATTTCCAAAATCAACCCCCGCATTATTTATACCCACCTCTCCGGCTACGGACTGCACGGCCCGGAGAAAGACGTCGGCGCTTACGACTTCGTCGGGTACTGGGCGCGGAGCGGCGTCATGGCGGCGCTGGGCGAGCCGGGCACGCCGCTGCCCTTTCAGCTGCCGGGCTTCGGCGATAACACCACCGGCATGTACGCGGCCTGCGCTATCATGATGGCACTCTTCCATCGCGAGCGCACCGGCGAAGGCCAGGAGGTCTGCGTCTCGCTCATCGGCGGGGGGATATGGTCGATGGGCATAGTCCTGTCCTCCGTTCTGGCTACCGGTCTGGAGTATCCCCGCGTCTCCCGTACCTGCCAGAGCAACCCTATCTTTAACAGCTACGAGTGCGGCGACGGCAACTGGCTCCAGCTGGCCTGTATCCAGGGAGACCGTTACTGGTCTAACGTTTGTAAAGCGCTCGATATATGCGAACTTGAGCACGACCCGCGATTCGAGACCCATGAATTGCGCATGGAGAACCATGAAGCTTTAATTCCGATTCTGGACGAGGTCTTTAAGTCGAAAAACAGGGACGAGTGGGCGGAGCGACTCGGCCAGTACGAGATTATCTGGACGCTGGTCAAGACGCCCGCGGATGTCGCCGCCGACCCCACCCCCTGGGCGGACGGCTATTTCCGGGAAATCGACCACCCGGCGGGGAAAAAGCTCAAGATTATTATGCCGCCGTGGCAGTTCAGCCAGACCCCGCCGACCATCCGTAACACCGCCCCGGAGTTCGGCCAGCATACCGAGGAGGTGCTCACCGAGACACTGGGCTATAGCTGGGACGATGTGACCGCTTTCAAGGATAAAGGGGTCATCGGCTGAGATTGAAGGAGGCACCGATGAGTGAGCTATTAAAGGGAAGAGTCGCCGTGGTCACGGGTTCCGGTAAGGGCCTGGGGCGCGCCGAGGCTATCGGGTTGGCGGCGCAGGGGGCGGCGGTGGTCGTTAACGACCTCGGTGCGACTATCGATGGCAGCGGCTCTTCGCGGGGCCCCGCCGATGAAGTCGTTATTGAGATAGAGAAGGCCGGCGGTAAAGCGGTTGCCAGCTACGCCAGCGTGGCCACGGTTGACGGGGCGGAGAGCATTATTAAAACGGCCGTGGACAGCTTCGGGCGTATCGACGTGCTGGTCAATAACGCCGGTTTCACCATCGACCGTATGATATACAACGTTGCCGATGAGGAATGGGACGCGGTGATAAAGACCAACCTCTACGGCACCTTCTACTGCGCCCGTGCCGCCTGCCGGGTGATGAGGAAACAGGGCTACGGCAGGATTGTCAACACGTCTTCTCACTCCGGGCTGGGGAATATGGGGCAGGCGAGCTACTCCTCCGCCAAGGAGGGCATCGTCGGTCTGACGCGCACGGTGGCTTACGATATGGGCCGTTACGGCGTGACCTGCAACGCCATCAGGCCGGTGGCCGGGACGAGGGGCATTAAAGAGATGGTCGAGAAGAAGGGACTCAAGGAAGCCTGGGCGAAAATCTGGGGAGATGATGCCGCCGAAAATAAGATTAAGCAAATGCTCGAGGTAAATCTCCCCGAGGATGTCGCCAACCTGGTGGTCTACCTCGCCAGCGAGAAGGCGGATAACGTCAACGGGTGCATTTTCGAGGTCTGGCACGGGCACATCGGCATTTACACCGCCCCGCCGCCAGTGGAGCAGGTACTGGCAAAGGACGGTCGCTGGACTCCCGAAGAGCTGGTTAAGGCCATGCCGCAGACGCTTACCAGGGATAAAGTCCGCGAGTTGCCGCCCTTTTTCCCGTTTTAAAAGTAAATCGAGGAGGATTTAAATGCTAAGGAAAATCGACCATATTGGCATCGTCGTTAAGGACGCCGATGAAGCCCTGAAGGTCTATTCCGAGATGTTCGGCTTCGAGGTCGTGGAGGAAATGGGGGGGCCGGGTGGTGAGTTTAAGGCCGTCCTGGTAAAGACCGGCGATATCACGCTGGAGTTTCTCCAGCCGATGACCGGCGAAGGCAGCTTCGCGAGATTCCTGAATGAACGGGGCGGCGGACTGCACCACGTGTCATTCGCCACCAACAATATCCAGCAGGAACTAAAGAAGCTGAAAGCGCAGGGCAGGAAGCTCATCAACGAAGAGCCGATGGCTCTCCCCAACGGCGATAGGGTAGCGTTTGTTCATCCCGGCGCCGCGGAAAACGTGCTCATAGAGCTGGTGCAGAAGGCGCGGCCTTACCCGGAAATGCCGAGCATGAAGATAATCTGAGCCGGAAGGATTAGCAGACAGGCATCGTCAGGCTTTCAGGTAACCAGCAGTGGTATCAGTTTTCTGACGCTGTCCAGTTCTTCCAGGTTTTGCAGCACCTGGAGCAGTTCCGTGGACTTAGGCTTCGATATTTTGCCGGAAAACTCGATGTTAGTCCAGAATTTGGCCAATATCTCTTCTTCAGACATCGGGTTACTCTGCGGGTCGCCCTTGACCGCGTCGCAGGACTCGGTGAATTCCCGCCCGTCATTAAGGGTTACGGTCACTCTGGCTTTTTCAAACTTGACATAGGGACTGGCCGTGAGCTTTATCTTCTTGATAAAATCGGCTATCAGCGGATTACGTATTGCCTTATCGGTAAAATGCTCCGGCTTCACGCTACCGAAAAGAAACGCCGTCGCCACCGCGTACTGATAGCTGAAAGTAGCGTTGCCGTGTGGAAAAGGCCCGATTTTAAACGGTTCGCCGCATTTATGGTCGATGCCGCCCTGAGCCAGGTCGAGATTGACCGACTTGATATCGGCAGATTTAACACCGTGTTTCTTTATTATCTCCAGCACGCAGTCAATGGCGGCGTGGGTTATACGGCAGCAGGGATAGGGCTTGATGGTGCCGTCGGCGTAGTAGACTTCCCCCAGGTCGCGGCTCAGGTATTCCGGCTTCTGACATCCTTCGGTGAACATCTTATAATAGCCGAACTTGCTGAACAGCGCGTCCTCCGGGCCTGTCCAGTCGGCTTTAGCCAGCTGCGCGGAGAAAACGCCCGCCCGTGCCGAAAGCCCCTGCGGCAGTTTGAAGGCAGTGGTGCCATCCCAGATTATCTGGAAGGTGCTGCCGATTTGATTGAGAACGATGCCGAAGGCGTTTCTCATCTGGAGCTTGTCTAGTCCCAGCAGGCGCCCGGCGATAGCCGTAGCCCCGAAAGCATTTACCGTGCCGGTACCGTCCCAGCCCAGCGTAAAGCCGAAACCGGAGGCACCCAGCAGGCGAGCAGCTACATCATCCCCGACGAGCAATGCCGCGATCATCTCCCGGCCGCTGGCATTCACGGCCTCGGCTATAGAGATGGCCGTGGGCACCGTGGTGCCGCTGACATGCCCCGGTGTATTAACTCCGTCCACCAGAGGACTCACCGGCTCGAAGTCGAAGGAACGGGACATGACGCTGTTGACCATAGCGGCGTTGGCGGTGGGCACTTTACCGCCGTAAACCAGGATGGTTGCCTCTTCCTTACCCCCCTCGTCCTGCAGGAGTCCGACAAGCTCGGGATTGCCGGTATCCCCGGAGCCGCCTATCAGGCAGCCGACCGTATCTATAATGCGGAGTTTTGTCCTTTCCAGCGTCGCCGGGCTGAAGTTTTCGAAGCGCGTCTCCAGAACGTTCGCCGTCAGTTTTTCTACAGGCGTGCTATTCGTTGTGCTCATAATCTACCTCGCATTCGGGGGTGTGTTACTTGCTTATCATCATACTCGGGAGCCAGAGGCTTAACTGGGGAAAGGCTATGATGAGAACCAGGAAAAATAGCTCGAAAACCAGAAAAGGTGCCACGCCGCGTAGAATAACCCCGGTGGGGATGTCAAAGATTGTCTTCACGGCAAACAGGTCCGTTCCCATCGGAGGTGTGATAAGCCCTATCTGGGTGTTAACGCAGAATATTACTCCGAACCAGATTGGGTCCATCCCCAGGCTGACGATTAGCGGAACGAAAATAGGAACCGTCAATAAAGTGATGGTAATGGGGTCCAGGATAAATCCCAGTATCAGCAATATAAAATTAATAATTACTATTACCATCATGGGAGTCAGGGCCGAGGAACTGACCATATCTGTTAAATGTGTGGCAACATTGGTACTGCCGACCACGTAAGTATAGAAAGAAGCCGCAATAATAATGAATAAGATCAGTCCGTTTACCGTTGCCGCTTCTATTATTGCCGCACGCAAGCCTTTCCAGCGCATGCGAAAAACCAGTACGGCTATCAACAGAACGATAAAACATCCAACCCCGGCGGTCTCGGTGGGAGTGGCTATCCCGAAATAAATAGCACCCAGGATGCTGAACATCACCAGAGCTATCGGCCAGACGCCCTTTAAAGAAGTGATTCGCTCTCTCCAGCGGACGCTGTAAGTTTTGGGGGCCATGCCGGGTCTCAACCAGCAAAACAATATTGTTGGTGCTGCCAGGAAAAAGACTAATATTAGCCCCGGTATTATTCCGGCAATGAAAAGTTTACCCAGGGAAACATTGGTCAGCACTGCATAGATGATAAAGGTGGCGCTGGGCGGAATCAGCGGTCCCAGCACGCCCCCGGCTAATAAAGCGCCCAGGCTGAACCCCCGGTGATAACCCTGCCGCTCGAATTCCGGGACGGCCACTTTACCCACGACAATTATGGTGGCCGCGCTGGTGCCCAGTGTCGCTGCCAGCATGGCCTCTCCTATAATGCCGGCTACAATCAGCCCGCCGCGAACCCGGGAAAGCCAGTTGGCGGCGGCTCTAAAGAGGTCTTTCCCCATTCCCGATTCGGCAATGATGGCCCCCAGCAGAACGAACAGGGGAAGCGGTGTCCACGCCAGATTGAATAAGGTGGTGAAAGGGGTCGAACCTACCATGTGGAGGGCGGGAGTTCCGTAGGTTAAAATCGCCCCGACTGCCGCGCTGAATCCCAGCGAATATACTATCGGCACGCCCAGCATCATTAATACGAACAGGCCGGCAACACATATGATGCTGGTTATTTGTGGGTCCACTGCGATTCGTTCTCCTTTCGGAGAGTTACTCCGGTGTTATCACCGTTTTATCTGGCTGTGTCTCGTTTTTGTTAGCTTTTAACACGTTTATAAACCCGCTTGAGATTTGAGCCAGGAGCACCAGAACAAGCCAGAACATCCCGATTGGTATCAGGAACTTGGTCGGATACAGGGGCTCTTCCCAGACGGATTGGCTGGTTTCGCCGATATTGAATGAGTACAGAGCATTATCCCAGCTTTGCCAGGTAATTATCGATACGTATGTTAAAGCCAGGAGCGGGCCTACGATATCCAGTAAGATAGTCTGTACGTCTTGCGGCAGGAAGTTGGCGATAAAGTCTACCCTGAGGTGCCTTTTATACCTCTGTAGGCCCGATACGGCCAGGACCACGCAGGCGGTTAAAAATATCGTGCTGAGCTCGTATGAATAGGGTTCCGGATTGTTCAGCAGGTAGCGTCTTCCTACTGCGTAGGTACTTAAAAATGCCATCAGCAGGATAAGGACCCCGCTGCTGACCAGCCCCCAGTTGCCTACCCGCTCGATTACCTGGTCTATCGTCAGAAATATCTTCTTCAACAATAGCGGCTTCACCTTACCGGATGATTGATGTTATTCGGTGGTGTAAAAAGGAAACGTCCTTATATTCCAATCCTGATTGGCAGGAATAGTATACAGCATCGAGAGACTTCCCGCCAACCAGGATGGACTATTTATCTGGATAAAACCGGTGGAAATACCTGTTCCCGTTCGGTTTTATTCCTTGTACGGGTATTTGGTATTGGCGTCCTCGGCGATTTTCTTTACTTTCTTAGCGAGGTCTTCGCCCATGTCCTGGAATAGCTTGTCGCAATAGGGTTGTACAATCTTTGCCCAGGCGTCACGTTCGGCTTTGGGCAGGTTGTAAACTTCCAGTCCCATGCTTTCCAGTGTCTTGGTGTTTTCATGAGCTACGCTGATGAAAAACTCATTGGTGCTTGTTTGCGACTCTTTGCCCAGTTTTACTATCAATTTCTTGATATCATTGGGCATTTTATCGTACGCGTCCAGGTTAATGGCTAACATCAGACTGGCCGGAATGAGATAGCCGCGCAGGACGTAATCGGCCACTTCGTTCATCTTGAACATTATCATCATCGAAGATGACTGCATGCTGGCTTCGATGACCTTCTTCTGAAGCCCCTGATACCCATCGGGGAAAGGCATAGGAACGGAGGAACCGCCTAGATACTCGATGAACTGGGCGGATTGCGGCGATACCGATTGGGTCAATAGCCCTTTCCAGTCGGCGAGCGTTTTTATCGGGTTGACGCTTATTACGTCCAGGGCTATACAGGTGAAGGAGACGATCGGTTTCGAATTGAACTTCTTGGTCATGACTTCGTCATACAAAGGCAGAGTGCCTACCTGCATGGCGGCGTCAGCCTCGACGTTGTTGGCCAGGAAGGGGACTTCGGCAGCGGCGAAAACCGGGTCGAGACTGGCAAAAACACCGGTTGGAAAGCCGACCATCTCGACAGCACCCGTTCTCACGGCGTCCATGCTATCAGCGATTTTAACCAGCGACTCGCCGGTGTGAAGCTCGATGACGTATTTGCCTGTAGCCTGGTCGTTAAATTTAGCGATGAATTCCTCTATATTGTTGGTCACCGGGTCGCCCGGAGGCCAGGGTACTGCCATCCTTAAAACAACAGTCTCCTCAGGTTCACTAGAGCAGGATACAATCGTGCCCATTGACATTAAGATAATAGCAGTTGCGATTAATATTAATAATAATCTTTTCATTATTTGATGTGCTCCTCATTGACTGAATTTTTAAATAGTCCCTCTTTAGTTCTTATCCGGTCATAGGCAACTACCTCCTGTGTTATCAGTATACTCGTTTACAATTAAAGCAATCCAGATAATGGCGCTGACACCATTGCCGGGACGGAGAAGAGTGTTATCGGCGCGAGGAACGGATTGAACCGCGGATGGTTTCAGGACTGCTTCCATAACAGTCTTTCGTATTCGTAATACGATTATTGATGAATACTCTTAAATTATAGCACCGGATATCTACTTGTCAAACGTATTTAAGGACAATATTTTACCGGCAGAGCGTTATTATTATAGACGTTATTTCCCGATGACCGTCGGACTCTTGCCGGGAGTGGCGAACTGTTTCACAGCGGCCTCGTTTAGTTCTACTCCTAGGCCGGGTCCGTCGGGCGGGTAGAGATAACCACCCTCGTATCTGAGAACCTTTTTCGCCAGGTCGTTCTTTAACGGGGTGCTGACTGTATCGGGTATATTATAAAGGTTCAGCGGGCCGATAGCCTCCTGTTCAATCTTGCCCATCCATTCGGTAGCAGCCAGGAAATGCGCATTAGCTGCCGCTCCGAGTCCGGAATCAATCATGCAGCCGCACATCACCATCAGGCCGGCTGCCTGGGCGATTGACACGAACTTCTGTGATTTCAATATACCCCCTGCCTTCGGCACCTTAAGGAAAAAGCCGTCCACGGCATCCCGCTGTAAGAGTTTTAACAGGTCGTTAAGCTCGGCGGCCGATTCGTCGGCAAATATAGGCACGTCCACCTTACGGCGCAGGCGCGCCAGTCCATCTATATCCCACCTTGGCACGGGTTGCTCGGAGAGGAATAGATTGTACTTAACTGCCTCCTTCAGGAACTGAAGCGCCTGGAGGTAGTTCCAGCCGCCATTCGTATCGGTCATTATCTTAACATCTTTGCCGACGGCGTCTCTTAAAGCGCCGACCATATCCAGGTCCTCTTCGATGGATTTAGCGCCAACTTTCAGCTTCAGGGCTTTAAAGCCGTTTTTTACCAGCATCTTCCCTTCCGCCCCCACCTCTGCGGCGGTGCCTGAGGACATCACGAACGCCAGCCGTAGCTTTTCGTTGGAAAGGCCGCCCAGCAGCTGGTACACGGGCACTCCGAGCGCCTTGCCCTTGATATCATGAAGCGCATAGTCAATGACCGCCTTCGACTGGTTATTTAACTTGGCGGCTTTATCCATCCCCGTCACGATTTTCTCGATGTTGAAGGGGTCCTCGCCGAGGAGTACCTGCGGCCCGTAGACTTTATTGATGTTGTGCATTATAGAGTCCTGGCTTTCACCCATATACCAGGGAGAAGTATCCCCGGTTTCACATATGCCGGTAATCCCCTCATCGGTGTGTATCTTAACGACGACGGCATCGGCGCAATCGGCGACGCCGCCTCCCATTTTCATCGGCTTGGCGAAGCGCATTGATACGGGAATGCATTCTATCTTGGTTATTTTCATAAGATATCCTCCGGGCGAGTACTTAAATTAAAGTCGCGAATGTTTCCAGATGATGCTATATCTATTTAACACTTTACGCTGTGGTAAGTCAAACGGTTGTGACTAAAGTCGTAGCGGCATATTTATCCGATTGTGTAATATAATGTTATAGGAAGCAAAGCGGCCGACTGCTTTAGGAGGTATCGGATATGGAAGCCAAGTGCCCCGGACAGGATATCAGGAACCTGCGGGCGGCCATGTATAAATGCCCGAACTGCGGTAACGAAGTCGAGATGTTCTCCGATGAACTCAGGATTAAGTGTGAGAAATGCGGTAAGTACGTTTACAAAGAGCAGACTCCCTCCTGCATCGAGTGGTGTCCCTCGGCGAAGCAGTGCCTCGGGGAGGAGCGGTGGAAAGCTCTTACGGGCGGCAGCTAACCGGAGGCCAGTTTCTCGCCAATTACGCGGGCGTCGGCGAGGGCGGTGGGGTGCTCTTTAATCTCGCCCCTCTTGTCGACGCCTCTTATCAACAGCTCTTCCGAGTACTCGGCGTTAATCGCCTGGAAGAAGTATTTAATCGTCAGTTTCGGCCCGTCGAAGAGTTTCACTCCTTTTGTCGCTCCCACACTGATGAATGCCCCCTTTTTCACAGGGATATTTAGATTCTTTAGTACGTATTTCCTTGCCCAGAGCGCCTGGCAGCGACTTATCAACAGCATGAGCTGGGCACTGACGGTATAGAAAAATATTGGGGAGGCTACAATAACTGCGTCAGCGTCCAGTATCCTGGGATAGAGGCTATCCATGTCGTCCCTGATGACGCAGTTGCCGTCCTTGAGGCAACCGTAATACTCTTTGCAGGGCGCTATCTTGAGCTTGTCCACGATAATTTTTTCTACTTCCGCCCCCCGGCTCCGCGCCCCCTTGAGGGCTTCATTGAGGAGAAGGTCGGTATTGCCCTTGATGCGGGGGCTGCCCATGATACCCAGAACTTTCAAATTACCTCCCGGTTACCGTCCGTCGCTGAACAGCTTGCCGCCCTGGGCTACATTCTCCGGCTTGAGGTCCACGATGTCGATTTGTACCGCCGCAGGTGGGCACACGATATTCTTGACAATCGCCTCGGTGACATCTTTAGCCATGCCCCGCTTCTGCTCGACGGTTCTACCTTCTAATATTTTTATGGTCACGAGTGGCATATAACTTACTCCTTTCCTGAAAAAAGTTTAAAGCTTTGTAAACGGTGAGTCAAATAGGGGGGTGGGAGTTTAGTTATCTTTTCCCACCCTAGCCGCCCAGTATCATCCTTTGTTTGTCCCGTGAAATAGCCACCCCTGAAAGTGGGGCGTCTAAGTGAGGTGCAAAGCACGGAAGAACCCAGGGAAGGTTATTCCCCAGATGCTGGCTTTACGATAATCGTTGCCGGTAAAAAAGTGTCGGCCGTTTAGAGTATGACCAAGGATAAATGCCAGGATGATAAACATGACTGTAACAACAAGGGAAACAGAACAACAAGTACTTGATGTTGCCAGTTACCCTGCTTACAGCAATCCGAATATTTGCCTGCAAAATCGCATACCGTCAGTTTTTTGTATCTGTTGGATAACAACTCTTTGATTCATTAAGTATATTAGCAGTCAACATTACGATAGAGACGAAGAAATCCCCAAGAATATTAAGGCGGGTCGTTTAATTCAGCTAATCAAGGCCGCTCTTCCACAGTATTTTAATAAAAACTGTGCTTGAAAAGGGTTCCTTAGTAAGATGTGCCCAATGAGTCCCTTTTCAGACTTAAAGTCGGCGTTTGTGATTTCTTGCGTATTCCGATAAAAACCTCAGCGAGTTCCGGATCAAATTGTGTGCCGGCACATCGTTCCAATTCATGAATGGCTTCTTCCTCAGTCAGCTTCCTTTTCTTGTAGCAGCGCTCCGATATCATAGCATCATAGGCATCAGCAATCGCCATAATGCGCGCATCGAGGGGTATGTCCTTCCCCTTTAGTCTCTTGGGATAGCCTTGACCATCGTAACGTTCATGATGAAATAGCACTGCGTCTATACAACCTCGCAGACCGACGATATACTTGAGAATACCAATCCCTAATTCAGGGTGATGTTTTATCATCTCCCATTCGTCATCAGTGAGTGGCTCGCGCTTGGTAAGTATCCTGTCGGGAAGATTGAGTTTTCCGATATCGTGGAGTAATGCCGCTGCCCGAATTCTCTGAATCCCCTCTTTTTTATAGCCGATTGCCTCAGCAATTTCAATGGCATATTTACACACCGCCTTGGAGTGACCATAGGTATAATGGTCCCGCGCATCAACTGTGGCTGCCAGGGCATAGACGATATTTTCAACGGCAATACTGTCGTCCGTTTTAAGGATGGTTTCTGGTCGTACCGGCTCTATAACATCGAGGTTACTTGCCACGCATACCCGGTTACGCCCGTTATTCTTTGCCTGATATAGGGCCTTGTCTGCCGCCTGAATAATCTTGCCCCGCATGACACCGTCAATTCTCCAGCAGGCGATACCGATGCTACAGGTTAACGTGATACCCTTTTTCTCCATAATCATTTCCAATCTATAGCGAATCCTTTCTGCTACAGTTTGGGCACCTTCAAGAGAAGAATTTGGCAGGATAACGGCAAACTCATCGCCACCATATCTCGCGCCGATATCAGTCTCTCTGATCGTACTCTTGATAAGCCTGCCGACATCCTGTAAAATTTCATCACCCAGGACATGTCCGTAGATATCGTTGTATGTCTTGAAGTAGTCCAGGTCGATGAACAGCAAAGCTAAATCATCACCAGAAATAGAACATTTCTCAACTTCCTGGTTAAGGCGTTCCTGGAAGTGGCGATGATTACGCAAACCGGTTAGCTCATCGGTGTCCGCCTTTTCTCTGGCGCTGGCGTAAATTTGTGCATTTTCTATGGCTACCGCGGATTCTTTAGCTAGCATAGTAACCAGATCAATATCGTCACGGGTGTAATGACCATCAGTTTGTTTTTGACTCAATGCCAGAATACCCACGAGCCTGTGCTTGCTTATTATCGGGCACAGTATTTCGATCTGAGACTCATTGATCGCCTTTCTATCTTCCTGTGACAGTTGGTTAAAGATTGGATTATTTTCTAGATTCTCCCGCAAGAGAGGCTTACTTTCTTTTTCCAGCCAATTAATGAGCAGGCTCTTCCGTTGTAGCATCACAGGAGCGATTTCCTCTTCCTCATTCAGTATGGCGACAAACGTAGTAGAATAATGGTCGTTAGTGGGTAGGAGTAGGCCCACTTGCTTCGCCCGAACCGCTTTTGCCAGTGGTCCCACCAGCGCATTCGCTATTTCTTTCATATTGATAAAGTTACTCATCTTGCTTGCAAAGTTGAGTAACGTCTGGCGGTGGGCATAACGACCGCCGTAAAAGAGCCTGTCCGCACCTTTGTCCATGGCTTTCTTTACCCAGTTGAAGAGATAGGCAAAGAGAACGACCATGACGATAGTTGCCGGAATACCCAGATGTGGCGGTAAAAGGCGCAGTAAATTACTTAGACCGAGTAATAAGGCAAGGTAAGCGAGTGTCACACAGACGGTAACGCCGGTATATACCATCCATTTCTTCACTAATAATTGAATATCAAGCAACCGATATCTCAGGAGGGTATAGGTGATGAGGAGCCCATTTACTGCAAGACCAATGTGAGACAAGGAGTAATTTACGCCCTGAGAAGTGTGGCTAAAGACATTGGCGACAATCATAAAGACAAGACCGGCTAATAAATAAGCAGTTCTATTTCGTTCTTCAGGGTCAGCGGCATTCTTCAGGCTTCTGATGAGGAAGAAGACCATTATCACTGGAATTACCTCATTGATGAGGGCGAGGGCATTGATTGCCTGTCCGTAGTAAGTGTTAATAATTTCATTGTCCAGAAGGGCTAATCCCTGTGTGAAATAACCGAAGACCGCCAGGGCGAAAATTACGGCTAACCAGCTGTAACCCAGGGTCACTGTTTTTTTTGTTTCTTGATGAGTAAAGGAAGTGATGAAGTGAGCGTAGGCGACAATCGACCACGTGGTAAACGGAAGCACTAACAACTTCCAGAAAATTAACTGCTCATACGGCAGACGTAAATTGGTGAGCATACTGACTAAACCCGCACCGGCTGCAGCGATGAGGAAAATTAAGAACTGTTTCTTTAGCCTGACCTGCCTGGAATACAGTGTAAGCGAGATGAGAATTATATAAATAATAAGGCTAGCGAATTGAACGATGCTACTACTGGTTAACTGAAACATATGACTCCTTTAAAAAAGCTTGCCTTATTTTCTAATGCTTCCACACCACGAAGATGAATACTACTACTGCAAAAACGGCGATGGATATAATTACCCAGATATTATATTCAAAGTCGTTCTCCAGGAGAGACCAGGCTGGTTTCTCCCCCGTTGTCTCTCCCTCTTTTGATGTAGTTGGTATCTCTATATCGCTACCCGCAGGTGTCGATGGTGACGTCTGGGATTTTGTCTCCTTCGAGGCTGTTTTTAGGGCTGGTGTCGCCGCAGGCTGCTCCTGTGACGATTCAAGGTTGAGTGCAGGAACCGCCTGCAGTAAGCCGTTAAGGACATCAAGATGGAGTTTTAATATCGTTTCATTAGCTGTCGTGATGTTACATGATTCAGCCTGTATAAAAGCCCTTTTACCCTCGGTAAATCCTTCAACGGTGTAAGAGTGCTCGCCATCAGAGATACCATGCATGACGATAGTGTATTCTCCCATATTCGGTTCGCGGATTCGGATAACTTGACCTGGCTCCTCGGGCGGAGATAAATGAGAACCTGAGATCTGATTTAGTGGTGAGCCGTCGGGGAGATAACCGGTCTTAGACCGGCACGGGTCTATTACCAGACCGGCTGCCGATTTATCAATAGTAAAAACCAGTTCATTCCTGGCTGGCGGCATTGGTGCCGGAACTGACGGAGCCGCCCCGGGTTCGACTTCAGTCTGCTGTCCGGAATAGACTTCTACTTCCCGGCCCTGGGCGCTCACATTGACACAGCCATCGGTCGTTTGAACGAGAGTTTTCCCCGATTCATCAACCTCGGTTGAAAATAAGGTGCCACGTACATTAACATCCGCCGATGACGTTTTTATTTGAAAGTGATAGCTTTCGTCCGGCAGTTTTGTTACCTGATTCCATGTTTTACCCGATAACTGTTTCATTACAACATTATCGGGTTGGGTATCCTGGTTGCCTTCCAGTTTCGATATGATCAGGTCAGTATCAGGTTCAATCTTTGTCATCGTACCTTGCGAAAAGGCAAGAGAAGCATGTGAATCGGCAGCAGTCCTTATCCGGCTACCCGGTTCCAGTATCATGCCATCCTCAGCTTTGTCCCAGGTTATGGTGTCCTTTGTTTGCGCTTCAACATTACCACTGATGATATTTAGCGTACAGATAGGCGGCGTGGATGTAAATCGATTCGGATTATAAAGAGAAAAGCCAACATCCGAGGCTAGAAATATCACGATGATAATGAGAATAACGCTTGCACAAATACTGCCTGTTCGTTTCTTCAATTTGCTCCCGCCATGTAATCTATTCAGCAAATATATAACAAACGTAATAAACAAAGCATAAATGTAACTTCATAGGAAATAAATATGCCATGAATCATTAGCGGGGAAATATTAAGGACGATAACGAAATACGAGAATGGCTTTATATGATTTATTCTTAATAAATCCGGTCAGTAAAATGCACCCGGATATATTAGCAAAGTAAGTTACAACAACAAATAGTCGAGGCTGTAACCGGTCTAAATTGTAGACTAAATTACCTTATATCCAGAGGTGAGTATATAGACCTAGATATGAAACAGCGTCAACTGGCTCTCCGAACGCCACCAGCCGTGATTAGCTGGCACGTTCATCATCGCTTCATCAGAGTGGAATAAGCGTCATACGTCGATTCCAGGTCCAGTTCCTCCATCAAGTGTACTAAAGGCGTCTTCGCTCCCACGGCCTCGGCCATCTCCAGCGCCAGTCTTTTATCCTTGGTTCCCAGGTCTTCGGTGGGTTCTCTGGTGCCGGGAGGTCTGGCTGGAAAGGGCATCGGCCGGCCAACGCCCATAAGGGCCCGGCTATTGCCGGTGCTGACGCTCATTGCTTCAACCATCTTCTTTAAATCGAGCCCGGCCTTAAGCCCCAGGTTCACACACTCACGAGCGACAATGCCGTTGGCATACATCGCCAGATTATTTACCAGCTTGCACACCTGTCCCATACCGATATCGCCGAGATGGACGATATTCTTTGCCATGGCTTCGAAAACAGGCCAGCACTGCTTAACGGCATCGTCGTCACCACCGACCATGAGAGTCAGCAACGCCCGCTCCTTTGCCCTGGCATATATCTCCCGGCAGTAAGACGGGCTGATACTGCTGGCAAGGATGATAATAGCCCCTTCTTTGATACCTTCCCACACCCCATCTTTACTAAAGAGTACCTCATCCGTCTGGGGTACATCACGAACCACGCTGATGACGATATCACTGACCTCCGCCACCTCCCGGCATGAGCTTGCTCCTTTTGCTCCCAGTGCCACCATTTCCGCAACTGCCTCTTTCCTGAGGTCATATACGGTAAGCGGCACGCCATTTTCCATAAACTTCCTGACCATGAGCGTCCCCAGGTTTCCCACACCGATAAAACCTACGTTAATATAACTCACTTTTAAAGCCCCCCCGTATTGGCTGGCGGTCTCCTGGCCTTTGTACCACCAGTAATGAAAATAATAATCCACATTTTATCTATACACGCCGTATTCCTCGACTGCTTCTACTATGGCGCGCAGGTTGTCCGGATTCCCCCTGTCGATACTGGCTCCTCCGGTTAGTATGTAGCCGCCGCCTTTACCACAGACCTCGATGAGTTTGCGGCAATATTCCTTGACCGCCCGGGGTGTGCCTGTGCGGAGCAGCGAAGTGGGCACATTACCGGCAAGACAGGCGACATCCCCCAGCACCTCCTTCGCCCTGAACATATCCGTCTGGTCGAAGTACCATGCAACTTTACCTTTCGGCAGGTCACTCACGATTTCAAGTCGGTTATTGTATTTCCCCTCGGCGAACAGGCACGGTACGATTCCTTCCTCAATCAGTCCCATAATAACCTTCCTGAACGTAGGCCAGTAGAATTTCTCATACTGCTTATCGGACATGAAGGTATCGTCGCCCTTATGGAGCGCAAAGAATACAATTGGTATTCCGGAGGCATTGGCCATCTGCAATCCGCAGTCGATATTTATCGGCGTCAGCATTTCCATGGCTTCTAGGAGTTTATCCGGCTGCCGGTATATATCCATAAAAATTCCCTTCGTACCCCGCAGGGTATCGCCCAGAATGTCAAACGGGGCATGGGACTGGCCGCCGAAAAACGAAGGGTATCCGGCCGCCAGAGCTTCACGGTTGAAGTCCGCTATTGGTTCATACCACCTGGCTGTCTCTTTACCATATTCTATAATGGCCTGATACATTGCCTGGACTTCCGGCATGACGGCCGGCCCGAGAAACCTGTTGGGCATGCCCAGTATATGGGGAAGAGGCGAGAAACTCGCGAGAGGCGCCAGCGCCCCAATTGTACGCGGCAGGTAATAGCGAAGACAGAAATCGGAGGGGTCGTTAAGTAAAACATCATATTCATCCGCCTTCATATACTCACCCTCGACGAACTGCTGCATCCTGGCATCATCGGGCAGGCCGTGTCCCGGCCACTTTGAAATAAGACTGTTGATAATTTCGGATGCCCTTCCCGAGAATACCATGGCGGGGCTGCTAAAAGTGTCCGCTTCAAACTCGTTAAAAAATTTACGGTATGCCTGGCAGAGCTTTTTATTATCATACATTACTTCTTTCAGCGTCATGCCGGCATGGTAAATGGGGAAGTCGCCCGCCGGCAGAATCACCGGTACCTGGTCCGGTTCTTCAAGCTTGAAGGCTTTGATAAACCTGGTTACTCTTTTCTTATACGCTGCTTCAACTTCCGGACTGGAAAATTTAACGCCAGGCGGTGAAAGCCAGCGCTTGAACCTTTCCTCCCGTTTCTCCTCAGGGGTTAGTTCCGTCCGTTTACTCTCCATTTCAATCGACTCCAATATATATATTTTCGGTATGTGCGATATTGCACAATTACAAGGTGGTTCGCCGCTACTTTTTAGCCTGAAAACGTTGCGCCTTCAGGTAAAGAGCAACTAGATAGTAATTAATATATACGTTATGGTTATTTGTTTACTATATCTTTTACACTCACGTGTTAATCTCGGGAACGTTCAGTGGGACCTATGCCTTCAATATATCCTTATGCCTCAGGGCGCGCTCCAGTGAGGGCTGCATCTTCATCTCGCGGAACTCGCTGATGGCGAAGTCCAGGTGCTCAAGGGCTTCGGACTTTTCATCCGGGTAGTGCTCCAGCAGTAACTCAGCAAGCTGTAGTCGGGTAAGGGCTAATTCCGGGCGGAACGGCATCTCCGTGCAGACCTTGATGGCTTCCTGGTAATATTTGCGTGCCTCGTCATATCTGCCCAGGAGGGATGCTGCACCACCCAAGTGGCGGGGGATACAAGTAGTATAAAAATTACCTGGCAAGTAAAGGCCCGCGTCACTGAAGCGGTTCAGCAACAGTTCGGCGGCCTGCCGGTGACCTGCCAGCACCGCTGCCTCTAGGAATATAGTATCTATCCAGTCAAAAGTCTCGTCTGTATTAGTGCCAATCCCGGGACGTTTTACGACATTTTTATCCAGGATTTCTGCGACTTCTTCCTTCCGTCCCATGTGTGCTAATACTAGGCTGAGGAAAATGTCTCCCATTATTCTACCACGAAGCTCCTGTTCAAGGTCTTCAAGAGAAACGCCTAGATAAAGCTGGGGCCGAAAATTGGCGTTGCTTGCGTACAAATTACCAACTTCGTCAATACCAACCTCTTTACAACGAGTCACTATACTTTCTGCCGTGTCCATAGCATCTTTAAAGCGACCATCCATGAACGCAAAAATCGCTTTTCCAGTCACTGAAGCACACCATATTATTATACTTGCCGTGCGTTCGGCGATGATACCTAACTCACTAATTACTTCCTCGGCGCGCTGTCTTTGTCCCACAGCAAGGAAAGTATCAGCTGAATTTTGAATGCATATCACCGTCGTAACTCTTAGTCCATCTCGTGGAATTGCCCACAGTTCTTCAGCGAGTCGCATTCTCAATTTGATATGCTGTGGCGCTTTATGAACTCCTAAATAATCAGCTGCTACCAAGCATAGAATTTCACGGTCTCCCAAGCGACGAGCCAGGTCAAGGGATTTATCAAGTAACTCATCTCCCGCTATCCTATCACCTTTGCTTATTTTCTCAAGTCCGAGATATAAATCAGCATATGCCCGCTCGGCAGTACCGGGCATGGCGTATCGGTCGGCGCGCTCTGCCCATTGGCTCGATTCCTGAGCACCAAGTATAGCCGATGCCAGAATAATAGCGTATAATGCCACCATACAAGCCCGAACAGCTCTAGTGCCATCACCAATGCCCTCGGCAAGTGCAAACGCCGTCGGAGCTTCAACATCAAGAATACGTCTGTGGTCTGCAGCATTGAGCAAGGCATCACATATCTCCAGCAGCAGGTCGCACCGTTTCTCTTTATCATCAGGGTCGAGGATTTCCTGAACTTTGAGTGCCTGTTCCAGCAACCTGACCGCTTCGCCGTAGGCGTAGACATCCATGGCGCGCTTGGCCGCCATCTCCC
>Ga0315543_1000881_pt1 | contig 34447 bp, 55 predicted proteins | sample SalMarSW160210MG_2_FD_203098 | JGI IMG/M metagenome (GOLD analysis project Ga0315543, IMG submission 203098) | Salt marsh sediment microbial communities from the Plum Island Ecosystem LTER, Massachusetts, United States - Salt Marsh Sediment SW1601-210 ...
GTCCGGCTTTTAAGGAGATTCTGGGTTATAATCCGGCTGAGTGCGTAGGTGTAAACATCCAAGACCTTTGCGATTCGTTGGGGTTGAATGCTGAGGCAAAGGAAAAGTCGTGGGGGTTATTCCAGCAACCCAGGGAAAATGCTTGCATTCCTCTTCTCGAGGTCAAGGTAAGAGATATACTGCGACCCTCTAGAGCTGGACACGGTGGTTGTGTACCCTATGAAAGCAAAGCTTTCAAGGGGCACGCTGTAGAGGTAGAATCAAGAATCTAGCCAGGAGGCTTTGTATGATAAAACTTGCGTTATCCATTCTACCCGTGGTTGGTATTGCTTTAGCTGGTAAAGATACCATCAGGGTAGCTACCTATAATCTCCTCAATTTCTCCGGAGATGAAGGCCGGAACGGTTACTTTGAAACGGTTATAGAAGCTATTAATCCTGACATCATTCTGGTGCAGGAGATGGTTAGTGAGCTGGGGGTTATACTGCGACCCTGTTGTCAAGACACTTTTAGGGTCAAAGAAGTGTAGAGTTTTCATACCGCTTCCTTTAATTCTTCCTGGTAGTAAAGGGTCTGGAACTCTTCCGGGCTCCTGTACCCTAACGCGCTGTGCACGTATAGCTTGTTGTAATCTATAGCAAGCCACTTGTCTATCTTCTCCTTCGCCTCCTCAAACGTCTCGAACTCGTTGAGCCACAGTACCTCCTCCTTGATGGTTCGCATCATCCGCTCAGTATCGGCGTTCCCTTTCGGATTGTTGTACGAGGTGAATATCTGTTCGATTTCCAGGGTTGACGTGTCTTTCATAAAGCTTATCGAGGTAGGTTGAGAACCGTTGTCGCTTACGAGCTTGAGACCTTTGCCCCGAACCCCATCAGGGAACTCAAGGTTGACCGCCATATCCAGGGCACCTTTCCACTCTTTGCTCCTGTTCCTTAATGAAACCCTCCATCCTGCCACCTTCTTCGTATACCAGTCAAGCACTATCACCAGGTATACCCAGCCCAGAGAATCGATCATGAACTTGGTCGCATCTATGCCCCAGAACTGTTTCGGCTTATCCGCCCTCGGCTTGCTCCTCCCAGAAGTCCTCTTTACTTTATAAATCGTCCGGGGAACCATCAAATCATGCTCCTTCATGAGACGCCTGACCCTCTTTTCATTAACCAAAATCTTCTCCCGGTATAAAAGCCACGCCCGAACTCGCCGGTATCCCCAAAAAGGATGCTGGTCCTTAAGCGCCTTGATCTTCTCAATTAACCCGACATCACGCACAGCCCGGGCAGTCCTGTGAGTCTTGTGGATCTTCTGAGGTCCTCTTGAGGCATAGTAGCCGCTCCGGGAAATACCTAATGCCTGGCACGCGTCTTGCACCGTATAACCTGCTTGATTTAACCTCTCCACCGCAGCTACTTTCCCCCCAGCAGGGTCTCGCTTTTTTTTAGTATTTCTATCTGAATCGTCTGTTTGCCGATGATCCGCTGAAGACGCTCTATCTCCGCCTGATAAACCTTGTCATCTCCAGACCCGTTCAACAATGCCTTCTTGCCGCCCTCAAGGAACTTATCCCGCCAACGGTAATATAACGTTTGTGATATCTGATGCTGGCGGCATATCTCGGCTACTGACCTTGTTCTGCTCAAACCCTCCAGAACTATCGCCTGTTTCTCTTCTATACTCCAGTTCCTGCGTTTCATCTTGCCTCCTGGCTAGATTCTTGATTCTATCTCTACACAACCACCGTGTCCAGCTCTACAGGGTCGCAGTATATAACCTCTCCACAGCAGCTACTTTCCCCCCAGCAGGGTCTCGCTTTTTTTTAGTATCTCTATCTGAATCGTCTGTTTGCCGATGATCCGCTGAAGACGCTCTATCTCCGCCTGATAAACCTTGTCATCTCCAGACCCGTTCAACAATGCCTTCTTGCCGCCCTCAAGGAACTTATCCCGCCAACGGTAATATAACGTTTGGGATATCTGATGCTGGCGGCAGATCTCGGCTACTGACCTTGTTCTGCTCAAACCCTCCAGAACTATCGCCTGTTTCTCTTCTATAACTCCAGTTCCTGCGTTTCATCTTGCCTCCTGGCTAGATTCTTGATTCTATCTCTACACAACCACCGTGTCCAGCTCTACAGGGTCGCAGTGTGCCCGACTCAAAACGACTCTTCCGGATCGTTAAAGTATCCGGATATTGATAAGGACAAGACCGAAGTATTGAGAAAGCAAGTAGAAGATGGGCTTGTGGAGAACGTAAAAGGCTTGACACGCCCCCTCTTTTGTTTACAATAGTAACATAAAGGAGCGTCAGGTTTATATTGACTTCGTCAGGGTTAGGAGTAGCATCAGGAGGATGATAAAGATGAGATTCACTCTTAGCCTGCTGGCGACCGGGCTTATCCTGATAAGCTTGCACGGCTGCAAGAAGGAACCGCACTGGCTGCGGATATATCGTGACGGGGAGTTCGTTGATTCCATAAACGTTACAGACTGGGAGAAAAACGAGGATGTGGTTAGACTGGGCCCCTATTTTTACTACCCCTGGCAGGGAGAGGATTCGATAAGTTACTCGTTCTATCTCCCTTCGTACGATACAACGATTTTTCCACCATATTCGTACCTTGTCGTAAACGGCAGACTTGCCGGTGTAGACCCCCTTGAGGTCCACATAGAAAGCATGCCTTACAAAGGAGCGGTTCTCACACTAAGGAGGTATGATTCTAATTTCAAGCTTCTTCCGAACTTAGTGATGATGTCCGTGATGATTCGCTCCACAGATGATATTAAGGAACTTGACCCCATACCTCGAAACATAAGGCTCGAGGTCGTTATTATCCCCTCGATGAGCTCTTATGTTGACATTATCCCTGAGGTGCTTCCTAATATTGTGAGGTTTCGAAACATAAGGGTTCTGAAGATAACTTTTACAGACAAACATGTCAAGGGCGACTTATCATGGACCCGCTGGTTATGTAGGATGAGGGGGTTGAGGAGGGTCACGATTTGGGTACCAGACGGAACAACTGAATGGGAAAAAGCCAGGATAGAATCCCGTCTTAGATGCTTGCCAAAACTTAGAGCCGTTGAGCTACCGGGATATTTTATTCTAGTAACAGGTTAATTTTTATGGAAGGAAGCAAAGAGTGCTATTTTGGGAGAACTCGCGAGTTGACTTGAAGCTCTAATTTTAAGATGTTGAATGAGACTTAAGGAGTGATAAAAACAGCAAATAAAGGAGGTCGAGGTGTGCCCGACTCAAAGCAAAACTTCCGGATCGTTAAGGTATCCGGATATAGACGAAGATAAAACCGAAATACTGAGGAAGCAAGTTGAGCTGTTAGCCAAGAACGTAAGCAAGGTCTTCAAGTTCTCTTTTAAGTTCAAAAGGCACGGTCCAGAATTCCAGAAGATAGACGAGATCGAGCGAAAAGAAGACAGGCTTGGGAACGTAAGACGGAAAGGCTATCTTGATTTTGAACAGATAGGGTTTTCCGAACCTGCGTTGTACGAGTACAGAGCCACGGTAAAATTATCTATCAAGCAAGCGCTGGAGTTGTTACAAGCCTATGGGGTCAATTTAGAGTACAATGTCCACCGCACTTATAAGGTTAAAGACAAAGAAGGGAGTGAGAAGGTGGTGCCGTTTCCAAGGAAACCTACCAAAGAAGAACCGGGTACTCCCAGGGGAGGCATTTCTACTAGATTGAATACTCCAAAGAGGGAAGAAATATATTCCTATCCGCATATGGGTTCGACTGCACAGGTTTTGGTGTCTCATGAGTTTGATATTGCTGAAGGGTATTTACCGGGGTGGCATGCTAACAGAGAGGATTATCTTGTAATAAGAAAAGGGTTGTGGCACGAGATAATGGAGTCGGCGTTAATCGCAATAGCGGTTGAGGCCCTTTACTGTCCAAAGGATCTTTATTATAATTTATCCGATAATCCGGAGAACAACTTTGCCAATAATGCTGTAATGCGGGTACAGCGGGCGATGGAAGCAATCAGAGAAGACAGGCGGTTGTTTCTTTACTGGGCAGGCGACCCGCCGTTTGATTATTTCGAAGTTTCCGGCTACACCAGGGAAGCAGAAGCCAGGCGGCTGGAGGACGATGCAATCAGGCTTGAGGGGCAGGGCAACTGGGCCGGTGCAAGAGAGAAGTGGATAGAAGCTGAAGACGCATGGGAAAAAGCAATCCGGGCGTGGGAAGCGGTGCCACGGCATCCTGACAGGGAGCAGAGAATCAAGGCCGCCCGCGATAGACTCACCCAGGTCAGGGAAAAGAGACTGATAGCCCAATGGGAAGGCGCGTCATGGGATGTTACGAGCACCTCAAGCGGCGAGATCAACATAAGATACAGCGCCTGGCCTGTCCGCTTTCAGGCCAAGATCGCCGACGTGAAGGGTCACGTCCTTGCCGCTTTCGATAAGCCGAGCGGAACCGGGGTCATCATCTGGGGTAAGGGCGAGAAGGCCGGTCTTTACTTCATCAGGGTTGAGGCAGAACGAATAGAACCAATGGTGCGGAAGATAGTTATATTCTGATGCTACTTCTCCGTAAGCAGCCGGTCAACCAGGTCGTCGGCTGACACCCCCTCGGCCTCGGCGGCGAACGAGGTTACCAACCTGTGTCTCAGCACCGGATGGGCCACCGCCCTTAAATCCTCCTCGCCAGGAGTCAACTCACCCCGTAAGACCGCGCGTGCCTTTGCACCCAGGATAAGATACTGCGAAGCCCGCGGCCCCGCACCCCAACTCACGTACTGGTTGATATAGGTAAGCTTGTTCGTCTTGTTGGGCCTTGTCCTTGCCACAAGCCCCACCGCCTGCTTGATGAGGGCGTCAGACACAGGCACCCTGCGCATCAGCATCTGCAGCTCTAAAATCTCCTTCTTCGAAACAACCTCACCAAGTTCCGGCAGATAAGCCGAGGTGGTCTCCTTTACTATCTCCTCCTCCTCGTCTCCTGATGGGTAATCCACAGGTATTGAGAACATGAACCTGTCGAGCTGCGCCTCGGGCAGGGGATAGGTTCCCTCCTGCTCGATGGGGTTCTGGGTGGCGAGCACACTGAAGGGCAGATCCAGGTCGTAGGTCACGCCGCCCACGGTCACCTGGCGTTCCTGCATTGCCTGAAGCAAAGCGGCCTGGGTCTTGGGCGGGGTCCGGTTGATCTCATCTGCAAGGATTATGTTTGCGAATACAGGACCATGGAGAAATTTCATCGTCCGCTTGCCCGTGCGCTTCGACTCCTCGAGGATCTCGGTTCCGGTAATGTCGGCAGGCATCAGATCAGGCGTGAACTGGATTCGGTTGAACTTAAGGCCAAGAACCTGCGCCAGGGTATTGACCATAAGGGTCTTGGCAAGACCGGGCACACCTATTAAGAGGCTGTGGCCTTCGCAGAGAAGCGAGATCATGATCCGCTCTATGACCCCCCGCTGCCCCACGATGACCTTGCCGATCTCTTTATCCAGCCTTTCCCTTGTATTTCGTAAGCGACGCAACAGCGTGTGGTCTGAGCCTTTAGGTGTGGATAAGATTTCACTCTTTTCTTCTCGGGATTTTCTCAACTTATGCTCCTGCGCGGTTTAAGGTGTTTTCCACCATTTCTGAGAAGTTATTCACATCGGGTGTTGGTAATTGGAGACGTTTTGAGGCCACTTGCGAATCGGTCCTTAACTGATTGATCGGTTTATCCTGACAGCCAGGGTCGAGGTTTGTGTTTTGGAACGTCCGGCATCGTCTCATTGTCCCTGGATATAGATACATCCTAGCCTTCGTTTTTATTTTCAAAAGCGGTGATCTTTTCCACCCGGCGTTCGTGGCGTCCGCCCTCGAACTCATTCTCCATCCATGTAGCAATCATCCTCTGTGCAAGCGCTTCATCAACCCCGGTGTCCGCTCCAAAGCAGAGCACGTTTGCGTTGTTGTGACGGCGGGCTATCTCTGCGTCCTTCTCAGTGCACACGCGCGCCGCACGCACACCCCTCACCTTGTTTGCGGTTATAGACATCCCGATGCCTGTTCCGCAGATGAGTATACCAAGTTCGGCATTACCATTGCTCACCAGCTCAGCTACCCCGAAAGCATAATCCGGATAGTCGGTGCTTGTAGGATCTTCCGTCCCAATGTCAACTACATTGTAGCCTCTGCTCTCCAGCCATTTTGCAAGGGAGTTCTTGAGGGCAAAGCCTCTATGATCTGCACCGATAGCAATATTCATTTAATGCTTCTCCTTAAACAATCCAAGTGGCGGTATTCACCCCAAGCGTCTGCTTCGCATCCGCTTGGGAACCCCGTAAGCGACGGTTCCTTTTGTAATCGCACTTTCCTTAACATCGTATGTATCAAGTGGCGGTGGAGGGATTTTTTGCCCCACGAAGCTACTTCGTATCTTCGCGGGGACCCCGGCGGATTATGATTGACACCCCACGACGCTGCTTCGCATCCGCTTGGGGACCCCGTAAGCGACGGTTCCTTTTGTAATCGCACTTTTCTTAACCTTAAGTATACCAACTGGCGGTGGAGGGATTCGAACCCCCGACACGCGGATTATGATTCCGCTGCTCTAACCAACTGAGCTACACCGCCTTACGTATTTGCGTAACTTGTGGAGATTACCAAGTCTGGGCTTGAGGGGATTGCACCACTTTTGCACCAATTCCGTCTACGGCGGCCCTAAGCTGTTCCTCCGAGATATGCGTATACCGAGCACTCATAGCTATCGTCTTATGGCCCATGAGATGCATAATCGTGTAGGCGTTGTATCCCTTCATACCGAGATAGCTTCCAAAGGTATGGCGCAAATCGTGAAACCGGAAGTTCGCTACGCCTGCTTGTCTGCACGCAGTCTCAAAGGCTCTTCTCCAGTTTCCGTAAGGCTTGCCGTCAGGTTTGCAGAAGACATACTGCGCGTAGGGATAGCGGTTGCGCAGTTCTGCGAGCACTCCGAGCAAGTCTCTGTGAATAGGAATATGCCTCGTTTCGTTGTTCTTTGAACGCCTTACCGTTATGCGGGCCTCTGGGAAGTTGACATCATCCCAAGTAAGCTCCTGCAGTTCGCCTCTCCGCATTCCGGTCAAGAGGGCAGTTAGGACTACCGGATACAGCATATCGCTATCACTGTGCTTGCAGGCGTCAAGCAACCGCTCACGTTCAGCGTCGTTAAGATACCGCGTCCGTCCTGGAGGCTCCTTAAGGAACTTTACCCGCTTGATAGGGTTGGACTTTAGGTATTCCCAGTCAACCGCCTTGTTCAGCATGTGCTTAAGTAGAGCCAAATCACGGTTGACGGTTGCGGGCTTGACCTCTTTTTCACGCTCCTGCATGTAGAGTTCAACCTTGCGCTGTGTTATGTCGGTTAATCGATTAGAATCGAACGCCGCAAAAAGCTTGCCAAGCCTGCGCTTATCCCTTTGGATTGTAGAAATGGCCTTGTTAGCCTCTGCGTAAGCAATATACTCCTCGGCTAACTCTCGGAACGTTGAGACACGCTTGAGGGGTGAGCCAAAGGCGTTAGTGCATTCAGCCGCCTTGACAATCTCTCCAAGTTTTAATAGAGCATGGGTTTTGTCGGTCTCTCCTGTGGAGAGCATTCGTCTTTTCCCGTTTAGCGTGAACCTCACATACCAGCGTCCGTTGGTACGCTGAAAGAGTCTCACGTTACCTGTAAGTTTAATTCCTTTAATTGAGAAGTCAAGGTCAGTAGGTCTTAAGACTATCGTTCTATTCCGGCGTCTGCGCTTAACCCGATCGGCGCAAGGTGCAGTTAAGCTATCAGAAGGTGCTCGCGTGAGAACGTTAACTAAAACCACCTTTAACCCCTGCTAAAGCCAAGCCAGTTAAAAAGAGGGACTTTGTTAGGCCTTGAATTGAGTCTCTCCACCTCTTTCGCAAACACCCTCTTGAGATTACACTCACTCACACGAGGGAACCTTTTATCAGAGAACCGAGGACAGTTAGTGAACACACCCAAAGAATCGAAAGGCATGTTACACCACGTAACTTGTTTCGTGATGTACCACGAATGACAGGCGGAATTGTAGGGCATCACGCCTACAGGTTTCCTTGGCCATTCTCGGCGATGAAGGTCACGAATGTCTATCCCTCTTCCTTCCCAACGTCTTTGTTCCTTCTCCTTTTCCCACAATTGCAGCCATAGCGCTTTGTACATATCGTAGGTAAGGAGAGGATGCTTCTCCTGAATCATATGTACATGCCACAGATCTTTCTTTCTCTCAAGCTCTATCACGAACACGGTCAGCAACCCTTGGTCGTTCTCTCTCCACCTTTTACCGAACACAACGCAGTTGGTCTCATGCCACATCCGCAATGCCTTTGAAAAGATCAAGCACCTGTCAACCCATACTCTAACCGGAGCATCTAAGGTTATGAACTGCGCCTGACAATCAACTATGTCCTTAACCTCTGCGGCAATGATCTCCCTAAACGAATAGAGTCTCATTAAACCCCCTTGGGTTCGCTAGCCTTCTCAACGCCACCAAGTCACATAAAATGCTAGCAGGCCAGGGTAGGGTAGCCATACTCCTACCCGAAGGCTAACAATTACTTCCTCTACCCCGGGAACACCCCAGGCAAGTAGAGTTATGCTTCAGTTGTTTCAGAGGTTAAGTTGCAGTTCCCGGTAACACCTTATCTCTCCTTCACTCACCTCTGAAACATTCTCCCACCACCCTAGAAATACCAGGGGGTGAGTTCTTTGTTATTCCTTCACTAACACGCCAGAGCCATTAAGCTTTTTGGCCCTCTATTAAGTAATGACGGAAAAACTCTCGGTTTCTTACATCCATCGGTGATAATCCTCTAAGGTTTCTCTTAATTCTCTTCTGAGGAATTCTTTGGCTCTATGAAAGTTCGCATATACTGCATTTATATCACAATCCATTTCTTCGGCTGCGTCTTGGCAAGTATAACCTTCCAGGCATATCATTTTAAAGACTTGACGCTGTTTTGATGGCAATAGACCTATCGCTTCTTTAATAGTTGTGCCTAGTTTCTTATTAGCGTAGTAATGGTCCGGGGCAGGAGTAATATTGAGCTTGATCTGCTCGGGGATACTCATAGACTCAATGCTTATGGTTACTTTTGTCATCTTTCGCTCTTTCGATCTTAAATGATCAAAGCATTTGTTCCTTGCAATTCTAACCAGATATTCCGTTGCCGCAGATAAATTTTTAAGTCTGTCTACACTAAGAAAAAAGCTCAAAAAGGTATCATTGACAATTTCTTCCTTATCGTGAGCGTTCTTTATCCGCTTGAGAATTTCGTGACATACTAGGTTTTTATATCTTTTGTAAAATTCACTGTACGCTTCTGGATTACCGGCTTTTATCCTTTTGATAAGCAGATCAGTGTTTGCTTCGTTAGAAGCGAACCTTATCTTTGCCTCTTTGGTCTTAAATTTAGTTTTCACTTTCCTTCTAAGTCAATCCGCTCTTTAAAAATCCTATGCAAACTCAAAGAGCACTCCCTTATCCCTATATCCGTAGGGGCATCCCATCCTTGGGAGGCATACCCCCCAGTATACCCTTTCTGTGCCTAGGTGTGATTTCATTATCATGTCCTATTCAATTATACTCATTTAAGTGGCTATGTCAAGTTTAGAATCAATAATTCATTTGTGACTATAATATTTATATGGTACATCGGCTGTCCACCAGAAACTTTCCGGGCAAAGTGGCACATCATGCGTAGCACAACACTTTTATAATGCCTCTTGATCTCGCTTGAGATGGTGCTTAACCGTCCCATAACTACCTTAACCGTTCCATCACTACCTTAATGCCGGACTTTTCCGACCTTCTCTAAACCGTAAGCAGGCCGGGTATACAATATACCCCCCTATATCTTCCTAGTTTCCCTTAGGCAGGGGGAGGTAAAGGCTACAGATTCTTAACCAAAGCCAGGGTAGCCTTACGCCAACCGTTGCGTGGATCGCTTTAGGGTCGATTGCAAACCCTTATGCCAACCAATGCGTGGCCCGCGCGTCGCTAAATATTTTACCGGAGTGTCTTCTGAGCAGAGGTGGTTTTTTGTAAAAAATTCACCTTCTCATTAAGGATCTCAACTGCACCTGAGAAGATAACCTACTATTTTACTAGATTTATTCGCATTGTTAAGACCTTCTCTTGACCTTGGTATTTTTTGTAAAGCTTACAAAACTCCGGCTAAAAACGCTCTTTTCAGCGTGTTTGATGTCGATTTCTGCATTTGGGAAACCATTGTTCGCACAACCTCTTGACATATTCTATCCCCATATTATAGTTCAGTGAAGCTTAAGGAGGACATAGTGAAACGTCTTGCTTTACTACTAACTATTTTGTTGGCGTTAGCCTTTGGCTTTGCAGCAGGTTGCACTGCGCCGAAACAGGTAAAGCGATTATTTAAGCTTTATGAGGATCAGATTCCCGATTGGTTGATAGCCCTTTGTAAAGAATGCAACATACCGATTCCTGTAGCAGAGGATTATCAGCAATAGATGTAAGAAACCAAGAGTTTTTTCGTCTTGTTTAATAGAGGTTGCCTTTGTAAGCCCCGTAAAAGCCCCGTGGTCGCCTTCACTGGCCGCCAAGGTATAAAACTATCTCTAAGTAGCTTTCTGTGCCTACGGCTCAGTTACGTGGATGTAGTCCTTACGAATCATAGTATCAGCACCCCAATCGTTTTTCACCATGAGAGTTACGGTGTAGATTCCAGCGATTTGGTATAAATGGTCTGGAAGATACCCAGATGGTCGGTATAAGGTGCTATGGCCGTCGCCATAATCCAACCTGAAAAAGGTACCTCCCCCTGAAGACTGATTGTAAAATTCTACGTGAAGCGGTGATTCTCCTTCAGTAGGTTCAGCATAGAAATCAGCCACAGGAGGGTTAGGAAATTCCACTTGGATGTAGTCTTTTTTTATCAGCGTATCTACACCAGCGAGATTTGAGACGATGAGAGTTACATCATAGTTGCCCGGGTCTTCGTAGTAATGCTGAAGCCACCAGGAAGGTCCAGAACTTTCTCCATCGCCAAAGTCCCAAAGCCATATAGTAGGATCGTTGCTCTTTTCACTATAGAATTCTACGCACAAAGGGGCTTGACCGGAAGTTGGTTCTCCGTAAAACTTAGCGATAGGTGGAATCTGAGAGCCGGTGCCACAGAAAACTACGTCTGAAGTAGCAAGCAGGATTGAGTCTTCATCATAGATCGAGAGCCAGTACCAGCCATCGGTGACGGATAGGGTAGAGATGTAGACATCGCTTGAATCTACGTACCAATATTCACTTTGCATGAGCGAGTCTACGCCATACGCCCGACGTTCCCAATCCAGACGAGCGATGCCCGTCCCCTGGATGTCCACATATGCGGTAACTGAATCAACATCCCCGCCCGGGGGCAGGATGTCAATGGCCTTGACTTTCAGAGGCCCGGTTTGCGAGCATCCGATGATAAGCGCCAGAAGCGCTACGAGTTTAAGCTTTTTCATGATTCCTCCTTTACGCCCAAGGATACTCTGGGTTACCTTCTGTGTCAAGCCCTTGAGGTTAGAGCGCCAAGCTGCCAAAAATAAAAGAAGGGCGCGCGCGGGATAACCGCAGGACGTGGCTTCAGCCGTATACGCTCCATCCCTTGAGAGGTTGGGTATGTATCTGGCTTCGATTCTGCTACAGTAGAACCATTACCCATAGAAACCTTACTATTTCTTCTTCTTTTGTCGACGAACCTGCTTACCCATGTCCTCGCGGGTATGGATTAGGAGAAGAAGGACCTCCTACTGGACGTCGGACTTTCGGTGTTTTCTTCGGTTTAAGTTTGTAGTGCGGCATTCTATTCTCCTTTCTTATTCTCTTGGCGCCGGAATCTACTTCAATGCCATTCTCTGCGTACGTGCTTTACGCGCAATCTTTCTGTCAAGCTTTCGCTCAGCCTTTCACTCAAAAAAATAGCTCGTATAGACCCCCCCATGCACATTCTCCGACCCCCCTCCCCGTCAAGTTCCGCGATACCCCCCACCGGGGAGGGATAAAACCAGGATCACGAACCCGCAAGGCGTTTCAAGCCCTCCTCAGACGCCCTTGCTCCTCTCGATTCCCTTGCTAACTTACGCATATACGAAGCTTGACAGCCTCCCCTTTTCAAAAAAACTAAGGTTACATAATGTCTATTAGGGGAACTAGGCGTAAGCTGTGAAGGTGCGGAGCTTGCGCGCCTCGCGCGCGCGTAAGAAGTCCGCACACAAGCTTGACCCGCTCCGGTATTGTCTTACCAAGTCATGCAACTGCGGAAGTTAGTTGTATTGTATCTCGTAAGCCACGATGTTATCGGACGTTTACGCATAAGGCAATAGTTTCTACGGCTCTATCATACGTATTTAGGCTACTTATAAGCACACCTTGACAAGGAGCGTTTCTTGACTATAATTATAAGTAATCGGAGAAGAAGAACCAAGAGGCTCTTTGAATAACTTGGAGGAAGTCATGAAACACAAGGAAGAAGTTCTAACAGTCTTGACTGAGACAAGATTGTGGATCAACCTGGTGGGTGATAGTAAAGGGTTTGAAGGTGAAACGGTAGAAGACAAACAGGTGCTTATAGATCTGGTAGGTAAGTCAAGCTTCGCATGGACGGAAGAAGACGAACTACAGAGAGAAGCGAACAAAAGGGGCTATGGACTCAGCATTATTATCTTTGACAAGGCAGAGTGGAAAGAGAATTACTACAAAGACAGAGACAAAGGGATTAGGACTAAGGATAGGAAGAATAGGACTCATCAACTGCGGCGGAAAGCCGCGTAGAGGTGAATCATGGGACACAGTGGTAGAGAGAAAGAAACAAAGCTTGCGTCAGGTATCAACCCAAACGTGAAGCGGTGCAACGGTGCCGTAGCGGTGTTCGATAACGGCGGACGGATAGACGACGTTGGACAGCATCACGGGAGGCGGAGATCGAAGACTCGGACAGCGGTAAAGGAGCAAATGAATCAGAGAAGATCAAGCGCATTGAGACGGGGACGAACGAAGGCGAAAACTGTATTGAACAAGCGTCAGCTTGCGCTAGGGTTGGGACCTTGTGAGGACATCAGACTGGTAGGATATGTTACGGGTGAACGGCAAACGCTAAAACTATGAGGTGAATCATGAGACAGACTAAAGACACTATCGAGGAGCGTGACGAACTTCTTAATAAGTGGGAGAACGAAGAGCTTGATAAACTCTTCGCTAAGTGGGCCCACGAATCGGAAGAAGAGAAGGCTGAACTAGCATGGGTTAAGGCTGCGTTACGGAGTGAAAACTAAACTGCGCCGGTAACGGCAAGGAGGAATCATGGATTTATCTAATCGCTATGCACTCTATACTACTGACATAAACGCACATATCGCAGAAGTACCAACGGGCTTTATAACATCTCTCTTGTCTAGCAACTCTAAACGGTTTTACGTCCTGATTCTGCCACACGGACAATTGACGGCATGTCCAGCGGATCAGCTACGCACTTACAAAAAGAGATATACTGTACTTGGTTTCATCAAGATCAATCGGCCCTTAACAATCGCCAGACGTGATTATGTGTATTGTTGGGCAATAAAAACCTTTCACCTATAAAAGGAGTGAATCATCATGGAACAGATCATAACTTCAGCATTCGCAGCTATCGCGGAGTATGCTGAATTGACTGTGTGGATCTGGGTCCAGGGGATACTACAGATGAATACACAAGGATTGATTAGGTTTGTAGTATCGGGTATGCTACTGGCTGGTTTTTACGGCTATACTGCATATCTGGTATACAAAACAGACTGAAAGGAGTAAAACATCATGGGACGCAGTTTACGCGATATTCCTGGAGGGATGAAAGCAAGAGAAGACTTGCTAATACAGTGGGTCGCTGAAGGCATCACGCTAGCGAAGATCACTGAATGGATGCAGAACCCCTTCAGCCGAGGACTAATAAACGCTATGGCCTATCACATAGCTAAAGATAAGAAGGAGTGAATCATCATGGGACGCAGTAAACGACATGAAAAGAGGGAGCCGGAGGAGAGGAACTATAAGGTATACGTTGACGGTCGCTGGGTATTCATAAGCGCTTGCAGTCATCGTATACACAAAAACGAACCGAAAACACAAAAACAACACAAGTCAAGGCTTGTGTTTGCGTGAGGTGAATCATGGCAATCTATACGCGCTTCGGGAGTGAAGTAGATATCGTAAAGGTGCACCGCTCCCGTAAAGGTAACAAGACAATTATCAACTCGGTTGACCTTCGGCGCAAGGATGGTTCGATCATACGCTGGTGCCCATTATACAACCTCAAGGCTGATGACGGGAATCAAGAGATTATGGATACTATAACAACCGTACTTGCTCAAGAAGCCCGAAAGGACTAGGAGGATAACATGACAGATCGCAAAAGAGGAATCAAAAACTTGCTTGTCTTTAGGGCTGTACATCAGAAGCGAAAGCATGTTTTTGACATACGCTTACGGTTCAACGACGGGAAAACCTTGACAAGCGTTGACTGCCTCACTGCCTCCGGGATGTACCAAGCATACGGCAAACTGAACCGAGAAGGCAAACGGAAGTTTGTTGATCTGATGGGCAAAAGTAAAGGAAGCTTCTTTTATATCGCTAATTGGACGTGGAAACACTTAACCCTTAAAACTGTGTGAGGTGAATCATGAAACGCAAGACTTTTGCTAATGAACGAGTCAAACGAGAATATGAACGGCTTAAGAAAGAAGGTAAGCCGTTCTATGTAGAACATGATCTCTTAACCTCGGTTATCATCCGAGTTGAACCCTTAAGGTTGACCTGATGATAAACCGATGGATGGAGCAAACCTGTAAACTTGCCGGGGGAGACCCCGGCGTAAAAGGAGGACATCATGATGATGTTTTTAGTAGCTCTGATCGCACTAGGCAGCGACACCCAAGTTGACGTTTGGGTGTTGACTACGCCGAAAATAACCGATACGGTTTTTGTAGCTCCAGACTCAACAGACGAAGAGTTTGCAACTTACACAAAAGAGCTTTACCAGCACGGTGAAGACGCAGCGAGATCCAGGGTTGAACAACTGCGACTCGAAGACGATCTCAAACGGCTTGCATTTTTGCTGTATGGAAACGAGGAAGAAAACCAAGATGAGTGGAGTATGTTGTTTGAACTACCAGCTTACGCCCTGGAAAGCCACGACGGACCCGAACCCGCGTGGGTAGTTTACCTGAATATACGCCACGCAGTCGAAGACATAATACTGGACATAAATCACAAACCTGCGAAGCTTCGAGCTTCTCAGGAGTAGACACAAGGAGGTCATAATGAAAGCCTTTTTAGTTCGTTTTGTCATCCAAGACGGCGAAAACGAATACTATGACCATTATCTTCTTTACGCTCCAGACAACTCTCAACCTCGGGAGATCGCCTGGAAGTGGCTGAAAGAAGGTGGGTATCATGATGCGTCTAATCCTGAAGATTGGCCGCATGTCGAAGACGAAAAACATAACGTAGTGGAGGAACCATACGGCTATCGTATGATTAGCCTGGACGCAATCCGTGAGCTTTCACTGGCAGAGGCGGAAGTCCTTAAGAAATACTACGATTTGGTAGGCACAATCGAACCGGTTGCGGTAAGCTCGGTATAACACAAGGAGGAATCATGGCAACATCAATAATGATGCGCGATCCTGGCCTGGAGAAGACCAGGCAGGAACTCATTAGACTTAGCAAGGAAGACGGGAAAGCATGGGTCGCAAAAAGAACCGGATGTATCGTGACGCTTGAGGACTATACGGACCCGGAACAAGCTTTTCACTATATGCAGAAATTGGAAGACGACCTACCTGATACACGATGGGTACTCAATGGATGCTACTACCAAGGTAAGTTCTACCCCAGGAAGGTCTCTCTTACTCCTCTCATTCCCGTTGACGGTCATGGTAAATTGATCTGGAGAGTACCCTCCCTCAAGTGAAGGACAAAAGGAAGTTGCCATGATGAATAGGCCACCGCACGGCGTAACACACTACCGGACGGGTATCAACCCCGCTGTGTGCGAGGAGTCAGGCCGTATCGAAACCCGACGACGCCGACGTAACGCTTTTGCGGCCGGTAGCTTGGGCGACGGGCGAAAAACGAGGGAAAGCTTGACATTCAAGGGTGCATCGAGGTCTATTCGTCGCTCGCATGGGGTTAAACCGATGGACGGGGCAAACTTACAAACTTGCCAAGCAACCCCCCGGTATAAAAAAGGAGATTGACATGAGTATAAGCACCACGATTGGTAGTATGACCTGTAACCTACTGACGATCTATGCGGAGATTAAAAACGATTTGATTGTAGTAACAAGATCGTATTCTTCTGGTTACACCTCTACCAAGCAATATCCTATTGAAGATTGGCCTGAAACCCCAAAATTACAGAAGCATTACGTCCGCAAACAACATCCAGGTGCATACGAAGAGGGAGACACAAACCGAGCGATTCGGCGCGTAGTCAATAAAGCTCTGAAACAAGCGGGAATCAAACCCCGCAGTAAACAAACTTGCTTACTGGGGATAAACCCCCCAGTATAAACGGAGGTTGACATGAGCACGCAAGAACGGCAACGCATAATAAAAGACCTCACCTGGACCGACTGGGTAGAGTTGACAGAAAAGATATACGGTTGGTGCGGACGACACTTTCCGTATACAATCAAACAAAAACAAAAACTCTTAACGAAAGCCCATAAGCTAGGGCTTGTATAAAAGGAGGCTATCATGAAACGTAAAGACATCCGTACTTGGCCGGAGGAAGATAAGTTCGCCGAGTATGATAAGATCGGAGTTGATACGCATGGAGTGCGTTCGAAAGAAGGCCGGTGGTTCCCGGACGTTCTTGTTGACTATCGGGGTATTCACTTGCTTACCGATGTGTTCAGCTTAGAGAAGTGGTTTCAGCTTCGGCGCACAAAAGGAGGTTGACATGGCTGTCGCTACAAAAAAAGACCGCTGGGTCAAACGTTGGCAAGTACCAAGCGAAAGCGATCCAGACAAAACCTATACCGTAGCTATTGACGCCAATGGTAACTACGGGTGTTCTTGCCCGGTGTGGAAGTTCAGACGCCTACAGTGTAAACATATTGACTTTGTTCTTTCCGGCGGAGGTGATACTGTGGATGAAAAGGTACTCGCAAACAAGGCAGGAATCCAACTCCAAAGCCTTGCTGACAGAATGGAAAAAAAGGCAGAGGAAAGACTGAACCAACACCGCTTAACAAATACACGCCGCCGGGTACACATGGCCGAAGGGATACAAAAAGATGCACGACGAAAGATCACCCTAGCACAGACAATACGTAACATTGGCATAGCCCTTGAAGCCGACGGCTTGGCTTATCTCAAAACCATACGACACAAGACGCAGATCGAACTACTCGAAAGCATCCTACAAACGGCAGTTTACCATAACGATAAAAACGGTAACTATGATGATTATGGAAATCCTATACGGAGAGAACCGACAGAGGCCGATATTGAGACGGTAGAATATCCAGCCCCAAAGGTGGACAATAACGAATGGTGGAATGAGGAACTAAAAGACCAAGCGGAAACCTTAAAACGTCTGGGTATTATCACCTTGGCCGATCTTCGTGGAGCCATGCGGGAATACTTCACACTTAGAGCCTCAGATATACGGGAAGACCCGATATTGAAAGCTGAACGGGACCTCATAGGTTGCAAGATACCTGGATACTTTCCTATTCCTCCTCCGCTTGCTGATGACTTGGTAATGAAAGCGGATCTCGAACCGGGGTTGACTATCCTCGAACCCTCAGCCGGAAAGGGTAATATTGCGGATGCGATAAGGCGAAGGGAACCGGACGCAGAACTCTACACAATCGAACTCGTCAAACAACTCCGGGATGTACTTGAACTCAAAGGGTATAAGGTGATAGATTATAACTTCTTGGAGCATACCGACACTTACGACCGAATCATAATGAATCCCCCGTTTGAAAACTACCAAGACATAGACCATATAAAGTACGCTTACGAACTACTCAAACCAGGCGGACGGCTTGTCAGTATAGTCTCAGCCGGGACTATGACAAACCAACACCGGAGAGCGGTTGAGTTTAGACAGTGGCTTGACGAACACGAAGCCTATACGGAACCGAACCCGGACGGTTCCTTTAAGAGTGGAGAGCGACCAACCGGGGTTGCTTCGTGGACAATAATAATAGACAAACCAAAGGAGACTTGACATGAAACGCTTCATTATCTATTCACCCAGCCGGGGTTACTGGGACGCAAACGCTATGCCTGCGGTCTGGACACAAAACAAGGAAAACGCAACCCGTTACCCCGAAAAGTATATCAAAGGCGTTCTTCAATGTCTTCAAGAGTTCGGAGTAATGGACGCCGTGATCCTGAAGTTCGCATGAGGTTAAACCGATGGATGGGGCAAACTTGCAAACTTGCCGGGCAACACCCCGGTATAAAAAAGGAGGATGACATGAACCAGATTAAACTTCTTGGGCTTGACTCCAGCTGTCGAGACGCTATTGACAGGACAGGACTGCGGGCAAGCAAGGCGAGACCGGAGCTTTTCTGGATTCCTATTCTTTGGTGTGGAGTTCCCAAGCTGGCCGCTTACTACAGCCTTAACGAGATGTTTGAGGAAATATCCGTCGGTGAAATCAAGCTCCTGAATACTCACACTCAAGTCTACTATTGCGATGGAGAAAAACACGATCTCCCCAGAGTATCCCATACCTCTAACCTCACTAAAGAATGTTGCATTTGCAAGCGACCCCTACCCTGGCGGACGGAAAGCTTCCATCCTGTGGAAACTAACAAATGCCGGTGGATACGCCATAGACCAGACAATACTACTGAAACCATCCGATTCTACGGCTGGAGACCCGCTGTTATGTGCCCGGATTGCCGAGCGCTAGGGTTGCCTGGGTTGTTCGTTTGGCCGGATGGCGTCGAGTTCCCTGCGGCATGGTACGTCGAGCGGATGACACCACATCCAAATGATACTCAACTTACCGAAATCTACGGGCTTATGCTTCGCATTCACACGCTGTCGAAATCACCACTCATCACCCTTGACCATGCCCGGGAAGCGGTAAGCTATCTGTACTACCGACCGGCACCTGTGCGGAGACGAGGCTTGTTCGGGACCGAAGAGGAGAACGGTTCGGGATACTGGATAACGGTAGATCAGGTTTGGTCTATGCTTGCATCACACCTTATATCCGCATCATCAACGTTGGAATCAAACGCGATCAGGTATGCACGATTCCTGGAGATTATGAGCGCACACTTCAAGGCTAAGGAGTGGAAGAAAGTATGCAAGTTAGAGATACCGGCAACCCATGCCTGGTATCATACCTGGAACGTAGTTAAACTAAAGGAGGCTTGACATGAAACGTAAAGAGAAGACTTACCTTCACACTTGCCGCAAGTGCGGTAAAGAGTTTGAGGCAGGGGTACAGAACACAACACATAGGCCGCCCCAGTTCTGCCCGGACTGCTTAACTGCCGCAGGTAAACAAGTCCTGCAAAAGCTGTACGAAATCCTCAAGGAGCTTCAAGTGGATTACGGTCGAAGTATTACCCCAGCTACACCTGAACACCTTACCTGCAAAGTGTCCATAACTGTTAATGGATTCTATGGAGACTAACATGATGCAACAGACTAAGCTTCAGGCTGAATACCTGAAACAAGGCAACTTGTTTGCTGGTGAAACCAAAAGCCGGACCCAAATCCTACTGGACGAAATCGCCGGGCTTGAGTGTGAACTAGAAGGATGGAAAAGAAGAAGGGTTCCTGGGGCGGAAATCGCAATAAGCAAGCTTCGGGATGAGCTTAAACAAAAAAGGCAACTCTTACGAGAACGAAGGAGGTTGACATGAGTTATCGTATCGTAATCCCTATCGTCGAGCGGTTCCTCGATATGCTTCGTGCTCGGCAGGCGTCGCCTCGCACCCTGGAAGCCTACCGCTATGATCTTGAGCTTTTCTGCAAGTTCTTAGGTTCGCATGATGATACGAAGTGCCCCCTCAAGGGTAAACCGATGGATGGGACTCATGATGAAATCAGGGCGTTCATAGCCCGGGAGTCAAAAAGGCATCATCCTAACACCGTCCGCAGACGGCTTGCAACTATCAAAAGCTTCTACAGATACTTGATACGGGAGGAGCTTATCTCTCATAATCCTGCACGTTCTATAATCGCACCCAAGCATCATCAATCCTTGCCCCGGTTCTTAACGGAAAGAGAAGTTGAGCAGATCTTTAATAACCACTTTGACTCCTTGCGGGATCGTATCATCCTTGAACTTCTTTACGATGAAGGACTGCGTATCTCTGAACTTGCCGGGTTGAACGTAGAGGATATAGATTTCGAGAGGGAAACCATTCGTGTCAATGGCAAAGGGAACAAACAACGGATCGCCTTTCTTGGCGATAAACTAGCGATCTTGCTGAAAACCTATGTAGGCGAAGCTGCGTCCGGACCGCTGGTTCGATCTCTCCGAACCGGAAAACGGCTCAGTGTACGTTACCTGCGGATGATCGTTCAGCACTATGCGAAGACCAACCCTCATACCCTGCGTCATAGCTTCGCAACCCACATGCTGGATCGCGGTGCAAACCTGCGTGCGGTGCAGGAACTACTAGGACATGCCTCGCTCTCCACTACTCAGATTTATACCCATGTTACCACCCGGCGTCTCAAAGAATCCTACCGAATGGCCTTCCCTAGAGCTTGACAAAGAGGAAAGCATGACTATAATTATATGTAACTACAAACCGCCCGTAAGGACAAGGAGGATAACATGCTGGCGCTAGGCAAGAACTGGAAACGAAAGAAGATAGCCAATCCACGGGTCCCGATAGGGTTAGATGATATGCTCAGGAACTATCGCAACATAAAAACTAACCCCTCATTACGAATGCAAGGCTTTACTAAAGTCTCCTGGGCGCTTTTCGGAGAAGCAATTATCAGAATCGGATACGAACATCTACTAACATACGAACGAGAACACGGATTAGCGGCAACGGTTAAGCACATCATATTCTGCGGCCTCAATCCTCGCTGGGCTAATCTGCCTCGAGCCCGGTATCAATATGTCCAGCTTAATATCTATCTGAATACTGTATCCTGGGAAAAACTACGACACTATCAGCAACACATCAATGAGATTGTAAAACAAACGCAACTCAAACCAATCACTTGGAAACACTTTCTACAGGCACTACTGGATATAGGATTGTGGCAGGTAGAAAATATGCAAACTAAAGACGCTACACTCTTGATTCTGAAGAAGGTAATGCAATTTGACATAGAAGTCCTTGCCGAAACCCAAGCGAAATTGGAAACCGCCCTCTCAACTTTCCCTGATTAGATATTAGCTTTCATCAGGCGGACCTACTGGGGTTTTCTCTTTGCCCCTCTCTGCGAATAGAAACCCCAAACCAACTCAATGTAGAAAGTGTGCTGCTGCACGATACTTCCAAGCCTTCGCGGGGACCCCATTCGGGTTCCCTGCACGGCTGCGTCAGCAGACGTGTAGGGTGAACTCAATTCCACTATGGTGCGATGGGAGCGTGTGATTCCGGCGAAACGGGAGCTTGCGCTCCCGTCTTTCAATTCCACTATGGTGCGATGGGAGCAGCAGGAGCTTGGGGATGGTAAGTACGCTTACCTGACTTTCAATTCCACTATGGTGCGATGGGAGCTTGTCGCCCTTGCATGTTACGGGTGTGGGGAGCCAGCTTTCAATTCCACTATGGTGCGATGGGAGCTCCTTCTCTTTCGCTTCCGAGTAGTTGATGGAAGAACTTTCAATTCCACTATGGTGCGATGGGAGCTTCCTGGGAAATTTGTTTACGGGCCTTTCAGGTACGAACTTTCAATTCCACTATGGTGCGATGGGAGGGCGATTCTGTCGCCAGACTCACATGCCTGCAATCCTGCCTTTCAATTCCACTATGGTGCGATGGGAGGGGATTGTGCGTCGTGTTCGCCTGAAAGGAGGCAAGTAACTTTCAATTCCACTATGGTGCGATGGGAGGGCTCCCGAGATTCGAGTCTGGTGCCATCCCCATTATGTCTTTCAATTCCACTATGGTGCGATGGGAGGGCACTGGCAGCTCGCGCGTACTATGGGACCGGACTTGGCTTTCAATTCCACTATGGTGCGATGGGAGGGCGCAGGGGTAACCCTGCCCAAAGAGCTGCGGTTCCACCTTTCAATTCCACTATGGTGCGATGGGAGGGCTATAGTTGACACTCAAGCAGAAGCAAGTCAAGCGATCTTTCAATTCCACTATGGTGCGATGGGAGGGCGATACCATGAATGCGATAATACTCACGAGGAGTAATCTTTCAATTCCACTATGGTGCGATGGGAGCCCATTGATTCAAAGATGCCTACCGAAGCCTTCTCAAACTTTCAATTCCACTATGGTGCGATGGGAGCGGGGACTAAGCGAAAGGTATATCGGGTTTAGTTAAACTTTCAATTCCACTATGGTGCGATGGGAGCGGCGGTGAGGGAAGTCTATGATAAGCCATTGAATCCTTTCAATTCCACTATGGTGCGATGGGAGCTTGACCTAAGTGGCTTCTATCGCGTGGCCAACGGATCTTTCAATTCCACTATGGTGCGATGGGAGCAGCCCTGGCTGATGCACTCTGGCAGATTCTCGATCCCCTTTCAATTCCACTATGGTGCGATGGGAGCGAGGGGTGAGGGAGCTGTCGAATTCCGCGACCTGCCTTTCAATTCCACTATGGTGCGATGGGAGCGCGTGGAAATCCGTTAACCAACGATAATATAAAATTCTTTCAATTCCACTATGGTGCGATGGGAGCGCTTTCAGGAGTTAGCAATGTTCAGATTTTGGCACGCTTTCAATTCCACTATGGTGCGATGGGAGCACAGAGGGGCAAACACACGGGCGATTCAAGAGATCCTCTTTCAATTCCACTATGGTGCGATGGGAGCGCGGATACGAGGGATGAAGGTGATTAATGTCGGGCAACTTTCAATTCCACTATGGTGCGATGGGAGCCCTTCGCAGTTTGTCATGTCAGCTTCCTTGTTTTTACTTTCAATTCCACTATGGTGCGATGGGAGCGTATCTCAGCGGTAACTGGTTCGCCGCGAGTAGTGTCTTTCAATTCCACTATGGTGCGATGGGAGCGCCGTGTCGTGGATAGAGCCGCTTCTCATTACATCCCTTTCAATTCCACTATGGTGCGATGGGAGCGCATCTAAGATTCTATCAAAGGCAGGCATTAGCTTTGCTTTCAATTCCACTATGGTGCGATGGGAGCGAGGAGACGGGGCTTCACCAACTCCACAAGGGAGAACTTTCAATTCCACTATGGTGCGATGGGAGCGCCGCATAAGGTCTGGGGGTAGTTTACCGATAAGGTCCTTTCAATTCCACTATGGTGCGATGGGAGCGGGGCTTGAAACTTATTCTCGTGAGTTCCGTAAAACTTTCAATTCCACTATGGTGCGATGGGAGCGGTCTTGAATCCGAGCGCCAACTTGCAGATCTTGACCTTTCAATTCCACTATGGTGCGATGGGAGCACCTGGACGATTCTATCTCAGTGGTTCGTGGAAATATCTTTCAATTCCACTATGGTGCGATGGGAGCAATACCTAAACACTTAGCTAAAATCCGCGCCATCTGCTTTCAATTCCACTATGGTGCGATGGGAGCGCAAGGGGATAAGCACCGTTAAGGGTTTAAGATATTTCTTTCAATTCCACTATGGTGCGATGGGAGCACGCCCTCTCTCAAAACTCCGAGCTTCGGATAGAGGGCTTTCAATTCCACTATGGTGCGATGGGAGCGACGCGCATCCATAGCTGTTGAATCCTGGGATCGTTCTTTCAATTCCACTATGGTGCGATGGGAGCGCTTCATCCCGATTGTAGATAGCTTTTAAGAGTTCATCTTTCAATTCCACTATGGTGCGATGGGAGCTACACAACTCGTTGTCTGTCCTAATTGTGGTGAAGACTTTCAATTCCACTATGGTGCGATGGGAGCGTTTATCCGTCTTGTCCTATGCTGCCTATAACTAAGCTTTCAATTCCACTATGGTGCGATGGGAGCGCCAGTGCTTAATGACAATTACGACTGCCAAAACTTTCTTTCAATTCCACTATGGTGCGATGGGAGCGCATTAGACTGGGATGCGTTGTATTTGATGATTCATCTTTCAATTCCACTATGGTGCGATGGGAGCGCCAACCGATGTCAGTTGCTGAGTGTCAAAAATGCCTTTCAATTCCACTATGGTGCGATGGGAGCTTACTACAACGAACAAGGGACTTGACGTAGCTTTCTTTCAATTCCACTATGGTGCGATGGGAGCGGGCGAGCCTTTGCTCTATCCGAAAATCGTGGAAGCGGCTTTCAATTCCACTATGGTGCGATGGGAGCAGAGACCTCGCTCGATTCATCCGTGCCCTCATAGGACTTTCAATTCCACTATGGTGCGATGGGAGCAACGGGCTTTATAAGATAGAACCAGTAGACGTATAACTTTCAATTCCACTATGGTGCGATGGGAGCGAGACCTTGACAACCTCAAATTCTTGACTATAATGTTCTTTCAATTCCACTATGGTGCGATGGGAGCAAGAGCTAATGTAACGCAACATAACATATATGTCACTTTCAATTCCACTATGGTGCGATGGGAGCCCTGTTTTCACCATCTGGGTCGCTTCGTACCACAGATCTTTCAATTCCACTATGGTGCGATGGGAGCACGACTTAGCCGATCTCCATACGGCATTCGATGCTGCTTTCAATTCCACTATGGTGCGATGGGAGCTAGACTTCCTAAATGGCGATAGGGAGATTAACGTTACTTTCAATTCCACTATGGTGCGATGGGAGCGAGAGGCTATCGGCCTCAAAGGGGTTATACAAGCCGCTTTCAATTCCACTATGGTGCGATGGGAGCACTAAGATTACTATTCGGTATGCACTACAAATACGACTTTCAATTCCACTATGGTGCGATGGGAGCTGGACTGATAATGAGGCCTATAGCAATGTTTTAATGCTTTCAATTCCACTATGGTGCGATGGGAGCACTCCCGCGTTACCGCAAGCACATCGCCTTGCTTGACTTTCAATTCCACTATGGTGCGATGGGAGCAAAATCAAGGAGAACTAAACGCTTACTATACTATTCTTTCAATTCCACTATGGTGCGATGGGAGCCCTATTATGGTCGTGGTATGGGGGGTAGGTTATCTTGCTTTCAATTCCACTATGGTGCGATGGGAGCTCTGCATCCTCTCGCCATACTTGAGCCAACCATTTTCTTTCAATTCCACTATGGTGCGATGGGAGCCTGCGATTTCGTCTTCTTGTTTGGGGTTTGAAAGACTTTCAATTCCACTATGGTGCGATGGGAGCTATTTGATGCAGACGAAGATGACCTTCTGGATTGGACTTTCAATTCCACTATGGTGCGATGGGAGCATCCACGCATCTATACCGTCAGTGTAAGCAGTCGCAACTTTCAATTCCACTATGGTGCGATGGGAGCGCCTGTAGGTGTCGTCCCTGCCCTCCACTCCGTCCAATCTTTCAATTCCACTATGGTGCGATGGGAGCTCGTCTTGCTCAAGGGATTCGCTTGCACGTTCTTTTCTTTCAATTCCACTATGGTGCGATGGGAGCCCGGCGACCCCGGCGCGGCGGGACCGGAACACGCTCCTTTCAATTCCACTATGGTGCGATGGGAGCTTGCCGACCCAATCAAGATACCGGCCCTTGCCCTGCCTTTCAATTCCACTATGGTGCGATGGGAGCGGCTGCCTCCCTTGATAGAATCTGGTGGCAAACCAACTTTCAATTCCACTATGGTGCGATGGGAGCGCCCGCATGCCGTTCGAAAAACTCAGGGGTTGCCACCTTTCAATTCCACTATGGTGCGATGGGAGCAAGCAGGAGATAGAAAAGCTTCAGCGAGAACACGACCTTTCAATTCCACTATGGTGCGATGGGAGCGTGGATACCTCTTGCTATGTTCAACTTTCTACAGGCTTTCAATTCCACTATGGTGCGATGGGAGCTATCCAGAACGGCCTCTAGTGCCTCGGAAAATCTAACTTTCAATTCCACTATGGTGCGATGGGAGCTCTGGTAGGGATACCCCGACTAGCCCCTCTATAAGTAACTTTCAATTCCACTATGGTGCGATGGGAGCGGGACGAGTTGAATTCTCATAGGCTCCGTGCTAACTTTCAATTCCACTATGGTGCGATGGGAGCGCCGAGCTTTCAGGATTATTATATTACTCATTCTACTTTCAATTCCACTATGGTGCGATGGGAGCCCCTTCTCTTCGTCAGCTTCTCTTGTCTCGCCTACAACTTTCAATTCCACTATGGTGCGATGGGAGCGACGTAAGTATTCATGTCCACAGCACCAACAAATCACTTTCAATTCCACTATGGTGCGATGGGAGCTCCTTTCGCCGCTCTCGGCGGGGGCTGAAACCTTACTTTCAATTCCACTATGGTGCGATGGGAGCTAGTTACTTGTGCAAGTTTCTCGTGATCTATGGTAACTTTCAATTCCACTATGGTGCGATGGGAGCGATCTCGTGTTTCGTTGGCTTGCCTATTCATAATCGGCTTTCAATTCCACTATGGTGCGATGGGAGCTGAAGATCGTTGGTATCTACTGTGGGGTGAACCTTTCTTTCAATTCCACTATGGTGCGATGGGAGCAATCCGCAAGGGAATTAGCGAGAGAACCAATACTGTCTTTCAATTCCACTATGGTGCGATGGGAGCGGTGTATGCAATCCAGGATACTACGCTCTATCTTGCCTTTCAATTCCACTATGGTGCGATGGGAGCTTGCGTTGTCTTCTGAGCATTGCGAACGTAAAATACCTTTCAATTCCACTATGGTGCGATGGGAGCTTCTCAGGTTTTGCTATAAGCTCTACTACTACCTGTCTTTCAATTCCACTATGGTGCGATGGGAGCGAGCATTGATGCCCGTAGAATACAGTCGAGGGATGTCTTTCAATTCCACTATGGTGCGATGGGAGGGCAATGTAAGCTATCCCCCAGGGGGTGGACTTGTCTTTCAATTCCACTATGGTGCGATGGGAGCTTGTGATCGCTGTAGACGCCCTCAGACGAGTTTTACTTTCAATTCCACTATGGTGCGATGGGAGCGCGAGTCAAGCTGGGCGTGTGTTTACGGTTGCCAAACTTTCAATTCCACTATGGTGCGATGGGAGCGCTTGCCGTCCTTGGCGGTATCCGCAAGCAATTCACCTTTCAATTCCACTATGGTGCGATGGGAGCTTTTATTTCCTTACGGGCGGTTGCTTTGGAATAGGTCTTTCAATTCCACTATGGTGCGATGGGAGCTCGTTCTTCCTCTTAAACACCCAACGATTATTCCTACTTTCAATTCCACTATGGTGCGATGGGAGCGGTGAAGGTATAATCCTTGTAGACGGTGTTGATTTCTTTCAATTCCACTATGGTGCGATGGGAGCGCCTTTGCGGGTGGGGGTATGCCTGCGCGAACTATCCTTTCAATTCCACTATGGTGCGATGGGAGCAGCGGATATTTAGTTTTAGCGGACACGGCTGTCCTTCTTTCAATTCCACTATGGTGCGATGGGAGCTAAAGCCTTAAAGCGCAGTATGGATACTGTATGTGAGCCTTTCAATTCCACTATGGTGCGATGGGAGCGGACGTAGCCAAGGCGTATGGACTTCTAATGAAGATCTTTCAATTCCACTATGGTGCGATGGGAGCGCTTGCTGCTGAAGAGAGTGCACTAATCCCCCTTAACCTTTCAATTCCACTATGGTGCGATGGGAGCCCTGATGCGGTATCAAGGCAAGCGTTTGCATTCGCCTTTCAATTCCACTATGGTGCGATGGGAGCCTACTCGATTGATATGGAGCGAGCGTCCATTAACGGCTTTCAATTCCACTATGGTGCGATGGGAGCTTGTTTTGTCAAACGATTATCCGCTCCATGATTATCTTTCAATTCCACTATGGTGCGATGGGAGCAATGGTAAGGAAGCTTAATGCAACACCTTATAGAACAACTTTCAATTCCACTATGGTGCGATGGGAGCACCCGCCCAGGGTTGACCACAATGCGGACAGACCAACTTTCAATTCCACTATGGTGCGATGGGAGCCAGACCCCATTACGCTCTATGTAGGTAACTGACTTTCTTTCAATTCCACTATGGTGCGATGGGAGCTACAAGAGCATTATGAGGATCAACTGTCAGATCAGCTTTCAATTCCACTATGGTGCGATGGGAGCTGCGGAGAGACTGAACGTCCAGCGTGAGATTAGCAACTTTCAATTCCACTATGGTGCGATGGGAGCGAGAAGATACTGATTACAGAGATGGCGGTTGCCGGGCTTTCAATTCCACTATGGTGCGATGGGAGCCCCGACCTCTTGAATACCGATGGTGCGGTTGATTTCACTTTCAATTCCACTATGGTGCGATGGGAGCGATATTTTGCCAACATCGTAGCTCATTTTGGAGAGGGCTTTCAATTCCACTATGGTGCGATGGGAGCCGAAATCCCGACTGGGAATACGAGCGGCGGCTATCCGTCTTTCAATTCCACTATGGTGCGATGGGAGCCTTCCCTCACCGCATCCGGGTCGCAGAAGTAAGTATCTTTCAATTCCACTATGGTGCGATGGGAGCGCCGATACCCCGTTCATCCAGAAGAGCCACAGCACCCTTTCAATTCCACTATGGTGCGATGGGAGCATCCGGCGGTGACTACGGTGTATATCCGCAAGGAATCTTTCAATTCCACTATGGTGCGATGGGAGCTACTATCCGGAAGTGCCTCCCAACTTTCGTAACCAGACTTTCAATTCCACTATGGTGCGATGGGAGCTCTTTCCTGAAGCCAGTCGTGCATCGGGTTATCCTCCTTTCAATTCCACTATGGTGCGATGGGAGCAAGCCTTTGCAGGCGGTATCTCCCGAATTTGAACGTCTTTCAATTCCACTATGGTGCGATGGGAGCCGTCTGTCATTTACCAAGACACCCCACCTGTCCAGTCTTTCAATTCCACTATGGTGCGATGGGAGCGGCTCCCTCACCGCCTCCGAGTCATAGAAATAGTTATCTTTCAATTCCACTATGGTGCGATGGGAGCAAGATAGACAATACACAATCACCATACATCCTAACACTTTCAATTCCACTATGGTGCGATGGGAGCGCCAGTAAAACCAAAAGCTATAGGAGGGATAACTGGCTTTCAATTCCACTATGGTGCGATGGGAGCTGAACGATGTCCTTACAAGGTATCAACATCTGAAGACTTTCAATTCCACTATGGTGCGATGGGAGCTAAAAGAGATAGCATCTAAGGTTCTGATACAGGGATCTTTCAATTCCACTATGGTGCGATGGGAGCAAGAGCAAAGGCGGCACGCTTGCCTTTTCCGTTATTACTTTCAATTCCACTATGGTGCGATGGGAGCCAGTTTATATGATATTCAAGTGGAGTGATTTTACTACTTTCAATTCCACTATGGTGCGATGGGAGCACCCGCCCAGGGTTGACCACAATGCGGACAGACCAACTTTCAATTCCACTATGGTGCGATGGGAGCGCATTAAGACCAAGCTTACCTCTCAATTCCCCCACTTCTTTCAATTCCACTATGGTGCGATGGGAGCGTGAACACATTACCGTTTACCTCACAGAAAAGCAGACTTTCAATTCCACTATGGTGCGATGGGAGCACTTACGTGCAGAGCGCAAAACCGTAGTGAGAATGACTTTCAATTCCACTATGGTGCGATGGGAGCTATCAAGTATCCACGTATCTATATCATCAGTGTAAACTTTCAATTCCACTATGGTGCGATGGGAGCCTGCGATTTCGTCTTCTTGTTTGGGGTTTGAGAGATCTTTCAATTCCACTATGGTGCGATGGGAGCGAGAAGAGATGACTGATGAACAATTCGATGAAGCACTTTCAATTCCACTATGGTGCGATGGGAGCCCGATTCGCACCCCAGTAGCTGATTTCAGAACTCAGCTTTCAATTCCACTATGGTGCGATGGGAGCCAGTTATAAGTAAGATTATGCGTGTGTCCTACACTCCTTTCAATTCCACTATGGTGCGATGGGAGCGTTATCCTCCTTTGCCCTTGCGGGCTTTAGTAGGGTTCTTTCAATTCCACTATGGTGCGATGGGAGCGCCCTTGATTGGTGGTCCCATAGGCCGAGACTACTGCTTTCAATTCCACTATGGTGCGATGGGAGCATCGTTCCTCGACAAACACGATACTTCCTTGCAAGTCTTTCAATTCCACTATGGTGCGATGGGAGCCCCGATGTGCTTATTCTTTATAAGCCCTTATGTCAGTCTTTCAATTCCACTATGGTGCGATGGGAGCCGAAACACTGTAACTGACGCAGTTTCATGTGAAACGGCTTTCAATTCCACTATGGTGCGATGGGAGCTAAGATTATCTTAGCTTTCATTACTTACCTCCTTTACTTTCAATTCCACTATGGTGCGATGGGAGCAAAGTAGCTGGGAAATTGAGCTTTTTGATGCTAACATCTTTCAATTCCACTATGGTGCGATGGGAGCACTCAAGTTGAGTCGTTTCTACACATAACTTTTCATCTTTCAATTCCACTATGGTGCGATGGGAGCGCAGGCGGCGGTCAGATTAAACTGGATTGGAAGTTAGAACTTTCAATTCCACTATGGTGCGATGGGAGCTATGGATAATCCAGGGAGCTACAGGTGCTTGATAATCTTTCAATTCCACTATGGTGCGATGGGAGCGCACCTGCATATCGGAAGCCTTGTTACCGTCCCCTCTTTCAATTCCACTATGGTGCGATGGGAGCATCTTTTACCCTCTTTTATTTTATAAATAGTACCAACTTTCAATTCCACTATGGTGCGATGGGAGCTAAGCCCAAGTGCTTTAGCTATATCCTTGAGCACATCTTTCAATTCCACTATGGTGCGATGGGAGCATACTTTTTGCAAGGCTTGTTACATCAATATTGCTCCTTTCAATTCCACTATGGTGCGATGGGAGCCAAGTTATAGCTAGACGTGAAGAGGTTAAAGGTTTGTCTTTCAATTCCACTATGGTGCGATGGGAGCATTTGCAGAGATAAATGACTTGGAGGATGTAATCTCTTTCAATTCCACTATGGTGCGATGGGAGCACTTATCCCATGACGCTTACGTGCTTGGCGATGAAGCTTTCAATTCCACTATGGTGCGATGGGAGCCTTGTTTTGTCAAACGATTATCCGCTCCATGATTATCTTTCAATTCCACTATGGTGCGATGGGAGCGCCGGTATCCTGATCCGTTACTGCGGTTCCGTCTGCCTTTCAATTCCACTATGGTGCGATGGGAGCTGTAGACGGTGTTGATTTTGGTGTGCTTACTGGTCTTTCAATTCCACTATGGTGCGATGGGAGCTCGCACGATCCTCAATGTTGGATTGGAATAAGAACCTTTCAATTCCACTATGGTGCGATGGGAGCCTGGAACATCGAGGCAGTAAGTATATGCACTTTGCCTTTCAATTCCACTATGGTGCGATGGGAGCTCCGAAATCTCAGGATAGCCCTGATAGCGTATATCCCTTTCAATTCCACTATGGTGCGATGGGAGCGCCACCTGATTGATGCTTACGATTCAATCTTGACTACTTTCAATTCCACTATGGTGCGATGGGAGCAACAGTTGAAATCTGGAATCCTCCAAATAATAAAACTTTCAATTCCACTATGGTGCGATGGGAGCAGGAAGGGTTCTCACTATAGAAATCAAAAGAGAAATCTTTCAATTCCACTATGGTGCGATGGGAGCCACCGTATCCTGAATCGGACTAGGTGGACTAACAAACTTTCAATTCCACTATGGTGCGATGGGAGCCCCGTCTTGCCCGCAGTATGGACACTCCCATCTGCATCTTTCAATTCCACTATGGTGCGATGGGAGCTTTGATGCCCTCAAGCTCTATGTTCATACGATGTCGTCTTTCAATTCCACTATGGTGCGATGGGAGCGGCAGAAACGGCGTCTCGATCCTAACCGCAAACGACTTTCAATTCCACTATGGTGCGATGGGAGCCCTAAGATTGAGAAATACGAACGGATCGAGATATTCGCCTTTCAATTCCACTATGGTGCGATGGGAGCCACCAGAAGGGTTGCGGCTAGGCTCGCCTGACTGTCTTTCAATTCCACTATGGTGCGATGGGAGCTCGTTTCATACCAAAGGTCTCTTTCATGGCTTCTTCAACTTTCAATTCCACTATGGTGCGATGGGAGCGATCCCAACTTCGGCGAGGATAACCTGCTCTTCTACTTTCAATTCCACTATGGTGCGATGGGAGCGGAACTTCGAGCTATCAAAAGTGAAGGCGCGCTGGACTTTCAATTCCACTATGGTGCGATGGGAGCTCGAGATACAGCCTTTACCGTGATTACAAAAAGCATCTTTCAATTCCACTATGGTGCGATGGGAGCGGGGATGGATCTCCTCGATGCCCGGCCTCGAGACCCCTTTCAATTCCACTATGGTGCGATGGGAGCTCGAGATACAGCCTTTACCGTGATTACAAAAAGCATCTTTCAATTCCACTATGGTGCGATGGGAGCTTTGAGGTCTATATCCACGGCTCCAACGAGGATTACCCTTTCAATTCCACTATGGTGCGATGGGAGCAACGCTACAAAGTCCCGATAAAACTTTCCGAATTAGCTTTCAATTCCACTATGGTGCGATGGGAGCATCAGATCAATCCCTCCTCCGGTATCAAGTCTACGACTTTCAATTCCACTATGGTGCGATGGGAGCATCAATGCCGAGCTGGTCGGCGGCTGGAACCCGCAAGGCTTTCAATTCCACTATGGTGCGATGGGAGCACCAGCTTTCGTCGCCGAGAACCAAGTAATAATAACCTTTCAATTCCACTATGGTGCGATGGGAGCCTGAACTCGTCGTCGGCAAGCACCGGGCCGCCGTTATCTTTCAATTCCACTATGGTGCGATGGGAGCGCGGCCATCGACGGCGAAGTTGAGATCTCGCTCGGTCTTTCAATTCCACTATGGTGCGATGGGAGCCGTTACTGTAGATCGTCAGACCTGCATGCAGGTAACTTTCAATTCCACTATGGTGCGATGGGAGCACATCATAGACATGCGATTCCTGGTCCCCACTTTACCTTTCAATTCCACTATGGTGCGATGGGAGCTATGCAAGCTCGCCCTCGGCATCCTCGCGGTACTCGACTTTCAATTCCACTATGGTGCGATGGGAGCCATTGATAAACCACCACCACGGGCGTTTTAATGAATCTTTCAATTCCACTATGGTGCGATGGGAGCCCGGTATTGCCGCGGGTGCTATGACTCTCGAACAGAGCTTTCAATTCCACTATGGTGCGATGGGAGCCAGATCGCCGACGCGGTCAAGCCCGCGTAAGGAGTCTTTCAATTCCACTATGGTGCGATGGGAGCCCTGGGTCTTAAAGTGTAAACTCATACTGCCTCCTTCCTTTCAATTCCACTATGGTGCGATGGGAGCGCGTGTTTGGTTTTTGTGGTCTTTCATTTCTTTCCTCCCTTTCAATTCCACTATGGTGCGATGGGAGCACAGATCGCCGACGCGGTCAAGCCCGCGTAAGGAGTCTTTCAATTCCACTATGGTGCGATGGGAGCCCAACCTAACCTTCGAAGTTGCGCTCCCTTAGAAAGCCGAAACCCAAATTCCCGCAGTCAACCGCCGATCGCGCAAAAACACCGGGGGATCGACTGCAATCTCGTTCAACCCATCTAATCATATGATGTTCTCCGTCATCTCCTTCTCAATCCCAATCACATCCTTGCTCAACCATTTCGCGTCACTCACGCGATAAATATACACCGAATCGGCCTCCTTGTCAATGATCTCCGCCACCCCATCGGCTAGCTCGGCAAGCTGGCCTTCGGTCAGACCGCCTTCAAAAACCGAGTTCTGCACCCAGCTCAAATACTGCACAAGCCAGCGCCGCACCTTCTCCACCCGCTTTACCCCAACGTCGTAGACCGCTACCACATACATCACCACCACGCTTTCAGGCTCTGGTAAGGCTCGATCCCGGTCAGGTGCTTGACCAGCTTGTAGCACTCCAGGCGAATCAACCGTCTATATGAAACGTGCCGCTTGAGACGTCTATGCATAAGGGTTGTCTCCATACGTTCATCGAACTCCCGCACCACCTTCTTGCGCGAACGTTCGTTGAGGTAACAGTAGTTCAACCGTTGATCGAAGTCCCCTTCGTCAAGCATCTGCTTGTTGATAAGCTTGAAGAGAATCTTGTCCGCGATGATCGG
>Ga0315543_1000885_pt1 | contig 34421 bp, 39 predicted proteins | sample SalMarSW160210MG_2_FD_203098 | JGI IMG/M metagenome (GOLD analysis project Ga0315543, IMG submission 203098) | Salt marsh sediment microbial communities from the Plum Island Ecosystem LTER, Massachusetts, United States - Salt Marsh Sediment SW1601-210 ...
TCTGACGTTTCCTCTCCAAATCGAGGGCGCGACTGATTTCAGGGTCAACTTTGCCTAAAGAATCCATGGCTTCTCCTCTTTTTCTCTGAGCTAAAGTCTACAACCCCGCCTGCTTAGTGTCAATAAATAGGATGTCTTGTTGTCCCACCCGAACCCGCCCTACAGAGGTGAGACCTCTTTAACACTCCTTAAAATGGGGAGGGGAGAAGAGATGAAAAGAGGCGCAGCCCCTTTTGGGCGGGAGGGTTTGGGAAGTGAGACCTAAATTGACTTGACATATTGCCCGTGTTATCATAATTAAAAGGCTGGTTAATATGTCGGCTCTGAGTGAGCTTAATAAAGAAATCGCACTTTGCCAGCAGTGTGAAATAGCTAAATATCGAAATAGGGTGGTGCCTGGTGAAGGGGCGGAGGACGCCGATATAATGTTTATTGGCGAGGCGCCCGGCTGGCACGAAGACCAGCAGGGGCGTCCCTTTGTCGGGCCGGCGGGGAAATACCTGGATGAGTTACTGGCCTCTATCAGCTTAAGGCGTGAACAGGTCTATATCGCCAACGTGATTAAGTGCCGTCCTCAAGGAAACCGCGACCCCTTGCCCACGGAGATTCAAAACTGCCGCCAGTGGCTACAGCGTCAGATTGAGATTATCCAGCCCAAGATGATTGTAACCCTGGGGCGTTATTCTATGGCCATGTTCTTCCCCGGCAAGAGCATAAGTAAGATTCACGGCACGGCGCAAAAGCGGGACGATGTCGTCTATTATGCCATGTATCACCCGGCGGCGGCTCTTCACCAGCAGAGCCTGCGCCAGGCTATAGAAGAGGATATGCTTAAAATCCCGACGCTTCTGACTCAGGCGGAAACAATTAAGGAGGAACCAGAACCAGAACAATTAAGTATGTTTTAGGTGAAAAATTATGAGTAAACAAAAGTTAAAGATAATACCCCTCGGGGGGCTATCCGAAATCGGCAAGAATATGATGGCGATGGAATATCAAGACGACATCATCGTCATTGATGCCGGTCTCATGTTCCCCGGGGAAGAGATGCTGGGTATTGACCTGGTAATCCCGGACATCAGCTACCTGCTGGAGAAGAAGGGGAAGATAAGGGGCATAGTTATCACCCATGGCCATGAAGACCATATTGGTGGCTTGCCCTACCTCTTGCCCCAGCTTGATGTTCCGGTCTATTCCACCAAGCTTACCCATGGGCTTATCTCGGTGAAGCTTAAGGAAAGGAAGGCACTGGCCGGAGCCAGGCTTAAGGTTTTGCCCTTCGGCAGCCAGGTCACACTGGGCAGATTTAAGGTGGAATTATTTCCTGTCTGTCACAGCATACCTGATGCCGCCGGTCTAATCATATCCACCCCGCTGGGCACCGTTGTCCATAGCGGGGACTTTAAGCTTGACTATACTCCGGTCGATGGTAAACCAACCGACCTTTCCCGGCTGGCTCAGCTGGGGGCACAGGGCGTATTGCTTTTACTCTCCGACTCCACCTATGCTGAGTTTCCTGGTTACACCCCTTCAGAGCGGGTGGTTGGCGAAACGTTGGACCGGGTCATGGCCGAAGCGCCGGGCAGGGTGATTGTGACCACCTTCTCCTCGCTGGTCTCCCGCATTCAGCAGGTTATTGATGCCGCCGCCAAGCACCAGCGCCGGGTGTTTGTCGTCGGGCGCAGTATGACCGATATCGTGAAAATGACGCTGGAGCTGGGCTACCTCAAGGCCCCCGACGGCGTACTGGCCAACATTGACCAACTCAAGAAGATGCCGCGCGATAAAGTTGTCCTGGTTACCACCGGCAGCCAGGGGGAGCCGACCTCAGCCCTGGTCCGCATCGCCAACAAGGACCATCGTCAGGTTCATGTCGTTCGTGGCGACACCGTAGTCCTCTCCGCCACCCCGATCCCGGGCAACGAATCGCTAATCAACCGGACGGTGGACAACCTTTTCAGGCAGGGGGCTCAGGTTCTCTATGATAGGGTGGCGCAGGTTCATGTCCACGGGCACGGCAGTCAGGAAGAACTAAAACTGCTGCTGAATCTGGTCAAGCCCAAGTTCTTTATACCTATTCACGGCGAGTATCGCCACCTAAGCCTCCATGCCCAATTAGCCCAGTCGGTGGGTATTCCCCAGGAAAATATCTTCGTGCTGGAAGACGGCGATGTCCTTGAGCTTGGCCCCTCGTCGGGCAAGATAACCGGCAAGGTCAGCTCGGGCAACGTTTACGTGGACGGCTTGAGCGTGGGTGACATCGGCAGCGTTGTTCTCCGTAATCGGAGGATGCTGTCCCGGGACGGGATAGTGGTAGCGATTATCGCCATTAACCGGCAGACGGGCAAGCTGGTGGGGCGCCCTGATATCGTCTCCCGGGGCTTTGTTGATACCAGGGAGTCTAAAGACATGATAGAAGAGAGCCGCGACCTGGTGGCTAAGACTTTAGACCATAGCGGCGTCCGCCCCGCCGATTGGGGCTTTATCAATACCAAGGTTAGGGACATCTTAAACAAGTTTTACTATGAGCAGACCAAGCGCCATCCCATGATTCTTCCGGTTATGGTGAAGGTGTAGTTTTTAAATGGCTAATAAGAAGGAAGCCGATACCAGGCGTAAGCCGGGGAGGAAGCCCAAGGCTGAGAAGGGTTCGGCGGGGCGGCGGTTTTTCCGTTTTATCTGGCTGCCGCCGGTGCGGCGGCTGATACTGGCCATAATTATCGCCGTCCTGCTCTTCTGGTACTGGTCGACCATCAGCGCCTGGGCTGACAGCGTCTGGGATGACGCCGTGGCCCTCTTCGGCTGGGGGCTGCTCTTTATGGTGATGGCTTTTGCCACCCTGGTGGGGATAGTGTGGGGGCGGAGGGTGCTATCCGTTATCTACCATTGGAACCAGTGGTTTGGCGGCGCCGTCTTCGTTCTGGTGGTCTGGGGGATACTGGCTTTCTTCGAGCTTGGCGGCAGCTTTGGTCAGGGTATCATCGGCAATGCCGATGCCGGCGGTGCCTTTCGGCTGGTGGGGATGGTAATACTGGGCTTTATTTTGGTCGCCCCCGGCCTTTGCTGGCGCCTTACCGCCAGGTTCTTTGCCTGGCTGGGTGAGCGTCTCAGAAAGCGCCCCGCCCCCGAAGGGGGGATTTACGTTGAACCCCCCACCGCTGATAGGCCGGCGCTTAACCCCCCGATTGTACCCCAACAACCGCCTATAGTTCAGCCCCCGCTGACCAGGGAGCCTGAGGTGGTAACCTCGGTGCTTACCCCTACCCCGGCCCAGCAGGACTTACAGCAGGTAGCCCAGGAGGTATGGAAGAAATACGGCCAGTCCCCGGCGCTGGTTACCGTCGACGGCTGGCGGTTACCCCCTATCGAAATTCTGGATAATGTCCCCGAGGCTGAGTTCGGCCAGGCGGATAATATGCAGAGGGCCAGGGTGATTGAGGAGGCTCTGGCCAGCTACGGCGTGGCGGCTAAGGTGGTGCAGATAAATGCCGGTCCCACGGTGACCCAGTTCGGCGTTGAGCCGGGCTGGGACAGGAAGACGAAGGAGGTCAAGGAGAGGGATAAGGACGGCAACGTTAAGGTCAGGCTGGAAGAAGTCTCCAAGACCAGGGTCAAGGTGGAGAGGATTACCTCCCTGGCTAACGACCTGGCCCTGGCTCTAGCCGCGTCCAGCATCAGGTTCGAAGCCCCGGTGCCGGGTAAATCGGTGGTGGGGATTGAAGTTCCCAATAGCATCTTCGGGCTGGTGGGCTTAAGGGGTGTAATAGAGACCGGCGCTTTTCAGAAGATAGAGGCTAAGTCCAAGCTGGGTCTGGCGCTGGGTAAGGGTGCCGGCGGCGAAGCGGTGGCGGGTGACCTCTCCCGGATGCCCCACCTGCTCATCGCCGGGGCTACCGGCAGCGGCAAGACGGTCTGCCTCAATTCCATTATCTGCTGCCTGCTGCTTCACACCACTCCCAATGATGTGCGCTTTATCATGATTGACCCCAAGAGGGTGGAGCTGACCACGTTTAACAGCATACCTCACCTGGCTGTGCCGGTCATCGTGGATACTCAAAAAGCCCTGGGCACGCTGCGCTGGCTCAATAAGGAAATGGACAAGCGGTATCAAACGCTGGCTACCGTCGGCGCCCGCAACATTGAGGGTTACAACAAGAACAAGGAGGGAGACGAGAAGCTCCCTTATCTGGTGCTGGTCATCGACGAGCTTGCCGACCTGATGATGGCCGGCTTTGACGAGGTGGAGCACGTCCTCTGCCGCTTAGCCCAGCTTGCCCGCGCCACCGGCATTCACCTCATCGTGGCTACCCAGCGCCCATCGGTGGACGTGGTTACCGGTCTGATTAAGGCTAACTTCCCCACCCGCATCAGCTTTGCCGTTACCTCCCAGGTGGACTCGCGGACTATTCTCGATATGGGAGGCGCCGAGAAGCTTTTGGGCCGGGGAGACATGCTCTATATGCCTACCGAGGCGGCTAAGCCCAAGCGCCTGCAGGGTTGCTTTGTCTCCGATGCCGAGCGGGAGAGGCTGGTCTATTTCTGGGGTAGCCAGCAGAGGGAAGAGGCAATTCCGCTCAAAGTTGAGGAGATTACCGCTGCCGGCGCCGATAGGGGAATTTTCCCCGAAGACCCGCTTCTGGAAGCCGCTCGCCAACTGGCGCAGGAGCACAGCCATATCTCCACCTCTTACCTGCAGCGGCGCCTGCACATCGGTTATCCACGCGCCGCCCGCCTCATGGAACAGCTTGAGGAGGAGGGTTACCGTAGGGAAGGGGAGGCTTAAAGCTATTTTAGTCCTTGGCGGCGACGTATGCCGTCAGCCATGACCACAAAGCCCATATCCAGAGCGCAATCGCCACGAAGAACCAATCGGTTGGCCACCACATGCCGAGTCCTTTGTCTATGACACTGCCTACGATGCCCACTATCAAACAGCCTAAGCCCAGGAACTCTAGGACCATTGCTACGATTGCGTGGAACTTGGGGCCCATACCGAAGAGTAGGAACCTTAGTTTCTTGGGGACTGCTGCCATCTTTGTTGCCTCCTTAGGTTTTTAGTTGTTGCTTTTAGTTATACTACGGCTTGATACTATGGCTTGTCAATGGTGTAGGCGCAGAGCCACGACCATAAGCCCCCCACCCAGAGGGCAATGGCTATCAGTACCCAGAGCATTGGCTCCAGGCCGAGCCCTCTATCCAGGGCGGCGCCTATTATGCCCACTATTAAGCAGGCTGTGCCCAGAAGGTCTAGAGCCAGCGCTATCCAGGCATGCCACTGATACCATCGGCGCCCTTTGCCGAAGAGGAGGAGCTTGGGGTCTTTGAGAATGGCTTTCATCTCGGTCTCCTTTTGCAGAGGTTTTAATCCCAAGCATATTTCCCGCTGTTTGGGAAATTAACGGTGTAAGCATTCTTCGAATAACTATGACTGAGAATGGCTTGTGTCATTCTTTCAATTGACTCTGGCATCCATAACTCCATTGCAGCACCACATATTATGTCTAAGGGTATTTCGACTACCAGCGGACTTCTTGGTTTATTGATTAACAAAACTGGTATATAAAGAGACTTGGGGTAGTCAGGTGGGGTTTCTGGTAATGGTAAGACCTCTACTTCCCATCCGCGATCTCTCAGCCATCGAGCAAGCCCACTAATATTAATTTGGCTTACCAAAAAGTAATCTCCGGAAATCAATGAAAGTCGCAAGTCACTATTTATAGGAAAGATAGTATATGGAGCAAGCATACGGCTGAAATGAACTATATGTGAGATGTTCCCCAAGATAGGTATTACGAGGTCTTCTTTCTTCCGTATAATAGAAATACAGCGGTTAATGGTGTCTTCTATAAGCTGTTCGGACCGTGACTTGGGAAGGTCTTTTATTTTTTTAAGGTAACATAGTCCAAATGAGAGATAATCACCGAAGACTCGTGATGACGTTATTTTTTTCTTAGCTTCATCCATTGCTGCCTCTAGTATTTTTGCATACGTTAACAAAGGCAATTTCGAAGTTATCTTGGTACATGTAATTTCTGGCTCAACGAAAGCATGTGAGCCGGTTTGTAGCGCTTCTTGTACCAGAGCCAAATCCTGCCCTTGACGTAGGGTACGAGCAGTTTGCATTTTACCTGCTTTGACTTCAAGCAACTTATATGTGTCAGTTGACTCGTCATATGTGGTAATATCGCCGAACCTAAGGAAGTTAGTTGTTGAATTCAATAAAAAGGATCTTTCTTTTGAAGCTAGTTCTGCGCATTGATATATCTCTGTATCAAGCCCTTTTCCAGGGTCCGGAATAGAAACGTAAGAGTGTTCTGCTAATAGGCGCAGAGCGGCTCTATCATATTTAAAGAACCACCATGCGATACCATCACCAATAGAACGTAATTGACCTGAAAAGAATCGCGCTGCTGTTGCTGAGTTTCGCATAGACTCAAAACGTTTTTGCGCGAGTTTGATGCGTTCTAGTGGTGCCTTATTTGATCGGAGGCTTTTTATGGCCTTAGCAAAACGATTCCCCCAACGAATATATGTTTGATAGGCTGATTGCGACGCGAGAATATGGCCCAGAAGCTCAAATTGAATATCAAATAGTGAATAACGGCCGTGTTTAGCTTTTAAACTTTTATCAAGAAGGTCTTTTAAAATCCATTTGTTTTCAGTGTAGTAGGTGGTATTAGTTGCTACTGCAAACGTGTGAGTATCTTCGCTGTGGCTGGTGTGTAATCTCTCGTCCAAGTTAACCTCAAACAAAATAGATTAATCAAACTTGTCTAATTTGATTATTTCTTCCCGCTTTTTCTCGGTGTCAGCTATTAAGTTGCCAGAAGCACAAAAGGTATAACAAAGGCGACAATACCTATAAAGATGACGCCGAACATAAACAGGTTATACCTCGTCCGGTAATCACTCAGCAGTGTTTGGTCATAGTACTTGGCCACACCCTGGTCTTTGTACATCTTCAAAAGACTATTCAGCAGCTTTACTCTCGTTTGCCTGCCTCTTACTAACCCAATTTCTACAATCAGATTGACCACTATTAAAAGGGCCACCAGCACAACCATTACCGTTATTGATGTGGCGTCTATTCTTGCATCGTCAGTGGTGCTTAAGGCGATTCCGGAATTAATGGCCAGAACCAGCAGGTTGAGGATAATCCCGGTGAGAACGAAAATCGTGTCCGTGCGTGAGTTGGTACCAAGTTCGCTGATAATGTGCTCATGAACTCGCTCAATCATGTTGCCCTCCTTAATTGTTCGTATTTTATGATGCTACCTATTTTTCCTCTTTAGCCGCTTCAAAATCGCATCCATATAAACCCGCGCCAGGTTCTTGCCGTGCTTGGGCACGCGCTCCCGCTTCTTCTTAAGCTTCTTCTCCCGGCGCTCCTGCTTGGTCTCTACCTCGTCATGGCTCATCTGTCTATCTCCACCGGCTCAAACTCCTTGCGCAACTCAACGATGCGGTCGCGGATTAAAGCCGCCTTCTCGAACTCAAGGTTGCGGGCGGCCGTCTTCATCTGCCCTTCCAGCTCCTTAATCAGGCGGGCGATGTCCTCCTTGGTGTGGGGGGCGGCGTTATAGACGGCCCGGACCTCGGCGGCGACCTTTACCCGCTCGGTGATGTCCTTGATGGCTTTCCTGATGCCCTGGGGGGTAATGCCGTGCTCCTTGTTGTAGACTTGCTGAATCTGGCGGCGGCGCTGGGTCTCGTCTATAGCGGCCTGCATCGATTTGGTGACGCTATCGGCGTACATGATGACATGCCCGTCAATGTGGCGGGCGGCGCGCCCCATGGTCTGAATTAACGCCCCCTCAGAGCGCAGGTAGCCCTCTTTGTCGGCGTCTAAGATTGCCACTAGGCTGACCTCGGGCAGGTCGAGCCCCTCCCGGAGCAGGTTTATGCCCACCACCACGTCGTAAATGCCCAGGCGGAGGTCGCGCAGTATCTCCACCCTCTCCAGGGTATCAATCTCGGAGTGTAAATAGTGGGTCTTTATGCCCATCTCGATTAGGTAGTCGGCCAGCTCCTCGGCCATGCGCTTGGTCAGGGTGGTCACCAGGCAGCGCTCAGCTTTGTCCACCCGGCTCTTAATCTGGTCGAGGAGGTCGTCAATCTGCCCCTTGGTAGGCTTGATTTCAACCGTCGGCTCTAACAGGCCGGTGGGGCGGACTAACTGCTCCACCACCTGCCGGCTGTGCTTGTATTCGTATTCCGCCGGCGTTGCCGAGGTATAAACGACCTGGTTGATGCGCTGGGTGAACTCGGTGAAGTTCAGGGGGCGGTTGTCCAGTGCCGAGGGCAGGCGAAAGCCGTACTCCACCAGCGTCTCTTTGCGGGAGACGTCCCCGTGGTGCATGCCCCGAATCTGGGGGATGGTCATGTGCGATTCGTCGATAAAGAGGAGGAAGTCTTCGGGGAAGTAGTCCAGCAGCGTCCAGGGGGGGCTGCCGGCAGGACGTTGTGAAAGGTGGCGGGAGTAGTTCTCCACGGCGTGGCAGTAGCCCGCTTCCCTGAGCATCTCCATATCGTAGTTGGTCCTGGCTTCCAGCCTTGCCGCCTCCAACAGCTTGCCCTGCCTTTTTAGCTCGGCCAGGCGTTCGTCCAACTCTTGTTTTATGCTCCCCAGGGCCACCATCAGCTTGTCGTGCGAGGTAACGAAGTGCTTGGCCGGGTAGATGTCCACCGCTTCCATCTCTTTGAGCAACTCACCGGTGAGGGGGTCAATCTCCAGGATGCGCTCGATGTCGTTGCCGAAGAACTCGATGCGCAGGGCCAGTTCTTCATAGGCGGGCTGAATTTCCAGGGTATCGCCGCGGAGGCGGAACTTACCCCGGCTGAAGTCGATGTCGTTGCGCTGGTACTGCATGTCCACCAGCTGGCGGAGGAGCTTTTCCCGGCGGTAGCCCTCGCCCTTCTTGAGGCTCAAGACAAAGTTGAGGTATTCCTCGGGCTCGCCCAGCCCGTAGATGCAGGAGACCGAAGCCACGATGACCACGTCCCGCCGCGTAAACAGGGAGCGGGTAGCGGCGTGGCGGAGCTTATCAATCTCCTCGTTGATGTTAATTTCTTTCTCGATAAAGGTATCGGTGCGGGGGAGATAGGCTTCGGGCTGGTAATAATCGTAGTAGCTGACGAAGTACTCCACGGCGTTATTGGGGAGGAACTCCTTGAACTCGGTGCAGAGCTGGGCGGCCAGAGTCTTGTTGTGGCAGATGACCAGGGTGGGCCTCTGCACCCGGGCGATGACATTGGCCATGGTGAAGGTCTTGCCGCTGCCGGTAACGCCGAGCAGGGTCTGCTGCTCAAAGCCCTTATTTAGGCCCTCTACCAGCCCATCCACCGCCTGGGGCTGGTCGCCGGTCATCTTGAAATCGGAGAAAATCTCAAACTCTGGCATATTAATAGTATAGCTTTTGGGGGCACTGGTGACAACGGCTGTTGACAGGACGCCGCTTATTTTTATAGACTGAAGAACCCCCATATTTTGGGGAAGTTTGCCTAAATTGAAGGAGGATAACATGTCGGACAGCGTTTACAAGATAATCACCGTGGTGGGTACCAGCCCCAAGTCCTGGGAGGATGCGGCCACGGTGGCGGTGGAGACCGCGGCCAAGTCATTGCGCGACCTGCGCATCGCCGAGATTGAGGAGCTGGATATGCAGATTGACAAGGGCAAGGTTGTCAGCTACCGTGCCAAGGTTAGAGTCTCCTTTAAGTATGAGGGGAGTTAGTAAGCGGGTAGCGCCGGAACTGAATATTTTAAGAGCTATTGGGGAGGGGCATTACCCCTCCCTGATTTTTTGGGGGCCTTTCTTCCCGCCCACCCGCCCTATAGAGGTTCCACCTCTCTAAAACTTACCTTAAAGGGTGGGTGGGGATTCGTTCGCGTAGAAGTTGTTAATCTGATATTTGCTGTCTCTTGTCGGTAATCTCTTTTAAGAAAGGTATGACAATATTACCCTTAGATAGATTTGCGACTCTCTCGTCATTTAAGTCTATGTTAAAGACTAATTTAGTTTCGTATTCTTCTTTGCCTGCCTCCAGAGTTCTAACTGCGAAATTGTAGTTACCAGCTACTAACGGATTAGTACCAAAAGGGAACCGTTCATGCTTTAAAAGGGCAAACGCGATAGACTTGTATACTTTGGACTTACCTGCTAAATGGATAGGGTAGAATGGCTCATTGAACGGGTCGTCAAAAATATTCTTCCCGAAGGTAGGCTCTGTTTTTATACCATATTTGGTATAGAAAAATGGCTGAAATAACCATTCATTTTGATCAGAATTTACTATCAAAACAATGTCGTTGATTACCCCTTCCCTTGCTCCGGTGTTTGCGAAATATAGAGGTAAGATAGCGGAAAACCGCATAACTGTGCTGCCATCCTTGAATCGTTGAGGCATGGGCTCTAGTCTGGGATTACCGCAATATATCTTAACATTAAAGGGGGAGAAGTAATTCTTCCATGCCAGGATCCCAGATAATATCCCAGAGATTGTTATTGCTATGGCTCCAGTAATAACTCCAGCTAATTCCATCTGATTCCTTCCCCTACTCCATCTCCATCAAATCAAACCCGCTTAACTTATCGGGCAGGCGGGCGGCTTTAGCCCCCAAAATCTCAAAGATTATAGCCTCACCCACCAGCCAGGTCTTAACGCCCGGGCGCAGGCAGCCGGTGATGGCCTTTCCAGAGCGCCCCAGGGAGGCGTGGATGTGCAGGACCGGCTTGCCGTCCTTATCGGGGGCGATGACGCCAACGCCGACTACCTCGTGGGCACCGTCGACGGGCAAAAGAACGGGCTGGGGAGGCATTTCAGCGGAGTCGCGGGGGCCGACGACGATTTCACCCTCCCCGATTCCCCCCACCAGGATAGCCTGTCCCACCGATATTCCCTTCTCGGCGGCAAAGCGCTCGATGCAATCGGGCACCACATCGCCGTCCTCAAGCCGCAGGACAAAGACCCGCCCGATGTGGCCTTCACTGGCTTTCATCAATGCCCTCCGGTTTGGTGTCAACCTCCTCGGCGATGCCTATCCTCTGCACCGAAAGGGGCACATAGTTGACCATCTTGCACTCGATGAGGTCTTTCAGCTCCTTTTCCGCTGGCGAGAGAGCCGCCTTTTCCGTTTTTACCTCGATGAAGTCGACGCCCTGGCCGTACTTAATGCCGACGAAGTCAACGGGGTTGCCGCCCAGATAGAAGAGGCGGTCGTATTGGGTAAGCTCCAGGGTGGCCAGGAGCTCGTTGAGCTTGCCGGCCCTGACCGCCTCGCTGGAGGTTATGGACTTGAGGACATCGTGGGGGAGGCTTTCCAGTATGCGCTGAATCTCCCGAACCGAGTCCGCCGAGGCCAGAGCGAAGCGGAGCCTGTTAGCCAGCTCGTCGATGTCGGTGGCGGGCGCCTTCCTCAGCCGGAAGAGCAGTACCAGGATTACGGCTAACAATAGAAAAATCACTACAAATAGAGCAATTTCCATAAGCGCTCCTTTTACTTGCTGGTGAAGTAGCCCAGTGCCAGCTTTATCTTTTCCTCTAAGGTCAGGCCCTGGTCGGGGGGGATGGCGGCAATGGCGTGGGCGGCTTCTCTAACCGAGTAGCCGAGAGTGGTGAGGGCGGCTAGGACATCGGCGTTTTCCTCGGCGAGCTCGGCGGGTGCAGCCAACCAGCCGGCGCCTATCTTCTCTTTCAGCTCCAGTATGAGGCGGTTGGCCGTTTTCTTGCCGATGCCGGGAATCTCGGCCAGCAGGTCGGCGCTGCCGCTGGCGATAGCCATGGCCAGCTTTTCCGTGCCCATCGCCGAGAGCATGGCTAGCGCCAGCTTGGGGCCTAACCCCGATACCCCGATTAGGGTCTGGAAAAGCCCCAGTTCCTCAGGGCTGGCGAAGCCGTAGAGGGTGGCGTTGTCCTCTCTTATGTAGAGGTGGGTATGAAGCTCCACCTCCTCGCCGATGGTGCCCAGTGTGGCCAGGGTGGAGGTGGGCATATAAACCTTAAAGCCGATGCCGCCCACATTGACGATTGCCCATTCGCTGCCCAGCGCCTGCAGCTTGCCTTTAAGAGCGGCTATCATTTCTGTTCCCCCTGCTTAGCCAGCAGGCCGTCCAGGTGGGTCTCGTGCAGGTGGCAGAGGGCTACGGCCAGGGCATCGGCGGTATCGCTGGGCTGGGGCACGGAAGCTAAACCGAGTTGCAGTTTGACCATCTCCTGGACCTGTTCCTTGGAGCTGGCGCCGTAGTTGGTCACCCTCTGTTTTACCTGGGTCGGGGTGTATTCATAGCTCGGGATTCCCTTCTCGGCGGCGGCCAGGATGGCTATCGCCTGCGCCCGGCCCACCGCCAGCGCCGCTTTTGCGTTCTTGGCCATAAAGGGCTGTTCTATAGCCACGGCGTCGGGCTGAAAGCGGGAGATGATTTCCAGAAGCCTCTGGTATAAAAAGCTCAAGCGCTCCCCGATAGGGGAGCGCTCCCGGGTGGTCAGGGCGCCACCTTCAACCAGGGTTATCTCATCATCTTTAGCCTCAATGACGCCGTAGCCCGTAGTTACCGTTCCCGGGTCAATGCCTAAAATTATCATCGGGTCGGGCTCACGGTTGATATTTCTCCAGAATGGCATCGGGGAAGTCGGCGTTGCTGGAGACATGCTGCACCTCGTCCAGCTCCTCCAGCCTGTCCAGTAGCCTTAAAGTCTGCAGGGCCGCCTTTTCCTCAAGCTCCATCACGGTCTTGGGTATCATGGAGATTTCAGCCGAGGCGATGGCAATATTCTTCTGCCCCAGCGCCTCCCTGACCAGCTCCAGCTCGGCGGGCTTGGTGTAGACCTCGATATAGTTATCCTCTATCTTGACGTCCTCGGCGCCGGCATCTATAGCCTCCAGGGCCAGCTTCTCGGCGTCCTGGGCGTTGGTCTCCACCGTAATCAGTCCCCGGGAGTCGAAGAGCCAGGCGACGCAGCCGGCCTCCCCCAGGTTGCCGCCGTTGCGGTAGAAGATATTCCTCACATCCTGCAGGGTACGGTTGCGGTTGTCGCTCAGCGCCGTTACCAGGATAGCCACCCCGTTGGGCCCGTAACCCTCCAATACCATCTCGGCCAGGCTGGCGCCTTCGGCGTGACCGCTGCCTCGCTTGATGGCGCGGTCTATATTGTCCAGGGGCATGTTGTTATCGCGGGCTTTCTGTACGGTCAGCCTGAGGCGGAAGTTTGCCTCCGGGTTGCTGCCCCCCTCCCGCACGGCCACGATAATCTCGCGGGCGAGCTTGGTGAAGAGCTGACCCCGCCGGGAGTCAGTCACCCCTTTCTGCCGTTTAATCGTTGACCACTTGGAGTGCCCCGACATATACTATCCCCTTGCTAGATTCTAGCATTTTAGCTGTCGGCGGTAAAGGGGGAGGAGCTACCAAAGCTTGAAGGCACCCCCAAAATAAACTATAATCCCCAAAACAGCCCACGTGTGTTAACAGGACTAACATGCACTGCATTGGCGTCGATATAGTCGAAATAGCCCGCCTGGAAAAGGCCGTCAAACGTCACGGGGAAGATTTCCTCAAGCGTATTTATACTGATTCGGAGCTAAAGCTCTACCGTAAAAAGCTGCCCTCGTTGGCGGCCCGCTTCGCCGCCAAGGAAGCGGTGGTAAAAGCCATAGGCAAACCGGCCGAGGGCATTAGCCTGAAAGAGATTGAGGTGATTTCCGGCCCTGGCGGACAGCCGGAGGTCAATCTTTACGGCAGGACTCAGCAGCAGGCTAAAGAAGTGGGCCTTGATAAGCTGGCGGTTACCCTCTCCCACTCCAAAGAATATGCCATCGCCTTCGTTAGCGGTGATACTAAATAGAGTTACTTTTCAACCCCACCCTTTGCAAGCGTACCTTTTACTTCCCACCCTCCCGCCCCGCCACTAAGGTTTTGTTTCCCGCCCTGTCCCGCCCTATAAGGGTTGGCGCCCTTTAAACTACCCCCCAAAAGCAGGGGTTGGGGGAGCTAGCCCCCGGGGGTGGGTTGGGTGGGACGCCAAACAATTTTTGGCAATTTACCCTGGCTGATGTTAGAATGGGTGGTGGAAAGGGGAGCTTTAATTTGAAGTATAAGCTTTTGGTAGTAGATATAGACGGCACCCTGCTGGGCAGGGAAAGGGGAATCTCTGCGGAGAACATTGAAGCCCTGGCCGAAGCCCGCCGTTCGGGGGTAGGGGTTGCCCTGTCCACCGGGCGGGCGGTTCAGGCCTGCCTGTCAATTCTCGACCAGCTGGCGCTGGACGGCTATCATATTTTCTTTGACGGCGCTCTGGTCTCTGATCTCGGCCAGGAGGTCTATGCCGAGCCGCTGGATAGGGGAGTGGTCAGGGAGGCTATCGAATTTGCCCGCTCCCGAAACATGGACCTTGAGCTCTATTCGGCGAGCCAGTACTTCGTTGAGCGGGAGACCTGGTCAACCGATGCCCATCGCCGTTTCTTCGGCGTAGAGCCGACTATAGTAGATTTTACCGACCTCTGGGAAGAGGAGAGGATCATTAAAGGGGGCTTAGCCTCGGTCAATCCTCAGCAGGTGGCTGAAGCCAGGGATTTTCATGCTTATTTTAAGAACCGCCTTCACTTTTCCCGGGCAAGGTCGCCGGCTTTTCCTGATGTCGAATTCACCAATGTGGTCGCCCCCGATGTCTCCAAGGGGAGGGCACTGGGAGCTCTGGCTTCGCACCTGGGGATGTCCCTGGCTGAGGTCATGGCGGTAGGGGATGGTACCAATGACATCTCGCTGCTTTCCCTGGCCGGTCTGGCAGTGGCTATGGAAAACGCCCCCGATGAGGTCAAAGCAGTTGCTCACCACATCACCGATGATGTGGAGGATAACGGTCTGGCGGCGGCGATTAACCGCTTTTTGCTGGATTAGACGCCAGCCAGAGCTTATGCCTCGGCTTTTAGAAGCCCCTATTAAGCTTTTACTTTATATTTTATTAAGCGGATTAACCGCGCTTACCCTCTGGCTCGGGCGGCCAGCACTAACCCGACTATAACCAGAGCCGCGCCCACTCCGATGAGAATCCAGAAGCCGTAGAACGATAGCCAGAGTATCAGGGTGCGTGCGTCATTGGCAGTATTAACCAAATCGGCGATGGTGTCTTCGGTGAAAGCTATGTCCGAAATATAGTACGGTGACTCCGTCTCGTCGGGGAGAACGACGCTGTAGGTGCTACTGCTCGCCGTATATACGGTGGTGCCGCTTAGCGGCTCAACCATCAGATTGACAGCTATGTCCATGACCTGGGGCAGTTCGGTGCCTGCCTGGGTACCGATGCTCAGGCCCTGCTCGCTGACCTCAAAGACGAAGACGTTTAAGCCCTCAAACTCTTCCTCGCCGATAAATTCAGCATCCAGAGGACGCCCGGCGCTGGAAATCCACATGGAGTAGCTTTGCTGTTCTAAATTTGAAGGAAAGCAAAATTGACCGGACCGTGGCATACCATCATCCTGGTCTGGTACATAGGCCCGGGTAGAGCGGTCAACGCTTAGCGACCCGACCTGGCCGAACTGCGCCAGCTCCATGCCGGCCAGGGCATGGGTACAGGTCACCGTCTCACTGATTATCAGCACGTTGCCCTGAACATCTGTTGCCAGTTGCAATCGCTGCACGCACACCGGGAGTTCGTCCATATTGTAAGTATCAGGGTTCAGCACCAGGTAGGTGCCTTCGAAGTTGATATCCTTGCTGTAGTCTGCGGGGAGTTTGACCATGCCGGGGAAAATAGCCAGCAGCCAAACTAGAGCGATAACGACCAGGACTAGACCAGCAATGGGTAAGCCCAGTCCCCAACCCTTTAATCTCATCTTCTATGTTCCTCCTTCAATTTTTGCCTAGATGTGCTAGGTATGATGGGGAATTATACAATAGGGATGGTACTTTTGCAACAGGTACGGCTATCTGTTATTTCATAGGTGAAGCTCTATTATATCGCCGTCCTGCAAAACATGGTCTCTGCGGGCCATGACGCCGTCGTGTTTGCCCGAGCCCCAGATGCGGGCGTATTTCATCTTAGCGGCAAAGTCCTTGTGCACTGCGGCAGCGGCATCGGCCAGGGTGCTTCCCCGGTCGAGGATTATGGGGTCGGCAAAATCGGGCTTTCCCCCCGGCACCTTGGTATATACTCGGATGATATCTAAAACTTGAAAGATTTTGGCCTTGAGTTCTTCCAGACCGGTGCCTTCTCCGGCCGAGATGGCGATGACCGGCATTTTCTCACCGTAGCCTTCTTTCAGGGCAGTGTAATTCTGGCCGGCTTTGTCCCGGTCTAGCTTGTTGCCGATAATCAGCGCCTTCTTATGCCATAGAGTGAACTCCGGTTCTTCCCTGGCTTCGACATCGCCAATTACTATTCTCATCGTTTCCAGTTGATTGATTATAGCCTCCATCTGCTCTAGGGGCTCGGAGTCCAGGCTGGCCACAATCAGCAGGGCGTCAGCCCGCCGCAGCATGGGCGGCAGCCAGAATTCGATGGACTGGGGTGCCAGGGGTGGGGTGTCAATCAGCTGTATCTTGATGTTCTCAAACTCCATCATTCCCGGGGTGGCGCTGTGGGTGGTGAAGGGGTAATCGGCGACGGGCGGGGAGGCATTGGTGATGACGGCGACGAGCTGGGATTTGCCGGCGTTGGGCAGGCCGATTACCGCCACCTGGGCGGCGCCTTCCTTCTCAATAATCACTGAAGCCCGCTTGGTGGCCGCCTTCTTCTCCGAGGCTTCGGTTAGGCGGGCAATTCTGGCTCTTAGCTTGGCCCGCAGGTGGTCGGTGCCCTTGTGCTTGGGCATGATGGCCAGCATTTCCTCCAGGGCGGCTATCTTTTCCAGCGGGTTCTTAGCCTCCCGGAAGTTCTTTTCGGCTTCAAAGTACTGCGGCGGCAGGTTGGCGGGCATCCTTAGAGGTGCTCCTTTATAGTCTTGGCCAGTTTCTGGCTCATGCCTTTAGCGCTAATCAGCTCTTCAAGCGGTGCTTCCCGGATGGCTTTGACCGAGCCGAACTGCCTGATTAGGGCCCGCTTGCGCTTGGGGCCGATGCCGGGGACGGCGTCCAGGGCCGAGGCGAAGCTCTGCTTTTTTCTTATCTTCTGGTGGTAGCCGAGGGCGAAGCGGTGCGCCTCGTCCCTGAGGCGCTGCAGTAACCGCAGCCCGTGGGAAGAGCGGGGCAGGATGATGGGCTCTTTCCGGCGGGGGATGAATAGCTCCTCGTTTTCTTTAGCCAGGCTGGCGGCGGGCACGAAGGCAACCCCCATCTGCTCCATGGCCTGGAGGGCGGCGTTAAGCTGCCCCTTGCCCCCGTCGATGAGCACCAGGTCGGGCATGATTGCCCAGCTGTCCGAGGCGCCGCCGGCGCGCTTGAAGCGCCGTTTGAGCACCTCCTCGAGCATGGCGTAGTCATCAACACCGGAGACACTCTTGATTCTAAAGCGCCGGTAGTGGGCCGGCCTGGGCTTGCCCTTATCAAAGACGACCATACTGCCCACCGCCGCCACTCCCTGGATATCGGAGATATCATAGCCTTCTATGCGGGAGGGCAGACGGGGCAAATTAAGCTTCTGTTTTATTTCCCCCAGCGCCGCCGATAGCGCTGCCGGTGAGGCGAGCTGCTTTATCCTGAGCTGTTCCAGGCTCTGCTGAGCGTTTTCAGCCACCGTCTTCACCAGCTGTCTTTTCCTTCCCCGCCGCGGCACCTGGATTTCAACCCTGCCCCCCCGTTTGCTCTGCAGCCACCCCTGGAGGGTAGCCATGTCTTCCACCGGGTGCTGGAGCAGTAACAGCGGGGGGATGTGGGGACTGGAGGCATAAAACTGCTGGACAAAGCTGGTCATAATCTGGCCCGGCTCTTCGTATTGCGTTCCCTGCAGGACGAAGCTCTCGCGGCCGATGAGCTTGCCGCCGCGGATAAAGAAGACCTGGACGCAGGCCTGGTCTTTGTCTCCCTCAAAGGCGATAACGTCCTGTTCCCCCTTCACCGTGGTGGCGATTCTCTGCCCTTCGACCACCCTCTCCAGGGCTTGAATCTGGTCCCTGAGCCGGCTCGCCCGCTCGAAGTCCAGGGCTTCGGCCGCCTTATTCATCCGCCCTTTAAGCTGTTTAACCACCCGCGCCTGTTTTCCCTCCAGGAAAAGAATGACCTGTGAGATGACCTCGGCGTATTCCCGTTGGCTGACGGCGCCGATGCAGGGGGCCAGGCAGTGCCCGATATCATAGTCAAGGCAGGCGCGGGGGTCGGTGCCGGTGATAGTCCTGGTGCAGGAACGGAAGGGGAAAATCCCCTTTAATAGCTTCAGGGTCTGGCGCACCGACTTGGCGCTGGCAAAGGGGCCGAAGTAACGCCCCCCGTTCTCCTCCAGCCGACGGGTAATGTGCACCCGGGGCCAGTCCTCGCCGAGGTCTATCTTGAGGTAGGGGAAGCTCTTATCGTCTTTGAGGCGGACGTTGTAGTGGGGGTGGTGCCTCTTTATCAGGTTTAGCTCCAGGATGAGCGCCTCCTGCTCCGAGGTGGTGACGAAGTATTCCAGGTCGGCTATTTTGCTCACCATGCGCTTGCTTTTCGGCGTCAGCTTCTGCCCGGCGCCGAAATAGGAGCTTACCCGGTGGCGCAGGTTAGCCGCCTTGCCCACGTAGAGGATATTGCCTTCGCCGTCTTTAAACAGATAGACACCGGGGCGAGAGGGCAGCCCCCTTATCTGCTCGGTGATATAGCCTGCCGTCATAAATTTATTTTAGCATAGCTGATAAGCAGGGCAAAGTATTTATCCAGCTTTTACCTGCTCCCCAGGTTTTTCTTCCCACCCTACCCACCCAAAAGAGGTGTTACCTATCTTACAACTCTTTTTCCTCCCCCTATCCCCCCGTTTTTATCAGTTCTCTTTCTTCCCACCCAGCCCGCCCGAAAGAGGTGTTACCTATCTTACAACTCTCTCGCCCCGCCCCACCCCGTTTTAGGGAGCGTTAAAGAGGTCTGACCTCTGCTCGGCAGGGTGGGTTTGGGTGGGTAGCTAAACACCCTCTGAAACCCTCTTTTTTATCCCCTTCCTTCAAAGACGGTGGGTGGGCTTTAACTTTACATATTGATATGTTAAAATACATAATAATCACCTGGTAGTAAAGGGAGAGCGGTGAAAGAAGCTATTGACAGTTTTCTGGACTATCTGGCCCTGGAAAAGGGCTTTTCCGAGAACACCATAGCCGCCTACCGGAATGACCTGCACCAACTGGCCGGCTTCGTTGAGGAGGAAGCGGCCAAGCGGGGCACCATTCCCCCCTGGGCGGCTTTCGACCGCCAGGCCATGATGACCTATATGCTCGACCTTAAGGGGAGGGGCTATGCCGCCACCACCGTAGCCCGCAAGGTAGCCGCTATCAAGTCCTTCTTCGGCTTTATGGTGGCTGAGGGCATCTTGAAGCAAAACCCGACCGAGGGAGTGAGCTCGACCAAGGTGGGTAAATCTCTGCCCAAGCCCATCTCAATTGACCAGGTCCACCGCCTTTTGGCGGAGCCGGCCAAGCTTTCCACTCCTGAAGCCAAGCGGGACAAGGCAATGCTGGAGTTGCTCTATGCCACCGGCATGAGGGTAAGCGAACTGGTGTCATTGAACCTGGCCGATTTAGATGCCGAGGGGGGCTATGTGCGCTGCTTCGGCAAGGGGCATAAGGAGCGGCTCATCCCTGTCCATGAAAGGGCGGTTGGGGCGGTAAAGGATTATCTGGACGGGGTGCGCCCTCGCCTGGCGCGAAACAGGGAGGAAAAGGCTTTGTTCTTAAATCGCCGCGGCGAGAGGCTGACCAGGCAGGGACTCTGGCAGATACTGAAGGGCTATGCCAAATCAGCCGAGCTGGGGGCTGAGATTACCCCTCATACCCTGCGGCACAGCTTTGCGACCCATATGTTGAGCGGCGGGGCTGACCTGAGGTCGGTGCAGGAGCTTCTGGGTCACGCCAACATCTCTACCACCCAGGTCTATACCCATCTCACCACCGAGGACATGCGGCGCGCTTACCAGAAATCTCACCCCAGAGCTAGGTAAAGGATTTATAGATGTCAGCAAAATCAAGGCGGCGAGGCAGACACCTGCCTCGGAGTAAAAGAAAAAAGAGGCAGGGGGTCTCTTCCGCGCCGGTGGCTCAGAGACCTGAGCCGGCACCCCGGACGGAAACTCCCCCTCCCCCGCCCAAGGCGCCGACCCCAAAGGCTCCGGTTACCGCGGCTCGAGCTACCAATGTAGCCGCCGAGTTAATTAGAATCGGTATTCTGGCGGGGGTAATACTGGTTATTCTGGTGGTGCTAGTCTTTGTTTTGTCTTAAAGCTTGTCCTGGGAGCGGGTGCTATTATGGATGCGGACTTTGAGGCAGCGCGGGCTGAGTTGATTGAGCACCTTAGCACTGAGATTAGGGATGAGCGGGTATTAGCCGCCATGCGCCGTATCCCCAGGGAACGTTTCGTGCCGCCGGCCAGCCGGCGCTCAGCCTATGATGACAGGCCGCTGCCCATCGGCTATGACCAGACGATTTCACAGCCCTTTATCATTGCCCTTATGACCGAGGCCTTGGGGCTCACCGGCAAGGAGAAGGTGCTGGAAGTGGGCACCGGCAGCGGCTATCAGGCGGCTATTTTAGCTGAGCTGGCCCGCCTGGTGGTTACCACCGAGCGGGTGCCTTCCCTGGCCAAAGCCGCCAGGAGAGTTTTGGACGAGCTGGGCTATAATAATATCGAGGTGCAGCTGGCGGAGGAGACTCTGGGCTGGCAAAAGGGAGCGCCCTACGATGCCATAATGGTTACCGCGGCCGCCCCCAAGGTGCCCCCCGACCTCCTGGCCCAGTTGAAGATTGGGGGTCGGCTGGTAATCCCCGTCGGCTCTCGCTATATACAGGACTTGTGCAGGATTACCAGGGGCAGAAAGAAGAACACCATTGAAAACCTGGGCGGCTGCCGTTTCGTTTCCCTTATCGGCCGGGGCGCCTGGGAAGAAGAGTAAGAGAGTTTTTGAAGGAGGCATAGATGGAAGTCCTGGAGGCAATCGAGACCAGAAGGAGCATTCGCAAGTACAAGTCTGCCCCGGTAGACGATAAGGCGGTGCAGGCAGTTCTGGAAGCCGGCCGCTGGGCGCCTTCCTGGGCTAATACTCAGTGCTGGCGGTTTATCGTGGTGCGGGACAGCAAGACAAAGGCGGCGGTGGCCGATACCCTGTTTAGGGGTCCGGGGGGATTTGAAAACCCCGGCATCACGGCGGTCAACACCGTGCCGGTGTTAATCGTCATCTGCGCCAAGATGGGCAAGTCGGGCTGTAATCCGCGCGGTGAAATCGCCACCGAAAAGGGAGACTGGTATATGTTCGATACCGCCCTGGCGGTGCAGAACATGGTGCTGGCGGCCCATTCCCTGGGCTTGGGCACGGTCATTATCGGCGCCTTTGATGCCCCGGCGGCGGCCGCAGTTCTGGGAGTGCCGGAGGGCTACAGTCTGGTTACCCTCTTCCCGCTGGGCGTCCCCGACGAAGCCCCCAAAGCCAGACCGAGAAAAGAGCTCTCCGAAATCGTTTTTAAAGATAAATTCGGCGCTTAAAGTAAGGCTCCGATTACTCCTGGCAGGAGGTAAAAATGAAAAAGCTAGTCGGCTGGCTACTGATAGCTCATGGTATAATATGCCTCCTCGGCGCCTTTTTCCCCTTCTATCCGCCCGTCTTTCTATTCTACGGGTTTTTCCCGGGCCCCTTTGCTATGAAGCTGGTCATCGTTCTGGCGGTTGGGGCGGCTCAGGTGGTGTCCGGCGCCTATCTAATTTTCATAGAAAGGTTGAGGCAGGTCAGATGGTACTGGGTTGCTCTGCCCATGTTTGTTATCGTTGTAGCGCTCCTGGTCTATCCCCTGTTAAACCACTTTTTGGGCATTTAGCCGTAAGGAGGAGGTATTATGAGCGAACTGGGTCTGGTGGCTCCCTTCTGGGTAATTGTTATGATATGGTTGGCCAAGGTGGTACTGCTGGCTTTCCTCTCGGCTTTTCTGGCCTGGCTGGGAATCCGGGCGCTGGATGCTCTCACTCCCCATATACCTCACCGCGAGCGCATCGGGGAGGCCCCGGTGGCTGTAGGCTTTTTCGTTGCCGGCTTTTTCATCTTCATTGGGTTGGTTATCCACGGCGCTATCACGGCACTGACCGCGGTCACCGCCCCCATCGTGTGGTATATCTTCGATTTCAGGACCTGGGGGGTATTGGCTATAAGCTTCGTGGTGAGCTTGCTGGTCGGGGTAGCCCTGTTCTATATTGTGGATAAGGTAACGCCCAAGATACCCTTTGTCAATATCAGAAAAAGCCCGCTGGCGGCCGGGATACATATCTTTGGCTATCTCCTCTTCTTCGGCTTGATACTCCACGCCGCGCTGACAGGGCCGCTATGAAAAAGATATGAAAAAAATTGGTGTTTTACTCGGTCTAACATTTATATTGGTAGCTGGACTGGCCACTGGTGGTCGTGCTTGGGCATATCCGTCTGAGGGTTTCAGCGTGCTAAATGGCGAGGTCTTCGACGACTGGGAGATATGCCGCACCAGGGCCGTTGGTTCAGACGGTTTTTATCAGGTATCGGCGCGGGCCTTCCGCCCGGTTATAGTCTTTGAGAGCCTGGGAGAAAACGCTGCCCTGGCTTACAGCCTGGGCCAGCAGATTGCCGCGGAGTACCCCGACCTGTCCCAGAGGGCAGAAGCGGTATTCTCCTTTGTTCGGGGTAGGGTGAGATATACCACTGATATCGACCAGTTTGGCTATGGCGAGTTCGCCCAAAATGCCGATGAGCTGGCGACTGACATCGACCAGAGTGGCGTTGGTTACGGCGATTGTGAAGATAGTGCCGTGCTGCTGGCGGTCATGTTCAGGGGGGCAGGATTACGCTCGGCGATAGTAATCGGGGAGGGTCATACCGCCGCCCTGGTCTACCTACCTGACTATGATGCCGCCACTGCCTTTTTCAGGTTGGAGGGTGAGATGGGCTGGATCTGGGCTGAGGCTACCGGCAGGAATAATCCTCTGGGTTGGGTGCCCGATGAGTTTCTCGGTGGCAACCTGGCGGCGTATGAGGTAACCGAGGAGGTGCTGAACAGGGCAGAGCCGCCGGAGGAGGCAAATGGGTCGGTAACCACCGTTACCGTGACTGGTGATGGTGCTGGCGGTGAAGGCGGTTTTTCCCTGCCTATTCCTCTCTTCGCCGTAATTTTCTTGCTGTTTTTCATCCCTTCCTTGTTGAGGAGAAAGCGGCGCGCTCATTAGTTTCTTTTAAGAAAGTCTATACCCCCCTCCCCACTTAGGTTTTTCTACCCACCCTCCCACCCAAAGAGGCTGGTGCCTCTCTTTCTCTCTTCTTCATCCCCCAATCCCCACCATTTTAAAACGGGTCTTTCGTCCCGCCCTGTCCCGCCCTATGGGGTAGTTTCCCCACTCTCCCCTTTATTGGGGTGCTGTAAGAGGGGTCAAACCCCTATAGGGTGGGTTGGGTGGGAAGTAAGACCAAACTTGCCGTATAAGCAAGCTCCGATTATAATATGCTGGATTAGGTAGAGAGTAGGTGAATAGATGACGCAATACGGGCTGGAGAATATTAGAAACGTTGTTTTACTGTCTCACAGCGGTGCCGGCAAGACATCAGCCTCGGAGGCAATGTTGTTTGCCGCCGGCGCTATTAAGCGTTTGGGCAAGGTTGAGGACGGGACTACTACCTCGGACTATGACCCCGACGAGGTAAAGCGCCAGATTAGCATAAACCTGTCCATGCTTCCCTGCACCTGGCAGGGGGCAAAGCTCAACCTGCTGGATACCCCCGGCTATTCCGACTTTGTCGGTGAGGTAAGGGCGGCGATAAGGGTGGCGGAGGGGGCGGTGATTATGGTCTGCGCCGCCTCCGGGGTTGAGGTGGGCACGGAGCAGGTATGGTCGTACTGTGAGCAAAACGCCCTCCCGCGGCTCATCTTTATCAACAAGATGGACAGGGAGAATGCCGACTTCAATAAAACCGTGGGGCAGATTCAAGCAAAGTTCGGTGCCCGGTGCCTGCCGCTGCAGTTGCCCATAGGCGCTCAGGACAAGTTCGAGGGAATTTTTGACCTGCTGACCATGAAAGCCTATACCGGCCCTGAAGCCAAAGAAGCGGAGTTACCCTCCTCGCTTCAAGGCCAGGCCGATTCTTACCGCGAGAAGCTGATAGAGGCGGCGGCTGAGGTCGATGATAAGCTCATCGAGAAATACCTGGAGGGGGGAGAGCTCAGCCAGGAGGAGCTAAGCAGCGGCCTCAGGCAGGCGGTAGTAAGCGGCAAGGTCGTCCCCATTTTAACCGGCTCGGCGCTAAAGAACATCGGCTTCAAGCTGTTTCTGGATGCCATATATAACTGTCTGCCCTCGGCCAAGGAGGGGAAGGTAGTGACCATCAGCGATTCAACTAAGAAAACGATTGAGCCCAGCGCCGACGGCCCCCTGGCGGCTCTGGTGTTTAAGACCAGCGCCGACCCCTATGTGGGCAAGCTTACCCACTTCCGGGTCTATATCGGCGCCATTAAAAGTAATTCCCAGGTATGGAATGCCACCCGGAATGACGCCGAGCGCATCGGTCAGCTGTTTGTGCTCAGGGGCAAGAACCAGGAGCCGGTGGCCGAGCTCGGCGCCGGCGATATGGGGGCGGTAGCCAAGCTGACCCTAGCCGGCACCGGGGATACCCTGGGCAGTCGGGAAAAGCCGCTGAAGATTGCCCCCATAGAGTTCCCCGAACCGGCCTTCAGCCTGGCGGTTCACCCCAAGACCAAGGCCGACCTGGATAAGCTGGGGGTGGCGCTAACCCGGCTGGCTGAGGAAGACCCCACCATTCGGGTGCGCCGTGAGCCTGATACCAACGAGACCATTCTATCCGGAATCGGTGAGTCCCACCTTGAGGTAGCCGCCGATAAGATGCAGCGTAAATTCGGCGTTGGGGTCAAGCTGGAAACACCCAAGGTGCCCTATAAAGAGACGATTACGGTGGGAGCCAAGGCTGAGTATAAGCATAAGAAGCAGACGGGGGGGCACGGCCAGTACGGGCACGTTTTCCTTGAGCTTGAGCCTTTGCCCCGGGGCAGCGGCCACGAGTTTGTCGGTAAGATAGTGGGCGGTGCCATACCCAGGAACTATATTCCGTCGGTGGAGAAGGGGGTAAACGAGGCTATCGGGGAAGGCGTCCTGGCCCGCTACCCGGTTATTGACATAAAGACAACGGTCTACGACGGCAGCTTTCACCCGGTCGATTCCTCGGATATATGCTTCAAGATTGCCGGCGCCGGGGCGCTCAAGAAAGGCTTAGCCGAAGGCCAGCCTATCCTGCTTGAGCCGATATTCAATATTGAGGTTACCGTCCCCGAGGATTTCACCGGTGATATTATCGGCGACCTTAACACCAAGCGGGCGCGGGTGCAGGGGATGAATCCCGGGGGTGGGGTTAACGTTATCGAGGCCCAGGTGCCGCAGGCTGAGATTCTGCGCTATGCCATAGACCTGAAATCGATAACCCAGGGCAGAGGCAGCTACAAGGCCAGTTTCAGCCACTATGAAGAGGTGCCGGCTCACATCGCCGAGAAGATTGTCGCCGCCAGGCAGGCCGAGAAGGGCTGATTTTAGCCGGCCAGCAGCTCCTTTAGCTTCTCGATGAGGGCAGGCAGGGCTTTTTTCCAGTCGCCGACCACGCCGAAGCGGGCTTCCCTGAAGATATTCGCCTCCGGGTCTTTGTTGATGGCGACTATGGTCTTGGAGCCGGAACAGCCCGACATGTGCTGGCTGGAGCCGGAGAGGGCTATGGCTATATAGAGGTCGGGGGCGATAATCTTGCCGGTAAGCCCTACCTGTGCCCCGGCGGGCACCCAGCCGTTATCGCAGGGCGGCCGGGTAGCGCCCACCGCCCCTTTCAGCATCCTGGCCAGTTCCTCTAGCTGGGTAAAACCTTCCTCACTGCCGATGCCCCTGCCGCCGCTTACCACCACCTCGGCGTCCTCCAGCCTTACCCCCTCCACCTTTTCCGCCACCTTCTCCAGCACCTTGGTCTTTATCGCCGAGGGCTCCAGGGCGGCGTCAACGGTTATCGTTTCCCCCTTCCTGGACTGGTCCCGCTCCAGCGGTTCCATCGTCTTGGCTCTAATCGTGGCTATCTGGGGGAAAGACTGGCAGGTGAAAACAGCCTGGGCGTTGCCCCCGTAGACCGGCTTGGTCTGTAGCAGTAGCTTTGAGGCGGGGTCAATAGCCAGCTCCAGGCAGCCCAGAGCCGCCGCCGTGTTCAGGCGGAAAGCCAGCCTGGGGGCCAGGTCGCGGCCGATTGAGGTCTGCCCCAGGAGCAGAATCTGGGGCATTGCCTGTTTTATTACCTTTTCCATAACCGATGTGTAGGCATCGGTCTGATAGTCTTTTAACTGCGCGTCGTCAACGACATATACTTTATCGGCGCCGAAGGCGATAGCCTCTTTAGCCAGGTCGCTTACGCCGCTGCCGACCAAGACGGCCGACAACTCCTGCCCCAGGTCTTTGGCCAGCTTGCTGCCGCAGCCCAGTAGCTCGGTGGTGATTGCCGCCAGTTTGCCTCCCGCAGTCTCACCGAAGACCATAACACCCTTATTCTCAGCCATAGATTTACCTCCTAAAAGTAAATAGAATAAGCCCTGATTAGAGGATCTTGGCTTCCCTCAGCTTTTGGGCCAGGTTAGCCGCCGCCTCCTCAGGGCTTTCGCCTTCGATAACCTCGCACTTACCTTCGCGGACCGGTTGGAATAGTTTTAATAGCTTGGTGTGACTGCCGGCCGCCCCTATCTGGGAGGCTTCAACCCCGATATCGGCTGGTTTCCAGATAGTCGGCTCCTTCTTTTTGGCGGCCATAATCCCTTTTATGGTGGGGTAGCGGGGCTCACCAATCTCGTTGCTTACCGTAATCAAGACGGGCAGGGGAACCTCAATCACCTCATAGCCTTCATCGGTGACCCGCTCTACCCTTGCCTTGCCATCGCTTACGTCTATCTTCTTGACCAGGGTGATGCTGGGCAGCCCCAGGAGCTCGGCGATGCCGGAGCCTACCTGTCCCGCATTCCAGTCGGAAGCCTCCCGGCCGCAGAAGACGATATCGTATTCGCCGAGCTTCTTGATAGCCATGGCCAGGGCATAGGCCGTTGACCAGCTATCGCCGCCGTCGAAGGCTTCATCCTCTAAAAGGACAAGCTCATCAGCCCCCATCGCCAGCGGTTTCTTGACTATATCGCGGAGCTGGTTTGAGCCCAGACTTATAGCCGTGATTTTACCCCCCAGGGCGTCCTTAATCTTCAGGGCCGCCTCAACGCCGTATTCGGCATAGGGGTCGATTACTGGCGATACCCCCTGGGGCGGCACCACCTTGTTGCTGGCGGAGTCAATCTTGAAACTGGCCGGCGGTGCCTCGGGGTCAATCACTTGCTTGATGCAGACAATCATATTCATACGAGATGTTCCTCCTCTTTGCTAGTTGCCTTGGGGGAAAACCCAACTAATTAATTTAGCATCGGGATGGTTATGTGTCAAGGCGAAGCCTGGGGCATGGTGTCAATGTCGATAACGATGCCCTCACAATCAACGGCCACTTCCAGGATGTCTTCGGGGTGCTCCTTGATTATCTCTCTGCCCCCGATATCGCCCTTTAAGCCGGCTAGCGGTGCCTCATATTTCAGGGAGAAAATAAGCGGGTGTCCTCTCCTCCCCTTGTAGGTGGGGATGGCGATACCTTTATCATGAGCCTTGAATTCCTCAATCAGCCGGTCTATGGTCGGGCTGTCGACGAAGGGCTGGTCGCCCAGGGTGAGCATAACCGCCTCTGCCCGGCTCTCCACTACTTTCAGACCAACGGCTATGGAGGTGCCCATCCCCTGCCGGTAGTCCCGGTTTACCGCTATCTTGACCGGCCTGTCGGTTATTATTTTCCTTATCTCTTCGGCTTTATACCCCAGCACCACGATGACCTCGCCTACCTTTGAGCCCAATAGATTATCCAGGCTCTGTTCCAGAATGGTGGTCTTGCCCAGGGGCATCAATTGCTTGAGCCTGCCCATCCGTTTGGCTTGGCCGGCGGCCAGTATTATCGCCGAGACCATTATCGGGCCACCCTGGGCTGGCTGGCGATCAGGCTGAAACTTATCACCCGCTCTATGCCGCTTAAATCGGGGGCGACCTCTATTTCGCCATCGGGGAAGAGGTCGTGCAGGAATGAGGTTACCGCCTCTTTTTGCCCCTGCCCAATCTCCAGCAGGAGACAGCCGCCGCTTTTCAGTTTGGCGCCCGCCTGCCGGCACAGCCGTCCTATCCTTTCCGTCCCTTCAGCGCCGCCGTCGAGCGCCAGCCGCGGCTCGAATCTTAGTGGATTTAATTCCGATGCCCTGACATAGGGCAGGTTGGCTACTATGAGCTCAACCGGCTCTGAAATAGGGGCGAGCATATCGCCCTGGAGGAGATGGACCCTATCGGCTACGCCGTGTTTCCGGCAGTTAACCTGAGCGACCTCAAGGGTGGGGGCTGATATATCGGTGGCGTAGATTTTCGCCTCCGGCAGCTCCAGCGCCAGGCTGACGGCAATAGCCCCACAGCCAGTGCCGATGTCGGCGATGGCGGACAGGTGGCGGTCTTGAGCTAACTTAAGGGCTGTCTCCACCAGCAGTTCGCTCTCCGGGCGGGGGATGAGAACGCGGGGGTCGACATAGAAATCAAGCCCGTAGAATTCACGACTTGTGGTTATATAGGCGGTAGGCTCGCCGTTGCGGCGGCGCTCGACCAGCCGCCAGAGGGCTTCTTCCTCCCGGGGGCTTAGCTCTCGTTCCAGCTCGGTATATAGCCGGGCCCGGCTTATCTTCAGGGCGTATTTCAGCAGGAGCTCAGCTTCTAAAGGGGCATCCTCAATGCCGCTACCCGCCAGAGTGTCTCGGGCGCGGCGGAGGGCTGTTTTAAGGGTCACGCCAGCTGCCCCTCCAGCCGTTTTGTCTGGTCGCTGGTGGCTAAGGCGTCGATGAGTTCGTCAAGCTCCCCGTCCAGGACTCGGGGCAGGTTGCGCAGGTTTAAGCCGATGCGGTGGTCGGAGATGCGGTCCTGGGGGTAATTGTAGGTCCTTATCTTTTCGGAGCGGTCGCCGCTGCCCACCTGAGAACGGCGCTGTTGGGTTATTTCTGCCTCCTGCTTGCTTCGCTCTATATCGAGGAGGCGGGCGCGGAGCACCGCCATCGCCTTGGTGCGGTTTCGGAGTTGCGAGCGCTCGTCCTGGCACATGCTGACCATGCCGGTGGGGAGGTGGGTAATGCGCACGGCGGTGGCTACCTTATTTACATTTTGCCCCCCCGCCCCCCGGCTGTGGTAGAAGTCAATTTTAAGGTCGTCGGGATTAATATCTACCTCTACCTCATCGGCCTGGGGGAGAACGGCCACGGTAGCCGTTGAGGTGTGCAGTCTACCTGAAGATTCGGTGACCGGCACTCGCTGCACCCGATGCACCCCTCTCTCGTATTTCAGGCGGCTGAAGGCGCCTTTGCCCTTTATCTCAAATATGATTTCCTTGAAACCGCCGATGCCGCTCTCATTGCTATCAATGATATCCACTGCCCAGCCCTTGGCCTGGGCATAGCGGGAATACATGCGGAAGAGGTTGGCGGCGAACAGTCCGGCTTCATCGCCGCCGGCTCCGGCCCGTATTTCCATAATGATGTCACGGTCGTCTTTGGCGTCCTTGGGCAGGAGGGCGAGTTTCAGCTCACCCGTCTGGCGCTCCAGCTTGGCCCCCAGCTCTTCTATCTCCTGCTTGACCAGAGCGCTCATGCCTTCATCCTGCCCGCCGTCAAGCATGGCTTTGGTCTCTTCCAGCTGCTTGGCAGTTTTCTTGTATGCTCTATACTTTTTTACCAGTTCCTCGATGCCAGCCTTCTCCTGAGCCAATGCCTGTAGTTTTTTCAGGTCGGTGGCTACCTCAGGGGCGGCCATCTGGCGTTCTAGCTCCTGGTAACGCTTTTCTAGTTGCTTTAATCTGTCCCACATGGCTGTCCTCGTTTGAGAAAATTATAGCACAGGGGTGGGGGGTGCTCAAATGGGGGGTGGGTTTAATAACTAACAAGTTGTGCATCCAGAGACTAGCTGGGGGCTGGTAATGGCTAGGGAACAGGCTAACATTACGCTAGAAAGTTGAATTAAAAGCGAGGGGGAAATAGAAATAAGTTGGCTCCCCGAGTAGGACTCGAACCTACAACCTAGCGGTTAACAGCCGCCCGCTCTACCATTGAGCTATCGGGGAACACTAGAGAAGGCGTGCTTATCGTTGTTGTCTTTAGCCGAAAGTCGGCTTAAAGCTGGCAGTTAAAGGGCTTTAGCTGGATGCCGGGGTTTCACCCGGGTGCAGCTTCTTCCACTTTGCCAGCAGCTGCTCTTTGCTTTCCTTGTGGGCGGGGTCAGGCACACAGCAATCCACGGGGCAGACCTCAACGCACTTGGGTGCGTCATAGTTGCCCACGCACTCGGTGCACTTGTTGGGGTCAATGATATAGATTTCGTCCCCCTCGGAGATGGCCTCATTGGCGCACTCTGGTTCACAGGCTCCACAGCTAATGCACTCTTCGGTAATCTTGTATGCCATTTCTTTTTAATATCCTCCTGACTCTGATTATGGTTATTTTACCATTTATCTCTATTCAATGCACCTTTTTATTCACCTCCTGTAGACTGCCGGTGGGGTAGGGCTGGTTATCTCATTGCTTGTCCTGGTCGGCAATGGGCGCTTTGCTCCCCTCCCTCATCCAGATTCGGTATAGTTTCTCTCCGGCTTCTTCAAAGCACTTGAGTCCGGTGGCATCCACCTCTTCTACCTCAACCTCGCCCAGCTCCCGGCATTGCTCCAGCCAGTTTCTAAGATGCGCTCCCCCGCCAAAGTAGACCTTCCGCCACCTGTTTCCCTGCTGGTCAACCTTTTCCCTGACCAGTTCTTCTTGGGCCAGTCTTTCTCTTTCCCTGGCTTCTTCGGTCACTTGTCCCCTCTTAAAACAAGAGTAATTCTAAGGCTTCACTTCGTCAAGGGCGATTTCGCCGCCGCTATGGCTTTGGGCAGGGATTGGCTAAGGTGTTTCATAATCTCTGAGTCGTAGCGCTCGATATTGCCCTGGTCACAGAGCTTGGCCAGCTCCGGGTCCAGGGGCAGTTGTCCCAGCAGGGGCGCTTTTGATACCCGGGCCATTTCTTCTCCCCGGCTCTTGCCGAAGAGCTCAATCCGCTTGTCTATTTCCGGGATGTACAAATAGCTCATATTCTCCACCACGCCCAGGACGGTCTTGTTCATTTTTTGGGCCATGTTGACCGCTTTTCTGACTATCATGGCGGTCAGGTCCTGGGGGGTGAAAACGATGATAACCCCGGAGATAGGGAACGACTGCATTACGGTAAGGGGGGCATCGGCGGTGCCCGGGGGCAGGTCTATCAGCAGGTAGTCCAGCTTGCCCCAGAGCACGTCCTCCCAGAACTGCTTGATGGTGTTGCTGATGAGGGGCCCGCGCCAGATAACGGCATCGTCTTCCTGGGGCAGCAGCAGGTTGATTGACATAATCTCAATGCCGGACCTTGAGAGCACGGGCATGATTCCGCTGTCGCTGCCGCTGGGCCGGGCGGTGACGCCGAACATCTTGGGGATGCTGGAACCGGTCAGGTCGGCGTCCAGTATGCCCACTTCATGGCCCTGGCGTTTGAGGACAATGGCGGCTAGTCCCGCCACCAGCGATTTGCCCACCCCCCCTTTGCCGCTCATTATGGCGATGATGTGCCCGATTTGGTTCAGCTCTGACGGCTTAGCCGGGGTAAACTCTATCTCCACCTTTTTTACCCCGGGCAGCTTCTCCACCGCGGCTCTGGCCTGGGAGCTGACCATTTCCTGGGCCTCGGCGTCCAGGGCGGTGGCGGCCAGGGTGATTTTGACCTCCTCTTTGGAGGCGGCGACCTGACGCACCAGATTCAGCCCCTTTAAATCCCGCTTAATCCTGGGCACCATTACTCGTTCTAGACTCTTTTTTACCTGCTCTTCAGTAGCCATATAATTCTTCTCCTCCTCTTTCTTTAAGCACTTTCTCTCTGACCGAATATCCGGTTGCCTATTCTTACTATATTGGCCCCTTCCTCCAGGGCGACCTGGTAGGAGTTGGTCATCCCCATGGAGAGATACTTCATCTCTACATTGGGGACTTTAAGCGCTTTAATGCGCTCGAATATCTTTCGGGTGGTGATGAAATAGGGCCTTGAGTCCTCGGGGTCGCCGAAGCGGGGCCCCATGGTCATCAGCCCCATTACCTTTATATTGGCTAAACTTGAGATTGCCCTGACCAGCTCTTCGGCTTTTTCGGGCATTACCCCCGCTTTCTGCGGCTCTTGGCCGCTGTTGACCTCGACCAGAACCGGCATTACCTTGCCCATTAAAGCGCAGCGCTTATCGATTTCGGCGGCGATTTCAACCGAATCTACGGTCTCTATCATGTCGAATATTTTTACCGCTTTCTTGGCCTTATTCTTCTGCAAGTGGCCGATGAAGTGCCATCTTGCTTTGTTGCCGACGGCGGGGTATATTGCCTCGGCTTCCTGGACATAGTTTTGCCCGATAATCTTTATGCCGGCTTCCACCGCGGCCAGCACTTCCTCCGCCGTCCTCGTCTTGGCGGCGGCGACCAGTTCCACCCCCTCGGGCAGCTCTTCTAACAGCTTTTGGACGTTTTGCTCAATTTCCATGACCAACCTTTGGCTTAAGGTGTCCATAATAGCGCCAGCACGATGATACCTATATCGATCAGGGCGCCGCCGACCATCCCTATTTTCCAGTAGAGAAAGATGAAGGCTAGGGAGACCCCCGCCGCGGCCATGGCCGGTATCGTCCACCAGGACTGCGAGCAGGACAGGGCGATGCTGCTTAAGATAAGGCCCACCGTGGCTAAAGTCATGAGCGTTTTGCCCAGCTTGAGGGCGACGGTCGCCTTAATTCCGGCCTTCGTCACCAGCCAGCACGTGGTGAAGGTGTCGAAGGCCTCGGCCTCGACTGCCTTTTCCGGGGGCGTGACATAGAGCAAATGCACCAGGCCGTGCAGGCCGAGGAAGATGCCGACCGTAAACTGCGCCCACATTTAGTACCTCCGTAAAGCGTTGAGCCCGCTCTCTATTATAACAGACTTACGGAGGTTTAGCTGGCGGCGCCCCGCCTCAGGGTGAGCGAGGCCAGTACCATCAGACCGGCGGCATAGCCGGCCAGGATGCCGATTTCCTTGCCTATGTCCAGCAGGTTCTGTCCCTGGAGCATCAAGGCCCTGATGCCGTCCACGCCGTAGGTCAGGGGCAGGAACCTGGCTATCCACTGCAGGTATTCCGGCATCTGGCTTACCGGCCAGAGCAGCCCGCAGAGAAATATCTGGGGCAGTATGATTAGAGGGATGAACTGCACCATCTGGAACTCGTTGCGGGCGAAGACGGAGATGAAAATCCCCAGACAAACAGCCAGAATACCGATAATAATCTCGAAAACGATAATCTGCCACAAATCGCCGTAGAAGCTGACATCGAGCACATATATCAGATAGAAGAATAGAATCATGGTCTGGAGCACGGCGAAGAGCAGGAAACCACACAGGTAGCCGGCCACTACATCCAGCTTGGAGACCGGTGAAGCCATCAGCCGTTCCAGCGTTCCCTGGGAGCGCTCCCTTAAAAAACTGATGCCGGTGAGTATGAAGCCGAAGAAGAGTATCAACACCGCCAGTACGGCGGGGGCGATGTAGTCCAGCATTTGCTTTTCGGGGATACTGACGCCGACGATGCTGGCTATAACCAGCGGGACGGCTATCAGCAGCACCATGGTGCGCCGGTCGCGTATCAGCTGTTTCATCACCCTGGCGGCGATGGTAAGCGCTTGGTTGGGAATCACTTTTTATCCTCGCGGTGAATAAAATAGAGAAAGGCGTCTTCCAGGTTGGCCTCGGCTTTGCCGGTGGCTTTTCTTAGCTCAGTCGGCGTGCCCTGGGCGATGAGCTTGCCGTCGCGCATAAAGGCAAGGCGGTCGCAGTGGGCGGCGTCATCCATGGTGTGGCTGGAAACGATAAGGGTGGTGCCCTGCTTCGTCAGGTTGGCGAAGTGCTCCCAGAAGGTGAACCTCAGCTCGGGGTCAAGCCCGACGGTAGGCTCATCGAGGAAGAGCAGGGGAGGGTTATGGACTATGGCGCAGGCCAGGCTGACCCTCTGCCTCATGCCGCCGCTCAACTTCAGCACCGAGTCCTTGCGGCGCGGCCAGAGGTCGACCAGCCTGATGACCTCTTCCACCCGCCGGGCCCGCTGCTGCTTATCGCTGAGGCGATAAACACGGGCAAAGAAGTCCACATTCTGCATAACCGATAGCTCGGTAT
>Ga0315543_1000886_pt1 | contig 34346 bp, 24 predicted proteins | sample SalMarSW160210MG_2_FD_203098 | JGI IMG/M metagenome (GOLD analysis project Ga0315543, IMG submission 203098) | Salt marsh sediment microbial communities from the Plum Island Ecosystem LTER, Massachusetts, United States - Salt Marsh Sediment SW1601-210 ...
ATAAAAGGTCACCGCTACATTGTTCTAACTCAAGGCCCGCTCTATTCTAACAAATTTAAATTTATTTGCACAACTTCATCTTGGAAATCCGGGGGATGCCTTACTTACTTCTCCCTTTCATTGAGGTCCTTTATTATCTCGCAAAGGGTTCTCGGTGAACTCGGTGCAATCTGTGGCTTGTAATTATACTTTTTTTTGGCAAAAACTACAAGGCTGAATTTCCGGCTAAACGGAGTATTTATTTCACAATTACGTGTTTTTATTGACTGGCACCACAGGTGTGCCGGCTAAACAAATCAGGAATCCGTGTTTATCTGTGAAATCCGTGTCTAAAAAAACAAGAACCCTGCCATATCCTTCGACATTGCTCAGGACAGGAATGGCAGGGCTAACCAGTAACCTCACACATCCGTGTTAATCCGTGTAATCCGTGGTTAATTTTTCTTCGTGCCTTTTCGTGGCAAAATAAAAACCCGCCGAGTAAACCTGTCCTGGCCCCGCCACAGGTGAACGTAGTTGAAGGATCGGCGGGCTAAACATTCATCGCAATTTAGTTTTAATCCGTGTTAATCAGTGTAATCCGTGGTTAGAATTATTCTACTTTCATATCTGCGCCGATGCTCCGCATCAATTCCACGTAATCAGGGAACGTGACACTCATCGCTTCAGCGGTATCGATGACACATTCTTGGTCAAGTACCAAACCGGCCAGTGATAAGGCCATTACGATTCTGTGGTCACTTCTGCCATCGAGTAGTAAACCCCCAGTAAAACTGGGGGCTAAAAATTTAGCCCCGCCGTTTAGGCGGGGTTTATTGCCGCGTATTATAAAGCCGTCTGGCAGCTCTTCAACGTCCACCTCCAATTTTTTTAGCTCCTCGGCCATACATTTGATTCGGTCGGTCTCTTTACTTCGGGCTTGAGGGACATTTACCAGCCGGGTTTCACCCTCGGCAAAGGCGGCGGTAACAGCCATTGCCGGCAGGGCGTCCGGGGTTCTGTTCAGGTCTAATTCAACACCTTTGAGTCCGCCGTGGCGGACAGCTTTAACCTTTATCAAATTCGGCTCAATGTGGATATCGGCACCCATGGCTTTTAGATAATCGACCACAGCCTTATCCGGCTGGCTGTCTGAGAAATCCAGGCCGAGCAGCGTGACCTCATCAGCTACGAGAGCGGCTGCGCAAAGGAAAAACGTAGCGCTTGAAAAATCTGCGGGGATAGGGGCGTCAAACGCTTTGTAGCTTTGATTGCCCTTGATTTTGAATTTGCACATCTGCTCATTTTCGTATTGTATTTGCTGTTTGTCGAGCCAATCGAGTGTCATTTGCACATAGTCCGGCTCATTTAGCATGGTAACGTTTATTTCAGTATCACCGGCTGCCAAAGGTGTGCACAAAAGCAGGCTGGATAGATACTGGCTGGTAGTCGCAGCGATGGAGGTTTTTCCACCTTTTAGTTTTCCTGTTATCTCGACAGGTGCATAGCCTGTGTTTTTAAGGCTTTTACATTTTGCGCCCAAATCTTGCAATGAATTCATCAATGCCTCGACAGGACGGGACTGGATTTGCTCATCGCCGGTAAAGGTTATGGTTCTGCCCGGCTCGGCAAGGGTTGCCGAACCCATAGCGATTCGCAACGTTGTGCCGGAATTTAGCACATCGATTGTTTCTTTCGGCGGAGTGATTTTTCCATCGGTGCCGGTCACTTTCCACAGGTCTGGGTTGGTGGTATCAATTTGAGCACCCAGCGCGCGGTAGCAGTTGAGAGCTGCGGTGGTGTCGCCGGATTCAAGCGGTTTGCGGATAAGACTCTGGCCGGAGGCCAGCGATGCAATCGCCACTGCACGAATCGTATGCGATTTAGACGCCGGTATTGCAACCGTTCCTTTTAGCCGTGATTTTCTTACAGTGAGCTTCATAACAAATCTCATATTGTGTATTGTGAAAATAGTATACAGACCACAATCGAGTAGTCAATAACGGTTTAAGGTAGGGAGGATTAGCAATATCTATCCATCGCCGTGCCGGCGACGGCTAAACATGAATGCAAATATTTCTCTTTCTTTATGATGCTTGTGCCGCTGCCTGGTTGACTAAAAATAGTACAGCCATTCGCACGGCCAGGCCGTTTGTTACCTGCTGCAGAATTACGCTGTTTTTGCCGTCGGCGACTTCGCTTTCCATCTCTAAGCCGCGATTGATAGGCCCAGGGTGCATAACCATAATGTCCGGCTTAGCCCTTTTCATCCGTTCCACGGTCAGGCCGAAATAATGCGAGTATTCTCGAATCGAAGGGAAGGGATTGCCGCCGAGCCGCTCAAACTGGATGCGAAGCATATTCACTACATCGACCTTTTCGATAACTTCATCGAGAGAGTAGCTGACACTGACCGGCAGCCGACTCACTTCGGTGGGCATAAGAGTAGGCGGGCCGACAAATATGACTTCCGCACCGAGCTTGGTCATCGCCCACATGTCACTGCGGGCAACGCGCGAGTGTGCTATATCGCCGACGATAGCAATTTTGAGTCCCTTGAGACTGCCTTTGATTTTGCGGATAGTATAAACATCCAGAAGTCCCTGCGTGGGATGCTCACAGTAGCCGTCTCCGGCATTGACGACACAAGCATTTATGTTTCTGCTCAAGAATTTTGCTGCCCCTGCGGCGCTATGCCGAATTACAACAATATCTATGCCCATCGCCTCCAGATTCTTAGCTGTATCCAACAGAGTTTCGCCTTTACTGACGGAGCTGGCTTTCTGGGTAAAGTCTATAACATCGGCGCTCAATCGACCAGCAGCCAGAGCAAAACTGTTGCGTGTCCGTGTGCTGTCTTCGAAGAATAAATTCACGACGACCTTTCCACGTAGGGGCGGAGCTTTCTTGACTGGCCTTGTGCTTATCTGCTCAAAGCCTTTGGCTGTGTCAAGGATATAAGTAATCTCTTCGGTGCTTAGCTCACGCAGTCCAAGCAGGTGCTTGTGCTGCCAGGGGAACTGTTTACCTTTCCTTATCAAAGCCATAACATCGCTTCGCGTAAATTCTAAACTCTAATATCTAAATCCTAAACAATTTCTAAATTCTAATCTCAAGTGTTCAAACCAATTTGGATTTTGTATTTTGGTCATTTTAGATTGTTTAGAATTTAGGATTTAGTGCTTAGGATTTATTCAATGATCACCTCATCTTTTACATCAGATTCGACGAGATTTACCTGCACTAATTTGCCGGGGGCCACATCGGTTTTATAGCCGGCGTAATCAGCCTGTATGGGAAACTCTCTGCCGGCTCTGTCAACAAGGACGGCTAACTTTATTGCTTTGGGTCTTCCTAAGTCTATAAGGGCATCCATTGCTGCACGTGCGGAGCGCCCGGTATAAAGGACGTCATCTACCAAAATGATTATTTTATCGTCGATATCGAAGCCGATTTCAGTAGTTCGCACTTGCGGCTGGGCATTGCTCTGCGGAGAGTTCAAATCGTCTCGATAAAGTGTAATATCCAGCGTTCCGCACGGCACAGCTTTATCCAGCTTTCTCGATAATATGTCCGACAGCCTTTGAGCGAGAATCTCACCTCTGCTGCGAATGCCGACTGTAGCAATGTCCAGCTTGCGCGGGGTTTCAGAAATAATACGGCTCGCCAAATCATCAAGAATCTGCTCTATCTGCTCGGAACTCAAAATTACCTTCATAAATCTGACCTTTCAGTCTTGGCAAGGCATCGGGCTTCGTTAAGACTGTGCCCTGACACGGCGTAGCGAAGCGAAGACGGTAGCCTTGACGGATAGCTCAATGTGACCAAATGTTGGACTAAGTATATCAGCTTGTGCCCGATAAGGCAAGATTTCTGAACCAGGTTTTGGACACCGTCGTTTTTAACGCTGAAAAATGCTGTAATAAAGGGCAATGAAAGATAATTTGCTTGAAAAAGAGATAGCTTTCTGGTATCATATTGACAAGTATCTGGAGCAGGAGATTACAGACTAGGAAGGTTAGCAACGGGGTGGGTAACTTTAGCCTTTGAGATTTTATCGGAACCTTCGGAGTTTTGGGATGTTACAGCGTGTAAGAAAAATGTTCATGACGAGGCTGATATTCGGCTTAGCCGTACTGCTAATGTCTGTACCTGCGGAAGCAGGCAGCGGAGACAAATCCTTCGACCCGGCTCCCGTCTCGGCGAAGCGCCGAGCCGTAGCCGGACAGGACGGGACGCTACAGCCACGAGGGCTGAGTCACGCTGGTATTTATGCCTTACGAGAGATAGCTCCTGATTTGGCAGGCTTTGGCGTCAGGTACGCCGTCATCTGTCGAAGCATTAATTACATCGACGGCCTGCCGCAAAATGACTATCAACCCAATATTGAGCATAAATGCTTTGAGGCTGTACGATTTAATTTCCACGACCAGGGTGGTCCAACGCCCGGCATTTCTCACCATTCGACGGCTGTTTGCTCCATATTGTTCGGCGAGGACCCTGATGCTACTCTACGTAGCACGGGCACGTCTGATTTACAACTTGGCCAATTCTATTACCAAGGTGTAGTGCCGCAGGCCCAGGCGAATGTCTATGAATTTTGGCACTTTTTAATCAATAATGTATTTCATCAATTGTCTCCTGGTGCTGATATTTTAATCGCCGACTTCGGCTGGCAATTTGAAGACTGGTGGACAAGAGGTATTGAATCATTAGCCGAGCAAGACGGCCTTATTGTCGTGGCGGGCATAGGCAATGGCTCCAACGCCTGTGACCCACCTCTGTATCCCGGTGCGGCGGCGAACGTCATCGGGGTTGGTGTAGTTGACTCTGTGCACACCGGAAACGTCGAAACCGACCTGGCACATTTCTCTTTAGCATATCCGGAGCATTCGAGCTTAGGTCCAACCGCAGATGGGCGGTGTAAGCCGGACATCGTTGCTCCCGGTAATAGCTTAGCCGCCAGCGCAAACGACACCGAGAGTTATGAGCTGACCGGCAACTGGTCAAGTTATTCAACGCCGGTAGCTGCGGGGACCGTTGGATTGCTGATTCAAAAAGCCAGGCAGGACCCAGCTTTGAGCCTGGTTGTGTCACCGCATGGTGGAAACTGTTTAATGAAAGCTATTTTACTGAATTCGGCAACCAAGCTGCCATACTGGCACAAGGGTCAGCTCCAGGACGATGACGACCACATTGTTCCTCTTGATTACATCCAGGGTGCTGGTATGTTGAACGCACTTGGTGCTTATAACCAGTTGATTGCCGGCCGAGACGAGCCGGGTAATGTCTCGATGACGGGCTGGGACCTGAACCTGCTGGATAAAAACGGAAATTCAGCAAAGGTTTACAGATTCACGATCACCAAGCCTGCGGACAAACTTATTGCTGCTACAGTTGCATGGAACAGGCACTATAGAGGTGTTTATCCTTTTGGGCCGATGCCTGAAAAAGACGCCGACCTCCGGCTCGAGCTGTGGGCCGTTGATCCTGCTCACTCCGACAACGATTATCTGCTTGATTACAGCGACAGCAGCATTGATAATGTTGAGCATATATACTGCCGGGCGGATGCTAAGTACACCAACTATGAAATTGTTATTTCCTTCTCCGTAGCAGGTACTGCGAAGGATGAATCCTTCAGCGACGATGGCGATCCGCAGCAAACAGATTTAATGCAAAGGTACGGCTTGGCCTGGAATGTTAGCGAAGGCCACGGTAGTGACAGCATTTTCTGGCACGACCTTAACGCCGACGGCATCGTCAATGGATTGGATTTGGCTGTTCTGCTCGACAATTGGGTAGCTGGCGTTAAGTCGCCGGGAAATTACATGCTCGGTGATATTAATACCGACGGCAGGATCGACGTTAATGACCTTCAGGTCTTCATAGACCACAATAATCGCCAGGCTGATTGGTACAAAGGCAAGGAAAATAAGCCTGGATAACCTGCCTTTAAGAACATACTTACCGCTCCCTCACAGTCGCGGCTCTTTGGCTGAAAAAATAAAAACTTCTTTCAATCCACTGTCATTTCTGGTAAGAACTGGTAACTGATTATTGGTTAATGGTAATTAGTTCCCCTTTAACAAACTGTGAGAATAGAGGTATGAAATGGCTGGTGAGATTCTCATAAAAAACGGACGGGTAATAGATCCCGCGAACGACATTGATAAGAAATGCGATGTGCTTATTGTCGATGGCAAAATCGCAGAGGTAGGTAAAATTGACCCCCCTCGGCAGATTCAGACAGTTATTGATGCCAGCGGCAAGTTGGTAACGCCGGGTCTAATTGACATACATGTTCACTTTCGCGAGCCGGGCGACGAGGAGGAAGAAACGATAGCAAGCGGCTCAACAGCAGCGGTGGCGGCAGGTTTTACTTCGGTAGTCTGTATGCCGAATACCAATCCTGCTATCGAAAATGAGACGGATGTCGAATATGTTCACCGAAAAGGGAGGCAAACAAGAAAGACTCATGTTTATGTGATGGGGGCTATCACGAAACGCAGAGAGGGTGTCGAATTAGCAGAAATGGGATTTATGGCTGAAGCCGGTGCCGTAGGCTTTACCGATGACGGCGGGGGGGTTCAGGATCCTGCCGTTATGCTGCGGGCGCTCAAATATGCAGCTATGTTTGATGTAGTAATAGCCCAGCATTGTCAAGATGATGGTTTTGCCGGCGATGGTGTGATGAATGCTGGTTATTACTCTACGATACTTGGCCTGCCGGGGATGGATGGATTGGCGGAGGAAGCAATGCTCTGGCGGGATATTCAATTAGTCAAAAGAACCAAAGCTCCCTACCATGCTCAGCATATATCTACGGCTGGGTCGGTTGATTTGATACGGGCTGCAAAAGAAGATTCCTTGCCGATTACCTGTGAGGTGACACCACATCATTTGCTTTTGACCGAGGAGTATTGCGGTGAATATGACACGAACTATAAGGTCAATCCGCCTTTGCGGGGGACAAAAGATGTTGAAGCTCTAAAGCAGGCGGTTGCTGAAGGACTCATTGATGCCTTGGTTAGCGACCATGCTCCCCATCTGCAAAGCGAAAAGGAGTTGGAGTTCTTGGCTGCTCCTTTCGGCATAGCGTCTCTGGAGTGTGCCCTTGCTCTTTTTGTCAAAGCACTTATTGAGCCGGGTATTCTTGATTGGCCCGGCATAATTGCTCTAATGACCGAGAAACCAGCCAAGATAATCGGCGTTGATAAGGGCACTCTCAGCGAGGGCAAACAGGCCGACGTTACTATTATCGACCCTGATGCCGAGTATGAGATTGACGTAAATACGTTTCGCTCCAAGAGCAGAAACTGTCCCTATCACGGCTGGAAGGTCAAAGGCAAGGTCGAAAAGACAATCGTCGGCGGCGAAATAAGATTTGAAGCGTAAAGCGATATACCCGATAGATGGAATATTTCATCCAAATTAAAGAAGATTTACCTAAATTCCATGACGATTTTATTGAGCAATGGTTAGTTCCGTTTTCAAAAGATCTAGGTTGGCCTCCGAGAACAGATTTGTCCGGTTGTATATGCGGTGGATGGGACGGATGGTACGGGATCTTAAGGGGTAAAAATTTGGACTACTGGAAGAATTTGGATTGGAGGAAGGAAAAAATTGCCCTTACGCCAGATGACCTTGTTGTGAAAGACCGTAAGATGATAACATCTCTTGTATTAGCGAATGTATGCAATGAGGTCAATATATATAGTCACCCTGTCCTGAAATCAAAAGAAAGATTCGATAGTATTTTTTGTTATATCAGAAAGGTCGGTACGTTCCCGAAGACTGTGGCACTCGAAAAACTTAATGATAAGTACAGGCTGATTGATGGATGCCACAGGTTGGCATCGTACTTCTATCTAATTGGCTGGTTCAAGGTATGTGGAGAAGATATACCTTGTTTAAATGTAAGCAGAGAGCAAGAATACTGGATTGCCGAACAGAGCGCCGCTCCCGATTCCTTGTCCGACTGAGACTATGTACTATTTAGGTGGAAGGGACGAAATTTATACTATATACGCGATACGATATACGAAATACAATATAATGTTGGCTTGCCAAAGTGCGAAAGACATGTTATAGTTTCGCTGGAGGTACAGTAGAATGAAATTTAGAGTTATTTTGGAACCAAGTGAAGAAGGTGGATATACTGTTATTGTTCCTTCCCTTCCAGGTTGCGTGAGCGAGGGCAACACTCGCGAAGAAGCTTTAAAAAATATTCGTGAGGCAATTGAGCTCTACTTAGAACCTGTAGAAGACGATCTCAGCTTTTCACAGGATTGCGAACAATTAGAGATAGCATTATGAGCAAGGTTCCGAGTTTGAACTATCAAAAAGTCATCAAGGCTCTTAGGCGAGATGGATGGATAGTAATTCGTCAGAAAGGCAGTCATATCAGATTACAAAAACGCCTTCCTAATGAGATGCTTAAAATTATTGTTCCAGCACATCGTCCGATCAAACGCTCTACGTTGTCACACATCTTAAAACAAGCACGCCTATCAGTATCAGAGTTTAATGATTTGCTCTAAACAAACCTATAGATGATTATTATTGACGGCCATAATTTGTTGCACGCAATCTGTAAGGTGGAGGAAGATAGTCAGGCACTAAGTGACATCCAGTTATGCCGAGTTATCGGCAGATATTTAAAACTAATCAGGGAAACCGGCGAGATTGTTTTCGATGGAACGGGACCGCGTGATAAAAGCGGATTCGACAATATAGACAGTTTGGAAGTCTCTTTTGCCGGGCCGGGCAGTGACGCCGACACGGTAATCGAGCGCAAAATAAAAGCAAACACAGCACCGAAAAGATTGACCATCGTAAGCAGTGACCGAAGGTTACGAAAGGCAGCTCAGACAAGAAAGGCAACAGCGGTGAAATCCGAGGTTTTCTGGATTAATGTCCAGAAGCGTTTGAGGCGAAAGAAGACCATCAAGGAGCCGATAGAAAAACGCCTGGGGCTGACCGAGAGCGAAACAAAACAATGGCTCGAATTTTTCGGCATCGAGCAGTAATAAATAAAAAGCCCCTTGCTTTCACAAGGCAAAGGGACGTTCTACGTTGTATGTACATAAACTGATTGTGATGCTTATCATCCTTATAGGCTAATAGTTGACTACTCCCTCTAAGGTATATGTTGTGGACCAGCCCCACTTGGAATAGGCAGCTACTTTCCACTTGCCGGCAGACAGGTTATGAATAGTTGTCTGTTCTACATTATTTCTCCAGTTGTTCTGATCTACTTCTTTAACGAGTGTGCCTGATGGATTATAGATTCTTAAAACCAGGTCAGACCATCTGTTCCAGCTAAGTTTTACCGACATACTCGCCGCTCCAGGCTGAGCGATGGTAACGGTGTGTCTGTTTTCCTGTCTTCTGCCGATACTGCCGGTAAAAGTAAATTCCTCAGACGGCGGAGTTGCTGGATTAACATCGATATAAAATTCCTGAATATTCCAAGCTCCCTTGTCATCTTTTACTTCAACTTTAATGTAATTGGATCCGATCTGCTCGTTATTAGGTTCCCATTCTATTAAACCCGTTGCCTTATTTATCATCATGTTGGAGGGGGCAACAATTAGAGAATAAATTAGATTGTCTCCTTCTGGATCTACAGCGTCAACATCATAAGTATATAACAGGCTTTCTGTTGCCGTTGTCACTGGATTTGAGGTTATCTCTGGCGAATCGTTTATCGGATTCACTGTAATGGAGATTGTTGCCGGGGCGCTGTCTATCTTGTCATCGTTCACCTTAAAGGTGAACTCATCTGAACCATTGAAGTTCAGCTCTGGCGTATAGGTTAGCTTTCCATTGCTGCTGAAGTTCGAATCAAGCTCCAGTGTTCCATTCGTTGGAGGGGAGAATATTGAGAATGTTATAGAATCGCTGTCTGGGTCACTTCCTGTCAGAGTAATATCTATAGGAACATCCTCATTAGTAGTAACAGATTGATCCTCCGCTGCCGGCGATTGGTTTATCTTGGTTATGGTTATGGAAACTGTGGCTAAACCGCTATCCGCTATGCCATCGTTGACAATGAAATTGAAACTATCTGGGCCGATGTAGTCATTTTTCGGAGTATATGTAATATTTGATGCTGTTCCGGATAGAGTGCCATGTGAGGGACCATCAACGGTGTCGTAAGTCAGCGAGTCACCATCCACATCACTACCACTGAGAGTAATGTCTATAGGAGTATTTTGTGTCGTTTCTACTGATTGAGGATCGGCTATGGGAGGATCGTTTTCATTGGTGACTGTGGTGTAAACTGTGGCAGTATTACTATTTGTTTTGCCGTCGTTGGCGGTATAGGTGAAAGCATCGCTGCCATTAAAGTTCATATTTGGGGTATAGGTCACCATTTGCTCTGCAGTGAGAGTGGCCGAGCCGTTCGACGGCTGAGTGAGGTTAGTTACCGTCAGAGGGTCACTATCTGCATCAGTGTCGTTGGCCAGAACGTCGATGGTAACGGATGTATCCTCTGGGGTAGTTATTGTATCATCGTAGGCCGCTGGTGGATTGTTAGCTGGACCCGGTGCGGCCTCGTCGGCGTCAACTAAGCCATATCCATACCATTTATCCCTACCGACAGAACCTAAATCATTAGCGGTCTGCCGAAGTCTGGTGCGAACTTGAGCGTTTGATAAACCCGGCTCTCCGGCTAAGATCAAGGCAGCAACTCCGGCTACATGCGGACATGACATTGAAGTACCGCTCTTTGTCGTATAGCTATCATTCCAATAAGTCGAATATATACTAACACCCGGCGCTGCCAGCTCTAAAGCTGAGCCTGTGCTTGACCAGCTTGCTTTGTTATTATTTTTGTCTGTTGCACCGACAGCGATAACCGAATCGTACTTGGCAGGATAATCAACCGTATCCCACTCCCACCAACTGCCCCAGGCTTTGTAATCATTGCCCGCAGCGGCAACAAGAGTAAGACCATTACTGTAGGCATTGTCACAGGCATTCTGCAGGGATCGAGAATTGGAATTGCTACCAAAACTCATAGATATAATGTCCATTCCATTATCAACCGCCCACTGGATTCCGGCAATCACATCGCTTACATATCCACTTCCACTACTGTCTAATACTTTAATAGAATGGAGGCAAGCTTTTGGGGCAACGCCTATAACGCCTGTGTTGTTATCTAAGGCTGCAATGATTCCGGCGCAGTGTGTTCCGTGCCCATTATCGTCCATCGGGTTATTGTCATCGTTGGCAAAATCATGTCCACCATGATAATTGGCTGATAAATCAGGATGGTCGTAATCGATACCTGTGTCTATAATTGCTACTTTTACCCCACTGCCTTTATTGTATGGATGGACTTTACCTGCATCTATGCGTTTGACACCCCATGAATTGTCCAGTTCTGCATCAAGGGCATGCACCTTCACATCTGCTTCAATATAGGCAACTCTGGGGTCGGCTCTCAGCTTGGAAATCCGCGTTTTTGATAGTTTTACTGCCACTGCAGGTACAAATCTGTAGCAGTAGCGAACCGTACCGCCAGATTCTCGTATCCATTTTCTGTTTCTTTCAGCAGCTTGCCATCCGGTTCCATCTTTAAAGCCGATCAAGACCCTTTCTTCACCCTGCACTAATTCAGAGTGGGGTGAATGGGCGAAACTTGAATTTGTCGTACATAAAAAAGTCAAAACCGAAATGCTTGTGATGAGTAATGTATTTGCCATAGGGCATCTTAATGATTTCATAATTTGCTCCCATTGCCGAGAATCAGGACGGGATTAATCATAAATAGCCTGTTTCTATCCAAATATTCGGCTCAAAATCGTGAGTTTCTGTACATTTTGTTGGGCGAGCCCATTACGGCGGGAAGACAGCTTGCTTGTTGTCAATGTTTCTGTAGGATAAATCATCAGATCAAGCAGTGCTAAACGTGATTTTGTGTGCATATATTAATCAGTTCAGGTATTCTTAAAATGATGTAAATAATTTATATTAAGTGTAACTACTTATAAGTCAATTCATTAATTTTACTGTCATCAAAATATTCCACATACAAAGTCCTTTCTTTTTGCGTTGGTACTCTCGAATTTGCTGCGGAGGCATCTGGTTGTGTTGGAGAAGGAACGCAGAGCAGCCCGGTCCGAGCTTGGGATGGACATTTGCCTACCGAAAATTGGTGTTAAAGGCCCTAAAAATCTATCTATAAGGTCAATACGCATTCATTGGTTGATTCCGGCAAATTTTTTAAGTTGCTTTATTCAACAAAAAATTGTATAAGATTTTTTTTCAGTGCGCTAAATTTTACGTACAAGCTGATACGGTAATACTTATTTAGCTAAACGCACAATTATTACGGAGTTGTTTATAATATCCATTATGGATTTTTTGGATGTAAGAGCTGTGAGATAAATTTGTTATGTTTGTTTTTATTTAAGATGGAGACGCTATGAATCGTAAAATTGATAAATCCGGCTCCAGACGGATGGTTACAATTGACGGTAATACTGCCGCGGCATACGTGGCGCATGCTACGAATGAGGTTATTGCTATATATCCGATCACGCCGAGCTCATCTATGGGCGAAATTGCTGACGCCAGGACGGCTAAAGGCGAGCCTAATATCTGGGGAACGATTCCCTCGGTTACTGAGATGCAGTCTGAAGGAGGTGCTGCTGCGGCTGTGCATGGCGCGCTGGCTACCGGTGCGCTAACTACGACCTTCACGGCTTCGCAGGGGCTTTTATTGATGATTCCCAGCATGTACAAGATAGCCGGAGAGCTGTTACCGACAGTTTTTCACATATCGGCTCGGTCATTAGCCTGTCAGGCGCTTTCGATTTTTGGTGACCATTCCGATGTGATGACCTGTCGCGAGACAGGCTTTGCGATGCTGGCCTCCTGCAACATTCAGGAGGTAATGGATTTTGCGCTTATCGCCCAGCAGGCAACATTGGCTTCGCAGGTGCCTTTCTTACATTTCTTTGACGGCTTTAGAACGAGCCATGAGATTCAAAAGGTTGAGGAGCTGACACTCGATGATATGCGTGCGATGATCGATGAGGAGTTCGTTGCCCGGCACAAAGCACGAGGCCTAACGCCTGATAGGCCTATGATTTCAGGGACAGCTCAGAATCCCGATGTTTACTTCCAGGGTAGAGAAACGGTGAACAAGTACTATCTGGCTGTTCCCCGGATTGTTCAAGAAACAATGGATAAATTCTCTAAGATTGTGGGCCGACAATATCATTTGTTTGATTATGTGGGGGCAGAGGATGCGGAGAAAGTAATCGTTTTAATGGCTTCAGGGGCTGATACAGCCCATGAGACTGTAGAGTATCTGGCATCTAAGGGTGAAAAAGTAGGCGTGGTGAAAGTCCGGCTGTTTCAGCCATTTAGCACTGAGGACTTCATCGCTACGCTTCCAAAAACTACGAAGAAGATAGCGGTGTTGGACCGGACGAAGGAACCGGGTTCGATCGGCGAGCCGATGTACCTGATTATACGAACAGCCATCGGTGAGGCTATGGGCAAAGGCGGAACTGCTTTTGAAAAATATCCGATGATTGTGGGTGGCCGCTACGGCCTCGGCTCGAAGGACTTTACACCTGCTATGGTCAAAGCCGTTTTTGATAATCTCGATGCTGCAAAGCCTAAAAATGGTTTTACAGTGGGCATCATAGACGATGTAACGAATACCAGCCTGGAAGTTGATGAGTCTTTTGAGGTTACCAGTGAACGACTCTTATCCGGGATGTTTTATGGGCTTGGCTCGGATGGTACGGTTGGTGCGAATAAAAACTCTATAAAGATAATCGGCGAGCTGACAGATAATTTCGCCCAGGCCTACTTTGTGTACGATTCAAGAAAAGCCGGTGCAATGACCACATCACATCTGCGGTTTGGCGAGCAACTCATCAAAAGGCCCTATCTTGTAGGCAAAGCTGATTTTGTTGCGTGTCATAACCCAGCTTTCCTGGAAAAATATGATATGCTTTCCGCCGCACGTGAAGGGGCGACGTTCCTGCTGACCAGCAGCTATGGCAAGGACGAGGTCTGGGACACTTTGCCGCAGGAGATCCAAAAACAAATCATCGACAAGAAGCTGAAGTTCTATTGTTTAGATGCGATTGGGCTTGCAGCCGAACTCGGCTTAGGTGCGCGTATCAACGTGATTATGCAGACTGCTTTTTTCAAGATAAGCAACATTATTCCGCTTGATACGGCTGTCAAAGCTATCAAAGACGCTATCCAGAAAACCTACGGAAGAAAGGGAGAAAAAGTTGTTCAGATGAATTATTCTGCTGTTGACGGTGCCCTTGAAAGGATTTTTGAGGTCGAAGTCCCTAAAAAGGTGACCAGCAAGATAAAGATGCGTCCGCTGGTTCCGGATGATGCTCCCGATTTTGTAAAGGAAGTTACCGCAGAGCTTATAGCATTTCGTGGAGATAAGATACCTGTGAGTAAAATGCCGGCTGACGGCAAGTTTCCGTCTGGCACAACCAAATTCGAGAAGCGCAACATCGCCGTCAATATTCCGGTTTGGGAACCGGACGTCTGCATTCAGTGCGGGACGTGCTCTTTTGTCTGTCCGCACGCAGCGATACGGATAAAGGCCTACGATCCGAAGTATGCTGAGAGCGCGCCGGAAACATTCAAAAGCGCCGATGCGAAGGGAAAGGATTTTGCAGGTATGAAATTCACCGTCCAGGTGGCTCCGGAGGATTGCACCGGCTGCGGAGCATGTGTACAGGCCTGTCCTGCGCAGGAGAAGGACGAAAACAAACAGCCAACCGGACGAAAGGCTATCAACCTGTCACTGCAAGAGCCGTTGCGACAGGCTGAGCGAGAGAACTACGCGTATTTCCTTTCGATACCAAACACCGACCTGAAGCTTTTCAAGATGGCAAGTGTTAAGGGCAGTCAGTTAATTGAGCCTCTGTTTGAGTACTCCGGTGCCTGTGCCGGCTGCGGTGAGACGCCTTATGTCAAGCTGCTGACGCAATTGTTTGGCGACAGAGCTTATATCGGTAATGCGACCGGCTGCTCGTCGATTTACGGTGGTAATTTGCCTACGACGCCCTATACAAAACGCTCTGACGGCAGAGGGCCGACCTGGAGCAATAGCCTATTTGAGGATACTGCCGAGTTTGCTATGGGAATGCGATTGACGGTCAACAAGTTCAAAGAGCGTGCTCTGTGGCTGCTGGATAAAGTAGCAGAGAAAGGCTGTGTAAAGAAAGACTTGGCTGAGCAGATACGCCAGGCAACTTTGGCCAACAATCCGGCACAGGAAGCAATCGAGCAGCAGAGGGCTCGAGTGGACGAGCTAAAGAAGCAGTGTGAAAAGAATAAATGCGCCGAGTGTAGAAATCTGTTGGATTTAGCCAATTATCTTGTTCGTAAATCCGTCTGGGGTCTTGGTGGTGATGGATGGGCTTATGATATTGGATATGGCGGTCTGGATCATGTGTTGGCAAGTGGAGTCGATGTTAATCTGCTTGTCTTGGATACCGAGGTATATTCGAATACAGGTGGGCAGATGTCAAAGTCTACGCCGAGGGCAGCAGTGGCTAAATTTGCAGCAGCGGGTAAATCCGCACCAAAGAAAGACCTGGGCATATTGGCTATGGTCTATGGCAGTATCTATGTTGCAAAGGTCGCGATGGGTGCGAACACCAATCAGACGGTTAAGGCCTTTGTCGAGGCTGAAGCGTATCCGGGGCCTTCGCTGATAATTGCGTATGCGCACTGCATCGCACATGGTATTAACATGACATTAGGTTATCAGGAGCAAAAAAGGGCTGTCGCTTGTGGTCATTGGCCGTTATATAGATTTGATCCGCGACTTAAAGAGCAGGGCAAAAATCCGTTACAACTGGATTCAAAAGCTCCTACATTTGACTTCGCCGAATATGCTTACGGCGAAAATCGTTACCGAACGTTAAAGCAGTCCAAGCCGGAAGTGGCAGCGGAGTTAATCAAACTTGCCAGTAAAGATGCGGTGGATAGATATGCTTTGATGGAGCAGCTCTCGAAATTGACCTGCGGTCAAGAGCATGGGATAATCGATAAGCCGAGCCCGGCTGAAGTGACTAAAGTGAGCTAAAGTGAGATTTATAATTTTAGACACTTTAGTCACTCCAAACTTTAGCTCACTTTAACTCAGGGTGGATAGAATATAATGAAAAAAAGAAAAATTTCCAACGGAGTAAAGAAAACGATCTGGTTGTTTCTTGCAGCAGTTTTTGTAATCACCGGATGTGCACAAAGAGGCTATGAGCAAGATACATTAGCTGTAGAGCCGAACATTGCGGCACTTGTTGTTCCGGGTGATTATGCGTCCAGCGCAATTGGAGCGACCGGCGGAATAAATGCCTGGACGAAGACGATACAATTGGAGCTTGACTGCGTAGTTACTTGTTACTCCGACTCTGTCGGAGATAAAAGTGGCGTAAGTCCGCAGGACGCCTTGCGGCGCCATCCTGGTGATTTTTACCTGACGGAGCAACACTTTACGGTTTATCCGTGGTCGAATTCTATTCGGATTTCGGCTCAAGAGCCACACGAAAAATTCGTCTGGCAATTAGCAGGAGAGAAGTTTAGTATGCTGGAAGGAAACAAGGCAGTTGGTGTTTCGCCAATGGTTATATCTTATCACGATTATGCAGAAGCCGTGCTTAGTATCATAACAGTACCGGTGCGTTTTCTTGATAAACCTGCCCCTTTGGAAAGACCAGGGCAGGCTCTGAGCGGAGTCGAAGGGTCAGTGAGCTTTGTAAAGTCGCCTGCGCCGGTCAGAAAGGAAGGACTGTGGTATTATCCGATTGAACTGAATTATGTAATGGAGCCGGTAGCTTCAGCAGACATCGAACAGAAAGTTGTAGAGCCTATGCAACGCAACTTTCCTAAGGTGGTTTTCTTTCAGAGTAAAGACAGCTCTTTAGTTGATATGATTTGGTTTGCCGACCGGCAACGGCTGGATGGGAGTAGGTTTTTAGCAGTACGTGGTTATGACTACCAAAAGGTCCGCAAGGATGGCGTTTTAGTTCCTGCTAAGATAGAGATATTTAGGAGCGATGCTCGAGCTGTTCTTAGGGAGCGGCTGGTTAAAATAGACTTTAAATTTCATAAGCCGAGTTAAGATTAAAGCTGAGCGACCCGGCACTAATGGCACAGAAGGTATATGAGGATGCCACGGCTGTAAAGCCGTAGAGCTTTGGTTTTTTGACAGTACCTTTTTAATTCACGTACTTTATACTGATTGATTCAGTATAGACCTCTTTTTATATTGTACAAAGTTTGGAATCATCGCTTTACATTTTACGATTAATACAAATTGCATTAAATTACTGCGCTTCGTGCGTTTGGCACAGATGGATGGCAGTCTCAAGCGCAGCGCCCCGCCTGAGCCTGTCGAAGGCTTGGGGATGGCTTGCCGGCCTTTATGCAAAGCGCAGCATTTAATTACAATTGCTATAATACAATCGAATGATTTTTAGCTATTAGCAGTTTCTGTTAAAAGAAACTGCTAATAGGTACAGGTATATGTTTATATGTTAATGTAATAGCAATCGTACTTAATTACAGCGCTTTTACTGGGTTATCTGATGTGATTCATGTCGCTGCTGAGCTAATAAATATTGAATCAACAAGCTGGCTTAAATATGTGAGGCGCAAGGATTAATCACAATTGGTATAAGTTGCGTTTTAATATTATTGTCAAAAGGTGTGATTGTGTATGTAATATTATAAATCTGTCTGTGGCGGACCTATGATTCTGTGTCTGCTGAAAGTTTAGTTCAGTTTTTATTCAGTGCAATTTTCAAGACATCATTAGTATTTTTAACAAACCTGAATTTCAGGCCTTTTTTGGCTTCTCTGGGGACTTCGGGCAGGTTTTTTTTGTTTCTTTGCGGCAGGATGACAGTTTTTATGCCGGCCTGTTTTGCGGCTAATATTTTTTCCTTCAAGCCGCCAATGGGCAGGACCAGGCCACGTAAGGTTATTTCACCGGTCATTGCCACATCCGGCCGAGTCGGCTTATGAAGGACTAAGCTGACCAACGAGGTGAACATTGCCACTCCCGCGCTTGGCCCGTCCTTGGGAATTGCTCCTGCCGGGACGTGAATGTGATAGTCGAATTTGCTGAATCTATCAGGCTCAATTTTTAGCTTTTTGGCATTTGCCTTTACAACGGAAAAAGCAGCCTGTGCACTTTCCTTCATAACATCGCCAATATGGCCTGTTAGCTGTAATTGGCCTTTGCCGGGCATAGAAGCCGACTCAATAAAGAGCAGCTCCCCTCCGACCGGCGTAAAGGCCAGCGCAGTTGCGACACCTGGTATCCCGCAGCGCAGAGCAAGTTCCGACTCGAATTGTGTAGGCCCTAAGATCTTAGCGAGGTCTTTTTTGCCGATGGTTGCCCGGCTCTTTTTGTCCTTGGCTATCTCGGTAGCGATGGCTCTACAGATAGCAGCTATGTTTCTTTCAAGACTTCGCACGCCTGCTTCACGGGTATAGCTTCTGATTATGGTAAGTATTGCCTCGTCTTTTATGGTCAGCATGTTTTTATTTAGGCCATGCTCTTTAAGCTGACGGGGGACGAGGTATTTCTTGGCGATGTTCAGTTTTTCGGTTTCGGTGTAGCCGGGCAGGTCAATGACCTCCATTCGGTCGTGTAAGGCCGGCGGGATAGGCTCGGTATAATTGGCGGTACTGATGAACATGACGCCGGATAGATCGAAAGGCTGGTCGAGGTAATGGTCGGTAAAGCTGAAATTTTGTTCTGGGTCGAGCACTTCCAGCAGCGCCGCGGCTGGGTCGCCTCTAAAATCTGCTCCTATTTTGTCTAATTCATCGAGCATAAAGACAGGATTTCTGCTTTCGCATTTTCTCAGTTCTTGCAGAATCCTGCCGGGCAGAGCACCGATATAGGTTCTTCGATGTCCCCGAATGTCGGCTTCGTCCCTCATTCCGCCGAGCGATATACGAATAAATTTTCTTCCCATAGCGCGTGCGATGGATTTGCCGAGAGATGTTTTGCCTACCCCGGGTGGGCCAATAAAGCAAAGTATAGGACTTTTGCCGGTCGGATTCAGCTTGCGGACAGCGAGAAATTCAAGGATGCGTTTTTTTACCTTGGTCAAATTGTAGTGATCACGGTTTAATATTCGCTCAGCTTTATTGATGTCCAACTGGTCCTCGGTCTGAATAGACCACGGTAGTTCGCAGACCCAGTCCAAATATGTGCGAATGACAGTGTATTCCGGTGAAGCGGGAGGAATTTTACTTAGTCTGTCTAACTCGCGCAAGGCTTCTTCTTCGACCTTTTGGGGCATTTTCGCTTTAGCTATGTTTTCTCTGACCTGCTTTAGCTCTTCGGTTCTGAGGTCTTGTTGGCCGAGCTCGGATTGAATAGCCTTTAGCTGTTCCTGCAGGAAATATTCCCTTTGGCTTTTGTCTATCGATTCTCTAACCCGGCCTTGGATTTTGTGACTTAGTTCGAGGACCTCCAGTTGATTTGCCAGGATCATGGATATTTTACTAAGGCGTTTAGCTGGGTCGAGCTCCTCGAGCAATTCCTGCTTCTTCGCTGTGTTAAGGTTAAGGTTAGCGGCTAAGAAGTCAGCCAAGGCGGACGGATCTTCGATATTTTCCAGCAGGACAGAGGCTTCTTCCGGCACGTTAGGGCTCAACGAGATGACACGGTTGGCAGTCTGACGGACACTAACAATGAGTGCTTGAAGCTTTTTTGTAATATTTGTTGTGACATTGAACGGCCGAATTTTTGCTTTTAAATATGGCTCAGTGGCCATGTGTTTTATTATTCTAAAGCGTGATAATCCGTGGACTACAATGTTAATTGAGCCCTGCGGCATTTTAATAACCTTCAATACCGAGGCGGTAGTTCCAATGGAGTAAAGATCATCGAAATCCGGCTTATCGGTATCAGGATTGCGCTGTGTGACAAGCCCAATGATCGATTCATTAGACCTCGTGTTGGCAAGTAAAGCTTTGCTTCTTGCTCGGCCTATTGCCAACGGCGTTACAGTTCCCGGATAGGCGACAGCATTTCGAATCGGCAGGATTCCAATCACGCCCGGCGTCTTAATTTCGTGGTTGTAGTGCAATTCCGTATTGTTGTTGGATAAATAGTGCCCCATATTTGTCGGATCTTCTGCTATCATTTCAATAGGCCAATTCTGACAACAAATGGCAAAATTTTAAAGTTGATTGCTACTCTATTTTCTCGACTGTTTATACTTTGCGCTTAAATAATAAACCATCAAAGCTCTAAATTAAAAGCTAAAAAACAGGATTATGGCTACACTTCTATTGACAAAATCCAAATTTTTTTCTTGACTGGCCCAGACTAATCCACTATTTATAAGCATTGCTATCATACTAAATAGACATTAACCATGCTATTTGCAACGAAGCGCGAGCCACTAATGGAGCGAGGGATGATAGCCATCGATTAAAGGAGGAGCAAAAATGGTAACGGAGGAGTGGAAGATCGTATCAGGATCATTTATTACGCTGAGAAGCTTTGCCGTAAGGCATGCTGCGCATTTAGGATTTTGCCAGGAGGGATTACGAAGGTGTAATTTGCCACGGGTCACTTCTCATTTTGGGTTTCTCGTGGTATTTATTTTAAGCTGCTTAATTACAATGTGTATCACCGGCTGCGAGCATAGCGAACCAAGCTCAGCTCGACGCTACCCATGGATAGGCAATGACCCAAATGATTCGCCGCAAGCTACCCTATGGGAAAGTTACGTAGATGAAGGACGCCAAGCGTACAGTGACGGCCGGCATGAAGAGGCAGAGCAATTGTTTAGAGAGGCTGTGCGAGAAGCGGAGAAGTTTGGTCCGGAAGATTATCGCTCGGGACAGTCACTTTATTGGCTCGGTGCTGTTGTATGGGATATGGGAAGACCCGAGGAAGCTCAGCAGCTTCTGGAAAGGGCACTAAGGGTTGTAGAACAGCTAAACAGTACAGAGACTAATGAGCACTCAAGTTTTATAGTTATGGCGGACATATTAGCAAGACTGTCCGTGATTGAGGCCAATAACGAAAACTATATTTTTGCAAAAGCTCTGGCAAATAAGGCTGTCAAGATAAGTCGCGAAGTGGCAAATTCGCAGAATGGTCGGGCCCACAAACAGCTTTTGTCCGTTACACTTAAAACGCTGATAGATATTCAAGCCAAGAGCGGAGATTATAACAGTGCGGTGAGGACGTTCTCGGAGCTTATTCAGCTTGATCCAAACAATGCCTCTTATTATTACAGTCGAGCCTTGTTGTATAAACATACAGAAGAATATGGATCGGCTGTGGTTGATTTGACCAAGGTGCTTGAGTTACAGCCGGGTAATCCACAAACATTAAATGAGCTTGCTTGGATTCTGAGCACGTGCGAAGCTGACGAGATCAGAGATGGGCATCGCTCTGTCGAGTTAGCACAAAAGATTGTAGAGATCACTAAACGCAAAAATCCTCAGTACTTGGACACCTTAGCTGCTGCTTATGCTGAATCGGATCAATTTGACATGGCTGTAAAAACGCAACAACAGGCGATTTCTCTGTTGACCGACCCGGAGGAGATTAAAATCTACTTAACGAAACTGCGACTATATGTGGACCACAAGCCGTGTAGAGAGGTCAAAAGGAAATAACATAATTTAATCTGCTAAGAAACGAATAATAGGTCGCAGGCGGGAAAGTATAAATCAGCTTACATAAGCTGATAGAATATAATCCTGAGAATGAATACTGTCGTTCGTTGACGCTAAAAGGACAAAAAAGCGGGCGATGGGATTCGAACCCACGACGTCCAGCTTGGGAAGCTGACATTCTACCGCTGAATTACGCCCGCAAAAACCCGTATCTTCGTTTCCCAAGTTATATGATTTCCTCTGTTTTTTCAACTGTTTTTTCTTGTTATGCTTAGATGTGTAGTTTCGCAGATCGTCGGTCAAGAGCCCGAGGGGCCAGATTCCCAGGGAAATGGCCAGGCCCATATTTTCAAGTCGTGCTCCCTCCTACAGCCTCAGAACAGAAGGCACACGTAAGGCAATAAATTCTTCATTATTTAATGATCATAATATTGAAAAAGTATAGTCAAGGATGGTAAAATCAGTTGATTTTGGTATTTTGTATCGGAGTTATCTCACGGTAGGCAAAGTTAAACTCATGGGTAACGGGAAAATTAAAAAGTTAAAGAAATATATGGAGAATCGAAATGGATCGTGTCCCCACTAAGGCATTTCTCACTAAAGGAATTGGGCAGCACAAGTATCGACTGAAGTCTTTTGAGCAGGCGCTGCAGAAAGCAGGTATGGCCCGGCAGAATCTTGTACAGGTATCATCGATCCTGCCGCCGAGTTGCAAAATTATTAGTTGCGATAAGGGACTAAAGCAACTGGTTCCGGGAGCGATGTGCTACTGTGTTATGGCCAGGACCGATACGAATGAGCACGGAAGGATGATTGCATCGTCAATAGGAATTGCTGTGCCGAAAGACAGCAGCAGATGGGGATACCTAAGCGAGGTGCATAACTACGGAATGAATAAGGCTGAAGCATCGGATATGGCCGAGGACCTGGCAGCCGAAATGCTGGGTACTACACTGGGGATAGAGGTTGATCCGAATATAGCCTGGTCGGAAAAGGAGCAGGTTTATAAATCCAGCGGGATGATAATCAGAACTTCCAGCATAACGCAGACCGCTCGTGGGAAAAAGAACCTATGGACTACAGTGGTATCCATAGCAGTATTTTTGTTCGACTGATATTGGTTAAATGATAATTGGTCACATAGGGACTGGTTAAATAATTTGTAAGCGTTCACGGGAAAACCGCATTTTTGTCATTGCGAGCGAAGCGAAGCAATCTAAAATCGTACGTTTTTGAGATTGCTTCGGCCTAAAGGCCTCGCAATGACACAAAAACGCCTTATTTTCTGCGTGAACGGTTACAATAATTTTAATTACCAATTACCAGTTACCTATTACCAATCATAGAATTTATGGTGTCACAGGCAGTTAATTTTGGTTGTTTGCCCAAAGAATATTCCAGCGTGAAAAATGCAAAGATCGTTATAGTTCCAGTTGCATACGATTCTACAAGCACATGGATTAAAGGAGCAGATAAAGGTCCTGCAGCAATTATAGGAGCTTCTGCGAATATGGAGCTTTATGATATAGAGACGAACTCGGAAGTTTATCGAAAAGGAATATATACGGATAAAGCCATCGAAGGAAGGCTTACCCCTGAAAATATGGTGGAAGCGGTAAGAAAAAGAATCCGGGGCTATTTAGACAAAGATAAATTTACTGTTGTCTTGGGAGGGGAACACTCGGTTAGTATCGGCTCAATCAAAGCGCACATCGAAAACAAGCCAGACATTACTGTTTTGCAGCTTGATGCACATTGTGATTTACGGGATGAGTACAATGGCTCCAAATATAATCACGCCTGCGTGATGGCCAGAGTGAAAGAGATGCATCAGGCTCCCGCCAAGCGGGGGGCCTGTCCTATTGTGCAGGTGGGTATCAGAAGTATGGACTATTCTGAGAAGGAGCTTATGGAGCGGGCAAACGTTTTCTTTGCGGAAGATATTTATTCAAGCAGGGATTGGATTGAAAGAGTTATCTCGAAATTGACGGGCAGAGTCTATGTTACAATCGATTTGGATGTTTTTGACCCCTCAATAATGCCCTCCACAGGAACGCCGGAGCCGGGAGGATTGTTGTGGTACGATGTGCTAAAACTACTAAAGGCGGTCTCTGATAATAGAGACATTGTCGGCTTTGATGTGGTTGAGCTGTGCCCGAATGAGAAAAATAAAGCACCGGATTTCCTGACGGCAAAGCTAATCTACAAACTCTTAAGCTATAAATTTAGACTTCGGCGAGCTCAGTCGAGACGAGGATGAAATGGAAAAGAAAGATTTTCTGAAAGAGCCTGTCAAACACATCGACATAACATCTTTTGACTCTTCTGAAATAATCGATGGCTTCAGAGATATGTCCTTTACAGCCGGAGATACAGCCAGGGCCGCGGATATTTTCGGTGAGATGATAAAGGACAAGGATTGTACGATTATCTTGTGCGTAGCTGGGAGCAGCAGCGCAGCCGGATGTATGAAAGTCTATGCCGACATGGTCAGATATAATATGGTCGATGTTGTTGTTGCCACCGGTGCTGCAATTGTTGATATGGACTTTTTTGAAGCATTGGGTTTTCAGCATTATAAAGGAAGTCCTCAAGTCGATGACAGAAAGCTTAGAGAGCTCTATATAGACAGAATCTATGACACCTTCATCGACGAAGAACAGTTGCAGATTTGTGACAATACGATAAAAAAGATTGCCGATTCCTTAGAGAAGAGGCCATATTCATCAAGAGAATTTATTAATGAGATGGGCAAATATCTTCTCGGCAATGCTGTCAAAAAGGATTCTCTTGTTCAGGCGACCTACGAAAATAATGTTCCTGTATTTTGTCCTGCTTTTTCCGATTCAAGCGCCGGCTTTGGGCTTGTAAAGCATCAGGCGGAAAATCCCAGCAGTCACGTTTCCATTGACTGTGTTAAGGATTTCAGGGAGCTTACCGAAATAAAAATCAAATCTCCGGTCTCGGGACTATTTATAATAGGAGGCGGCGTGCCCAAGAATTTCGCACAGGATGCGGTCGTCTGTGCGGAAATCTTGGGAGAGTCGGTGCCGATGCACAAGTACGCTGTGCAGATTACGGTTGCCGACGTCAGGGACGGAGCCTGTTCAAGCTCCACTCTTAAGGAAGCATCCTCTTGGGGCAAGGTTGATACCGGTTATGAGCAGATGGTTTATGCAGAAGCGACCAGTATTCTACCTTTGATAGTTAGTTATATATACCACAGAAGAGACTGGCAAAGCAGAGAGAAAAGACAGTGGAGCAAAATTTTCGAATAGTTATTCGGAATCCAAAATCCAGACTTGTGGTGAGCTTGCCGAATCCAGCGGGTGTTCGATTGGCAAAAGCCAAAAGTAGTGTATGGTCTTTCAGCAGATTTGCCGTCATTATAGCTCATCTTGACGATAAGACTTTATGGCCCGGCAGGCAGGATAAAGTTTATTTTGCCAAGAATGATCAGATATTGCTGTGATCAATATCGGGGCGATCCGATTTGAACGGACGACCTGCCCCAGGGGCCGCGCCAGCCGGCATTTTAATGTTCTTAACCCCCCTTACTCGCTAACAGTTTGTGTTCATGTGAACCTGCGTGTGATTTAAGAAAACGCTCGCGTTGAACAGCCTGGGCGCGGGTTGTGTGTCTTTCGCTATACATGAGTTTCCATGGGCCTCGTTTTGCTGTATATGTTTTTTTGTTCGGATTGTTGTGCTGTTTAAGTCGATTAGCTAAGTTTTGTGTGCTGCCTACGTACAGACTGCCATCTTTGAAAGATTTAAGGATGTAAATATGGAAAGCCATAAATCGGGGCGACAGGACTCGAACCTGCGACCTCCTGCACCCCATGCAGGCGCGCTAGCCAAACTGCGCCACGCCCCGTGTAAGCACCAATATTTTAATACCAAGCAGATTATAAAACAAATACTTTTTTCAGGTTTGAAATTTTATCAATTTACATCGATAAAAACCGTCGGGTGTTCAGGTAGGGTGGGCTTTAGCCCACCAGTAGAGTATAAATCACAAACTCTCAAGCAGCTTTTCTGACTCTTTCACTTTCGGATCTAAAATTTCTTTCCTGCATAAAATCGCCTTTTTTAGCTGCTTTCGGGCCTTTGCTTTATCACCCATAGCTAAATAGATTTCTCCTAACAAATGCGCTGCATCACCTTCTGCCCAGCGGTATTTCATGACAATGGCCTTTTCGTATGCTGATTTTGCGTAGGTTTCTGCCCGCCCTGAGCTTGCCCCTAATGGGCTTGTCGAAGGGGCTTTCTCAAACTCTTTTTGTGACAAATACGCCTTTGCTAAAATTAGCTCCGCATCCGGCTCATAAAACTTAAATCCAGTGCGAGCACAAATCTTCAGTACCTGCTCTGCATAACGAATCGCATCTTCATATTTTTTTATATCTAACCACAGCCTGCCGGACTCAAGCAGGGCCTCGATTTCAAGAAAAGGCACACCAATCTTACGAGCAATCTCAAGGGCATTTTGAAGATGACCTTCAGAGTCTTTATAATTTGCCTTTATCCTTGCAATAGCACCTAAGCAGCGGTGACATCTGGAAATGCTATTTGTCCAATTTTGACTCTTACAAATATCAAGGTTATGTCTTGTCAGCTCAAAGGCCTCATCAATTCTCCTAATTGATATGAGAAAGTCAGCATATATAACCCCCCAAAAACCGTAAAGTCGAATATCTGTATTCTTTATACAAAGCTCATCCGCCTGATGGAATTCTTTTTCCGCCTCTTCGCTTTTACCCAAAAGATAAATTATCCAGCCAAGATAGGATTTTGAATCGCAAGTTTCCTCATCGGATTCTGCTTTTTCTGCCATTACGAGTGCCTTTTTGGAACTATCCAGCCCAGACCCAAGGTCACCAGTTCGAAATTGAAGGTCAGCTAAGTTTTGATAACCCGCAGAGGCGAAATCGATTTTGTCATTTTGAATATATAACTCAATTGCTGCTTTCAACAGTTCTTCCGCCTCTTTCGGCCTGCCTGTTGCAAGAAGTGCCAGTCCTGCTGCATTAAGAAGCCAGCTTTGGTCTTTTCTTTTACTTACAAGTGGTATCTTAGAGAGGTTCCCTTCCGGAAAGAAGGTTTTAGCAAGAGATAGGTCGGTTTCCCATGCACCAAGTTTCTGTGTAATAAGGAATTCTTCTCTTCTTTTTATTTTCTCCCAATAAACATCCCCCAAAACCTCATTATAAAGCCCGGCGGCACAACCGTGATAAATCCGCTCAAATAATGGCTGCATCTGCTCTAAAGTCTCAGGAAGCTTCGGCGCATATTCGCCTATATACTGATAGATGCGTTTGTGGCAAAGCTTCTTATCTTCCTTGTCAAATATGGATTCAAAGTAGTTCTTTATCAATGGGTGCGTAGCGAACGTATTGTCCTGTGCCTTTGAGATGAGCCGCCTGTCAACTAGGTTATCTACCATGCGTTTGAATGCGAATTCGGTCATTTCTATCAATGCCTGATTCACTTCGGTCTCCATCTCGGCTCGAAATACACCTTGAAAATCTTTCTCGCTGACCGCTCTTCTAAAGAGGGAGAATATCTTCATAAATGCCTGCTGCTGGTCTGTGAGCTGTTTGGCATACCATAGAAGGATTCGGTGGGCCTTGCCGCCGGCTTCTTTATCTGAATAAAATGGAGGTATTTCCTTTGCCTTTTTTATGTCACCAGCAAAATCTTCGACAAGGTACTTCGATAGAAGCATCAGGCTCAAGGCATGTCCATCATATTCCTCTATAACCGAGTCTATCTCCTCCTGGTCGCCCTTAACTCCGACCTTTTTGAACAAGCTTCTGGCATCGGCAATACTTAAACGCTCTACCTCTATATTTTGATATACCGAGCCTTCATAATTCTTGATATTTGTCAGTGGATACCGGGTCGTTATAAGGCACAATCCATCACCTTTTGTATCCGCCAAATATTTCAGCATATCGGCGCATTCCCGATGCTCCATGCAGCCGAACTGATCGCCGCTTGTCTGGCCTTTCTGCATCTCCTCAAGGCCGTCCAGTATGATTAAGTAGGCTCCCTGGCTAATATATTCCTTTATCCTGTCTGTCTTTTCCCAGGTGCTCTTTATAGTATCCGGCTCAATTTGGCCGCCACTGACATATCGCAGAAGGGCGTTTAAGAATTGTTCAAGATATGCATTACGATAAAAACCCCACCAAAAGATACCATCCGGCTTGATGTTATTATCTTCGAGGTTATCGTACCACTTTCGCACGAGAGCTGATTTTCCTACGCCGCCCCAACCAATCAATGCCCCAATCCGCACTTCCTCACTGTTATACCAACTCGTGATAGTATCAAGATGCTTCTCTTGTCCTACAAAATTCTCCTCAGGCGGCGTCTGGTTATGCAGACTCGGAGGAAAGGGGAACTGAAGAATCGGTTGTTTTCGCAGCAAAAGCGATTTAATCTCCTCATGTGCCTCATCAATTCTATCGAACCGATAATCAAGGGTTCGCAAAATCTCAGGAATTAACTTAACTTTTCCAACTATTAGTTCAATATCCTCTTTTTGCTCATATCCGGCTTCCTTGATAATCTCTTGCAATTTATCTTCTGAAATACCCTTTATCTCCTGTTCAAGTTGCTTATTTTTCTGCTCTCCTTGACTTTTTAGTTGTTCAGATAAAGAGGATACAAACTTACCCGGTGCTTTTGCCCAATTTGGTGCCGCTTCAATCAATGCGTCCAAAAGGGCTTTCAGAAGTGGATATCCTTTACCGTACTTTTTCATGCTTTGTTTGCTACCTCCGCAGATCGGCTCCTAATTATTTTGAAATTTCTATAAAACCTCGCACAGACTTATCAACTTATTATACCTACAAAAATCGATAAAGAAAATGTAAAAGTCGCTGTCAATTCACTATTGGGTGTGTGTCAAGATTGCTGGTAGAATCTACAGAAAGAAAAGCTGACTAGTAGGGGTCATTTCGACCGTAGGCCCACCATAAGTGGGCCGAAGCGGAGAAATCTGCTTTGAAGGCAGACCTCTCCACTCGGCCATACGGCCTCGGTCGAGGTGACAAAAGGCGACCAACCATTATCCGTTGAGATAATAGGGAATACAATAGCGTTCACCTCACCTACAAACATGAAGTGCACTCTTTACTATTCACTCCCAAAATTTTTTACAAAAATTTTGAGATTTGTCCTTGACAAAGTTAGGTGCGACTAACTATATTAGTGTTAGTGTACATATCAGGGTAAAAGGGCTATGGTAGCAGCGAAAGACAAAAAATTGAGTGCCTCATTAGAGGATTATCTTGAGGCCATTTTTAATATAGCAAGCCGGTCTAATTTTGCCCGCAGTAAGGATATAGCAGAATTGCTCGGTGTATCGAAATCATCCGTTACAGGGGCCTTGCGGATCCTAAAGAAGAAAGGTTTAGCTAACTATAAGCCATACGGCTATGTTTCACTTACCGAAACCGGCCAGTCGGCTGCAGCCGAGGTTGTCAGGAAACACAATATTCTTAATTCCTTCTTTGTTAATGTCTTAGGCGTCAGGCCGGATAATGCCCAAAAAGCCGCGTGCAAGGCCGAACATGCGCTTGGGCCAGGCATTATTTCAAAGCTCCTGTCCTTTATCGAATTTATGACTGAAAGTGACAAAAACGGTCGAGATTTAGCGGATGAATTCCAGAAGTTCTGTAGAAAAAGGGGTGCGAGAGGAAAACGAACACGATGGAGATTACAAAAGTAGGTTAATAGCTATGGAGCAGAAGCAAACAAGGCTTTTATCTGCTGTGCGAGCCGGCGAAACGGTAAAGATAGTTAGTGTACAAGCTGGCCGAGGCTTGAATAGCAGACTTGCATCTATGGGGCTGATGTCCAAAGTTCAAATAACGGTCGTGAATAACTCTCATCCCGGTCCTTTTGTGATAAGTGTTAAAGGCTCAAAAATGATGTTGGGCCGGGGTATGGCTCATAAAATAATGGTAGTATGAGACATAAGTTCACCGCAAACCTGCGGTGAATCGCAGGTTAAATATTTAGCCCCACGTTTTACGTGGGGTTATCCTAATTTTCGTCAGGTCCCCAATGGTTATGAGAAAAATCACAGTAGCTATAGCGGGAAATCCCAACAGTGGAAAAACCACTATATTCAACATGCTAACCGGTGCACGACAGCATGTTGGCAATTACCCAGGCGTGACCGTAGAGAAGAAAGAGGGACTTTGTAGATATAAAGACTATGAAATCACGGTTGTGGACCTTCCGGGGACATACAGCTTGACGGCTTATTCAATTGAGGAGATTGTTGCCCGCAATTTTATAATCGATGAGCAGCCCGACGTTGTCGTTGATATTGTCGATGCCTCCAATGTTGAGCGGAATCTCTATTTGGCGACTCAACTAATTGAGATGAATATGCCTTTGGTCTTGGCTTTCAATATGAGTGACATCGCAAAGCAAATAGGGATGGTTTTTGACATTGAACAATTATCTAAGCTTTTGCAAGCGCCAGTTGTTCCAACCATAGGCAATAAAGCCAAGGGAAAAACTGAATTGCTTGATGCTATTATTGAAACGGCCGGCTCGGACAAAGTGCAGCGCACATATAAGATAAATTATGGCCAAGAGATAGAAACTGAGCTGGCAAATGTTGAAAATCTTATTTGTGCCGAGGAAGGTCAGTTAGCGAAAAAGTATGAACCTCGGTGGTTAGCAGTGAAGCTGCTGGAGCAGGACAATGATGTAATCGCGAAAGTAAAGAATAAAAAGGTTCAAGATGCTGTCACAGCAAGTACTGAGCATTTGAAAAGTATTTTTGGTGATGAGCCGGAAATCGTAATGGCCGACAAGCGCTATGGCTTCATATCGGGTGCGTGTCAGGAGACAATAAAAACTACCGTGGAGTCACGTCACAGCAGTAGCGACATGATAGATGCCGTAGTGACAAACCGCGTCTTAGGACTGCCGATCTTTCTGATATTGATGTATCTGGTCTTTTTAATGACGTTCAAGTTGGGTAGATACCCGATGGAGGGGCTTGAGTTGTTTTTCGATTGGGCTGGCAGTTCGATAGCTGGTCTTTGGCCTCTCGGCAGTGAAAGCTGGCTAAGGTCTCTTTTAGTTGACGGTGTCATAGCTGGAGTAGGGGGGGTGATTGTGTTTTTGCCTAATATTCTGCTGCTATTTTTTGCGATAGCGCTTCTTGAAGATACCGGCTATATGGCACGAGCGGCTTTTATTGTGGACCGAATAATGCACAAAATCGGCCTGCACGGCAAAAGTTTTATACCAATGCTCATTGGTTTTGGATGCTCGGTGCCGGCTATTATGGCTACGCGAATACTCGAAAACCGGCGCAATAGGCTAACAACGATAATGGTGATACCACTTATGAGCTGCGGAGCAAAGCTGACAATCTATGCGTTGATTATACCAGCTTTTTTCACTGAAAAATGGCATGGGCCGATGATGTGGCTTATTTATCTGATAGGCATCGTCCTGGCGATTATCTGTATCAAGCTTTTGCGACTAACAGTCTTCAAGGGCGAGACTATGCCGTTTGTTATGGAGCTTCCCCCATATCGTATGCCCACCTTCAAATCTCTGTGTATTCACATGTGGCAAAGAGGCTGGATGTATCTGAGAAAGGCAGGCACAATAATCCTCGGCATATCGATTTTGTTGTGGGTGGCGAGCAGTTACCCGAAACCTAATCCCGAATCTCTCAGAGATTTGGATCGCGAGCAAGCTCGGCAGGAAATGTTGGAATATTCGGTAATTGGCAGATTAGGACACGCGATAGAACCTGTAATTAAACCGCTTGGTTTCGATTGGAAGATAGGAACAGCTCTTATCGGCGCAACCGCTGCCAAGGAAGTTTTCATATCGCAATTGGCAATAGTATATGCGGTTAGTTCCCGCGAAGCGGGGGCCCTTGGCAGCACGGATGCGCCAGAGACAACATTGCGAGATAAGCTCCAGGCGAACTATACGCCGCTAACAGGTTTTTGCATAATGCTGTTTTGCCTGATTTATGCGCCGTGTGTGGTGACGGTCGTAATGACGAAGCAAGAGACAGGCTCGTGGGGCTGGGCGTTATTCCAATTTTTCGGACTCACTACTCTGGCTTATGTGGTAACGTTCATCGTTTATCAGGTTGGTAGCTTGATAATGACGTAAGCGACGGAGTAAATGAAGGAATTTTTTTTATATCAATATTAGAAACACCTAACTTAATAAGCTTCACCTAACTACTTAGTTTCGAATAGGTGAAAGGATGCCGAACCAATGCATGTTTTTTTGAAAGAGCAATCTTAGCTCTAATCTTATCTATGGGGAGAAATCGATGAGGCGAGTTCGGATAAGGGGATTTACGATTGTTGAATTGCTGGTGGTCATAAGCATTATTAGTATGCTTTTGGCAATTTTAATTCCGAGTCTCATTTCTGCCAGGCAGCGAGGGCGAAGCATTGTATGCACTGCAAATCTTAGAAGCATTGGATTTGCTCTGGAGATGTATGTAGATGGAAACAACGGCTGGTTTCCTCCAGCCGAGCCACGGGACAAGGATGATGTGGCCGGTCAGGATAATTGGTATCTGAATCCTGAATTGATGACCTGTATGAACATTGCCCCTCGACTGGATGCTAATGGTCTGATAGTCGGTCCATCAGCGGAAGGTACAATTCTGATTTGTCCAAGTCATTTGAGGCCAGGATTCACACGCGATGTGCCTCCTGATTATCCGGCGAAGCAGAGGCCTTATGCGCTTAGTTATATGATGAATGGCACCTTGCGCCTTTCAAATCGTGGGAGCAAAACCGGAAGTTACCGTCGCATATCGGAATTCCGCAGACCATGTAAGACACTTGCCCTCTGTGACGGCAATGGATACGAAAGGGCACGTGGGATTGTGTTCTACGAGGCTTGCCCGATACACAACTTTGAGTATCGCCACCGCCATAAAATCAACGTTCTTTACCTTGATAAGCATGTGGACTCATTAAAAAAGAATGATGTCCCTATGGGTCGCAAAAACCGTTATGAATATTTCTGGAGTGAGAAAAAAAAGTAAAAGTCGGATTCTTTAATTTATTTATGTGGAAGGAGAGAGCGATGTGTCGAATAGTTGGTAGTATTCTGTTGGTGATTGTTTTTGGAGTTTTTTTAGGTTCTGCTGAGGCCAGATATATTAAAGGTCGAAATTGGGCTGACAGTATCGAACATTACACAGAGCGAATCCAAAACTACGGTCTTGGTGGCTGCAGCGGCGGAGTTCTAATGGAGCCGAACACTACGTGGTGGGTGCTGGGACCAAGTGATTGTGATGAAGACAGTGATATGGATGCTTTTACTGAGGATGTTAATGGTGAGTTGACGATTGATAATGATTACGTTGCTGGATGGCGGGGTGGTGGTGCAGTAAACAAGAACCAGGAGATTATCCTAAAGTTTGACTATGGTCTAAAAGATGTCCCTGAGGCGAACGATCTTGTGATAAGATTGTATTGTGGGGGCAAAGCTCGGTGTTCGGTATGGGCCAGTGCAGAGAGAAATGATGTCAATGACTTTGTAAAAATCGGAGAAGTAGTTGGGCATTATGATGAAATGCCCGGAGTGCCTGGCAAATTGTATAACGCTTACTTTGACTTCAACGACGTATTCTTAGACGATGTGCATTATTTGAGAGTTTGTAGGGAAACTATTGGCGCAGATACTGGAGTGTTCTTTGACTCCTTTGCCTCTGCAACGGTGATGGAGCCGAACTGCTGTGAGGAGGTGGTATTGTTCGGCTGGTGTATCGATTCGGACATCAATTCAGATTGCTACGTTAACTTTTTGGATTACGCAATTCTCTCCAGCCAGTGGCACGAGTGCAATGACCCCCACAACCCAGATTGTGACCATACTGGTTTTCCGGATCCTAATCAGCCGCCTTCTTCTTGCTACGGCGTATGGCAATCAGGTTACGGCTTCGGTGCCGACCTGAATCGTGATTGCTACGTTGACATAATGGACCTTACTAAATTCGTCAGTGATTGGTTAAGATGCAATAATCTGGACGACCCTGCCTGTGAGGTCGATTGGTAGCCAACAGCAGATTGAAATTAGTTTATCAGGGAATTCGGAACTTTGTGTCTTGGTGGCAAGGAAGAAAATTAACCACAGATTTCGCAGACGCCGTCCCGAGCATCGTCGAGGGATCAATAAAATAAACCGCGGGATTAACACAGATTATTCAATTGTTTAGCCGGCACCCCTGTGGTGCCGGTCAATTGGCTTGGCACGGATGTGGTGGGGGGCAATCTCAACCCAATTTAACTGTTTAACCAATTACCACTTAACAAATAATCGGGAACATGTGAATGGTGAGTGGTAATTGGTAATTTGTGGTTTGAAACTCGATGCCTGATGATCGATACTCGACACTAAGTGCATGAGTCATAATACCTAAGATACTTAGGTATTCTTGTTATCTGAGGAACCCTTATTTGAATAAGCCCGGATTTCCTAGGCGCCGTTCCTTCGACAAGCTCAGGACGGCGTCTGAACGAAGTCGAAGAATCTTTTTTTAACCACAGATTTCGCAGACGCCGTCCCGAGCATCGTCGAGGGATCAATAAAATAAACCGCGGGATTAACACAGATTATTCAATTGTTTAGCCGGCACCCCTGTGGTGCCGGTCAATTGGCTTGGC
>Ga0315543_1000889_pt1 | contig 34297 bp, 36 predicted proteins | sample SalMarSW160210MG_2_FD_203098 | JGI IMG/M metagenome (GOLD analysis project Ga0315543, IMG submission 203098) | Salt marsh sediment microbial communities from the Plum Island Ecosystem LTER, Massachusetts, United States - Salt Marsh Sediment SW1601-210 ...
TAAATTTCGCCAGTTATATGTTCCCTGGCTGAGTGGATTATCCATCTTCCATTAACAATCCATATGATTGCACAAATACCAACACAAAGTATATATCTGTACATCTTGGTTTACCTCCTGCTATGCCCTCCTTATCAGGCGAGCAATTTCATATAACGTTCTGCGGATAAAGGAAGTTCGTCGATAGGCCAATTTGGGGAAACAAAGCGAACTGCGAACACGCCGTTATCCGACGTTATGCTTTCTGTGGTGGCTGAAATTGGATGGAAATTACCTCGCTCCCTGCTTCAAATAGCTCTGATTTTATTTCGTGCACAAGCCTCCAGAATTTAGCTTCCTCTGGATTTAGCGTTGTTCTTTCATGCATGGCGTTTATTATGTCTGCTTCGGTCTTATTCGTATTTGCTGCAAGCACCTTGGCAATGTTCTCGATATCAATCGCCAGTCCTTTCACCCTTTCTTCCAACTGCTTCTCCTCTAAACTCTGCTCCCCTCTGAACTGGGCGCTAACACCATGAAGCAAGAATCTCGCTTGAGGCACTGATAGTCTTTTTGAACCGGAACAATATAAAACAATGCCTATTGAGTCGACACTTCCAAAATTATGTGTGGTTATTTCCACAGGCAATCCTTTCAAATAATTGTATGCGCTCAAGCCATGGAAAACCGAGCCGCCAGGTGAAGAGATAACAATGATGAATTCCTTTATCCCTTGCTTCATCTTCTGCTCGACAGCACTCATTAAAGCATTGACGGTAGCATCAATGACAGGAGCGAAAAACTTAATTACCACTGGTTTTGTAGCCATATTTACCTCCTTGTTAAATCAAGACCAATGTTGCCTAACGGGTTGTTTACGAACCAATTGTTTGTTTATCCTTGCCTTTTAGATTTAAACTCCTCCTTGCCTTCTTTGACTATGAGAGCAAACAAGGTGGGCGCACCTTGGACGTAACTATACCTCCTGATTCTTCTCTCCGCTAGTCGCACATACTCCTCGTTTATATCATAACCCACGTAGTGCCGCTTCGTTTTTATTGCCGCTATGGCTGCTTGCCCACTCCCCATAAAGGGGTCTAAAACAACATCTCCTTCATAAGTATAAAGTTGAACAAGCCTGTAGGGAAGCTCCACAGGGAAAGGTGCTGGATGTCCCACAGCCTTTGCCGGCTCAGCAGAGAAAGTCCACACGCTTTTAGTGAATTCAAGGAATTCCTCTCGGGATATAGTGCTGTCTCTTTCCAAATGTCTTTTCCTTGTAAACGTTCCCTTAGAAAAAACCAGGATATATTCGTGGATATCCCTCAATGTTGGGTTAGCGGCGGAAAGCCAACTCCCCCAGGCTGTGGAGGGACTAGAGCTTGAAGCCTTATTCCAGATAATTTCTCCCCGCATTAAAAAGCCGAGTTGGAGCATAGTTTCCACGATGAAGGCATGAAGTGGGATATATGGCTTTCTCCCGAGGTTGGCGATGTTTATGCAGGCTCTACCACCAGGCACAAGCACCCTGTAAACTTCCTGCCATACCGTTTTTAGAAATTGCTTATATCCCTCGAGCGTCAAGTCCTCATCATACTCCTTGCCTACATTGTAAGGCGGCGAGGTAACCATCAGGTGAACGCTATTATCAGGCAATTCACCCATACTTTCGCTCGATTTGCAGAATAGCTTGTCCAAGAATTCAGAAGGAACAGGATTCTCTACATATTTAACCTTTTCTTCTTTAGGTAATCCTTCATACAGTTTGCTAGCGTAGAAAGAGGTAGCATCATGATTTATTCTGCCCGGCGAGCCAAAGGAGCTTGTCTTTGTGCCTCTTTTCCTATGGTTAACTTTCATCTTAATCCTCTTCCCAATAATCTACCCATCTTTTGTAAGGATTATAGTCTATTTTCGCTTTTTGCCAATATATTTCAATGACCTTAGAGTCCTTATCTTTAACCAATACCTCCAGTGCTTCCTTAGTTATCTCCGCGCCCCTCGGGTTTGTTCTCGGCTTAGGCAGCCTGATATATTTCTTCTTTCCAATCTTATCAAAAAGTCTTTTCTGAGTCCTTAGAGGGATATAATAAAGTCCTCCTTTGTTATTCCAGTTAATTTGCACAAGCAAAATATCGCAGTGCGGATGATAAGTTTCTCGAAATTCTTTTGCCTTTTGAGCATCAACCGTCCATATAAGCTTAACTCCGCTAAATCCCTTACCTGTAAGCGTCTTAACGGAGACCGGTTGTCCAAATAGTTTCACATCAACTTCTGGCTCAGTGATAGCAATCTCAGTTTCTACACTGTCCCCGCCAAATTTGTATATGAGCAAAGCTACTATTATCCTCTCCCTGAGAGAGCCGACTTCCATCCCGATTTTCCCAGCTCTTGATCTTTCTAACCCCGCAAGCTGGAACAGATATGGCAAACGTTTTTTGATTTTCTCAACAAGTTCCCTATCTTCAAATATCTCTACTAGGCGACTCGACATCTTCTACCCTCTCATTTGTTGTTCATAGCAAATCGGCGCCTAACGTTTCGAGCATACCTCAACTCCAGCCGCCAGGATGGATTTGGGGGTGAAGTATCGAAGGTATGAAGCCAGATACACTCTGTTATAGGCTGTCCCACACCCGTATTCATTCACCTTTTCTTAAGAACGAGTAAGTTGTTGCCTAGAATCTACTTACTTATTAAGACTGCTATTCCACCCTTTTCAAATTAGGCTCTTTGTCTAAATCTATTTCATTCTCCCCAACTTTTAACTTCTTTTTGTTTACCCAAACAAGTCCTTTATCAGGTGTAATTACTGCCACATCAATAGAGCCACCAACACCAGGCATATCTCCGGGATCAGCTGCAATGCCATCAGAAAAACGCTGAATAGCCGACGTAGTTTGAATCATCAGAGTACAAAAATCTATGGCATCCTGAAGTGTCATTGTTCCCCATTGAATAACATACTGCAAATTCCTCAGCTGCTTATTTATTTCTTCTTGCCCAAGTTTTTGGGTTGCTTCATCAACAAATTTTATATTCCTGATTCGACCATCAAAACCCAAAACAATCCTTGAAAGTACATCTATTTGACCAATCCAAGAAGCACCATATTCCTTGCCTTTTTCTTTACTATCCCGCTTTTTTTGAACCTCCCCAGGGATATAACAAATATAAACCTCGTGCGACCTATCTCTATTATATCCAGCCACTAAAAGATTTATAGCATCGACTTCCCCCACCCCATCTTGGAAATTGCCTTTAGCATCCTTGAATTTAAATCTCACTACATATTGTTCCTGCTTAATTTCCAAAATTTCACAACCTTGTCGCTGAAGATCAGTTTTGATTTTCTCTGGTAATTTTTCCAATTGCTCTCGCCAATCGTATCTTTTATCAAAAAGATAGTGTAATTTTTCAGCCACATCCCTCACATCTAAGTTTTCAACATCAGCTTCTCCTTTAAATTCTTCAATAAATTTACTTATATTTTTAGGCACACCACCTTCGGGTAAGAATGCTAACCCAGTCATGGCAACGCCAACTCTTTTATTTAACTGAAAAAGTTTAGAAGCATTATCACTTCCAATTCGAGCCATTCCTTTACGATTACGATAGGATTGTCTGCTGTCAGCAGCTAAAACAATTCCTTCCGCTATTGTTGTATTTATCGCTAATGACATACTGTTACTACCCCCCTAGTTCAAAAATATTTTTTAAGCCTTTGGTTAAGCCTCTTCTTGCATTTTTTACTTTGTCAAGCATTTTACTTTTGTGCTCATCTTGCTCCAACTCCATTTAAGTACTCCATATGGATTTCTAGGCATGGGATTGCATATATAACTGGTCTTACGAACTAATTGCTCGTTTGTCCTTTCAGTTTGTTCTTTTCCTTCAAAAAAGTCTATCAGGGGGCTCTTGACACAAGCTAGCCAGTAACCTCTTCTGGGCTGGCGATTCTGCCCAAAATGGCGCTGGCGGCGGCTACTTCCGGAGTAGCCACATGAAGCTCCAATTACCCCTCATAATCTTTAGCAGCATTTGCTAGAGTCTCTCCATAAACTCATCGGATGTTACTCTAGCCTGCTTCAAAATGCCTCGCAACGTGCCAATCGCCAGTTCACGATGTAAGGGCACTACACATCCAACAGCTCCTTCCGGCGTTTGCTTCTTAAGCACAACGTGGCTACCCCGCTGGCGTACTTGCTCAAAACCTAATTGTCCCAAAGCTCGAATAGCCTCCTGTCCTGACACTCTATGCAACTTAGGCATGCACTGCCACCTCAAAGGTGGTCACTAGAGGCTTAGTACCTTCAGGAGAAGCAAACTCTTCCAAGTAGAGCTCTGTAGCTTCTTTCAGGTTAGCGATAGCTTCTTCAATGGTATACCCCTGGCTGACCGTTCCAACTTCAGGGCATTCTGCAACATATAGGTCTTTTTCCTTGTGGAGAACTGCTGTAAAAGTTCGAGTTGCCATTTCAACACCTCCCTCTCGTAATGGAAATTATAACTCTATTTTTGTTTTTTTGTATTCTACCCACCTTCCACTACAGTTCAAGTTGCCTGAGCTAGTAACTAGATATAGCAGGAATTGCTCATCTCATTTTTCCCCTTCCAAAGAAGCCCCTCAAGGAGGTTCTTAACACGAGCTAATCTATAACTTCTTCCGGGCTGGCGATTCCCCCTGAAATGGCGCTGGCGGCGGCTACTGCAGGATTAGCCAGGTAAACCTCGCTCTTTGGGCTGCCCATTCTGCCAACGAAGTTGCGATTGGTGGTAGACAGGCAGCGTTCACCAGCAGCTAAAACACCCATATGCCCGCCAAGACACGGACCGCAGGTGGGAGTGCTCACCGCAGCACCTGCCTCGATAAAAACCTCTATCAATCCTTCCCTCAGTGCCTCGAGGTAGACTTGCTGCGACCCAGGGAGGATGATACACCTCAAATCGGGATGTATCTTTCTTCCTTTAAGTATCCCGGCTGCCGCTCTTAAATCGCTGATCCGCCCATTAGTGCATCCGCCAATCACGACCTGGTCTAATGTTATCTCCCCAACCTGGCTTATAGGCTTAGTATTGGAGGGCAGATGGGGGAAGGCTACCTGGGGCTCGATTTTGGATACATCATATTTGTAGATTCCGGCATACTGGGCGTCTTTATCTGACCGGGATTGCTTCGCTTCGCTCGCAATGACAAGGGAAACTCGATTGGCAATGGCATGGTGGAGATATTCCTCGGTCTTAGCATCTACATAGAAAATGCCTGCTTTAGCCCCAGCTTCGATAGCCATATTCGCCATGGTGAAGCGCCCATCCATATCTAATTCATCAATCGCCTCGCCAGTAAATTCCATAACAGAGTAAAGGGCACCATCAACACCGATGTCGCCAATGGTATAAAGAATAAGGTCTTTGCCACCAACCCATTTCGGGAGCTTTCCGTGATAAACAAACTTAATAGTAGGCGGCACTTTCATCCATATTTCACCGGTTGCCATAGCCACAGCGATGTCAGTTGAGCCCATACCGGTAGCAAAAGCACCTAATGCACCATAGGTACACGTATGGGAGTCAGCGCCAACGATAACCTGTCCTGGCAAGACAAGACCCTGCTCAGGAAGAAGCACATGCTCGATTCCCATCCGTCCTACCTCAAAATAGACCAGACCCTGCTCCTTAGCAAACTCCCGCATGAATTTGGCTTGCTCGGCAGACTGTATATCCTTGTTGGGACAGAAGTGGTCGGGAACCATGACCACTTTTCCAGGATCAAATACCTTGCTTACTCCGAGTCGCTGGAATTCCTCTATAGCTAAGGGAGCAGTAATATCATTGGCTAAAACTAGATCAACACTGGCATTTATGAATTCACCACTTCTGACCTCTTCCCTGCCACAGTGAGCCGCCAGGAGCTTCTCAGTTAGGGTTTCCATGGAGATTGCTTCGTTCCTCTCGCAATGACTTTTTTACTTTATCCACGGACCTTGGGGATCATCAATATGCCCACCGTGGCCAGACCAGCTATTACTGCAATCAACCACATCCCGGCACCAGCAGCTAAACCAACAGCAGCGCTAGCCCAGATACTCGCCGCTGTGGTTAATCCCGCCACGCGATCTCCCCCCATACCGCGAAAGATAACCCCGGCACCAATGAAACCAATCCCAGCTACTACGCCAGCGGCAACACGCGAAGGGTCAACAGCACCGCTGAAGCCAAAAATAGAAACCACAGTAAACACAGCAGCGCCCAGGGAAATTAAAGTGTGAGTGCGCAGCCCTGCTGCTTTGCTAGCCCGCTCACGCTGATAGCCAATAATTGCTCCCAGCGCAATAGCCAGGAGCAACCTCAATGTCATATCCAACCAGGGGCTCACTTGCGTTTTCCTTCCCCGGTCCTAGTCGCCTTGCTAACCAGAAGCCGATTCAACGCATTCATATATGCCTTGGCGCTGGCAACGATGATATCAGTAGCAGCGCCACGCCCAGTGTAAGTTACTCCCTCGCTCTCCACCCTGATAAGCACCTCCCCAATGGCATCTATTCCCTCAGTAACCGATTTGACGGTAAACTCAGTAAGCTTGTTGGGGATGCCCACTATACGGTTAATAGCTTTATACACTGCGTCTACAGGTCCGGTGCCCAGGGCAGCATCGGCCAAACTCCGCCCATCAGGACCGATGAGCCTGACTGTGGCTGTGGGAAGACTATGATCGCCACAAGAAACCTCAACATGGTCGAGGTGATATACCTCGGTGGTAGTGCGACGTTCCTCAGCTATCAAAGATTCAATATCGCGGTCGGTAACTTCTTTCTTCTTATCAGCTAACTCCTTAAATCGTTTGAAAGCACGAGCGAAATCCTCTTCATCCAGGGTATAACCAAGTTCGGCTAGTCTCTCGCTAAAAGCGCGCTTGCCACTCAACTTGCTTAATACTAGAACACTCGAAGGTATGCCTACCGACTTCGGGTCGATAATCTCATAAGTTATAGACTTCTTTATTACACCATCCTGGTGAACGCCTGATTGATGCCGAAAGGCATTTGCGCCCACAATGGCTTTGTTTGGCTGAACGGGGAAGCCAATGACTTCGCTCACCAATCTACTTGTCTCGTAGATTTGCCTGGTATTAATGCCCGTAGTGAGTCCGAAGAAATCCTGGCGAGTTTTCAATGCCATAACAATCTCTTCCAGAGAGGCATTGCCAGCGCGCTCACCAATCCCGTTGACGGTGCATTCCACCTGTCGTGCTCCTTTTCGTATTGCTTCGAGACTGTTAGCTACCGCTAGGCCCAGGTCGTTATGACAATGAACGCTTACCACAGCTTTATCAATATTGGGAACATTATCAAAAATGCCTTGAATTAAGTCACCAAACTCCTGAGGGGTGGCATAGCCAACGGTATCAGGTATATTCACTGTGGATGCTCCAGCCTCAATGGCGGCTTCCAACATACGATAAAGATAGTCAGGTTCACTACGGGAAGCATCCATAGGAGAGAACTCGACATCATCGACATGACTTTTGGCTCGAGCCACTGTTTCCCGGGACATCCCAAGTATTTCTTCCCTGCCCTTTCTAAGCTGGTAGAGCAGGTGGATATCTGAAGCAGAAAGGAAAACATGGATTCGGGGATGGCTTGCTTCCTTAATCGCCTCCCAGGCCCTATCCACAGCATCAACGTTAGCTAAAGATAAGGCACAAATTATCGGTCGCCGAACTTCTTTACTAATGAACTGAACAGCTTCAAAGTCGCCGGGGGAACTAGCAGGAAAACCAGCCTCGATAACATCGACACCAAGCTTCTCCAGCTGCCTCGCTATCTCCAGCTTCTCCTGGGGATTGAGACTTGCCCCTGCCGCCTGTTCTCCATCCCGCAGGGTGGTGTCGAAGATGATAACCTTGTCCATGTACTTATTCCTCACTTCTTCAGCCAGGGCATCATATCCCTCAGTTTCTTGCCCACAATTTCAATGGGGTGCTCAGCTTCTATCCGCTTCAAGGCATTAAAGCTGGGACGCCCCGCCTGATTTTCCAGTATCCATTCCTTAGCAAAGCTGCCATCCTGAATTTCGGCCAGTATTTGTATCATTTCATCCTTGACCAGGTCATTTATAACCCTCGGGCCACGGGTATAGTCACCATACTCAGCAGTATCACTCACTGAATAGCGCATATACTTCAAGCCACCCTGATACATAAGGTCAACGATAAGCTTAAGTTCATGGAAACACTCGAAGTAGGCAATTTCGGGCTGATACCCAGCTTCTATCAGTGTCTCAAAGCCTGCTTTGACCAGCGAGGAGACTCCGCCGCAGAGCACGGTTTGCTCACCAAAGAGGTCAGTTTCAGTTTCCTCGGCAAAAGTTGTCTCCAGCACTCCAGCTCGAGCGCAGCCAATTCCTTTGGCATAAGCTAAGGCGATGTCCTTCGCTTTACCTGAAGCATCCTGATGCACAGCCACCAGAGCCGGAGCTCCTGAGCCTTCAGTATAAAGCTGACGCAATATATGTCCGGGGCATTTAGGAGCTATCATGCTTACATCTATATCTGCAGGAGGCACAATCTGCGAGTAGTGGATATTGAAACCATGGGCAAACATCAGCGTCTTGCCCCGGGATAGTTCTTTCTCGATTGACTCACGATAAACTATGGGGTGCAGATTATCAGGAGCAAGCATAACAAGAATATCAGCTTCCCCTGCTACCTCGGCAGCACCAGCCACCTTAAAGCCAGCACTTTGTGCCGCCTTCCAGGCGTCACTTCCCTCCACCTCAGCAACGATGACCGGGCAGCCACTATCCTTCAAATTTTGAGCATGAGCATGTCCCTGACTCCCAAAGCCAATAATGCCAATCGTCTTCCCTTTAATTAAATCCAGGTTAGCGTCTTTGTCGTAGTAAATTTTAGTCATAGTTACTCCCCTTTCTTTTTATTACCGCTGCGTGTAGCAACAGCTCCACGAGTTAAGGCTACCCTTCCCGTCCTGACCACTTCTTTGATGCCAAAACGGCGAAGAAGTTCAAACAGAGAATTCACCTTCTCCTCATCACCGGTAACCTCCACCATAAGCGAATCACTGCCCACATCAACTATGTTAGCCCGAAAGATATCAACAATCTGCATGATCTCACTTCTTGTTGAAGAAGTAGCGGCGACTTTGACTAATGCCAGCTCTCTCGCCACCATGTCATCATTAGTGAGATCAACTACCTTGACTACGTTAATTAATTTATCCAGTTGCTTTCTCACCTGCTCCACTTGAGCAGGGTCAGCGAGGACGACAACAGTCATTCGAGACAGACCAGGTTGCTCACTGCCTCCTACAGCGAGGCTTTGTATGTTAAAGCCACGTCGCCGAAACAAGCTGGCCACTCTGTTAAGCACGCCAGCTTTGTCCTCCACCAGCATGGATATTGTGTATTTCGTTGCTTCCATGTTCAGCTCCTTGTCAATGTTTTTGGTTTTCTCTTCGACACCTTTTTTGGTTTGGGCAATTCCATTGTTTCGGACAGACTCTTCCCTGGTGGCACCATAGGATAAACACCCTCCTCTGGTTCCACCACAAAATCGATAAGAAATGGACCATCATAATCCATCGCCTTGTATATTGCCGAAACTACTTCATCTCTGCGCCTTACCCTCACTGCAGGGATTTCATAAGCCTCGGCAACCTTGAGAAAATCGGGGTTCCAGAGCTTGGTATGAGCATAGCGGCGCTCGTAAAATAACTCCTGCCATTGCCTCACCATGCCCAGGTACCCATTATTAATAATAGCTATCTTCACGCCAATATTCTCCGCTGCTATGGTGGCTAACTCTTGAATAGTCATTTGAAAGCCACCATCACCAGCAACGCACCACACCATCTCATCGGGACGGCCAACCTTCGCCCCCATGGCAGCAGGGAGTTCAAATCCCATTGTGCCCAGACCACCCGATGAGACAAAGCTATCTGGCTTGATAAATGGAAAATACTGTGCCGCCCACATCTGGTTCTGTCCCACTCCAGTCACCACCAGGGCATCGCCCTGAGTAGCTTCATAAATCTGACGGATGATATACTGGGGCAAAACCTCTTCCCCTTCCCTGATTTCTAACGATGGGTGTTCACCCTGCCATTTATTCAGTGTCGCCAGCCATTCCGAGTGAGTATTCACGTTGACCTCTTTATTCAGCACACCAAGCACATTTTTGACATCTCCAACGATAGGAACATCCACCCTGACATTTTTCCCTATCTCCGCAGGGTCAATATCAATATGTATAATACGCGCCTTGGGAGCAAATTCGCCTGTGATTGCTGTAGCCCGGTCGTCAAACCTCATGCCAATGGAGATAATCAGGTCAGTGTCCTGCACTGCCATATTGGCATAAGCCATACCGTGCATCCCGATCATGCCAAAACTGAGAACATGGTTTCTAGGGAAAGAACTGAGCCCCAGGAGCGTGTTGACCACAGGTATCTGAGCCTTCTCCGCCAGTTCCCTTAGCTCAGCATAAGCCTGAGACATAATCACTCCCCTGCCAGCAATTATGAGCGGTTGTTTGGCACTGTTAATAAGCCTCGCCGCTTTCCTTATTTGAGCTGGGTGACCTTGAAATACCGGTTTATAGCCCGGCAGGTTAACCTTGGCGGGGTAAACAAATTCCGCCTCCTCCGTCTGAACATCTCGCGGTATATCAATGTGAACAGGGCCGGACCTGCCTGTCCTAGCGATATAAAAAGCCTCCTTCACCGTCTCCGCCAGTTCCCCGGCGCTGGAAATAAGATAATTATGCTTGGTGATCGGAAGAGTGATGCCGGTGATGTCTGTTTCCTGAAAAGCATCCCTGCCGATAAACGGTCTGGCCACCTGCCCGGTTATGGCTACTACGGGAGAAGAATCCATGTAAGCGTTAGCAATGCCAGTGACCAGATTAGCTGCTCCAGGACCTGAAGTAGCCATACACACACCTACTTTATGGGTAACTCGCGCATAAGCATCAGCGGCATGTGCCGCCCCCTGTTCATGGCGAACCAGTATGTGACGAAGCTGCGGATACTGGCTGAGGGTGTCGTATATTGGCAGGATGGCGCCGCCAAGTATGCCGAAAATAACCTCGACCCCTTCTTTAACTAAGCTTTCACACAAAATCTGAGCACCGGTCTTCTTCATTAGAACCTCCTAGTCAGCAAATACTGCTCCTGTGCTGGCTGAGGTAACTTTATCAGCATACCTTCTTAGATAGCCAGTCTTTATTTTCGGTTCAAACGGAGGCAACGAGGCTAGTCTCGCCTCTATTTCCTCCTGGTCCAATTTTACCTCTAATATGTTATTGGGGATATCTATCATGATGATATCGCCATCTCTCAAAGCAGCTATCGGTCCGCCTTCCGCTGCTTCGGGGGAAACATGACCAATAGCAGCACCTCGTGTAGCTCCGGAAAAACGCCCATCGGTGATAAGAGCTACTTCTTTATCCATGCCCATGCCGCTGAGAAGTGAGGTAGGCGTTAACATCTCACGCATCCCCGGACCTCCTTTTGGTCCTTCATAGCGGATAACAACTACATCCCCGGCTTTGATTTTCTTCCCCATTATCGCTGCTGTTGCTTCTTCCTCACTATTGAAAACTCGCGCTGAACCTTCGTGAACCAGCATCTCGGGGGCTACCGCCGCCCGTTTCACCACTCCACCTCCAGGGGCTAGATTGCCAAACAAAAGGCTAACCCCCCCAGTAGCGCCATAGGGCTCAGATAAACTGCGAATCACATCTCTGTTTTTAACCCTCGCTCCGCTTATCACCTCTCCCAATGGCCTTCCCAGCACGGTATTTACCTCCAGTTTTAATAAGCTCGATAATTCGTGCATTATTGCCGGAATACCACCAGCCATGTCCAAATCCTCAATGTGATAGTCTCCCGCTGGACTCAACTTACATATGTAAGGAATATTTTGGCCAATCTCGTTTATCCAGGATAGAGGGAAGGAAATTCCCGCCTCATGCGCTATCGCAGTTAGGTGAAGCACCGAATTAGTGCTCCCACCCAAAGCCATATCGACAGCAAAGGCATTGTAGACCGCATCCCTGGTAACAATATCTCCAGGTCGAATATTCTTGGCTAGCACTTGCATAACCTGTCGTCCTGCTTCATAGGCTAATTGAATCCGCCGTGCCTGAGTTGCCGGTATGCTCCCATTGCCAGGCAAAGCCATGCCCAGAGCTTCAGTAAGACAATTCATAGTATTAGCAGTAAACATGCCAGAGCAACTGCCACAACCAGGACAGGCGATTTCCTCCAATTCCAGCAATTCCTCCTCAGAGATAGCTCCCTTCACTGCCTCGCCAACCGCTAAGAAAACGGAATTGACGTCCACTGCTTTTTCCTGACCGTTCTTAACAAGTCTTCCTGCTAGCATAGGACCGCCACTGACAAAAATGCACGGCAAGTTCATCCTTACCGCCGCCATAAGCATTCCCGGTACTACTTTGTCGCAATTCGGTATGAATACCAATCCATCGAAGGCGTGAGCCTCCGCTACAATCTCACATGAATCAGCGATAAGCTCTCGACTTGGCAGACTATATTTCATGCCTTCATGATTCATAGCGATACCATCACAGACGGCTATAGTGTTAATCTCAAACGGCACGCCACCTCCCTCGCGAATACCTTCCTTCACCGCAGCAGCAATGGACTCTAAATGAATATGTCCCGGAACAATACTATTGAAGCTATTAATTACCCCAATAAACGGCTTATCCCAGTCACTTGACGAACAGCCTACAGCACGTAGTAACGACCTGTGAGGTGCTCGCTCAATGCCTTTCTTTACTACATCACTTTTCATAACTATTCCTCAAAAAGTTAAAAAATTGAAAATATCAGCTATGGCTAACTTTGTCAACCTGTTTCTAAAACTTTTATCTTATTTAATCTCGAGATGTGCCTGCCACCCTCAAACGAAGTGGAAAAATAAGTTTTGACGATTCCCCTAGCTTCATCAGCTTCAATGTCCTCCCCCGCCAAACATAATACATTGGCATCGTTATGCAGCCGGGCTCGCTTTGCAGTAAAGGTGTCATGGCATAGCGCTGCCCTTATCCCCCTTATCTTGTTAGCCACTATACTCATACCTATTCCAGTGCTGCATATTAAGATGCCGTGGTCAAATTTCCCTGATGCCACGGCATTTGCTACCTCCTGGGCAAGATCAGGATAATCCACCGACTCCGTGTTATAACAGCCAAAATCATGATAGCTATAGCCTGATTGCTGCAGAAATTCCATAATTGTCTGCTTCAGCTTAAAGCCACGATGGTCACAGCCCAAAGCAATTCGCATAGTTCTTTTCCTCCTCCCTCTAAACTCCCTCCCGCCAGATTTGCCCGGGAGGACATTCTTTACAATTCCTCTCCCTCGACGGGATGGGAAACCATTTTCCTCTCCCTTGACGGGAGAGGATTAAGGTGAGGGTGTAATGCACCTGATTCCTCAACAGCCCTGTCAAGTTCGTCCTGAGAAACAATGCCATGACGCAAAATTACAGCTCTTCCACCAGTGACGTCAACCACAGTTGACTCGCTACCACCAGGACATCTGCCCCCATCGATGATAAGGTCGACCTCTTTACCTAGTTGTTGTCTCACCTCACCAGCGGTTAATGCACTGGGCCTGCCACTGATATTGGCGCTGGTGCCAATCAGGGGATTATTGATTGCCTGAATAAGTGCCAAACAAACAGGATGAGCTGGAACACGCACCGCTATGTTGGTATTGCCAACATAACCAGGCAAATTAGCTGCTTTAGGGACAACTAAGGTTAACCCACCGGGCCAGAAGCGTTTCGCTAAAAACAAGACAATTTCAGGCAATGGCTTGGCGGCCAGAACAGCAAGTTGTTCTACATCGCCAATAAGCAAGGGGAGAGGTAAATGTGTGGGACGCTTTTTCATGTCATAAATCCTCTCCGCAGCTTCAGAGCGGAAAGCATCAGCTCCCAGACCATAGACCGTATCAGTGGGAAAGGCAATTACCCCGCCTCGTTTGAGAATTTGAATTCCTTTATCTATCTGTTCCTGTAAATCAGCCATTTCCAAAGCCGTTTAACAACACCCACCTGCCATTCTGAGCTTGAACCCTTCGCTTACTGTCATTGCGAGCCCCTTTTTACTGTCATTGCGAGCCCCCTTTTTTACTGTCATTGCGAGCCGAAGGCGTGGCAATCCCAGGAGAAATCCCCTCTCCCTTGATGGGAGAGGGTCAGGGTGAGGGTGCAATTTTCGCCCGTCAGCTGACGGACTCCTCGCAATGACAAAATAAGCTGCCCCATTCTTTCTTGACGCCAGTATAGCATGGTGACTTAACAGTTTACACACGGGAATTGGCTGAGGGTCTAGCCCAAGTATCACATGCACTCCTTGGACTGGCGAATGTTTACAAAAGGAGGTGATGCCCATCGGGTAACTGTATATATAATGTAAGGAAAATGAAAGTGGCAAGTGGTGAAACGAAGTCTCCCCACGATGTTAAATCGCTGAGGTTTGGTTGTTGATAAATGAGCAACATTAATGTTCCAGGCGCTCTCGGCTAACTAAAGACCAGGCGAAGCCTGAAGCGTTCTATCCGCAGGTGTTGACCTTGCCGCTTGAGTACAATGTATCCCATTCGGGCCAGGACTAATTTCTCGCCAATTCCCTTTTTAACCACCTGTTATGCCGCCTTAAAAATCACCCGTTTTATATTGCCCAAAAACACCTCTATGGGGCTACTCACTCCTCAGTCTGCTGCATAAAATTAAACAAAACTAATGGGGGTATTGACAGAGTAAAAAGTAGGGCATAATATACTCAAAGCAGATGTGCACGACTAGCTAATACGAGATGCGCAGACAGTATGGTTACAATTATTGTTGGTTATCCTTCGGGATAATTCTCCTACTAGCTAGTTGGAGTGCGGTTTGTGCTGTGCCAACAGCGGTTTCGCCAACTCAGTCTGCAGGTCACCTCCCGCGTCTGAAAAGGTAGAGTTCACTGTTGGCACAGCACCTACAGCTACAGGAGCAGCGCTGATTAATACTGTGGCAAAGGTGGCGGTTTGTACTCCACCGTAAGCTCTTTAAACGCCTTATTCCGTAATTTCTCCAGGCATGACCTCAGTTGCTGACGCTCCTCTTCAGACAGCGAAGATATTATCCTGTAGATGGACTTTCTCCTGGTTGACTTATCATAAGCTTGCTGTCCCTTCTCCGTTATACTCACCCGCACCAGGTTCTTTCTGTCCAGATCTTGGGTCTTTTTCACCAGCCCCTTCTTTTCCATCCTGTTCAAAAGTGCGGAAACCGAGTGGGGCTCTCTAAATATCCGCCGGGAAATCTCGGAAGGCGTTGCCTTTTCCCCAATGGCCTGGATGACCACCAAAACCCCAACCTCTATAACTGAGATACTGTATTGATCAAGTTCTTTCTGTCTCGCCCTGAGTGCCGCATCCGTAGTCTGGTGTAGCAGCACCCAGAGGTTGTAATCTTCGTCCATAGGTGAGATATTTTTCATAGTCCCTCCATATCCGTAATTGGCTAGAGTTGCCACTGAGCTGGTTTCGTAACTTCCACGGGTTAACCACCAAACTCTTGAGGAACAACCAGCCTGTCAAAGAAGTCATGATACCACAGTCTCTGAAGAGGAATCAACATGGAGTTGCCAAATCTCATCTATCCTTACCCGGGTCGGCTCCAAAAAACTAATGGAATATTGACAGAGTATGAAGTAAGATATGATAGAATAAAGACAGGTGGACACGATTAGCTAATATGCAATTCATAGACGCTTTCCTTCCAACTACATAAGGTTGGAAGTTGGAGGTGAAAGAAGGACACCGGAACCGTTGTCTGATAGCGGCTACTGGTGATCTTTTGCTTGAGAACATGCTTCTGGGAATGTAGTTAAAAACACTAAACGATGAGGAGGTGGTGGTAATGATTATAAAGTGGGGAGAGGTTGAGTTTGAGGACCCCTATCCCATAACGGACTGGGAACCTCCATATCAGGCTGCTGTCTATGCAATCATGATGAAGCCGCATCCTCAAATGAAGGTGTATAAATTTGTCTATTTCGGGGAGTCCAGTAACTTGTCAGAACGAGGATTCTATCGTGCACACCACAAATATGATTGCTGGGTTCAAGAGGCTGGTTCGGAAGGCAACCTTTATATCGGTATTCACCGTATGTCGGATTCGACGGATGAGCAAAGGCGTAAAGTCGAATCAGATTTAATATTAGGACCATATAAGCCGGCATGCAATGACTAAACGGTAGCTAAGACTCCCCGCCTTTGCCTGATGAGTAGCCCAGCTAGGCGAATTTGGAGAAAGAGTGGTTTGACATGATTCTGCTAGTGGTATAATAACCATGACAACTGCGTTTAGTTAAGGAGGCCAGCTATGGGCTTGAAGGTGGAGAAGACCAAGATAGAGGCTGTGCTCTACACACAACAACTTAGGATAGAGGGGGAGGTTTATACCCCGAAAGGCACCAGATTTACGGATTTTATGAACGCTGAGCAAAGGTACCAGACAAGACATGATTTTATACCTGTTACCAATAGCAAAGTCTACTCCCTGTCGGAAGATAAACTACTCTATGAGACCTCTTTCTTAAACGTAAACAAAAACTTCATAGTCGTGGCCTCTCCAAAGAACCTGGCAGACGTATGATACAGCCTGGAGGATAGCGGAGAGGGACTGGTAACCCTGCGAAGCTACCCAGGGGTATAATTAAAGGTGATACTGGAGGGATTACTCATTCTCTTAGCTCTCGTTGTCGTGGTAGTAGGTTTGCTCATATCAGGTAATAGCAAGGCATCAACTACTGACGTAGCTAGTAGTGTGAATCAAACCAATTCTGCTACAATTACGATAACTATGACAACGCCACCTTTGCCTGATGAGTAGTTAAGCTAGGTAGATTTGGAAAGTCAAAGTAGGAGGATACTATGGCAACGGCCTATTGTATGAAATGCAGAAAGAAGGTGGAGATAAAGAATCCGAAGCAGATTACACTTAAGAATGGCAGACCGGCAGTTCAAGGTGTTTGCTCTGTTTGCGGGACAAAGGTATTCAGGATAGGGAAAATTTAAGGGACTGCCACCAGTCTCCAGAAATAGTTTCTAATTGGTTGTGATGTTTTTAGTCATAGGCACTTCCAATGGCTTGGGTTATAGCGAAATTTAAGTGTTAGACTAAGAAATGGAGAGGATTTAGGAGAGTTATTACGAACCACTTCCACGAACATTTTGCCTAATGGCTAAAGTATTTAGCTTTGATAGAGACGATACACTTGCTCTTTCTAGCGGTCCTATAACTCTTGAAATGCTGAAAAAGCTCAAGGAGAAGGGCTATGTTATTGGCACTGGTGGAGGTGTTAGTGGTGAAGAACAAGCAAGACAGTGGAGAAGATGGGGAATAGAACCTGATTTTGCTTTAACTAAAGGTGATTTGGGGAAGTTAAGAGAGCTATACCCGGGAGCTGAAATAACCCATGTTGGTGATGACCAGGCAGATGAGGAAATAGCAGAAAAGTTTGGTTATAACTATTTAACACCAGAGGAGTTTGTTTCTATTCATGTTACTCGTTAAATTTTCTTGATATGAGGCTTTTTTCTAAGTTCAAAATTTGGTTAGCACGAAAGAGGAAGGGTTGCCAAGTTCATCCAAGACTTCGTTGTCCTTATTGTGGCAGCCATTATATCCGGGGCATTTATTCTGACCGCTTTGAGTGCTGTGATTGCGGAAAAGTATTCTCTTAGCCATGTTTAGTCCAGCCAGTGGATTTGGAGGCGTGTCACTTCCCGCAACTTTGGTTCAGCAAGTGCTATGTGCTATGATAATGATTGCCTATGGAAAAGGACACAGGTAACGAAGAGTTACAAAAGACTTTCGATCAAATTGCCAAGCACATCAATTTGACAGAACTTTATTCACTCAAGAGGATGCAAATTATAGCCCTGAAATCACAACAGGCATTGCTTAAGCATGGCTTACAGGAATTACCTGAGCAAAGGAAAGCTTTCCTCTTTAGCCTTATCTTCGGTTTTGTAGCTGTAATGAGTGCAGGCATCGGCCTGCTTGTTCTAGGCATAACCCTTGATGACCTAAGGATTATAACTGGCAGTGTGGTCGTAGGGCTTGTAGCTTTGGCGGGATTCATCTACCTGTTGTTCACGTACAAAAGCGCAAGAACTGAAAAGAAAGTGGTAGCTGATGGGGTAGAAGCAGCTGATGAATCACTACACGGCCTGGACGATATGATGGGCGAGATGGAAAAGGACTATGTAGAAACAAAGCAGGAAACACAAGAACTGTTAGAGAAAGCGAGGCGTCAACTTAAGGAGAAGAAAGAGCTTGCCGAAAAGGAAACATAGGTTTGTATTTAGCACTGTTATTACTTATTCTATAGCCACTTCTGCTTGCTTAGCCACCACTTACACTAGCCCTGCTCCAGTTAATTCTGGGGCATTGCAACCTAAGCACACAGGAGCATGCCTACCTTGCACCTGAAGACCTGGTGAACAAGAACACCAAACATAACCCCTTGATTAGCATATTGGTTGGTAAAGATAGTATATTATCCAATGAACCTGGTATATATGACTTGAACCCTGTTAATCATGATGATAAGCTAGACTGTATTAATCACAATCCACACCGAAATGAAAAACGAGCAAAGCCACCGCATTCCTACAACAGATGATATTGAAGTCTCCACCTACCTCGGGATTGCCAAGGAACTTCATGGTGAACAGGCAACACCTGAACCAAAACCATTACCTCCTAAAGAACGAGAAACCATAGTAGTAATTGACTTTGGCTCCCAATACAGCATGCTCATAGCAAGGCGGATACGCGAATGCCATGTTTATTGTGAACTTGTGCCCTGGGATACTCCCTGGGAGAAAATAGCGCCACTTAATCCTCGCGGTTTCGTCCTATCAGGAGGCCCCGCTAGTGCATATAATCCCGACGCCCCTTTAGCTCTGCCTTACATCTATGATAAGCATCTGCCAGTAATGGGCATTTGTTATGGGATGCAAGTTATCACCCACCAACTGGGGGGCCAAATATCCCCAGGAGAGAAACATGAATATGGTCATGCCATATTGTATTTGAATACTGAGGATTGTCCCCTTTTTGCCAGCCTTCCCCCATCCTTTCCGGTATGGATGAGCCATGGTGACCAAATACTGGATGCTCCTCCTGACTTTAAAACTCTAGCCTATACTGATAACTCGCCAATTGCTGTTATGGGTAATGATGAGGGCATCTTTGGACTTCAATTCCATCCTGAAGTAGTCCACACTCCAGTGGGAAAAACGATATTCCAGAATTTCGTATATAAAGTATGTAGCTGCCAGGGCAATTGGACGTCGGCTAACTTCATAGCTGAAAACATCGAAAAAATTAAAGAACAAGTAGGGGATGGAAAGGTCATCTGTGCCCTATCCGGAGGCGTCGATTCTGCAGTGACCGCTACCCTTATCCATCGCGGCATAGGCAATAACTTGACCTGTATTTTCATCAACAATGGCTTATTACGTCGGCAGGAACCGGAGAGAGTGCTTAACACCTTCCTGCGCAATCTTAAGATGAATGTGACTTATGTAGATGCCAGCGAGAGGTTTTTGGAGCGGCTTAAGGGAGTGACCGACCCTGAGACAAAGCGACATATAATAGGAGAGGAATTTATCAAGGTTTTTGAGGAAGAGGCTGCTAAATTAGGGAAGGTCAATTTCCTGGCGCAGGGTACCCTTTATCCTGACGTCATTGAAAGCAGTAGCGCTAGCGAAACAAAAGCTTCAGCTACAATAAAAACCCACCACAATGTTGGTGGCCTGCCAGCCAGAATGAAACTCAGCCTGATTGAGCCTCTGCGCTATCTTTTCAAAGATGAAGTAAGAGAAGTGGGATTCGCCCTGGGGTTGCCTGAAGATATGACCTGGCGACAGCCATTTCCGGGACCAGGATTAGCTATTCGTATTGTCGGCGAGGTAACCAGAGAACGCTTAGAAATACTCCGTGCCGCTGACTGGATAGTCATGAACGAGATAAAGAAAGCAAAGCTGTATCGCCAATTGTGGCAAAGCTTCGCTGTGCTTACCGGTATCAAAAGCGTGGGAGTCACCGGGGATTATCGAAGCTACGCCTATACTATAGCTATCAGGGCGATAAACAGCAACGATGCCATGACCGCTGAATGGGCTCATTTGCCATATGATCTCCTCGGTAGAATATCTGATCGCATTGTTAACGAAGTGCCTAATGTCAATAGAGTGGTTTACGATATTACCAATAAACCACCGGCAACTATAGAATGGGAATAAATAATATTATTGCAGTGAACCGAAACCCTTCGCTTCCTGTCATTCTGACCCTGAGTCCTGACGAGAGGAAGGAACTGAAGGGAAGAATCTCGCTCAGGATAAACCCCATGAAGGGGCGGTAAAACAAACTAAAGGAGGAAAAAGATGGATTATGAATTTGAAGACAAAGACGATGACTCACAAAATGTCGAAAACGACCTGGAGATGATTCGCGAAGATTTAATCGGGGAATTACAAGCCATAAATCAGTATCAGCAACATATAGAGAGCCTGGAAAATGAGGAGGTCGTGACCACGCTGGAACACATCATCGAAGAGGAAAAGGAGCATGTTGCTGAACTACTCAAGATACTCAGTGTCCTCGACCCTGTTCAGGCTGAAAAATTAAGTAAACAGGTTTGGTTCTAGACAATGGCACATAGACCTAAATTAAAGGGCGTAAAAAGCAATAGGAAGAAGCACAAGAAGAGGAAGTAACTGCTATTGAAAGTACTGGTTGTCGGCGGCGGAGCCAGGGAACACACCCTGGCGTGGAAGCTGGCTCAAAGTTCCAGAGTGGATAAGGTTTTTGCCGCTCCAGGCAATGCTGGCACAGCATCTATAGGGCAAAACTTAAACATTGCCCCTACCGATATAGAAGAACTGGGTAAAGCGGCTAAACAGAAAGACATTGATTTGGTCGTCGTTGGTCCTGAAGCACCGCTGGCTTCGGGCATAGTAGATTATTTTGATAGCCTGGGAATCCCCGCTTTTGGCCCCACAAAAGCAGCCACTCAAATAGAGTCAAGCAAGGTCTTTTCCCGAAATCTAATGGAAAAATATGGCATCCCCTGCCCAAAAGGGGCTATTTTCTCTTCTCATCATGAAGCTCATGAATATGTCAAAAGGCAGAAGATGCCCATCGTTATCAAGGCAGATGGATTAGCCGCTGGCAAGGGCGCCATTATAGCTGAGTCTCAGGAAGAGGCACAAAAAAAGCTCAGCGATATCATGGAAGCAAAAGCCTTTGGCTCAGCAGGCGATAAGGTGCTAATCGATGAATACCTCACTGGAAAAGAGGTAAGCTTACTGGCTTTTACCGATGGCAAAACGGTCGTTCCCATGATTCCCGCTTGTGACTACAAGAAAATCGGGGATAATGACCAGGGACCTAACACCGGGGGCATAGGTGGCTATAGTCCACCGGGGTTCTTCCCCCCCGAACTCGCCGAAAGGGCTACCAATGCCATTCTGTTGCCAGCAGTAAAGGCAATGGCTGAAGAAGGCATACCTTATAAAGGTGTTCTTTACGCCGGGCTGATGCTCACTGACGGAGAGATATCGACCTTAGAATTCAATGCTCGCTTTGGCGACCCAGAAAGCCAGGTCACTCTACCGCTCCTGAAAACTGACCTGGTAGATATATTGATGGCAGTAGTGGAAGGCAATCTTGACCAGCTAAGCATACAATGGAGCGACGATGCTTGTGTAGGTGTGGTTATAGCTTCGGGAGGCTATCCTGGAAGCTATAAAACAGGCTTTTCCATAAAAGGACTGGATAAGGCAGAGAAAGATGTGCTTATCTTCCACGCTGGGACCAGGCTGGGCAATGACGGGACAATTTATACCAGCGGCGGGCGAGTACTCACCGTAGCAGGACTGGGCAAGAATATCGCCGAGGCTCGAGAAAAGGTTTATGCTAACTTACCTGATATTTATTTTGAGGGCTGCTATTACCGCAAAGATATTGCGCTGAGGGAGATAGAATAAATGCCATTAGTGGGAGTAGTGCTCGGTAGCAAAACAGACGCTGATATGATACAGCCTGCCATAGACATACTGGAAGAATTAGGAATTGATTATCAACTCTCTGTTATTTCAGCTCATAGAAACCCGGAGAAGGTGAGGGAATATGGATTGGAGGCAGAAAAAAGAGGAACCGAGGTTATCATTGCCGCCGCTGGTTATGCTGCACATCTTCCCGGAGTATTAGCTAGTTGGACACCAATTCCCGTGATCGGTGTTCCTCTGCCCACCAGCAAGTTAAAAGGCATAGATGCTTTGCTTTCCGTAATTCAGATGCCCGCTGGCGTTCCTGTGGCTTGTGTGGGCATAAATGCCGCCAAGAACGCCGCTTTGCTCGCTGCACAGATTCTGGGAATTAAATATGAAAAGATCAAACAAGCCTATACTAAGTATAAACAGAGGTTAGCTGGAGAATAATATGATTGAGCGCTACTCAAGACCCGAGATGAAAAAAATATGGTCTGATAAGAGCAAGTTCGACAAGTGGCTTGAGGTAGAAATAGCTGTCTGCGAAGCCTGGGCAGAGCTGGGCGAAATCCCCAGAGAAGCAATAACCAAAATAAGGAAAGCTACCTATAACCTGGAGCGCATCGCTGAATTTCTCAGGGTAACGCACCATGACATGACTGCCTTCCTTAGCTCAGTGGCGGAAAGCCTTGGCGAGGAATCGCGCTTTATCCATCTTGGGCTTACCTCCTCAGACGTTATGGATACCGCTTTAAGCCTCCAGTTAAAAGAAGCGGCTAATATCCTGTCACAGGATATTGCTGAACTCATCTCCACCCTGGAGAATAAAGCCTTAGAACACAAATATACCATTATGATGGGGCGCACCCATGGCATTCATGCTGAGCCAACCACCTTTGGCTTGAAATTGGCGTTATGGGTTGAAGAGATGAGACGCAATGCTCAAAGATTAGAGGATGCTAAGCGAATCATCTCCGTGGGCAAGATTTCGGGAGCAGTGGGCACATACGCTACCGTATCTCCAGAAGTGGAGAAAATAGCTTGCCAGAAATTAGGACTCACCCCCGCTCCAATCTCAAGCCAGATAATCCAGCGCGACCGCCATGCCCAATTTACCGCTACCTTAGCTATAACCGCCAGCTCACTGGAGAAATTCGCCACCGAAATCAGAAGCCTTCAACGGACAGAAATCCTCGAAGTTGAGGAACCATTCGAAGCGGGACAGACAGGCTCTTCAGCGATGCCCCACAAGAAAAATCCCGAACTTTGCGAACGTATCTGCGGCCTAGCCAGATTAATAAGAGGATACGTCACCACTTCATTGGAAAACATCGCTTTGTGGAACGAGCGTGATATCAGCCATTCCTCAGCAGAGCGCATCATCCTGCCCGATTCCTGCCTGGCACTGGATTATATGCTCTCTTTGCTTACCTCGGTAATAAAGGACCTCAAGGTCTACCCCGAAAATATGCGCCGTAATCTCGAGCTTACCCAAGGATTAATCTTCTCACAGCGGGTTCTCCTCGCTTTAATCGGCAAAGGACTAAATCGGGAGGAAGCCTATGAAATGGTGCAGCGAAATGCTATGGAAGCCTGGCAGCAAAAGAAGAGCTTCCTATCTCTTCTTGAAGCAGATAATCGGATTACAGCCCATCTAACCAGGTCGGAATTAGAATCTCTGTTTGACTACAACTATTACTTGAAGCATGTAGATAGCATTTTTGAGCGATTGGGTTTGACTCAACCCTCACCTAACCTCTCCCGTCAAGGGAGAGGAATATAATATAATGCTATCCCCAAGGGAAAGGAAAATCCACCCTCACCTTACCTCTCCCTTAACGGGAGAGGTAACTTTAAATAATTCTCCCTCCCCTGGCGGGAGGGAGTTAGAGGGAGGGGGAAGAACGATTTTACACGATATTATGCCAAAGGCTATGATTTAAATATGTCTATCTTGTTGGAAACCAACTTATCATTCTCTTTATTCAGGCGTGGCAAGGTGCGAGACGTCTATGATTTAGGAGATAAGCTTCTCATCGTATCCACTGACCGCATCTCTGCCTTCGACTATGTCCTCCCCTGCGGTGTTCCTGAAAAAGGAAGGATTCTCAACCAGCTCTCTGCCTTCTGGTTTAAGAAAACAGCCCATATTGTCCCCAATCACTTTATTACGGTGATTGATAACCTCGACGCCGTTCAGGACCTTATCGCCAGTACCCCCACCGTCACTCCAAGCACCCCCAACGCGACTGCGAGCCCCCCTACTGTCATTGCGAGGAGCGAAGTGACGAAGCAATCTCAAAGGAAGAGAGATTCCTTGCCTACACCCGGAACAAGCCTTGTAGGTCGCTCCATGCTTGTAGCTAAAGCCCATCGTATCGCGGTGGAATGTATCGTTCGAGGTTATCTTTCCGGCTCAGCCTGGGCAGAATATAAACAAAGCGGAAGAGTTGGCAACATTCGATTGCCTTCTGGAATCCAGGAAAATGAGAACCTTCCCCAGCCCATCTTCACCCCCACTACCAAAAGCGATATAGAACATGACCGCCCTTTGACCAGGGACGATATAACAGAGCTTGGCATCGAGCACATGATGGCGGAAATGGAACAGAAGAGTTTACTTATCTACCGATTTGCTCAGGACTATGCCAAAACCAGGGGTATTATAGTCGCCGATACCAAATTCGAATTTGGTCTTATTGATGGTAAGCTATCGCTTATTGACGAGCTATTAACGCCGGACTCAAGTCGTTTCTGGGATGCCAGTCAATACAAAGTTGGGCAACTTCAGCACAGCCTTGATAAACAGCCTGTCCGTGATTGGCTGCTGGCTTCAGGGTGGGACAAGGAATCCCCACTACCCATGCTGCCACCGGAGGTAATCCAGGCTACCACAGAGCGCTACCTCAAGATTTACAGCCTATTTACTAAAGAGTAGAATTGCTAAGGATGTCCCTGTAGCTCAATTGGATAGAGCGGCTGCCTTCTAAGCAGCGGGTTGTGGGTTCGAGTCCCGCCAGGGATGCATGAGACTCGCGGATTCTCTAAACTTACCACAATGACGCTATTCCTAATTGTAGTGTGCCCCTTCACGGCTATGCGGGCATCCCAGTGCCAAACAATCTCGATATACGCATAGGAAGAGGCTGCTAGCTGTGTTACAATATGATAAAAATTGGCAATGCATATGCCAGATATGAGAGCTTGAAGGCATTATCAGCGAGATAATGAAAAAATGGAGCGAAGGATGAGAAAATTTGCCTCATTGGCAACAGCACTTATAATGCTCGCTCTGCTCTTTGCGGTAGTCCCCTTGATGCCTCAGCCTACCCAGGCACACCCGGGCCCGTGGTGGGACACCGACTGGCAATACCGCATGCTCATCAACATAACCGAGAACTCGGGCTCCACATTAACCAACTACCAGGTTCCAATCACCATCGACACCGCCACCTTCAATTACAGCAAAGCCGATGCAAGCGGCGATGACATCAGGTTCGCCACCGATGGCACCGAGTGCGATTACTGGATAGAGACCTGGAACACCTCCGGCCAATCCAAGCTATGGGTGGAGGTGCCGTCGCTGCCTGCCCTCAGCACCACCACCATCTACATGTACTATGGCAATTCAGGAGCAAGCGCGGCAAGCAATGGAAACAATACCTTTGATTTCTTTGATGATTTTAGTGGAGACTTAAGCAAATGGACAATTGATTCGGAAAATACCGATAAAGTTTATATTGACAATGGTGCTTTAAGACACGACCCAGATTCAAGTCAAACCAAGAACTCGTACTATGACACAAGAATACGAACGGCAGACTATAAAATACTTGATGGTGTTATTGAATATTTGGTTTATCTTGCTGGCTCGACCTCCAACTCTCCAAGAATTATCCATCAGTTAGGTTTCCGAGTCAATTCACTAAACTTTACTAACGGCTATTGTTGGCGTATGCAAAATTCGGCAACTGATGGAGGACATCTTGAGTTTACTAACGGGGCTTGGGCTCCTTTTGGCACTGCGTTTCCTGCTATTGCAGGTAATATTTGGCATACCGTTAAGGAAATAGTATCGGACTCAACTTATACTGGATATGTCGATGGTGGCATTGCTTATTCCGGCACCGACAGCACAAAGCTAACAGCGGACTATCTTATTTCGCATGTTCATGGGGTAGATCTTACTGCGGACAGTTATGTTTTAGTAGATAATGTTAGAGTTCGAAAATATGCCTCGCCAGAGCCGAGCGTAAATCTGGGGCAGGAGGAATCCAGTGCGCCTACCGTGGGTACCATCACCATCTCACCAGGCTCTATGACGCCGCAGGAGCAATGGACAAATATAACCGTCCCCGTGACGGATAACAATACTCTTGCTAATGTGAATAAGGTTAATGTCACTGTGTTCTATGACAGTGCCGGAAACGACACTTCTGCACCAGGCACCGCCAATGTTTCCACCTGTGCTATTCTCACCTGGACCAGGGGCGGCTCTCCCGTGTGGTCTCTTGCCCCCGCAAGCACGACGTGGGCAATCAATACAGGCGGGTGCAGCAATGCCAGTGATAGTCTAACCACCGGCAATTGGGTGTTCTCATTCAAGGTAGGCAAGGTAGCCACCCATTCCCCAGGCAGTGATGATTGGGATATATACGCTAAAGCAACGGATAGCATCAGCCAAACCGGAGATAATTATCTCCGGGATGTAGAGATGAACTGGTATGGCGAGATAACGGTGGAGACTTCAAACATCTCCTGGGGAATTGTAAGTCCCGGCTGCAGCAATAACATATCTCCGGTGGTGAACATCACATACATCTGCAACGGCAACTACGATGAGCAGGTGAAGACCTCACAGAAGTGGACCAGCGCTTCGGGCAACCTAACCCTGAATACAACTGGCAGCCCGGGGACAGGGGAGTTTTCCCTGAAGGCCGATGATGATGCCACCGTTGAGGGCGCTGTGCAGGTTCTTAGTGCATCGTATACCACTTTTGACACTGGCACTCAGACCACTGAGGCTGGGAATGTGGAAAACAACAATCATCTCTGGCTTTCACTAGGCTCGGGCATCCCCGTTGACACCTACTCCGGCACACTCTACCTCGGCATTACCCCATAATTCACCCTCATCCTTCGCTGACTCTTCGCTCCGCTCAGAGCTTCGGCTCAGGACAGGCTCTAACCTCTCCCGTCACTCTTTTTTGTCATTGCGAGGCATGTAATGCCGAAACAATCTCACGGCAGTTTCACCCTCACCTTAATCCTCTCCCGTCGAGGGAGAGGAAAATAGTCCTCCCGGGCAAATATGGCGGGAGGGAGCTAGAGGGAGGGGGAAAGGCGAAACAATCCCACATGAAGGCCATTATCACAGCAACCAGATTGCTTCGGCACGTTGTGCCTCGCAATGACGAAGGGGGTGTGCCTCGCAATGACATAAGGGGCCTCGCAATGACGAAGAGGGGGGGCGAGCTTCGCAATGACATAACAGTACTACGTACTAAAGTGATATTGACAAGCGTAGTGCGCGGTAGTATAACTAAAATTAAGTAACATTAATTAACGTAGGGTATTGTACCCTAAGATAGTTAACAAATTTGTTACATAGTTGTTACTGTAGTGATTTTAAATAGCGCATTAAGTACGGAGGGAAAAGAATGGTAAAAAAGGGATTTATGTCAACTGTGGCAGCCCTGGGGCTGGTGCTTACTCTGACATTGGGCCTAATGGCATCGCCCGTCATGGCAGCTGAGGACACTGCCTCAGGCAGCTTCCAAGTGGGGAATGTGGCCCCAACGATCACCTCTGTGGAAGTAATTCCAGCCGCAGGAGGTAGCGCCGTAACCTCGATGACCCCCAGAACAGCGTACAAAGCCAAGATCGTGGTTAATGATGCCAACACGGTCAACGACACAGCGCAAGTAAGAGTGGCTATCGTGTTCGACTCTGCCGACAGTGACCCCGCGACTGACCCTGGCGAGACAGGCAATACACAGACCCTGGCCTGCCTGAAGTGGGTAAAGAGTACTGATACGTGGTCAATATCGCCTATTGGTGGCACACCAGCTACCACTTGGTCCATAACATCGGGAAATTGCACCAAGCCATCAGATATGACCCTGACTACAGGCACCTGGGAATTCTACTTCACGGTGGGCAAGGTCGCCACGGAAGGCATAGGCGGAGCTGGTAATGCTGGATGGGACCTCTTTGGTGAGGTAAATGACGAGGGCACCCCAGTGGAAATGTGGGATGACCGGGATCTCGCCATGGAGTGGTACGGCGAGGTCACCGTGAATACCGGCAGTATCGATTGGGGCTCCGTAAGTCCAGGGATGGACTTCGCTGAGGGTGACCCCAGTGAAGAAGCAGGTATCAACATCACCTATCTTGCTAACGGCGACTACGATGAGAAGGTAGGAGCATCACAGAACTGGACAAGCGCTTCAGGCAACGCAACCCTGAATACAACGGCTAGCCCAAGCACATGTGAGTTCTCTCTGAAAGCCGATGATACCACCACCTTGACTAGCGCAGTTAATGTGACAGCGTCGCCGACATATGTCCCCATAGACGATACTGGCACACAGACCGATGACGATGGCGAGGACGCCACCACCAACAGTTTGTGGCTGAAGCTTGGAACACCGTTTACCGATGCAACCTATACTGGCACCATCTATTACCAGGTTGCCAACGGATAAAAAAGTTAGTATGAATTGGCATTTTTGCCTGAAGAAGGGGCAGCTTGTCTCGCCCCTTGCTTTGTGCAGCATTACCTGTTTGAGATATGCTAATGTATAGTAAAGTGAAACGATTTGCCGTTCTTATCCCCCTTGTGCTGCTGGCAAGCCTGTTTATCCCGGCACCGGCAGAAGCACAGGGAGGCATTGCTCTCTCTGGCAGCTTCTACCGCCAGGCATTTGAGATTCCGCAGGGCTCATCAGTTAGTGGCCCAAGCATCTATGTAGTGGTGTTCAATAACGGCGCTGAAGAACTCAGCGTAAGGATGAAGACCGAGACACCAGTAGGAGTCAATATCAGCCTATCTGAAGATGATTTTACCATCCCGCCTGGTGGGCAGCAGAAGGTTATGATAGGTATGGAGGTTGCCGAGGATGCCGTGCCCGGAGAGTATGAGATAAGCATCACCGCCGAGAGTTATAAGGAGGGTGTCAGTGGCATCCAGCTTATGGGGGCTGCAGCACAGAATGCTAATCTCAAAGTGGTGGGTGAATCGGCTTTGGTGAAGGTAATCATGGTAAACCCAGATGGCAAGCCGGTAGTGGGCACAGTGAGGCTGTTCAAGGTAATAGAGGGACAGAACCATGAATTCGCCTACAGCGATACTGGAGAACTGGAGGCAAGGGTCTCTCCGGGGAGCTTCATTGCCTCCGGTTACGTCGCTGGGGAAAAGCTGGCTGAGGAGACCTTCGATATAGCCGCGGATGAAGAAAAGACGATAATCCTCGCTGTGAAAACGGTTTGCTTTGAGGGCTTTGGAATCGTTCCTAATTACTACACCGAGACCGGCAAGCTTGCCTTCGTCCAGGTAGTATATACCATAAACAATCTTTACCAGACCTACCCTGAAGCTGAGGTGGTGCTTAAGGTGACATTTGATGGCACTTCGTTAGAGGAGACCACCATAGCAACACTTACTCCGCTGGAGAAGGGGAGAGTTGGGCTTAAATATAATTACATCCCCGCTGGAGGCTGGGTGGATGGGACTTATGGCTTTATGCTTCAGTTGAATCTGGAGGGTGAGCCGTACACCACCACCCTGGAGGAGCAGTTGAATGTGAGCGGTGGCGGAGTTGCCGGCGGAGCCAGTCACAGCCGCTATTACATTATTGGCGGGGTGGTGGCGGCGATAGTGGCCGGTGGGGTATATCTCCTAATAAGGAGAAGAGGGAAGACTAAAGCTTCATCTGCTTGAAGACCCAGATGAAAAACGATGAAAAAAACAGAAGCTATCGGGCTTATATTTATTCTTCTCGCCCTTTTCTTGGTGCCCCTGGCCTGCGTGCACCATGCCGTAAGCGCCAATGACTCGGCTGAAGGCAGCTTCACGGTGGTGGATACCACACCACCGGCCAATGTTACCGACCTGGCAGTAAGCGCTGCAACCACTCATTCCCTCACCTTAACCTGGACCGCACCGGGAGACGATGGCAACAACGGGACTGCTGCTGAGTACGACATCAGATATGCTACCTCTAACATTGATAACGAAACCTGGGAATTTGCCACCCAAGTAACCGGTGAGCCGGCACCAAAGCCAGCAGGCTCAAATGAGACATTTGTGGTTGATGGGCTTGCTTCTGCCACCACATATTACTTCGCCCTAAAAACGGGGGATGATGCTGGCAACTGGGCTAATTTGTCCAATATCGCCCATGGAGCCACGCTGAGAAGCGGTGGCGGCGGTGGAGGCGGTGGAGGTGATGGAGGTCCTACAAAGTATTTCACGGTCGATTTTCTGGGTAAGGTCACCTCTGTGCCTATGAGTTGGGACGGAAGTCTGGCAGTTCCCCTGTTGGCAACCAACCCTGAAGGCACAGCCAGCCTGGAAATAGATAAGGGGACGAAGGTGTTGGACGCCGCTGGCAAACCCGTGGATGAAATAGCAATAGCAATAATGGTGTTTCCTCAGCTACCCACTCTCCCACCCAATACCATAATAATTGGCGATATTCGTAGCTTCAGCTCTTCCAACCTGGTCTTTGACAAACCGGCTATGCTAACCCTTGGCTTCTCCCACGCTGAAGTGCCTGAGGGTACTCTATCACTGACCATGGTTTATGGCTCAGAAACAAGCTGGAGTGAGGTAGAGGTAGAGTTGACTACTATTGGTGGATTGGATGCCCTGAGTGCCAGGATAAGTCACACGGGCACGTTTGCCATCATTGCCAACGTGCTATCCTTCTCAGAGCTGGAAATAGGGTATATGGGACAAAAAATTACCTCGGGGAACGTCACCACGGATGGACTTCTGGTGGAGTCCCTGGAATTTACCATTCAAGAGGGAAATGGAGAGCTATATTTTAGACTTACCGAGGGGACGAGGATGCTGAATCGTGAAGGCAAGCCACCAGACATGATTATGATAGACCCCGTTACCCTATCAGAGCTTCCCCCTCCACCATCTGATGACTCGGCAATCCTGATGCCCTTCAGCATTCACCCTGACCTTACCATCGACCCAATAATGAAGGTGATAATCCATTATGACGAGGGGGAGCTGGGCGAGAGCATTAACGAAAAGGATTTGGTCCTTGCCTACTATGATGAGGCAAGGGAGAAATGGGTACCGCTGCTCAGTAAAGTGGATGCAGAGGATAACACGGTTACCGCCTGGACTACTCACACCAGCATATTTGCCGTTTCCAGTAACATAGCCGGTGAATTCCCGTGGTGGTGGATTGTTGAGGGCGTCCTTGTTATCGCCGGTATCGCCCTGCTGGCATTCCTGATCAGGCACCGAATAAGGTCCCGTCCTGCTGCAAAGCCAGACGCAAGTCAGACACGGCTAACCAAATAGTAAATTATATCGCTGAACATCTCTTGAATGAGCTATCTTTAGTAGCTCCATAATGTTTATAATAGAAGAACTTCGTATCTAAAGAAATGGATTGGGAGAGCATAGTCAGCCTCATAATTGCCCTTTTAGTGGTAATTGCCTTGCCTTTAGCCTTTCGCAGAAGAAAGAAAGCAAGTACCCAGAAAAGAGAGGAGCTTTACCAGCATCTTAAAGAAATAGGGGTGAAGGCTTCGTTGGTGGAAAAAGGCAATGAAAGGGAGAAAATAGGACTGAGCCGTGCCTCAGGGCAAAGGTCAGAGGGAATCATTGCGCTACAGGATAAGAATATAGATTCCATAAATATCATCAGCGCCGCCAGCCAGTATGGCACAAACTATTTCCTGGATTACCTGGTGAAAAGCCCAAACATAACGGCGAGTCGAATACTAAAGAAGACCAGGCTAACCGTAAAGAAAAGCTCATTCCTGTGGGGCAAGGTGGTAGCTATGGAATGGAAGGGAGATAAATCGCTAGCCCAGAGCCTCAATTTCGATTACCGGCTTAAAGACAAACTGTTGCAGCGCGATGTCCCCGGTCTAAAGGGAAGCATCGGGATCTTCCCTGAGCCAAAACATGGACACACCAGAATAAGAACTTCCTATTCCCTTCCCTCTCCCGAGATACTCGAAGCGTTGGGTATTATTGCCAAACACATTAAGTCATGGTGACCTCGATAATAGGATTGTCAGGATAGTCATAAAAGAGATTAGTTGGTAAAATGTGGTACCAGGTGTGAGTTACGGGTAAGGTCGTATATTGTGTACAAATTGAATTGGCGATTTGGAAGCGAATAAATCATGGAAATATATCTGAAGCCAACTCCAGTAATCGATTGTGACGCTCCTCCTGTGAGAGAAAAGGCCCAGAATTTGACCGCAGACAAAGAAAACGATGTGGAGAAGGCGAAGGCACTTTTCTACTTCGTCAGGGACGATATCAAGTATAACCCCTATGTTCTACACAATCTTGTTGGACATAATAAGGCAAGTGCCACTCTGAGCAGGGGAGAGGGATACTGTGTTCAAAAGGCGATACTCCTCGCTGCGCTAGCACGAGCTATAGGAATCCCAGCCCGCCTCGGATTTGCTGATGTACGCAACTATATCATCCCTCAAAAGTTGCTGGAGATGATGCATGGTAGTAACCTTTTTATTTACCACGGCTATTGTGAGCTATATATCGGACAAAAATGGGTCAAAGCTACACCAGCATTCGACCTGGAAATGTGTCAAAAATATCACATCATTCCAGTGGAATTTGATGGCAAGAACAATGCCAGTTTCCACCGCAACAACCAGGAGGGAAAACTACATATTGAGTATGTCCACGACTATGGTCATTACCCTGACCTTCCATTGGAAGAGATGCTCGATGCTCGCGTAAAGGTTTATGGCCTTGATTATCTGACAATGCAGGAAAGTCTCGTTAATTTGGGCCCTGGTAATGCCCAAAAAACAATTTAATAACGCCGATGCCAGTTTTCATCCACATCGCTGGCTTCAAGCCTAGCATACCACGGAGTCCCATAAGCGTTTGCTAATTCAGTCAGGCTTTCAAGCCTCTGAATTACAGTGCTTTCCAGGAATTTCAATCTTTCCTCACGGGACTTTATTTGAGTGGCTTCCTGCCACAAAGCACGCCCAGCAAGAAAGCCTGAGGCTCCAGCCCGACAGGCTAGCTCAACTTCCTGATAGAAGAGTTCGAAATTAACACCGGCGCTCAAGATAACCCAGGGAACTTGACTTGCTTCGTTAAGCTGATGGCAAAGGTTTAATAGCCTGGCTTTATCCTTCTCATATTCTAAATCGGCTGGAAATTCGGCTTTGAGAACATCGATTGGAAGAGCAGTAATTTGTCTTGCTGTTTCAACTACTAGCCTTGGCTTTACTTTAGCAAAATCCTCAGGGCTAGCTTCCTTATTAGCCACTCGGTAACTTACCGGTTCAACCACGAAAGGCATATCTTCTGCGACACAATCAGCAGCCAGCTTCTGCACCGTGTCCAGTTGCTTTGGGGCAACATCGACATCAGGGCGATAGTAAAGCAAGAGCTTGGCAGCAGTGGCTCCCATTTTCCTTATCTTTTTAACATCCCACTCAGGCAACAAATTGGTGACTCTCGCCGCTGCTTCGCCAGAATAGCCACTCTTCTCCAGGCTAACCAGTAATCCTGTTGTTTTAGGAATAGCTCCGGCGGCAATTGCCTGTGCAGCACCATAAATAGGGTCAAGCAGGATAGCGGTAGCATGTGGGGTCAAAACTCGACACAGGTCTAGCTTGAAATCAACCATCTCTTGATAGCCAGCGTCTTGGGATTGTCCAGCGGAAAGCATCTTCATCAATGAACCCCTGTGGTCAAGAGCACACATCGCCATTATTCCCCCCTCGTTGGCTAACTGCTGCAATCTCCTTATTTTGCCTATTGATAGCTTTCTCATATCTCTAGGTAGCTAATACCTTCATTAATTGTAGCAAGCTACTATCCATCGCTTTTTTTCTGGTATAGGTTTCCTCAAGGGGGGTAAGGGCTATTTCACCCTTTAGTTCTCCAACCATAAAGCCCGATTTGTCTTCAACTAAAGCATCTACAGCTGCTGCTCCAAGTTTGCTGGCTAAAATCC